>Ga0209611_10002449_pt1 | contig 32665 bp, 31 predicted proteins | sample S1TSphgellanicum_3_FD_187693 | JGI IMG/M metagenome (GOLD analysis project Ga0209611, IMG submission 187693) | Host-associated microbial communities from peat moss isolated from Minnesota, USA - S1T2_Fc - Sphagnum magellanicum MG (SPAdes) (version 2) | ecosystem: Host-associated > Plants > Peat... | reverse complement strand
CGACGTGCGCTCCTTGAGCTACAAGAGCGGCGATGAGTTCCAGGCCGCCGCCCGCGGCCGCAACCTTCAACAGGCGGTCTTCGTCGATTCGACCGGACGCGCCTACAGCGTCGACGCGCATCAGCTGCCCGCGGCGCGCGGCTATGGCGAACCGTTGTCCGGCACCGTGGACCCGCCCGATGGCGCCACCTTTGCCGCCGTGCTCATCGGCGAACCGGAGGATCTGTGGCTGCTCGCGAGCGATGCGGGCTACGGTTTCGCGGTGAAATTGCGCGAACTGTACGTGCGCAACAAGAAGGGCAAGTCGATCCTCAAGGTGCCGGAGAACGCGCGCGTGTTGCCCGCGCAGCCGATCTCTAGTCCGTCGTCGGTGGCGATCCTGGTCAACAACGACGGCGAAGTGCTCGCGCTGCCGACCGCGCAGATCGAGGAGATGAGCGCCGGCAAGGGCCAGAATCTGTTCGGTATTCCCGGCCGCAAATCCGCCGATCGCGACGAGTTCCTGGTGGCGATGGCGGTGGTGTCGCCGGGCGAGCTGTTGACGATCTACAGCGGCAACAGTGCGCCGATGAAACTGAAGTTCGAAGAGCTCAAACAATTCCAGGACAAGAAAGGCCAGCGCCGACAGAGATTCTCGCGCGCCTACAAACAGATCGATCGGCTCGAAGTGGCACCCGCGTAGAGGGGGACCCGTGGCAGCCGCCTAAATGAGCTTGGACGGCGTGCTGCCCGAGAGTGCGCCGCCGGCACTTCCTCCGGACGGGCCGCCGTGGCGATCTCCCGACATGGTCACATCCTCAGGCGCATTCACGAAGTACCCCATGATGAATTCGATGCCGAGCTGCCACAGCACTGCCATGGTGTTGGCATCCTCCACACGCTCGGCGACGGTCTCGATGCCGCGGCGTTTTGCCGCCTCCACCAGTCCCTTCACTCGCTGCTGCTGGAGCTGATTGGTGGACAAGCCCTGCATCAATGAGCCGTCGATCTTGATGAAGTTCATGTCGAGGTCGGCGAGCAGCTTGAGCGGATCGCGGCCGAGGCCGAAGTGCTCGAGCGCAAAGCGGAAGCCGAGCTTGCGCAGACTCTCCGCCAGCTCGCGCGTCTGTCTCACATACTGATTGGCGATATCCTCGGTCACCTGGATGCAGATCCGCTTCGCCTCGATCTTCAGCGACTTGAGCTGCTGGTCGAGCCAGGTGAGCAAGCTCTTGTCGAGCACCGTGTCCTTCGACACGCGCACGAAGATGCACGAGGCCTTGCGGTTCGCCGCGAAGGAGATCGATGCGCCGATCACCCAGCGATCGATGTTCTTCATCAGATCGTTGCGTTCGGCGGCGGCGATGAATTCCGCCGGCAGCACCTCGTTGCCCTGCTCGTCGAGCATGCGCACCAGCACATCGAACATGCCCTTGTCCTCGCCGAGCAGGCTGGCGATCGGCTGTTGCACCAGACGAAAGCGATTCTCCATCAACGCGCCCTTGATGTGCTTGACCCAGATCTTGTCGTAGGCCTGCACGCGGGTGTCGGTATCGGACTTGTCCACGGCGTACATCTGATTGCCGCCGAGTTCCCGCCCACGCCGGCCGGCGCTGATGGCATCGGCGATGCTCGCCGAGACGTCGGGGTTGGCGGGCGGCAGCAAGCCCAAGCCCACGGTGACCGTGGCGGAGAGGGTCTTCTCCTCGATCGCGAAGACATGTTCATGGACGCGCTTGACGAGATTTTCCGCCCAGGCCTCGACGTCGCGCGCCGTGCCGCGTTCGAGCAGGACCAGCAGGCCGTTGCCGCCGAAGCGGCCGCACAAATCCGTGGCGGTGAGCTGCGCACGCAGCACCTCGGCGAGCTGCGCCATGAATTCCTCGCTGGCGAGCACGCCGATCGCGCCCTGGATGGCCGCGAAGCGGTCCGGCTTGATGTGCGCAAATTGGCGCACGCCGCCCTTCATGCTTTGCGCGCAGCGCTCGCGCACCGCGGCGACCAGATGGCGTTGCTGCAGAAAGCGGGTCGAGGCATCGTTCTTGACCGCATCGGCGAGCTGTACTTCGAGATCGTGATCTTTCTTGTGCCGCGCCGATATCGCGATGCGCACGGCCGGCTCGTTCTCGTAGTCCGCCTTGGTGAGCAGCAGATCGAGCGCGAGCGTCGAGCCGTCGGACAAGGACGCCTGGACTTTGAGCTCGTGGCCGCTCCACTTGCCTTGCAGGCAGGCCACCAAGGCCCCTTTGAGCGCGGGATGAGTTTCCTGTTCGAACAAATCCATGAGAGGGCTGCCGGTGAGCGCGTCGTCGCCGGAATAGCCGAACAGCTCGAGCCAGGCGCGATTCGCATCGACGATGATGCCTTCCTGCACATGGGTGATGGCGTCGGCCGAGCCTTCGAGAAAATGCTGCAGCTGTTCGCGGTACTCCCGGGCGGAGGACAGGGTGGTGGACAGCGCGCGTTCCAGGCGATAGGCGCGCAGTTCCCGGGTGGCGACGGCTTGCAGTCGGGCGCGGTTGGCGAGCGTGACCACGTCCTGAGCGCCCTGGCGCATGGCATCCGCGATGGTGCCCTCATCGACCTGCTCGCGCACGATCAGGACCGGCATGCCGGGGGCGGTCTGTTGCTTGACCTTCATGATCGGCGCCAGGTCGAGCCCCGGTTCGTCCATGAACACGACCAACATTTCCGGATTGAGCTGGGTCAGCGCGTCGCCCAAGTCGCTGGCATCGGGCAGCCAGGTGCAGTGCACCGGGTGACCGGCTTTGCGCAGCGTGCTGTTGATGGCCTCGACGTGGTCCTGCGACCTCGTCATGACGATCATCGGAACGGCCCCCTGTTCAGTCACGGCTCGATTTCCTCGCAAAATGGGCCCGGAGTGTAACACCAGGCCTCGGGCGGATTCTGGGACACGCCGCGCATCGGCGCGGGGCTGCGCAGCGGCGCTGGGGTACGCATTGGCGCGAACTTGAGGTTGCGGCTATCATACGCGCCCTCAAAGTCCGGGGCCTTCGATGTCGACCTACAGCACCAATGAATTCAAGTCCGGTCTCAAGATCCTGATCGACGGTGACCCCTACGCCATCGTCGAGAATGAAATGGTCAAGCCGGGCAAGGGCCAGGCTTTCAATCGGGTGCGCGTGCGCAACTTGAAGACCGGCCGCACCATCGAGCGTACCTGGAAGTCCGGGGACACCGTTGAAGCGGCCGACGTGGTCGATACCGACATGCAATACCTTTACAGCGACGGCGATTTTTTTCACTTCATGGCGCCCGAGACGTTCGAGCAGATCACCGCATCGAAGGAGGCGGTGGGCGACGGCGCCCAGTGGCTCAAGGACGGCACGGTGTGCGTGGTCACGCTGTGGAACGGCGTGCCCTTGCAGGTGACTCCGCCCGCGCACATGGAACTCAAAGTCATCGAGACGGATCCGGGCGTACGCGGCGATACCGCCACCGGGGGTTCCAAACCGGCCAAACTCGAGACGGGGGCGATGGTCCGTGTGCCCTTGTTCATCAACGAAGGCGAGATCTTGCGCATCGATACCCGGACGGGCGAGTACCTGTCCCGCGGCAAGAACTGATCAGTCCGAGGCGTGTATTCGAGCGGGGTCTCACGCCTCGAGGGTGGCGGTAGTCTGCGGGCAACGGGGCGGACGCAGTTGCCCGCAGACTACCGCCCCCCTCGAGTCATGAGACTCGGCGCGATTCACGGCTCGAAGTGAATCAGATCATGACGACGTAGGTCGGTTCGAGCGACGGGCACTCGAACCGTCAATCGCCCCAAGTCTCAGGACTGCGGGGCGACGTAGCCTCAAGACAACTGAATCTTCGTTGTCTTGAGGCTACGTCGCCCCACAGGCATGAGACGTTGAAATTGACGCCTCCGAGTCCCTACGCACGCTCGATACCGAACGCCATGACGTCGGTGAGCCGCTTCGCGCCGAGCGCCACTGCGACCAGTCGATCGAAGCCGAGCGCGACTCCCGCGCACTCCGGCATGCCGGCGTCGAGCGCGGCGAGGAAGCGTTCGTCCAGGGGCGCGAGCGCCTGGCCGCGTGCGTGGCGCAGCTGCAAATCATGGGTGAAGCGGGCGCGCTGTTCGGCGCTGTCGGCGAGTTCGTGGAATCCGTTCGCCAATTCCAGGCCGTCCAGGTACAGCTCGAAGCGTGCAGCCACCGCCGGCACTCCGGGCTTGAGGCGCGCGAGCGCGGCTTGCGAGGCGGGGTAGTCGTGCACGAAGCAGGGGCGCTCGCGTCCCAACTTCGGCCCCACGACCAAACCCATCAGCAGGTCGAGGCGCGCGTCGCGGTCGAGTTCGGCGGCGCAGGTGATCCCGTGGCGGGTCGCCGCGGCGGCAAGCTCGGCCTCGCTCGATCGATGCGCATCGACGCCGGCATGGCGCAAGAGCGCGGCCGAGTAGCTCACGCGTTCCGCAGGCTCGAGCACTCTGAAGGGCGCGAGCAGTTCCGCGACGAGCGCCTCGACCTCGCTCATCAGCCGCGCATCGTCGAACCCGAGCCGGTACCACTCGAGCAGGGTGAACTCCGGGTTGTGCCAGCGGCCGCGTTCTTCGTCGCGGAACACCTTGCAGATCTGGTAGATGTCGCCGCTGCCCGCGGCCAGCAGCCGTTTCATGGGGTATTCCGGTGAGGTGGAGAGATACAGCGGCGCCGAGAAGCCCGCGACCCGGGTGGCGAGCGATTCGATTTGCGGGTCGCTCGGGGCGGCCGCGCTCAACGTGGGCGTGTCGACTTCGAGCACGCCGCGCACCGCGAAGAATCTGCGCGCCGCGGCGAGCATCGCCGCACGCGATTTGAGCGCGTCGAGGCCGGCGCTGGGTTGCCAGTTCATACGATGAGTTGCCGGTTCATACGATGAGTTGCCAGTTCACGTGAACGTGCCGAGCGACTGCCCCAGCCGCACCGGCGTTCCCGTGCGCACATGCGGCTGCCAGCGCATGCCCTTGGGCTCGAACAGCAGGATCACCGTCGAGCCCATATTGAAGCGGCCGAGTTCCGCTCCTTTCTCGAGCGTCGTCGGCGGCGCCGGCACCTGCGTGACCTCACGCGTCCGCGCCGGCGTGATATCACCGGCCCACACGGTGGCCATACTGCCGACATTGAGCGCTCCCACGAGCACGACGGCGAACTGGCCCAACTTCGGGTCGTCCGTGTCGAACAAGGTCAACACGCGCTCATTGCGGGCGAACAGCCGGGGCACGTGTTGCGCCGTCACGGCGTTGACGCTGAACAGGCGGCCGGGAACATACACGGTCTGGATCAGTCGGCCGCGCAGCGGCATGTGCACGCGGTGATAATTGAACGGGGCCAGATAAATGGTGGCGAATGAGCCCTGTTCGAAACGGCTCGCCCAGGGTTGCGCGGCGAGCAGGTCCGTCAGGCGGTACTCGTGGCCTTTGGCCTGCAGCAGCAAGTCGCGATCGATCGCACCGGCTTCGCTCACCTGTCCATCCACGGGGCAGGCGACCGCATTCGCATCGCGCACGATCGGGCGCGCGCCGTCCCGCATGGCGCGGGTGAAGAACTCGTTGAAGCTGCCGAACGCGTAGGGGTCGGTTTGCGCGGAGTCGCGCATGTCCACGGTGTAGAGCTTGAGAAACCCGCGTACCAACGCGTTCTTGAAAGCCGCGACGCGCACGCGGGTTGCCGCGAAAATCAGCCGCGAGAGCGCATGCTGCGGCAGCAGGTACTGAAACCAGACGAACAGCCGGCCGCTCATGCTCTCCTGCTCATGCGTGGCCGGTGATGATGCGCATCAGATCGACCCGCAGCGCATCCGTGGTGAATGGGCCGGTCAATATCGCGGCGAGCTTGCCGTCGGGGTTCACCACGAACAGCGCCCCGGAATGATCCACGGTATAGTTGCCGTCGGCGGCAGGCTCGATGATCACGGCCACCCCCAACTGACGCGCAACCGCTTCGATGCGCGGCTGATCCGGCGCCGTGAGGCCGATGAACTGCGGATCGAAGTACGGAACGTACTTCGCCAACTGGGCCGGCGTATCGCGTTTCGCGTCGACCGATACGAAGATCACCTGGGGCGGTGCGATCGTCCCGGCTGCGCGCAGGCGTTTCTCCACGGCGGCCAGCGTGGCGAGCGTCGCCGGGCACACATCCGGACAGTTCGTGTAGCCGAAGAACAGGACCGACCAGCGACCATGCAGCTCGGCGGACCCGAATGAGCGGCCGTGCTGGTCGATCAAGTTAAACTCCGCCAACCGCCGGCTGGGGGTGAGCATTGTCCCGGTGGCCAACTCGAGGCGGGGTTCCGAGTGACGCCACAGCAGTGAGGCGGCGATGCCGGCGACGGCGATGATGCAAACGAAAGCAAAGTACTTGAAACGAACCGTCATGCGTCGATTATCCCACACGGCGTCGGTCGATAACGTCGGCGCCCTCGATACCGTGGGGGCGGCGATCGACGCGTGCGCGCGGGCGCTCGAACGGGCGCGCCTGCATTTCGGGCATGGCACCGACAACGCACGCGACGAGGCGGCTGAACTCGTGTTCTTTGCCGCCGGGCTGTCACACGAGCTCGCGCAAGAGGCGTACGGTTTTTCGCTCAAACGACGCAGCATCGCGAAGATCACCGCGCTGCTCGAGCGACGCATCACGCTGCGCGTGCCGCTGCCCTACCTCACCCGTCGCGCGTTCTTCGCCGGTCTAGAACTGTATGTGGATGAGCGCGTGCTGGTGCCGCGCTCGCCGATCGGCGAACTCATCGTCGGGCGGTTTGCGCCCTGGATCGATGCCGCCCGGGTTCGCCGCATCCTGGACATCGGTACCGGCTCGGGTGCGATCGCACTGGCCGCGGCGAAGGCGTTTCCGCAGGCACGCGTGGATGCGGTCGACGTGTCCGGCGCCGCGCTGCAAGTGGCGCGCCGCAACGCGCGGCGATTGGGCCTCGAAAATCGCGTGCGGATGCTCGAGTCCGATCATTTCGACGCCGTCCGCGGCCGCCGTTACGATATCATCGTGAGCAACCCGCCCTACGTCGGGCGCGCGGAAATGCGCACCCTGCCGCGCGAGTATCGGCACGAGCCCCGACTGGGCTTGGCCGCCGGGGTGGATGGCCTCGATTCGGTGCGGGCGATCTTGGGCGAGGCGCAAGAGCACCTGACGCGCGACGGCATCTTGGTCGTGGAAGTCGGCAATTCCGAAACCGCATTGCTGGAGGCTTTTCCTGAGTTGCCGTTCATCTGGCCGACCTTGATGCGGTTGGAGAGCGCCGAAACCGGCGGCGGAGTATTTTTGTTGAGGGCTGCAGATTTACCCGGGGCGGAGGATTTGCCGAGAGCGAAGCCGTTACTCAGAGCAAAGCCGTTACCCAGGGCGAAAGCTTTACCGAGGGCGAAGGCCGTGCGGAGTGCGAAGGCTTCACGGAGGGCGAAGGCTTCACGGAGGGCGAAGGTTTTACGCAGAGCGAAGGAGATCTAGTGGCGGGCAATACATTCGGTCGCGTGTTCACGGTAACGAGCTTCGGAGAGAGCCATGGCCCCGCGCTCGGCTGCGTCGTGGACGGATGCCCGCCGGGACTTGCGCTGACCGAGGCGGACTTGCAGGCCGATGTCGAACGTCGGCGCCCGGGCACTTCGCAGTTCACCACCCAGAGGCGCGAGTCCGATACGGTGCGGATTTTGTCGGGGGTGTTCGAGGGCGTCACCACCGGCACGCCGATCGGCCTGCTGGTCGAGAATGAGGATCAGCGTTCGCGCGACTACGAGAAGATCAAGGATCGATTCCGGCCGGGTCATGCGGATTACACCTATAACCAAAAATACGGCTTTCGCGATTACCGCGGCGGCGGACGCTCCTCGGCGCGCGAGACCGTCATGCGCGTGGCCGCGGGCGCGATCGCGCGGAAGTTTCTGCGCGAGCGGTTGCAGGTCGAGATCCACGGCTATCTGGCACAGATGGGTCCGTTGGTGCTCGAGCCCAAGAACCCGGCGAGCGCTTACGACAATCCGTTTTTTTGCCCTGACCCCAGCCGCATCCAGGAGCTCGAGGATCTCATCTGGCGCACGCGCGAGGCGGGAGACTCGATCGGCGCGCGTGTGACGGTGATCGCCCGCGGCGTGCCGCCCGGATGGGGCGAGCCGGTGTTCGAGCGGCTCGACGCGGACCTGGCGGGCGCCATGATGGGCATCAATGCGGTGAAGGGCGTGGAGATCGGCGCGGGCTTTCGCGTCGTCGAACAGCGCGGCTCGGAGCATCGCGATGAAATGACGCCGCACGGCTTCAAGAGCAACCATGCGGGCGGCGTACTCGGCGGCATTTCTTCCGGCCAGGACATCGTGGTGAGCCTGGCGCTCAAGCCCACTTCGAGCATCACCGTGCCGGGCGATACCATCGACATTCACGGCAATGCCGTCGAAGTCGTGACCACGGGGCGGCACGATCCTTGCGTCGGCATCCGCGCGACGCCGATCGCGGAGGCGATGCTGGCGCTGGTGCTCATGGATCACTACCTGCGGTTTCGCGCGCAGTGCGGCGATGTGGTGCGCACCACGCCCGACATCACGCGCCGATGAGCGCGCCGATGAGTGCGCCAATGAGTACGCGAGCATTGCGCATTGCCGTGGTCGGCGTGTCGAGCTTGATCGGCGCGGCCGTGATCGAGGAGCTGCGGGCGAGGAAATTCGGCTTCGCCGAATTGCATGCGCTCGATGACGCGCGCAGCGTCGGTGTGCCGGTCGACGATGAAGACCGGAAATTGCCGGTGGGTGACATTGCCGCGTTTGATTTTTCGCGTGTCGATCTGGCCTTCTTCTGCGGCCGTTCGGCACTGTCGGAACGCTACGCCGAAGCCGCCGCCGCTCATGCCTGGGTCATCGACGGTTCCGCCGCGTTCCGCGACCGTTCGGACGTGCCGTTGGTGGCGGCGGATGTCAACGCGGAGGCGCTCGCCGCGATCGGTGCGCGCGGCTTGATCGCGCTGCCCGGAAGCGCGGTGGTGGCGCTCGCCACCGTGCTCGCGCCCTTGCACGCGCTCGCGGGACTGATGCGGGTGGAGGTGGCGACCTATCAGGCGGTGTCGGGCAGCGGCCGCGGCGCGATGGATGAACTCGCGGCGGAGACCGTCGCCATGCTGAGCGGGAAGAAGGCGCGCGGACGCGCCTTCGGGCGGCAGATCGCATTCAACGTGATTCCACAGGTCGATGCCCTGGAGGCGGACGGCGCATCGCGCGAGGAACGCAGGCTGTGGGAGGAGACCCGCCGGATCCTGTCGCTGCCGCGGCTGGCGATCAACGCCACGGCGGTCCGGGTGCCGGTGTTCTTCGGCCATAGCTTGGCGGTGCATGCCGCCTTCGAGCGGCCGGTGGAGGTCGCCGACGCGGCCGATCTGCTGCGGCGCAGCATGGGCGTTTCGCTCATCGATGCGGAGTCGAGCGCGCAATTCCCGACGCCCGCGACCCTCGCTGTGGCGCCGGACCGGGTGTATGTGGGGCGCCTGCGCCGGGATTTGAGCCGTGACCGCGCTCTAAATTTTTGGATTGTGGCCGATAATGTTCGGAAATGTGCGGCACATAACGCAATTTCGGTCGCCCATATTTTGGTAAATAGACCCCAGTGAGATATAGTAATTCGCTAAGGTAAAAGGCAAGTGAGCATTCGCGTCCAAGCGCCTATAGCACAATGAAGTTTACCCGCTTGCCTACCAGGTTTCTGGGAGTAGAAATGTCTGTGACGATGACTCGCCTGATACTGATGGCGTGCCTGCTAACTCCTTCCTTTTTGTGGCCTTCCGCGGTCCGGGCGCTGGGCTTGGGTGAGATCCATCTGAATTCTGCGCTCAACGAACCCTTGAACGCGGAAATCGACTTGCTTGCGGCCGCCCCGGACGAGTTGACGGCGCTCCGCGCAAGCCTCGCCGGGCGCGATTCGTTCACGCGCTACGGAATCGACCGGCCGTCGTTCCTGTCGACCCTGACCTTCAAGGTGGGCAAGGGGAAGGACGGACGCGACGCGCTGTTGGTGCGTTCCACCGACGCGATTCCGGAGCCGTTCGTCACCTTCCTGGTCGAAGTGAATTGGTCGCGCGGGCGCCTGATGCGTGAATACACGGTGCTGCTCGATCCGCCGGTCTACACGCCGGGTGAGAGCGCGGGCAGCGCGGCAGCGGTCGCCGCGGCCACGACCGCCGCACCGCCGGCGGCGCGCCAACCGGCGCCGGCAGCGGCTGCACCGACTCCGCCACCCGCCGGCCGCGCGACGAACGGCAGGCGCTCCTCGAGTCCTTCCGCCGGCTCGTCATTGGGCTTGGGGACCGGGTCCGACATCACCGGGGAGTCGCCGCCGGCCATCTCCGGAACCACCTACCAAGTCACCAAGGGCGACACGCTCACCAAGATTGCGCGCAGTCTGCGCGCCGATTCGCCGGTTCCGGCGACGCCCGCGAACATCGATCAGACCATGATCGCGGTCTACCGCGCGAACCCGGACGCGTTCGGCGGAAACATCAACATTCTGCGCCAGGGGTCGGTGCTGCGCGTGCCCGGCGCGGATGCCATCGCCGCGCTGAACGAAAACGAAGCGATGAGCGAGGTCCGCCGTCAGATGAGTGCCTGGCACGGCGCCACTGAGGCCGAGACCGGCGGGCACTTGCGCCTCGTGACCCCGGGCGCCGCCGCCGGGACCGCGACCGGAACCAGCACCGGCACCGGCACCGGCGAAACGGGAGCGGCGACCGCGGCCCTCAAGGATCGCGTCAAGGATTTGGAAGGGCAACTGGCCGAATCGCGCCGACTGCTCGAGCTCAAGAACTCCGAACTCAGCGATCTGCAGCGCAAGTTGAGCGCGGCGGCGACGCCGCCCGCGACCAAGCCCGTCCCGACACCCGCGCCGGTTCCCGCCCCCGTGGCGACTGCACCGCCGCAGGCAGTCGCACCGCCGCCAGCGCCCGCACCCACGCCGCCGCCCGTCACGGCGCAGCAGAGCGCACCCACACCGACACCGGCCCCGCTGCCGCCGCCCACGGCCGACACGTCGGCGCCGACGCCCACACCCGCGGCCGCGAAGCCGCCGGCTCCCGCGCCGGCCGAGTCAGGGTCCTGGATCGACTGGGTGGCGGCGAACTGGTGGCTGCCGGCCGCCGTGATCGTCGCGCTGATCGCCGGACTCGCCTTTGCCGCGGTGCGCCGCCGCCGCGGGGATCTGAACGAATTCGGCAAATTGGAGGCGACCGACATCGCCGATATGCGCGATGCGAGCCCACGTCGCGCGGACCTGCGCAGGGGCGATGATTCCTTCGTGGTCGAGGAGTCGGGCGAACATCGGCAGCCGGAATTCACCGCGGCTCAGGAAGACTTCAGTGCGCCGACCCTCGAGGGCCGATCTCCCGATGACACCATGTCGAGTGAGAGCGCGGTCAATCTCGATCAGGGCGATCCCCTGGCCGAGGCCGATTTCCATATGGCGTACGGCTTGTACGACCAAGCCGCCGACCTCGTGCGCATCGCACTCGAGCGCGAACCGGAACGGCGCGATCTGCGCCTGAAGCTGCTGGAGATTTATTTCGTTTGGGGCAACAAGGACGCGTTCCTGCAGACGGCGAAGGGATTGGAAGCCACGCGCGACCGCGCACCGGCCGGGGAGTGGGACAAGATCGTGATCATGGGCAAGCAGATTTGCCCGGGCGATCCGCTGTTCACGACGAGCACCGGCAGTGGACGAGGCGCCGGCGCCCTGGTCGACTTGAACCTCGAGGGCGGGGAGAACCGGGTCGACATCGATTTGTTCGGCGATCCGGAAGGTGAGCGCAGCGTGGATCATCCGCTCGCCAAGGAGGCCGACGATACCGCGGCGACCGGCGAATCGCCGGTGATGCACGGGAAATCCTCCGGCCTGGATTTCACCTTGGACACGCCGGAACGCGGCGCGGATGACTCGCCGACGCGGGACATGCCGCCGCGCGACGAACCGACGGTCGAATCGGAGTGGCTGAACTTCGCCGACTCGCCGACCGCGGAATCGCCGGTGCTGAAGCCAAGCGACGTGCAAGATCGGATTTCCTCGAAGCTTCCCGCCTCGAATGCCGATCAGACCGCTGAGGTGTCGATCGATGATCTGGGCTTGGATCTCGATAATATCGAGGAAACGGGCTCGTTGGCCGCGAGCCAATCGCCGCTGGAGGCGACCGATCACCCGGACGACATGCCGACCATGGTGGCGGGCCTCGACGAACGGTCGCGGCGGATGATGGCAGAGGCGGAAAAGAATTCGCGCGACAAGGATTTGACCGAACTCGAACGGGAGTTGGAGGCTTCTTTCATCGCCGATCTGGACTCGGGTCAGCAAGAAGTCAAGACCGCGGTGCTCGGCCCCGAGTCGGCGCCCACGGTCCAGATGCCGCGCAACCTCGACACCGACGTGACGTCGCGCTTCAAGTCGAAGGAATTGTCGGACCTGCAAGACGCAGCGCTCGACGGCGAAGACACATCAAAATTGCGGGCGCTGAGCGGCGACAGCATCGACCTCGATCTGGATCGGCTGGCGAACGCCCTGGGCAGCGGCGATACCGTCGATCAGCCGCGTGCGGACGAGGATGTCTTCTCGACCGAAGTGTTCGAGGCCAGTCAGCGCAACCGGCGCGTCGACCTCGATGTGGGCGAAGCGCTGAACGGCTTGGACGCACCGACCAACAAGCTGGCGGCGATCAGCGCCAAGACCGACAAGCTCACCGCCTTGAACTCGAAGACCGACCGGGTGACGGCGATCTCGCCGGCCAAGTCGAACCACATCGGCGTCGAGGAAATGCTGCCTCTGCCGGAATTGGAACCGGTGACCATGAGCGAAGTCGGCACCAAGCTGGATCTGGCGCGCGCCTACATGGACATGGGCGATCCGGAAGGCGCCCGCAGCATTCTCGAGGAAGTCGTTCACGAAGGATCGGCCAGTCAGAAACAGGAAGCGCAGCGCCTGATCGAAACCTTGCCCGGCTAGGGAGCCTGTCTGTCTAGTGCTGCGCCTGTTGCGGCCGCCCCTTTGCGCCGAGTCGCCGCCATCGTCGAGTATGACGGCACGGAGTACGCGGGCTGGCAATCGCAGGATCACTCGGCATCGATTCAAGATGCGGTCCAGGCGGCCATCTCCTTCGTCGCGGGTGAACCGGTGGTCGCGGTGTGCGCCGGCCGCACGGACAGCGGCGTGCACGCGATCGGCCAGGTCATCCACTTCGATACCCACGCCGTGCGCACCGCCAGGTCCTGGGTGTTGGGCGCCAACACGAAGCTCTCGCCCGCCATCGCCCTGCAGTGGGCGGCCGAAGTCGACTTGAGTTTTCATGCCCGCCACAAGGCCGTGCGCCGCCTCTACCGCTACGCCATTCTGAACCGCAGCGCGCGCTCCGCTTTACAGCGCACGCGTGCCGCCTGGATCCACCGGCCGCTCGACGCAGCGGCCATGCACGCAGCCGCGCAGGCGTTGGTCGGCGAACACGATTTCTCGGCGTTCCGTTCGGTGCACTGCCAGTCGAAGTCCACGGTCAGAAAAGTCCACCAGCTCGAAGTGCGACGCGAGGGCGACTATGTGTGGCTCGAGATCGCGGCGAACGCGTATCTGCATCACATGGTGCGCAACATCGTCGGCACGCTGCTCGAGGTGCAAGCCGAGGCCGACCCCGCGCTCGCCATGGCGCGCGTGCTCGCGAGCGGCAACCGCCGGTTCGCGGGCGCCACCGCGCCGGCCGCGGGCCTGTATCTATGGCGGGTCGACTATCCGGCGGTGTATGGGATCCCGACACCCGATCATGAGCTTTTGGTAAACTAGCGCATGTCCTGGTTCGAGCGAATTGTTCCGTCGCGGATCAAAACCGAGCGCCGCACGCGCTCGGTGCCCGAAGGGCTATGGACCAAGTGTCCCGCCTGCGACGCGGTGCTCTATAAGGCGGAAATCGAGCGCAACCTTCAGGTGTGCCCGAAGTGCAGCCACCATATGAGAATCAACGCCCGCGAGCGGCTGTTGAAATTTCTGGACACCGGCTCGACGAGCGAGCTCGGCGCCAAGGTCGAGCCGGAGGATCCGCTCAAATTCAAAGATTCGAAACGCTACAAGGACCGGCTCGTCCAGGCGCAGAAACAAACGGGTGAACGCGACGCGCTGATCGTGATGGCGGGCAAGCTCGCCGGCCTCGATGTGGTGGCGTGCGCGTTCGAATTCCGCTTTCTCGGCGGCTCGATGGGATCGGTCGTCGGCGAGAAATTCGTGCGCGCGGTCGAGCACTGCCTCGAGCATCGCATGCCGCTCGTGTGCTTCGCGGCGAGCGGCGGCGCTCGCATGCAGGAGGCGCTGTACTCGCTGCTGCAGATGGCGAAGACCAGTGCCGCGCTCAAGCGACTGTCGGAGGCGCGGCTGCCGTTCATCTCGGTCATGACCGATCCGACCACCGGCGGCGTGTCGGCGAGTCTTGCGATGTTGGGGGACGTGAACATCGGCGAGCCGAAGGCGCTGATCGGCTTCGCCGGCCCGCGCGTGATTCAGCAGACCGTGCGCGAGACCCTGCCGGAAGGATTCCAACGCAGCGAATTTCTGCTCGAGCACGGCGCACTCGACATGATCGTCGACAGGCGCGAGCTGCGCGATCGGATCGGCGCGATGCTGCGGCTGCTCACCGGCAAAGAACCCGCTGCAGCATAGCGTGCCGTGGAGTCTCGATCAGTGGCTGGCCTACCAAACCCAGGTGCACCCGCAGACCATCGATCTCGGACTTGATCGGCTGGGCGTCGTGCTCGAGCGCCTGGGGTGGCGGCAACCCGGAGTGCCGGTGATCACGGTCGCCGGCACCAACGGCAAGGGCTCGGTGAGCGCCTACTGCGCCGCCATCCTTAGCGCGGCCGGACACCGTGTCGGCTCGTTCACCTCGCCGCATTTGCGCGATTATCGTGAGCGCATCCGCATTCACGACCGTTTGGTGAGCGCCGATGAGTTGGTGTCCGCGTTCGAGCGAATCGAGGCCGCCCGCGGCGCGGTGGCACTGACCTTTTTCGAATTCAATACGTTGGCGGCGCTGCTGGTATTCGAGGCGGCGCGCTTGGATGCCTGGGTGCTCGAAGTCGGCATGGGCGGGCGCTTGGACGCGGTCAATGTGGTGGATGCGGATGTCGCCGTCGTGGTGAGCATCGGCTTCGATCATCAGGAATATCTCGGCACGACGCTCGACGCCATTGCGCGCGAGAAGGCCGGCATCTTTCGCAAGGACCGCCCGGCCGTGCTCGGTGCCGGCGACATGCCCGGTATCGTCGAGGACTTCGCGCGCGCCGTCGGCGCCCCGCTCAAGCGTCTGGGGGTGGAGTTCACGTGCATGGGTCGGTCCGCCGACTGGCATTACCGGGGCCCTCATTGGGATCTGCCGCGGCTGCCGCCGCCGGCGCTCCAGGGCGACACACAATTGGCCAACGCGGCGATCGCCATCGCGGCGCTCGAGGAGATCGCCTTCGCAGAGCGCGCCGCCGTGCGGCGCACGATCCCCGCCGCGGCGGTGGCACAGGGCTTGCGTCAGGTCTCTCTGGCCGCGCGCTTTCAGGTGATTGCGCCCCAGGGCGCCGCCGCGGTGACCTGGATATTGGATGTGGCCCACAATCCGGCCGCGGCGCGCGTGCTGGCGGCGAATCTGCGCGCCTCACGCGCCGCCGGGCGAACCTTCGCGGTGTGCGGAATCCTGGCGGACAAGGATGCCGCGGGGATTGCGGCGGCGCTCTGCGATTGCGTGGATACGTGGTGGTGCACCTCGACCGACGGGGCGCGTGGGCAGAGCGGCGCTTTGCTCGCAACGAAAGTTCGAGCCGTGGTGATGGCGCCTGTGCTGGTGGAAGAACGTCTGGAGGAGGCATGCACGGCCGCCGCGGAGCGAGCCCAAGCGGGCGATCGAATCGTGGTCTTCGGTTCCTTCCATACGGTGGGGCCCGCGATCGATTGGCTCGAGGCGCAGCACGTGCTGCCGTAGCCGATGGATCAGCGCGTCAAAGAACGCTTGATCGGCGCATCGATTCTGGTGGCGATCGCCGTGCTGGTGGTGCCGGAACTGCTGTCGGGCCCGAAAACGACGGGCGGCCCCGCGCCGTTGAGTCTCCCGGGCGGCGCGCCCGAACCGACTCGCACCGTCACCGTGGATCTGGCGACGAGCCAGACATCGCCAAGCTCGACCGCGTCCACCCCGACACCGCCCGCCTCGACAGCATCCGAACGGGCAGCGGCGCAGGCGCCTGCGTCGGGGGCGGAGGCGGCGACCGGCAGCGCCGCGGCACCGGGGCCGAGCGCGGCTGCACCGACGCCGAGCGTTGCTGCGCGACCGTCGCCCAGCGCAGCGGGATCAGCGACGCCGCTTGAAATGGCGACACCGTCCCCAAGATCCAGTAGCGCGACGAGTGCGGTTGCGTCGTCGGCGTCGCCCACACTGTCGGCGACACCGGCTGCAAGCCGCGCGTGGGCGGTGCAACTCGGCAGCTTTGCGAGCTTCGCCAACTCGGAGAAGTTGCTGGCACAACTGAAGGCGCAGGGTTATTCAGCGTACGTGTCATCGAGCGGGGAGGGAACCTCGATGCGGTACCGGGTGCGGGTCGGACCCTTGAGCGATCGCGGGGCCGCGGCACAAACGGTCGCGAAACTGAAGGATGCGGGGCATACCGCCACCATCGTGCCTCCGGCACCGTGAATTGACATTTGTGACTATGGTTTCACGACGGCTGGCCCGCCCCTCCGGTACAATCGCGGGCTTTACACGGGGCGGGGTCGTGACCGGAGCCGACGTCTTAATAAGTTTGGTTTTGTTGGGCTCGACCGTCATTGGATTATTGCGCGGGTTCGTGCGCGAAGCCGTCTCCCTGGTTTTTTGGATGGTCGCCATCTGGGCGGCTTGGAAATTCGGACCCACTGTGGAGCCGCATCTGGGAGGCCTGCTCGCCGATCCTAGCGTGGCGCCGTGGGTCGGGCGCCTGGTCATCCTGATCCTGGTATTGTTGGTCGGGTGGGTCGTCGGCATGCTGATGAGCTATTTCACGCGCAGCTTGGGGCTCGGCGTGATGGACCGCGTGCTCGGGCTGCTGTTCGGCATCTTGCGCGGCATGGTGCTGGTCGGATTGCTGATCATCGGCGCCGAGCTTTTGCATTTGAATCAAGAGCCGTGGTGGAACCGTTCGGCGCTGATTCCTTTCGGTGAGACCGTCGGCGATTGGTTGCGGGCCATGGTCGGCGAGAAAGGCGAGCCGTGGGCGAAGCTCGAGCGCTTGACCGGAGTGAAAGTCAGACCCAAGTAAGGCGGAGGTGCTGCATGTGCGGAATCATCGGTATGGTGGGTGTCAGCGCGGTCAATCAGCGCATTTATGATGCGCTGACCGTTTTGCAGCACCGAGGTCAGGATGCCGCGGGCATGATGACCTCCGAGGACGGCGAGCTGTTCATGCGCAAGGACTCGGGGCTGGTGCGCGATGTGTTTCAACAGAAGCACATGGTCAAGCTCAAGGGCAACATCGGCATCGGCCACGTGCGCTATCCCACCGCCGGCGCCGACAGCGCGAACGACGCACAGCCCTTCTATGTGAATTCGCCGTACGGTATCTGCCTCGGCCACAACGGCAATCTCACCAACTCGCGCGAGCTGACCGAGGTGCTGGTGCGCGAGGATCGCCGCCACCTGAATACCGGCTCCGATTCCGAAGTGCTGCTGAATGTGCTCGCCTCCGAACTGCAGCGCGTCGGCACGCCCCGGGTCACACCGGCGGACGTGTTCGCCGCGGCCAATGCCGTGTATCGGCGCTGCCGGGGCGGCTACGCCGTGGTTGCCATGGTGATCGGTCACGGCATCTTGGGGTTTCGCGACCCGAACGGCATCCGCCCGCTGGTGATCGGCAAGCGCGACACCAAGAAGGGCACGGAGTGGATGCTGGCCTCGGAGAGCGTGGCGCTCGACATGCTGGGCTTCGACATGGTGCGGGACGTCGCGCCGGGCGAGGCGGTGTTCATCGATGAACAAGGCCGGTTCTACGCGCAAGTCTGCGTGGTGATGGCGCGCCACACGCCGTGCATTTTCGAGTACGTGTATTTCGCGCGTCCGGATTCGATCATCGACAACATTTCCGTGTACAAGGCGCGGCTGCGCATGGGCGAGCGGCTGGCCGAGAAGATCAAGCGCGAACGGCCCAAGCACGACATCGACGTGGTCATTCCGATCCCCGACACCAGCCGGACGAGCGCCGTGCAGGTGGCGCAGCTGCTCGGGGTCAAGTACCGCGAGGGCTTCATCAAGAATCGCTACATCGGCCGCACCTTCATCATGCCGGGCCAGGAGCAGCGTTCGAAGTCGGTGCGCAGCAAATTGAACGCCATCGATCTGGAGTTTCGCGGCAAGAACGTGCTGCTGGTCGATGATTCGATCGTGCGCGGCACCACTTCCGCCCAGATCATCGACATGGCGCGCGAAGCGGGCGCCAAAAAAGTGTATTTCGCGTCCGCGGCGCCGCCGGTCCGGTATCCGAACGTCTATGGAATCGACATGCCGGATGCGTCCGAGCTCGTGGCGGCGGGGCATTCCGACGAAGAGGTCCGCGAGATCATCGGCGCCGATTGGCTGATCTATCAGGACTTGCACGATCTCGAGCATGCGGTGCGCCATGACAACGCGAAGATCAAGGATTTCGACACCTCGTGTTTCTCCGGCGAGTACGTCACCGGGGATGTGACGCCTGAGTACCTCGAGCGACTGCAGGGAGAGCGATCGGATGAGGCCAAGCAGCTGCGTCGCGACGGCACCGTTCGTGGACTCAAGTCCGTGCGGTAATCATGCGTCTAATGGTGGTCGCGGCGCGCGCCGATTATCGATTGCTCGTGAGCAAGCACGTCGAGATCGAATGGCCGGACGCGAGCCTCGTCGAGCATCAACCCGGGTCCGACGGCCTGCGCGAGCCGGAATTTGCCGCGGCCGGCTTCGACGCGGTCATCATCGTGGGCGCGCCGGGGGATGACGCGGCCGAGGATCTCGCCGTGGCGCTGCGGGCCAAGCCGGAATTCGCACCGATCGTGTTGGTGCTGCTCGAGGATGCGCCCGCTGCGCCGCCCGCCGCCGTACACGGCCTGCATCGCCTGTATGGCCGCAAGATCAATCGCGACAGTCTCCTTCGTGCGATCACCGCCGCCGCGCGCGAACAGCGGCATTCGCTCGCGCGGCTGCGCGGCCTGCCCGATTTCGAGCAGCGTTATCGCTTCGGATCGGTGATGATCCGCGGACACCGCTGCATCCGCCAGGTCGGCAGCGGCGGCATGTGCACCATTTATCTCGCCGAGAGCGAACGCGCCGGCGCGCTCGTGGTTCTCAAGGTCTTCAGTCAGGTGCCGGATGTCTCCGAGCGCATCATCACCTTCGACCGCTTCCTGCAGGAGTACGAGATCGTCGCCGGCTTGAAGCATCGGAACATCGTCAGCATTTACGATCTCGGGGTCGCCGACGATCATGCCTACATCGCGATGGAGCATTTCCCCGCCGGCGATTTGCGCGAGCGCATGAAGTCGCCGCTCAAACCGCGCACCGCGCTCAAGTTCGTGGAACAGATCGCGAGCGCCCTCAAGGCCATTCATTCAGTGGGCGTATTGCACCGGGATTTGAAGCCCGCCAACGTGATGCTGCGCACCGACAACTCGCCGTGCTTGATCGACTTTGGATTGGCGAAGGCGAATGCGACCGACGCCGCGTTGACCGGCACGCGGGAGATCTTCGGCACCCCCTACTACATGAGCCCGGAGCAGGGGCACGCCGAAGAGATCGACGCGCGCAGCGATCTGTACAGTCTGGGCGTGATGTTCTACGAGATGCTGACCGGCCAGAAACCCTACACCGGCGCGACCGCCATGGAAGTCATCTACAAGCACAAACGGGCGGAGCTGCCGGTGATCCCGCCGAAGTTCGCCCACTACCAGGACATTCTGCGGCGCCTGCTCGCCAAATCACCGGCCGACCGCTATCAGTCGGCGGCGCAGCTGCTGGAGGCGATCGCGGCGGTCAAGACGCCGGCATGACGGCCTCGTTCGCACCGGAGCTGCTGCGCGTCGCCACGCCCGTGAGCTGGCTCGAGCGGGCCTCTGCGTCGCCGGAGGTGTTGCTCATCGATCACGCCAATTGTGAAAAAAAAGCGGCCTCGACCGCGCTCGCGCTGATGTTCGCCTATGCGGAGGACCTCGAGCTGACGGCCAAAATGTCGCGGGTGGCGCGCGAGGAACTCCGTCACTATGAACAGGTGGCGAAACTCATCCGCAGCCTCGCGATAGCGCCGCGCCGCCTGGCTCCCGGCCGTTATGCGGAAGGGTTGCGCCGGCTGGTCGCCAAGAGCGAGCCGCAACGCGAGATCGACCTGATGATTTGCGGCGCGTTCATCGAGGCACGGTCGTGCGAGCGTTTCGCGAGACTAACGGAGGACCGCGACACTCCCTTGGCCGCTCCCGTGAGAGGTCTGTTTGCAAGCCTGCATGCCGCCGAGGCGCGTCATTACCGGTTGTACCTCGAGCTTGCGCGGCGCGCCGCGGCCAGGCCCAAGTCGCCGGAGCCTGAGTCTTCGCGCGCCGGAGGATCGACCATCGAGGCGCGAATCGAGGAATTTGCGGCGCTCGAGGCAAGCCTCATCACCCGTCCCGATGCGCTGTTCCGATTTCACTCGGGCGTGCCGGACGACGTGGTTGGGCCACCCGGCGAGGTCGGGGCGCGCGACGGGGCCGGGGCGCGCGACGGGGCCGGGGCGACGATTTAAGTCCGTGCCAGGGACTCGAGGATGGGCCCTCCGCCGTCCCAGCGCAGCACGCTGCCTTGCTCGTACCAATCGCCGAGCACGATGCGTTTGCAGGCGCGTCCGTCGACCTGCAACGCGTGTATGGCGGGCCTGTGCGTGTGACCGTGCAGCAGCGCGGCGGTGCCGGCCGTGCGCAGGGCCATGGCGACGCTGTCGGCGTTGACGTCGGTGATGCTGTATTCCATGGCCGCCGTGTGTGCCCGGCTGCCGTCGCGCGCGGCTTCGGCGAGCGCGCGGCGCTCGGCGACCGACAGCGCCAAAAATTCCCGCTGCCAATCGGCATCGCGGACGGTGGCGCGCAGCCGTTGGTAGGGCAGATCGTCGGTGCAGAGCGCATCGCCGTGCATGACGAGGACCGGCTCGCCGTACAGCGTGACGATCAGCGGGTCGGGCAGGAGCGTTGCGCCGCTGGCGCTGCAAAATTGCGCGGCCAGCAGAAAATCACGATTGCCGTGCATGACGAAGCACGCCACGCCGCGCAGTGCAAGCGTGCGCAAACCGGCGATGGCCGCCGACTGCGCGGGGTCCGCCGCGTCATCGCCCACCCAGGACTCGAACAGGTCGCCGAGAATGTACAAGGCCTCGGCGTGCGCGGCCTCGTTCCTCAAGAATCTCAAGAATTGTTCGGTGATCGCCGGCCGACTCGCGTCGATGTGCAGATCCGAGATGAAGAGGGTGGCCACTGGCAGTCAGGGGCTGGTGACGCGCTCGATTCGCTCGATCACCACCGGCTGCAGCGGTGCATCCTCTTTGAAATTACCGCGCGCGCCGGTGGGTACATTCCCGATCCGGTCGACGACGTCCATCCCTTGTACGACCTTGCCGAACACCGCGTAGCCCCAGCGGGTCTTGCTCGGGTCCAACGCCTCGTTGTCGTACAAATTGATATAGAACTGGCAATCGCTGCTATGCGGTTCGGGGCTTCGGGCCATGCCGACCGTGCCGCGCAGGTTGGTCAAACCGTTGCCGGATTCGTTGACCACCTTGCGGGGAGCGGGTTTGGATTTGTAGTCGACATCGAAGCCGCCGCCCTGAATCACGAAGTTCGGGATGACGCGGTGAAAGATCGTGCCGGTATATTGACCCTGATCGACATATTTCAAAAAGTGCGGGACCGTCAGCGGCGCCCGCTCGGCGTTCAATTCGATCGTGAAGTTACCCAGCGAGGTGACCACCAGCACTTGCGTTGGAGCGGCGGGGGAGGCAGCCGGTGCCGCGGTCGGCGTGGCCGCTTTGGCGGGTGCGGTAGCGGCGGGCGCAGTGGCGGAGGTTGGCGCAGTGGCGGAGGTTGGCGCCGCGGCGGAGGTCGGCGCCGCGGCTGGGGCGGCCGCCGTGTCCGCGGCGAAATCCAGCAGCGGCCAGGCGGCCGCAATCAACCCGGCGATCAGTATTAGCTTTTTCATTAGTCCGCGATTCTACTCGAATGGGTACAATCCTAACGCTATGTCCGCAACCCCCGCCGTCCCCGTCACCACGCGATTTGCCCCGAGTCCGACGGGTTCCTTGCACCTGGGCAATGCGCGGACGGCCTTTTTCAGCCATCTGTGGGCGCGCAAGAGCGGCGGTCGGTTCATTTTGCGCATCGAGGACACGGATGTCGAGCGCAGTCAGCTACGCTTCCGCGACGAGCTCATGGCCGAGATGCGTTGGCTCGGCTTGGACTGGGACGAGGGCCCGGATATCGGCGGGCCTTCCGCCCCTTATTCCCAGGCAGAACGCGGCGATTTCTATCGTAGCTCGTTCGCCCAGCTGGAGACGGATGGCCACGTTTATCCGTGTTACTGCACGGCGGAGGAGTTGGAACTCTCGCGCAAGCTGCAGCGCATGTCCGGCAAACCGCCGCGCTACGCCGGGACCTGCCGGTACTTGACGTCGGCGCAGCGCGCGGAGCGCGAGGCGCGGGGCCTTACGCCGACGCTGCGGTTTGCGGTGCCGACGGATCGGATCGTCGAGTTCAACGACACGGTGCACGGGCCGCAGCGATTCTCCTCGAGCGACATCGGGGATTTCATCGTCCGGCGTGAGGACGGCACCGCCTCCTTCTTCTTTTGCAACGCCGTCGATGACTCGGTGATGGGCGTCACGCAGGTATTGCGCGGCGACGATCATCTGACCAACACGCCGCGCCAGCTCATGGTGCTGGACGCATTGCGGATGCGCCGTCCCGACTACGGCCACGTAGGTTTGCTGGTAGGGGCCGACGGCGCGCCCCTGTCGAAGCGGCACGGCAGCACCAGTGCGCAGGAGTTTCGCGAACGAGGCTTCCTGAGCGCCGCCATCCTCAACCATCTGTTCCACTTGGGACATGCGGGCGACATCGACGGCTGGTTGGCGCCCGAGGATATGCCCGCCCATTTCCACCCGGAACATCTGGGGCGAGCGCCCGCACGCTTCGACGAAACCCAATTGGCGCATTGGCAGAAGGAAACCGTGGAACGACTGTCTGCGCCCGAGATCGGCGCCTGGCTGGGCGGCGCCGACTCGGCCGACTTCGTCGAACTCGTGCGTCACAATGTCGTCTTGCCCGCCGATGCCGCGCCGTGGCGGGCGGTGGTGCTGGGTGAACTGCCGCCGATGGACTCGAAGGAACTCGAGGTCATTGCCGCGGCGGGTCCGGAATTCTTCGATGCCGCCGCGGAGGCCTTCGCTGAATCCGGTTCGGACTTGAAGCGGTTGACCAAGATCCTGAAAGAGCGCACGGGGCGCAAGGGCGCGGATCTCTTCATGCCGCTGCGAGCCGCGCTCACCGGCCAGGTCCACGGACCCGAACTCGGATCGATCCTCACCCTCATGTCGCCACAGACCGTGCGCCGCCGCCTCGAGACGGCCAGAGACCTATGCTCAAAATCCATAATTCACTGACGGGCAAGAAAGAAGAATTCAAGCCGTTGCGTGCCAACGACGTCCGCATGTACGTGTGCGGAATGACGACTTACGACTATATCCACGTGGGTCACGCGCGCATGCTGACGGTATTCGACGTGGTCCAGCGGTATCTGCGCTCGCTGGGCTACGCGGTCACCTATGTCCGCAACATCACCGACATCGACGACAAGATCATCGCGCGCGCCGCGGCCCGGGGCGAGGACTGGGCGGAGCTTGCGCGCCGCTTCACCGTTGCGATGCATGAGGATTGCGCCAGCCTCGGGCTGCAGCCGCCGGACCTCGAGCCGCGGGCCACCCAATACATCGAGCAGATCATCGAGATGGCGCGAACCTTGATCGCCAAGGGCTACGCCTACGTGGCGGCCAATGGCGACGTCAATTACTCGGTGCGAAAATTTGCCGATTATGGCCGGCTATCGGGCAAGAAGATCGATGACTTGCGCGCAGGGTCGCGCGTGCAGGTGGACGAGGGCAAGCTCGATCCCCTGGATTTCGTGCTCTGGAAGAGCGCCAAACCGGGCGAACCCTCCTGGCCCTCGCCGTGGGGGGACGGACGTCCCGGCTGGCACATCGAATGCTCGGCCATGTCGACGAGCTTGCTCGGCGGCTACTTCGACTTGCACGGCGGGGGCGAGGATTTGAAATTTCCGCACCATGAGAACGAGATCGCGCAGTCCTGCGCCGCGTGCGGCACGCCCTTCGTGCACGTCTGGATGCACAACGGTTTCGTGCGCGTCAACGACGAGAAGATGTCGAAATCGCTGGGCAATTTCTTCACGGTGCGCGATGTACTCAAGACGTTGCGCGACCCGGAGGTGCTGCGCTTCTTTTTGCTGAGCAGTCACTACCGCGGCCCGATCAATTATTCCAGCGCGCAGCTCACCCAGGCCGATGAGACTCTGCTCGGGCTGTATCGTGCGCTCAACGATACCGGGGGTGCCCCCAATGATACCGGGCAGGCGCAACAAGGCTCAGAAGCAGAATGGCCGGCGGAATTTCGCGATGCCATGGACGATGATTTCAATACTCCGCAGGCGCTCGCGGCCATGCAGGGCGCGGCGCGCGAACTCAACTCCGCCAAAGCGGCGGGCGATCTGCCGGCAATCGCACGATCCGCGGCCCGCTTGCGCTCCATGGGAGCCGCGCTCGGCGTCCTACAGCAGGAGCCGGAGAAATACTTGCGGCGCAGTGTCGCCGGTCAGCGTGCCGGCGAGGGTGCGTTGGCCGACGCAGAGATCGAGGCGTTGCTCGATGCGCGTCGGTCGGCCCGCGCGGCCAAGAATTTCGCCGAGTCCGATCGCATCCGCGCACAGTTGAGCGCCGCCGGCATCTTGCTCGACGACAAACCGGGCGGCGTGACTCAATGGCGCCGGCAGTAGGGGCGGCTCAAGACCGCCGCGAGGCAAAGTACCCCACCGCGAGGCCCACCGCCGCCGCAATGCCGACCACTTGCCAGGGGTTCTCGCGAACATAACCGTCGGTTCGCTTGCCGACATTGACCGCCTGGTTCTTGATCTGAGAGGCCGTATCGGCCACGGCGCTCTGTGCCGCGGTCAAAGCGATCTTGACCTTGGCGCGCACCCGGGCGATATCGGGGGTGTCGACGTCTTTGAGCGCCTTGGTCAAATCCTCCACGTTGTCGAGAAAATTCTTGACCTGGCCGTTGGCAAAGTCGCTGACATTACGCCCGTATTGCGAGTCTGAGAATTCCATGAATACTCCCTAAGCTCGGCGACCGAGGCTCATCAAGAAACTGATGACGGCGCCGATCAAAAACACGATGAACAGTATCTTCGCGATGCCGGCCGCGCCGGCAGCGATTCCGCCGAAGCCGAAAACGGCCGCGATCAAAGCGATGATGAAGAAGACAACTGCGTAGTGAAGCATGACTGCACCTTCTGTATTCTAAAGACGCATTGCTGCGGGTGTAAATAGTGTCCGGCTCCGGACGCGCGGGCGCAGTCGGAAGCGGACCACGGTACACGTAGGAGATAACTCACGTGATGTCGCTCTTGATCGTGTACCACTCCATGACCGGAGGAACCCGGCAAATGGCCGAAGCGGCGGCCGCGGGCGCCCGTAGCGAGGCTGCCCTGCGCGTGCGGCTGCTGCCTGCCGCCGAAGCGCAAGCGGCGGATGTCATCGAGGCGGGCGGCTATATTTTTGCAACGCCGGAGAATCTCGCCGCCATGTCCGGGTTGATGAAGGACTTCTTCGACCGCACCTATTATGCCGCGCTCGACGGTGTGAACGGCAGGCCCTACGCGGCGCTCGTCTGCGCGGGCAGCGACGGCCGCAACGCCGCGCTGCAACTCGAACGCATCGCGACCGGCTGGCGCTTGCGGCCGATCGCCGAGTCGCTGATCGTCTGCACGCATGCGCAGACTCCCGAAGCGATCTTGCTCCCGAAGATCATCGCCGAAGCCGACCTCGAACGCTGCAAGGAGATCGGCGCCACCATGGCCGCCGGCCTCGCGTTGGGGATTTTTTAGCGCGTCAATTCGTTGGCCGACGCCGGCAACTGCTGCGTCTCCACGGTCGTCGGATTGATCACCGACGGATCGTCGCGCAACTTCACGTACAGCGTACCGTTGGTGGGGTGCGGAACCGGCAATGCGGCCCCGAGGAATCCGTCGGGCACCTGGACCGCATGCGAGAAATTCGGGTCGTCGGATACGGAGTCGATCAGGAACAGGCTGGAGCCCGTCAGTTTGCAGGCCAGATCGGGCGTCGCCGGACACTTCAAGTCCCTGATGACCGGGAGTCGCACCAGATTCGCGAGCGGTTGCCAGTCCCCCGCGATGCCTTTGGCGGTGACGCGAAACTGAATCTGCCCGAACGCCGAGGGACCAAAGGCCTTCGCCGGATTGAGCGTGGCCACCGCAACCTGCGCGTTTTCCAGGGTCATGCCGCCATTGACGAAGTTCAGCAGCGTCGTATACGACTCATCCGCGGTGGCGACTTCGATGCTCTCGTCGCGGGTGAACGCGCCGGGCGATTGCATGTGCACCGCAAATGTCAGCGTGGCGTCCTGCGGCAGTTCGCCGGGGTCGGCCAATTGGATCTTGCTGTCCATGCTCGAGGGAGACGGCTGCACGCTCTTGCCGATCAGAGTCACCCGCGGGCGCGGTACGTCCACGACGGCGCTGACGCTGAGCACGCGCCCATCCGTCAACGTGACCTTCGCATTGCTGACGCGTTCTTGTTTGAGGGCGCTCGCGGCCACGGGATCCTGGGCCATCATCGGCAGTTCATCTCCGCCGTTGCGGGTCAATTGTGCGCTGGGAACGAAGACCACGTTTCTGATCGAGAGACTCGCGACCTGATCGAGGCGGGTGCCTTTGAGAACTCCCTGCGCATCACCGGCATGAACGGAGAAGCCGTCGTAATGGCCGGCCTCGGCGAAGGTCTGTATGGAAATCGGTTGCGGTTGACTGACGCCGTACTGCGTCACCAGCAAGGTCATGGCGCCGGGCTGGGCTTCCTGCAGCGGTAGCTTGACCTCCAGCTCGTTGGGCTTGACCGATTTCCATTCGGCCTTCAATTCTTTGCCGGCCGGGTCCTTCAACATGATGGCGTCGACGCAACTGACGCTGTCGGCCTGCAGATGCACCGTGTCCTGGCGCCCGACGACCAGCGCATCCTCGTCGCCGGCGGCGAGTTCCCAGGGTTTCGGGTGCGCGTTCATCAGCATGAAGCCGGGGCCATCGTAGCGTTCGAAACCCCAAAACCCTCGCAAGCTTGCGCGCACGCTGTCCGCCAGAGCGGCCGAATGCAACGCGGAGGTGTCGACGACATAGCCACCCTCAACCGCGTCGGCGGTCGCCGGCAGGTCGGTGGTCTTGCCGTCTTTGCCGGTCAGACTGAGCGTCACGTCATGCGCGTAAGCGGTCGAGAATACCAGCGGAGCGCCGTCGACCGGCAGTACCAACTTGCTTCTGCCGGCGCAGTAGATTTCCTTGGGATTGACCGCGTGCAGCGGCGGCAACTGCGGCTCTTCCACCGCCGGCAGCGCGACCACCAGCACCGATTTCGGGTTGTGAAACGAGGGCGCCATGTTGAGCGTCAACGCGAGCTTGTCCCCGCGCGGCGCGGCGAGCGCGGGAATGTACTGATACTGGGCGGTGTGGAAAGAGTCCAGGATGCGCGCAATATCCATCACCGAGGCTATATACGGGCTGTAGTAGCCGTAGCTCAACTGGGGCGTGTAGCTCGCCTCCATCGCGAGGTCGCTGCCGGGACCCGAGGTCAGGGCCTCCACGATCGACGTGCTGTGCCCGTCATTCAGAATGAGCGCCTCCTGACCCATCATCAGACAGGACGCCTGCAACTCAGGAATGCGGTCGAGACATTTCTCGTCCACTTTGATTGCCAGGCTTCGCGCGAGCAGAGGCGCCGCCTCGCTCAACTTCGCCGGATCGCCGTTGCTCAACGCGTGGATCGCCGAGATATAGCGCTCGAGGCGCGAGCGGTCGAGCGCCGCCTGGTTCAGGTCCTGCGTGGCCCGCACGAACAAACCCGGACGCCCACGCACGGCGCTCATCAGCGTCTTGAAATCGCCGCCGGTCTCCGGCGCCAGAAACACCAGCACCTGCTGGGCTCCCGGCGGCACGGTCACGGTCAGGCCGTCGCTTCCGCATTTGGCGGTCCAGGTCTTGCAAGGAAAGAACCAGCTCTCGGGCGGCGGATTGGTCGAGCCGCTCAGGAAGGCGGCGACCAACAAGTAGTGGGCGGATTGCGTCTGCGGCAGGTCGGCTTTGATCCAAATGACGTCGCCGGGAGCGAGATTGGGAACTTCGGGCGCCGGCAGGGTCGTCGCGCCCCGAGTGATCTTGACGTCCAGCGTGGGACCGGCAAGGTCGAAGGGAGCAGGCCCGGCATGGGCGCCGGCGGCCAACAGAACGGTCAACAGGGCGGCCAACGGAACGTTCATGGTGGCCAAGGAGCGAAGGCGCTGATTCATATGCTTTTTTCAAGACCTCGTAGGACATTCGGCACTGACTTGGAGTCCGGCACACCCGCGAAGTTCGACCGCGTCGCGGGGCCTGGGAATGCGCTATTGACCCATACCTCATGATGGTGTTTAACCGAGGCTCGGCAGGGGTCTGCCATCGCCCGGCAGGGAGTTTAATCATCGCCAGAATCAGCCAACAGTGTACGCATCTCAACAGCGTCAAGGACGTGCGCCCCAGCGGCACCGGGTGTGTGGAATGCCTGGAAATGGGCGATACCTGGGTGCATCTTCGCTTGTGCAGGACCTGCGGTCATGTGGGTTGCTGCGACGATTCGAAGAACCGGCATGCCCGCAAACATTTCAAGAAATCGACCCATCCGATCATTTCGTCATTCGAGCCCGGCGAAGACTGGAGTTGGTGCTTCATCGATGAGATCGAGGTGGAGTTGAAATGACGCGTCACCATTGACCCGCCTCGCGTCAGGCCGGGTGCGCCGGCGGCGAAATGCATGGCAGGGCGTCGATTACACACAGAATTCCCCAGCGGTCGCGCGTGCACTGATCGGCATGACGTTGCTCATCGATGGCGTCGGCGGCGTCATCGTGGAGACCGAGGCCTACGACAGTGAAGAACCGGCGTCGCACAGTTACCGCGGACAAACGTTGCACAATGCGGCGTTGTTTGGGCCGCCCGGCCATGCGTACGTGTATCTGTCCTATGGTCTTCACTGGTGTTTGAACTTCGTGTGCCGCGAAGCCGGGCACGGAGCCGGCGTTCTGATACGCGCCCTGGAACCGACTGCCGGCATCGCGCAAATGATCGACCGGCGCGGACAGCGCGAACCGAGACTGCTCTGCTCCGGTCCCGGCCGGCTCGGCCAGGCTCTGGCGGTGACCCGCGACTTGAATGGACGACGAATCGATGTCCCGCCGTTCAAAATGGCGGCGGCGACCGCCGCACCCGACATCGTTTGCGGTCCCAGGATCGGCATTTCGAAGGCGGTCGATCATCCGTGGCGCTTCGGACTCGCCGGATCACGCTTTCTCAGCCGCCCATTCCCAAAATAAGAGCGCTACCGAACAGACACCGTGCCGCAATGGATGCGATCGTTCGCACCGACATCGGCATGGAGCAAAGTCATGAAGACCGAAACGCAAGAGCAGCACCGGCAGATCGATGAGGCGTTGCACATCCCCCTTGCCAATACGGGCGCTCCCAAAGTCGTCCGGGCGCACGAGCCGTACGCGGCCCGCTCGCAGAGAAATATCCTGTACTGGAGATCGTTTCTGCCCGAGGACTGCGTGCTAACCATGATCAAGATGGGCTGGGATCGCACTACGTAGCCGGAAACTGATACGATTGCGCCCCCGTCACGCTCGCGACGGGTAGGCGGGGCATGGCGCAGTCTGGTAGCGCATCTGCTTTGGGAGCAGAGGGTCGCAGGTTCGAATCCTGTTGCCCCGACCACTCAAGAAGGACAAAGGACCGTAGCGGACTTTGGCTATGCCGTACGGTCGAGCCTCCCTCCGCGTCGAGCAAAATCCGCCGCACCGTCTAAATGCAACTCTTAAGTTGCGTGTTGCGCACGGCCGGTTTAATATGCAGCCAGGAGGTTGCATATGCCATCGTCAACGGATTCCATCGAACGAAAGATACTGCTCAAGGCTTCGCGTTCCCGTGTTTGGCGGGCTTTGTCCAATGCCGAGGAATTCGGCGACTGGTTCGGCGTCGATTTCAAGGGAAAAACCTTGATCGCCGGCCGAACCGTCGAGGGACGGGTCACTTACCCTGGGTATGAACATCTTCCCTTCGAAGTGTTCATCGAGCGCATCGAACCGGAGCGGCTGCTCTCCTGGCGCTGGCACCCGGCGGCGCTCGACCCGGCGATGGATTATTCGACCGAGCCCACGACGCTCGTGGTATTCCAATTGGAAGAAGTCGAAGGCGGCGTGTTGCTCAGCGTCGTTGAATCCGGCCTGGATCAAATTCCACCGGCGCGACGCGCGACGGTGTTTCGGCTGAATACTTCCGGGTGGGACGAGCAGATGCTGAGCATCGAAAAACACATCGCCAATGCGTAGATCGCCTTCGACGCTAAAATCTCTGCGCGGCAGCGCCCCGGTTTTTGCAGCATTGGGGGACGAGATGCGCCTGCGGCTCATTGCCGCCTTGTGCGCCGGCGGTGCAATGTCGATTACGCAGCTGACCTCGGGAACGGAAATCACCCGCCAGGCGATCACCAAACACCTGGGCGTACTCGCGGCGGCGGGTTTGGTGCGCGACGTGAAAGTCGGACGTGAACGACTCTGGGAGTTCGACCCTGCGCAAATGGCGGAAGCGCGACGATCGTTGGATGCGATTGCGCAACAATGGGATCACGCGCTGGCGAAATTGAAACGCGCCGTCGAAAATTGAGCCAGGCGCGTGAACGGCGGTTCAAATCGCGGCAAAGTCCTATATAATCCGGCCGCCTTTCCGATTCGGATTGCACGCACTCGAGCATCGGCCTGAAAATTACGATTGGCGCTGTAAATTATTGATTTATAACGCGCCCGTAGCTCAACCGGATAGAGCACCGGCCTTCTAAGCCGGCGGTTGCAGGTTCGATTCCTGCCGGGCGCGCCACCTGTTTCGGGAGTTTGACGATGGTGGACGTAGCTCAGCTGGTAGAGCCCCGGATTGTGATTCCGGCCGTCGCGGGTTCGAGTCCCGTCGTCCACCCCACCATTCGGTGGCTGAAATGAGTACACTAGCGCCGCGCGTTCTTCAGTGGTCACTGAGGTTGTGCTGAAAGGGCTAGAATCGCGTCGCTGATGTAGAATTCGAGACGCAAAAAGAATGTTTTGGCAGCTAAATCCGTCTACCGATTTCTGCTAACATGTTGATTTTAAATGTTTTATTGGGCCGTTAGCTCAGCTGGTAGAGCAGTTGACTCTTAATCAATTGGTCGTAGGTTCGATCCCTACACGGCCCACCATCCAAGGACGTTCGGGGACTTCCGACAACGTCCACTCCGATGAGCAGATCTCGAGAAATCGCTCGGAATCTCGAGCAATAGTTAGTTCTCCACGTCCATCGATGTCCATTGCCGTCCGGTCGCAGCCGGCCCTTGGTGGAGGCATTTTTGGGGGCATCCTGAGATGGGAGATGAAGAATGCCCCCGCAATGTCGTCGACCGAGACGGCGGGGCGCAGCGTATTGCCTTGACTCAAGGCGAAGCTATGACTTGCCGATATTCTCTGCAAGCATATTGCAGAACAGCGCGCCCTGTTCGATCGCGTCGTCGAGGGCGATGTGGGTATGCGGATGCGAGTCGAACCAATGTTTGGGCATTCCGCCTTTAGTGCTTTTGCGATAGTCCTTTTTCAGCATGGCCATTGCGTAGGTTTTGATATCGAGGGCGGAGAAGCTGAAGGGGCTTTCGCCGGCGAAGCGAATCAGATACCAGTAAACGAATAGGAAATCGAATCCGGCTGGGTAGCCGACGAATACTGGCTTTCCGGGAAGGGCTTTGAGCCAGTGGACGTAGCGGCGCATGGCCGTTTCAGGCATTTCAAGTTCTTGCCGGCACGCGGCCCAGGCCTCGGGCTGTTGGGCCCACCATTCTGCCGTCTTGGGATCGGCCGTTGCGCCCGGCAGCGTTTCAAGGTTCGCACTGAATGTGCCTATCAATTCTTTTCCGCCTGTATACGCCGCCGAGCCAAAACTTAACATCGAGTTCGGGCCCGGGATCGGTCCATCGGCCTCAACGTCGGTGCTCACATAGATTTCGTTGCTGCTCATGGCTGAGACTGCCGCAACGCGTCCCACCGTTCAGTAACTGCCACCCGCAGCTTGGGATCGTCGATTTTCGCAATCCACTCGCGCAATTCGCGACGAGAGAAGTTCGCCGGCCAACTCAGCTCGGGGAAATGTCGCAGCCGCCGACCGCGCCGGGTCGATAAGTAAAGCGCATCGAATAGAGCTTTAGCAGGGGTAGCGATGTCGAAGTTGCCGGTGTTTCGATACGGACCGTAGCCGCCGATAAGTGCCGGGTCGAGTCCGTGGAACTGAT
>Ga0209611_10002447_pt1 | contig 32688 bp, 18 predicted proteins | sample S1TSphgellanicum_3_FD_187693 | JGI IMG/M metagenome (GOLD analysis project Ga0209611, IMG submission 187693) | Host-associated microbial communities from peat moss isolated from Minnesota, USA - S1T2_Fc - Sphagnum magellanicum MG (SPAdes) (version 2) | ecosystem: Host-associated > Plants > Peat... | reverse complement strand
AAAAGGGGACTACCCCCCCCCCCCCCTTCTTTTTTAACACTTAATCAAAGTGGAATGCAAAGTTTGCCCCCTAATCATGGTCACCATTACAATTGCAGAAATGGGTCCATCACCTTTTTTTTTTTTTTTAAATAATTATCATAAGACTATTTTAGGTTCGACAAAAATATATTATTTCTTAAAATGCTGAATTTTTTAAAAATTAAAATCCCCTCTTCTTGAAAATTTTTAAAACTATTGTTTATTGATGTTAAAACTTCGTAGGATTCCTAAATTTTTTTTAAAAAAATTCCCTTTCCACACTTTTGTAATATGCTTTTAGGTATTACATTAATGTTCTGATGCAAATCGTTGTAGCTTCAATATGTCCGTATGGGATATTAATGACAAGGAACCAATGATGAAAAGGAGGCTGAAATCTTACTACCCAAAACCTACAGTATCATTGTAATGTCACCTTATATAGTTGTAGATTAGGCTAGTAGAATTGTCATCTTTTCCATCTTGCTAAGTGTTATATTTCTTCATAATTTTTTTCCATGTCTTCCTTGAAAGTTTTATGTTGTTGTTGCTATGTGTTTTGTTGCTTTTGTGAAGATTAAAAAAGTGCCACATGAAAAGCCAAATCAATATGGAGAGATTTAATCATTAAAAAAAAATAAAATTGGGAAGTTTCAGAGGTGTTTATGGTTATTTTTGTCAAGTAGATTATTCAATTGTCCAATCTCCTCAAAATGTTTCTCAATCGAAGTGTCTAATCTTGGTGGTGATAATGTAAATTTGAAGTTTGAAACTACGTTTTTTTAAATGAACTTTGTTTCCACATATCTTTTGCAATTTTGTTTAAATAGACCGATAAGTAAGGTTTGTTATAACTTTTCTTTACCCATTTCCATTCCCATGCACAAAACAAAACTATATTTTGGTATAAATTTTATGAGATTTAAACTTTTTTGCCTTGCAAGCATCTTTCTTCACAAATATTACAAACATAACTTCATAAATGTTGCAAACATCACTTCAGAAAGCATGGACCAAACTTCAAGAATTCAAGAAATCAAAAAATTGTTAGAAGTTAGTTTTAAGGTTTTAAGATGTATATTATTACATGTATTTAAATGATTATAGGCCATTGTCAATATTTTTCAATTAAATTTTTCTATCCCAAAAATTCAAAAATAAATAAAATTTTGCACCAAAATCAAATTTTCAAATATATCAATGAATTTGCAAATATACGATTGGATTTATAGTCATAATTATCACGTGCGGCTTATTATAGTGCCTAGTCACCTTGGACAAGTCTCATAAACTTCTAGTCACAAAAGATAATATGTGGCACCAAGTTGCAAAGGTAATCACATAAAGATGCGACTTACATGAACTTTTCATCCATCCAAATTAACTTACATGACATTGTCATTTTGCAATTAATTCTATTACCAAAAAATGTAGTCACATTATTTATATTTGTTTAAATATCTATTATTTAAATGATAAAACATATTATATTATTGTTAATTTCATTAAATTCAACTTGTGTCATGTTGACATGTGACATTACATAGGCTAGGCTTTAAAAATTAATTATAGGTTGTTAGGTAGGCCACCTATTGTACCTACTTAAAGTCATTTAGTAGGCAGTTATCCTATGTTGGTTATGTAGGTAGAGAATATTCAATCAACATTCCAACATTGACCACAACCCATGCCATTCATGACGATTAATCCTTGAAGACCAAAGACAAAGATCAACTCCTTTACCATCAAGCCACACCACTTGTTGTGAAAAATAAATAATGTGCATTTTATTTAACCTATTTGATTTCAAACATTACACAAAACATCATCTTTGAACTTCAAAATATTATTATGATTTTCTCCAAATGACAAGATTAAAGTTTTAACTTAAATTTTTTTCAATAATGTACACAAACATTTTGTTTTCTTTTTAAAAATATGAATTAATTTAAATAAAAAATTTTGATTTTTTTATTTAATACAATTTCAAAGACCATTCTATGGAAAAAATTAGTACAATCACATAATTTATAAATGGATAATTAATTTTTAAAAAATAAATTATCTTAAACCTTCATTCGATTCTAAAAATTATATTATACAATTTTTCTTTTGATATATCATAATTTTACCAATAAAATTTAATTAAAATGTGTGATATATAATTTATCCACATATAATATTTATAAATAAATCATAAATAAATTATAATAAAAATATAATAAAATTTATTTTATTAACTATATTCTTGATCTAAAAGATTAATCTAGATAATCAACTTTAATTTTTAAATATCAATTAATGACATATAATTAATTGATTTTATGGACCCATAAAACTTATTATGTTTACACATATAATATCTTAATCTTTACTAAAATTATGATAAAAATTTTATGCAAAATTAAATTATATTTTTTCACATCTGAAAGGTATATTTGATTTAAGAAATTATATTATACAATTTTACTTATAATAGATCATAATTGTACCAAAAAAATGTAATTTAAATGCATGATATGAAATGGGTCATAATTTATTCCTACTACCTAACATATTCAATAAATAAATTGGATTGTCTATTTAATATAATAATTAATTCAAAAAAATCACATATATCAACATGATAAAATACTTATTATTTAACCCACATACATATGATTTACTTTTTATTTGCTACTTATCCTACTTATTATTAATTTAATACATTAATTGCATAGCCTAGTTAAGTATTTAATTACACTTACTACCTAAAGCCTAACCTATTTAATAAATAAATTACATGGCCTAATTAATTAAATAATTAATACCAAAAAAATCACATATCAACAATATGATAAAATGCTTACTACTTAACCCTATTTCTACCATTAATTGCCATGGTCCTTTGAAAATTTCAAAAACCCACCAAACCTTACTACACATTTAATGGCTAATTCATTGAAAAAAGTTAAGGGAAAATAATTAGACAACTAAACCCAACAATTTCGTTGGTTTTTTTTTTTTTTTAACATTTGATTACATCTGCATTTGCGACTAAAATTTATAGTCACAAATCAAGTTGAAAAGATGCCATGTGGTATCCAATGGCCCTTGAACCACCTCCCATGTTGTAAAAACAATTACATTTTCATCTATTTTGGGATGCCACTAAAAATGCATTATATAAATGTATTTTTCATTTTCACTTTCATCCAAATCGACATTAGTCACAAATTTAAGTTACATATGCAACTACAAACCACTTTGTAGTCGGTTATGCAACTATCAATCAGTTTTACCAAATGCCACAATGGATAGTCGTATCTAAAGTCACAAAAATGGTCGATTTGGACAAAAGTCACAAACACATGGGTTGGAATGGACAGGATTCCTTGTAATGAAAATAAAATAAGTATTTAATAGGGAGATGTACCTAAAAAGATATTACAATAATCAAAGGGAAGTGTAAAGTTCATCCACTAATCATCATCATTATTTTAGGTTACAACAAAAAGGTTACCTCCCTTTATTATTATTTTCTTTTAGTTATTGATCAAAGAAAAACACAAATTATATTGTTTAATATTATGTGCATATACAAAACAACATATTAAAAAATAATTGATTTTATTTTTTGTTTTTTTATTGAAAGTTTAATATTTTATCAAATTTTGTGTAAGCAAAAGTGTAAGATTTTATCAAAAAAAATTGTTATTTTTTCTCGCAAGATTAAAAAAAGGATGAACACACCATGTTATCATTTTATTGACATGACATTTTTTCTATTGTAAATTATTCTTTGGGATGGGGCATAATATGTTATTTTGGGTCCAACAAATATTTTATAGATCCAATGGATGACATTGCAATAAAATATTATGTTAATCATCATAGTGAAACTATGGAAAAACAAAAGCAACAACAAACACAACCTTTGGTTCCTAAACAAAAATAAGAGCATGCCAAAATGAACCAATAAATTCAAAGTCATGATCATCTTTGAACAAGGAAGAATGTGAAGAAAATGGAAATTGAATGGAAGAAAACAATAAAAAAAATGTACTTTTTTATTGAAATGGAATAAGAAGATCCACCAATGTTAGACCATCTCACTTCGCATCAATAATGGAGGATGATTTGAAGGAGCTCTTGGACATAAACACATGTGGTCAAGAAGAGGTCTCACAAAAAGACATCCTCAAATTGGAAAACAATGACAAGGTCAATGACTTTATCTCACTAGTAAAATTTATTTTTTTGTAATTAATTTACAATTGCACACAATACACGCAACTAATTTTTTCCTTAATCGCATAAGACAAGTTACATTTGACATTTCGTTACATGCAACATATTATACATATGATGTACATATAGTATATATATGGTATGTTTGTATTTTTAATCCATTCATATTCATATAACAAATTGTGTACACAACTACATGTGTAACTAAATGAAAATATTTTTAATGATATGTGTCCATTTTCAAGTCAATCATTTAATGACATGTGGGACCTAGGTAAATAGGTAGTTAAATAAATAGGCCTAGGTAGGTGGGTAGGTAGGTAAGTAAATGAGTGGGCCTAAATAGATATGTAAATCTTATTTCAAAAAGTAAGTTTACAAAAAAATAAAAATAAAAATAGGTTAAGCCTTTACCTTGAATACATATTTTGGTTCAACCCAATTACTACTTATTCAATGAATTAATGCACCCATAAATAAATAGTTTACAAACTTCAAAACTATGACAAGCAATGTGGGATAAATATTATAATTGCATCATAGTTACAACTTGGGATGCAATGAAAGTAGAAAAGGTAAATAAAGAGTTATAAATCTTTGGACATTACTCCATTGTTTCTAACACTCAAAAATATTTTGTGATCCTTCCCCAAATGCATTTAAAGCCATAAAAATTGATCAAATTAGTTTTGAAATGAACAAAATATGCCCTTTGGATTTGAAGGGTCATTTTTTGGTAATTTGGGCTAATAAACCAATTTTGATTTGGAGCTCAAAATTTTTGGTCAATTTTTTGCTGTTTTTGAGCCTCAAAAATATTTTGTACTTTTACACCTAGCGCATCCAAAACCACAAAAATTGTTTAAATTGGTTTTGAAATGAGCAAGATTTGCCCTTTGGAATTGAAGGGGTCATTTTTTAGTAATTTGGGCTAATAAACCAGTTCATGATTTGGAACTCAAGATTTTTTATCATTTTTTTAAAAAAAACTTCAAATTGATTTTTTAATTTACACCTAGCACATCTAAAGTTTCAAAATTGCTCGAATTGATTTTCAAATGAACAAGATATGTTTTTTTGAAATGAAGGGTGTTATTATTTGGTTTAGGCAAATATAACCAATTTGAGTTTTGGAACTCAAGTTCTTTGGTAGCATATTTGTATAAAACCAAATGTATATATGCTAGGCTTTTGTTTTCTACAACCACCTTGTTCTAAAAGGGATCTATTTTATACACAAAACTTCCCCCATTGAAATAACATATTTGCACAAAACCAAATATATATATATATAATTGTATGTACACAATAACATGTTCACTAGTAGAAATTTTGTCCTCTCCAACAAGGAAATAATGATTAGCTATCTTGAACCATTTTAACAACGACCACAATCATATATTACAACTTCATTATTTATGTGGAATAAATATGAATAATTTTATATGACTAATAGATGAAAACTTACAAAATAAACATATTTCATCCATTTTCCATAAAAAATATTTCACTTGTTATGGTTTTTAAGTGTGTGTTAGAAAATAAGACATCAAGGTGGATTATCAAACTGTCATAGTTTGATAGTTTGATATCAAACTATCAAACTGTGATTATCAAACTAGTAATGAAATACCTAGGTCTAGTTTATGACTAAATTTTGACTATTTCAAATGACATGGAAAATATTGTCATGATGTCATGCCATTTATATATTTAATTAAATAAATAATATCTTGTGTCATTGGAAAATGGGTTCCACTTATGTTTAAAACTTTGGAGACTTGTAAAATGATTTATATATCATACTTTTACCATTAAAATTAATTTCAATGTATAATATTTAATTTAGTCACATTGAATATTTAAAATGCATAATATATCATACTTATAAAAGTGTAAGATGTGGGAAATATATAATTTATTTGTACATTAAAAATTTATCATAAATTTAAATGAAAATTTATATAATGTATGTATATAAATAAATAAATATATTGTAGATGTGTAAAAAATATTATTACATAGTTATATTGGATTATATGCATAGAAATGACTAAACTTTATATTTTCAAAAAAATATTTTCAAATATTAATTTATATTATTCAAATTAAATTAAATTATTAGATTAAAATATACTTCACATTTAATATGATTAATATATATTTTTAAATACATATTGATTTATGATCCATCAATAAATATTTTATGGGATAAATTACATGGATTCATATTTGTAAATTAAAAGTTATTAGTAAAATTATGATATATTAGAAAAACAATTGTAATATAAAATCTTAAACCAAATGAAAGTTTAAGATATGAAAGTTTTATTTTATTTATTCATGTGTTAATCATAAAGGTTTTTTCATTTACAAAACATGTGTTTGAATTTAATTTTTCCAAAATATAGTCATTGAAATGTTATTCAATAACAAAATTCAAATAATTTTCTCTTGAACCAAATTACATGTAAAATAAATAAATAATATAGTTGAAGGAAATTTATGAATAAGGTTTCAATTTTTTCATTTGGACAATTTATCAATAAGATATGACTTAATATATTTGGAATTTTGTGTAATATTTAAATGAAGTATGGTCTAAATAAAATAAACATTAAATTATTTACACAACATGTGAGGTGGCTTATTGGTAAAGGAGTTGAACTCCATCCTTGGGGTCCAAGAATCAAACTTCACAAATGACATGTGTCGTGGTCAACATTGGAATATTGATTAAATATTCTATACCTACTTAAATTACCTAGATGATTACTTAAGCGAGCCTAACTAGGTAGATTGAGTGGTTTATTTACCCATTTAAATTAGGTTTTAAACCTAATTTAGGTGGTGACACATGTTAATAATTGATAAGATGGAAAATAATGAGATTAAAAATAATTGAAATAAAAATACATCTTATTGTTTATATCATATATAATAAATCTATAATAATAAATATTATAAATTTAAAAAATTAATTAAACAATGATTAAACAATCATTAATGACTTCACATATGTCTTAAATGATTAATGGATGATATTTGCCACATCATTATGTCACATCATTTTTTAAATGACTATTGTCTTAAACAACTCGCCCGTACTGACTTTAAGGCTATTACTCATTTTTGTTCTTCATGATTAAAATACTAGTCATAAATTTAGTCATATATTTGAAGATTTTCTACTAGTGATTTGCACAAATCAAATGTAAAAGTCATCCATTTTGAATAATGAAGAAACGAGTTACACCATAATTGCAAAGGTGATTAAAAATCATTTAAAATTCAAATGTAATTGCACACACAACTTGTTGGAATTGCATCTGATTACAAGTGGGTTGGTTGTTAACAACACAATTTCTTCTTATGTATGTGATTTTAAACACTCTCAACTATACATAAAAGAAATTTGGGCATATGTTGTTTTAAGCACTTGAGATTTGCCCAAAAAAAAAAAAAAATCTTGGAATTGGAAAAATACCATATTAATCAAATGATACGGTTTTTGTGAACATTTTTGTTTTCACCTTAATTATTTGTTGCTTAACTTCTTTTCATCAATTTTAATTTTAACATATGTTCATTGCAGGACTACATGATGGTTTCTAAAGGAGGAATGTAGAAATACTTACATTGATATATTCATTCGGATTGAAAAAAAAAACCAACATATGAATGCATGGAGGCATTATTTTAGTGCATTAGAAGGCACACATTGTTATGCAGAGATGTGGTTGGACATAATTTTTGAGAATGAAGCTCAGGATGGTGAAAATTATGAAGGTAGTGGTGGAAAAATTGGTTGTACGACACAACAAAAAAGTGAGGCCTTTTCGCTTTTCACAATCCACACCAATAATTTCACTTTAAAAGGTGAATAAGGCCAAAGAAAAGGCCAAAGAGGTGGTCAATGGAAATGATAAAAAAAAACCAAAGAAAAAAGAAGGGACATTACAATAAGGAAAAAAACCAGACGAAAGGAAGTAAGGAAAAAAACAGATGAAAGAAAGTTACAAGGGAGGTGCAAAAAAAACAAAAGTTCATAATAAATAAATTATTCAATTCAATGTGATATACTTCTATATCTTTCATACTCAACAATCTTTTGTCCATTAAATTTGTTCATGTGTGTTTTGTTTTTCCTAGGTTTTCAAATCTTGTTTATGAACCTAATATAACTTGACATCTCTTGCAATTATATACCCAAGACAATTTTCTTTTTCGGTATTAGCAAATAGATACAAGCGCATGATTGATGCATGAAGCAATGAACAATGTAATACACAATGTGAATTTGGATCAATTCCACATTAAGGCATCATCCTTGGTCACATTGTCATGCTTCATTATAAAATAAAGTTAATCAAACATTGCTTAAACATGAATTTTGACACCTTGCCTCATATAATTTGTGTCTTTATTTTGTTGCACAACCAAGTTAGGTTTGATCTTTAACCCTAATTTCGAAATTTGCCATAAACCTTTTCATAACCTCTTAATTTGACCTTAACCCTAACCAAGCCCCAAAAACCTATACAAACCTTAAATTTTTCCCAAACCCTAACCCTAACCCATAAAATAATATCATAATAATCTTAAAACCTAACTCTAAATTCAAAACTTGAAATAGGTCTTTAATTCTAAACTTTAACCTTACAAAATTAGACTTTAAATTCAAGCCTTAACACAAGAGGTAAAACTTAAAAATATTCAACTATAACCATACAAATCAAACCAACCTTGTAAAAGGCAACAAAAATGTAATAATATGTTCATTTGTGGATTTAACATGGGTCTTGATTCTAAGGACCACAAGAGTTGTCAACTTGTCAAATTCCACCAAAGTGAAATTCGTCAAACTTTTGAACAATGCCAACATATCTTGAACATTAATAACCAAGTTGACGCATTGAAAATTTCCCCAAATTGGAAATAACAACTGCAACTTGAAAAAACATAATAGCCTTTTCATCCACACATTCAAACAATTTTTCATCATATAAAGATGAACTAAAATCAGAACTTTTAAAAAAACACCCATGACCAAAATTTGAAGAAAACATCTCAGGTATTTAAATGAAAAGAAAAAAATCTTTGGGAGGGTTTAGGGTTGAGAGTTCCTTATATAATCCACATGAAAATCTTTGTTTACAATTTTAATAGTTAGTTTCTACTTACATTGTACCTAAATCCACCCCTTTGGGGTTAATTTTTAACTTAATCATTCTACATACAAACAAAGCCTAACCTTAACATATGGTTTTGAAAAAGTTTCATACTAAACCGTGGTCCTTAACCTTAATCCTAACGTAAAACTTGACTTATAATTTAAACATTATACATAGGCACAAACCATATTCTTAAACCTTAATATCTAAACCTTAAAAATCACCAAAAAAATCCTAACTCTAAAACCCAAGCCTAGAACCTTAAAATTTAACCCTCAAAAGCTGGAAACATAAATTCTAAACCTAAACCCTAAAAAATATACTTTACAACCGTAAGCTTATAACCTTACAACCTTGTGACTTAAAAAAAAACCTCATGTAGTATATAACTTAAGTTGGGCAATTCATAGTTGAAAAAAAACTTGTGCTTGTTCCCTCTTTGAAAATCCCAATCAAAAGTAATGGTGTGATTCATATTAGTTAGTTTAGGGGGGGGGAACAACTTTGATATTTTTTGTCTTTTGGTGATAGAGCTCTTTGATTGGTTCATCACCCAAAACAAAAAAAAAACCCATTTTTGATACACTTTGAACATAGAAATTGTGTACATAGTCCACTTGGCACTGAAACTTTTTGAAAATCACCATGCATGAGACTCTCTTGTATCTCCAAAAAGACAAGTTTTATTTACATTAAGCATGAAACTCTTTTGTATCTCCAAAGCACAATGACCTCATGAAAAATGTTAATAAAATTAGAAAACAAAAAAAAACCCTCTTGTTTTCTGTATATGTGGTGCACCTATACAACACGAACGGGTTTAGGATCGAAACTATGTATGATTACTACATAGCTATGAAATCTATGTTCTTTGGTTGCAAAATTATTTTCTCACCCTTCTATTGGCTATGCAAGCCTCACCATTCTCTTACCATGAACTACACACAAACAACACCAAAACTATTCAAAACCAAAAGCCTTTCAAAATCAAAACTTCAATTCTCACAAACTTTGTATTCATACCATAACTTTGTACAAAATGAAGGTGTTTCTTAAAGTCACAAACACCTCTTTATATACTAACCAAAAGGAAACTAATCAAGAAACTTCTTAAAACTTATCCACCACATGGTTCCCCAAATAATCAAAAGGAAACAAAATCACATGGTTCCCCATGCGATTTCACAATTAATCACAAGGAAATAATATCACATGGTTCCCGATGTGATTTCACAATTAATCATAATAAAACAACATCATATCATGACATAAGTCAATGCACCATGATCAAATTATGAAATCCTACATTCAACTTACCCCATTAAACAATTACTTAAGTAATTGTGTAATCAAGTTACACATCAAATTACACACCCATGTAAATGAAAAAAATAAAATACCTTGCAAACTAAACCAAAACAAAAGTTTATTCTTGAATGTTCTGTACATGAGGCCAACCTATGCAACTGAAAAAAATAAAACTTTTTTTGAACCTCTGCAACTAAGTTACAAACTAAATCAAAACAAAAACAAAAGTTTGCCTCTAGTGTTTTTGTCCATGTCACTCAGGCATGTAAGTGAAAAATAATAGAATTACTTTTGGACCTTCACATCCACCTTCCAAACTAAACCAAAACAAAAGGTGTGTGTCATGACCCAAAATAAAAAAATTAAAACACTCACAACTCTCCCCCCCCCTTCCAAAAGAAAAATAATCCCGTTGCTTATGGGGTGCATGGTTCATCTCCTCATTGGCTGATCAGGATTTAAAAATTCTTGAATTTGTTGGCCACCATTGTTGCCATCACACTAATTGCCTGGGGCACTAACTAGGTAGGGTGTTCTTAGGAAAAGGTATTACCCCAAGCCAAAAATGGTGACTAACTTTTTTGGGAAGAGAAATTTCATGCAGCCAATGGGAAGCCCCAAGCATGCACTCAAGGTACCTTGCTTTTTGTTTCCTTTCAAGTTTGGGGTGGGAAGGATTTTTTTTCATTTTTTTTCTGGTTCCCAATGTGTTCCCCACATGTTCCGTTTCAGTTCCCAACAGGTTCCCAATATGTTCCCCAACATGTTCTCCATAGCACCTCACTTTTATCCCATATGCTTTGGCAAATGTTGTCCTCCTTTCACCTATGTAGCTAGGCCAAATGGGAGGAACTCAATACTTCGAAATAAAACCTTCTATTTTGTGGAGCCTTCATAGTTTTGTATTTTAAACACTCCAAACACTATTTTCTCATAAATTTGGGCCAGCTTCTCTAATTCTCCTTTAGGGTTTTTTTTTCTCTAATTCTCCTATAGGGTTTTTTTCTCTATCTTTTTTTGTTTTGTTTCTTCAGAAATGAGTCCTTTTGGAATGGATTTATGGGTGCATTAAAGAATCCTTTTCAAGGAGTCTAACTATTCTTAAATTCACCCAAAACAAAGGCAAACCTAAGAATTAGGGGGGGAAATTATTGGGTGTATGTATTTTTATAAGTTGTTTATTATTGGATATGGCATTGAACTTAAATTTTTTAAAAATGAATTCAAGATTAATAGGCGTAGACTCTTGAGTTGATTATTACTAGAGCTGAGAAATTAATGGGGTTATTTGTTGGTTTTCCAAAACTATTGTGGGGGGAATGGGTTGGACCCTAGAGGAGGCATAAAACTCCTAAATTCACCCCATGTCACAAAACTTAAATAATCTTGGACGTACTCCACAATATAATATATCCATAATGCAACTAGAGAATTTAGAAATTAGATTATAAACTATATATCAAAGATGGGTTTGGTGTAGTGTTAATACTAGGGCCCCATCCATGGTGGGGCGATTTCTCAAAGTAAAGGGACCTAGCACACTACGATTACCAAGTCCGACCTTGCAAGGTACCCCACCCATGTACTTTACTCATCACAAAGCACAAGGTGAATGGTATCATAAATGTAAAGAATCCTTGGTATGAAGTCTTACTTAAAATACATCCAATAAATATAAGCAACCTGAAAAATGGGTCTTCTTATATATATATGTATAAAATATTGAATTAATTTGAAATAAAATATTTAAATGTCTTAAATGCAGGGCAAGAAAATATATTGAGGCAAGTAAGAAAATTCATCCATAACTTGAATAATAGAGTAAATTATTGAAAATGAGATAGGTAGGATATACTCTCTATTTATTACTTGCCAAAAAAAAAACTTATACCCATAGAGAGTTCTAACTTCTAAGGTAGGACCTACTAAAGGGAGTGGGGGGGGGGAGGGACACAATAATTGTGCAAGTTATTGAATGGTTTGCACATGCAAGTGGATTTTTGTATGTTTGTTTGTTTGTTTGTCTTCCTTCCTTTTGGGCTTTTACAAAACCTCCTGGGGCGTGTTTTGTGTAGTGCTTTTTTCTCCTTTCCCGTCAATAATGACAATTTAAGCTTTTCTGAATCAATGTCACGTGGCATACCTAAATAGTGGGGGCCCTTGTGCTTGTTGTTGGCCCAAGTATATATTAAAAACCTCACGTCCTAGGATCATCATCCATCCCAATATTATTATTCAAGTTAGGCTTAACTTCAGAGTTCTTGTGAATTTTTATCTTATTTTTTTCATTTCAAAAAATTTAGTTTCGAGAGATGAAAATTGCTTAACTTTTGCTCTCTTGATTCAAAAAATTACAAAACAATAACTCCACACACCATCTTAATTGTCAAGGGTTTTTTCCAATATATCAATCAAAAGCGTTCTAAGGAGTCTCACTATTTAGAAGGGTTAAAGACTAGTCGCAAACCAAATGGAACAATGGGTGTGTGTCACACCATGGCCTTGCCATTTACATTAAATTGTATGTTAAGGCAAAAGAGGAATTATGGAAATTCAAATATTTCACCATGCAAAAGTATAATCTTCAAAAATATCCTCTACAAGAAACCAAAATTCTTCAAGATATTGTAACTCTATAACTAATCTTAAGTTCAACACAAGCCAAAATATCAGCTTTCAAAAATCCTCAAATAAAAATAGACCTACTATTTATTACCTAGGGGCCAAAATCCCTTAGGCTACTATACTCTATAATGAATCTAAACACAATATCCAAGGCCAACAAACACCTATCTTAAAATATAAATCATCACAAACAAAATCAATAAAGCTTCTATACCTTGCCCAGCCAACCCCTTCCAAAAATAAATAAATTAAGAATAATAATTCCTTAGCTTAAGTTGAAAAAAAAAAGAGTAAATAATTAACTTAAGCATCCAACCAAAAAACAAATCAAGTCAAATCACAAGCCAAAAATAATAATAAATAATAATCTAAACAAGTGCTAAAAATTTAGTAACCCTACCCAACTTGGTATAGAATACAATGGAAGAAGTGCAAAATCCGAGGCCAAAAAGTAATTCTCATTTTCCAAAACTGCATAAAATACACAATTCCATTTATGAGGAGAAAGAAGCTCATAAAATTGCTCAAAAGTGGACTTCTTCACATTAGACAATTTGTTTTTTTGAAACTAAAGGGGTAGACTATGTCAAAAACCCACTTCAAAAATTAGAATTCCCAACAACCTCCGGCAAGCACACACATCATGTACTAATACTTACCCGTACTACCTTGATGGGTTTGGCAACAAGGTGTCTAATAATAATAATATATTTTTGCCATTTACTTTGGGCATTAAAAATAATATAATATTTTACAATTAGGCACTATATTAAATAATGAAGCTAATGTGCTTGAGAGTTTGTTTCAGATTTTTGACATTGTCAAGTAAAATATTTTTCAGAATAATTTCAAAAGATAATTAATTAGTAACCTAATTTTTAATAATAATAATTAGGCCTCCTAACTGATTAATTAGTTAATTAATAATTAATTAGTGCCTAACCCCATCTAGGTAAGAGGGAAGCACAAATATCTTCTTCACATAAAGTGAAAAAAGGACTGTCGGCTACAGTATATTAAAAAAAAATTCCCGATAACCCCGTCCCTCCCAAAAAAGGCCAAAAATTTGGACTTTCAAACACCCAAAAAGCCTCCGCTTGCTAACAAACAAAACATTGGACTTCCAAACATCCAGAAAAGTCCGTTTGCGCTAACAAACAAAAATTGGGGAGTTCAAAATGCCCGGATGGAAGCCTGCATGTGCCTAACAAACCTTGAAAAAACAATATTTGCCGTACGGTACTTCTATTCACAAGACGAGTGGGGTTGGGTGGTGTTGGTGTGTGTGTGTCCAAAACCTCCTCCACACAAATAAATCAACCATGCACAAAAAACAATTATCTATCAAACGAAACATCCGCAAGTGGGGTTGAGTAGGGGGGTCGAGTATGCAAAATACAAGAAATTTTAACAATTAACGTAAGGGGGGGGGGGGGGGGGGGTGTTGTATATACATTCGATAAAGCCTGAGGTCGTGGGAAAGTTGAAAAAAAAAAGGAGGGCTTGTGTGAGGTGGAGCCGAGGTGGGCCTGTTGAGGCCTTTGTTTGGCTTTACCGAGAGCGTGAAACCTGGTCCGGTTTTTATTCAAAACTGTTTTTTTTCTCATGACACCCAGCTGTATTGCCAGAAAAATTGTTAAAATATTTTTTTTGGCCAATGAAATTGTTGGATTTGGTGGTCTGAATTCATTTATTTATTTTTAACCATGTGGAGTAACAATTCAATGCGTACCTAATAGGGGTTGTGCATAAACCTGTTTTTTTTTTTTTTCAGCCAATGAGATTATTGGATTTAGTGGTTTGAATTTGTTTTTCTTAATAACAACTCAATGTCTAGGTAAGACCATGTCACCTTGGCAGCTTGGACACATAACAATATAATATAATATAATATAATATAATAAAAATATTATAATAATAATTTGAAAGCTATATTATTTTCAGAAAAAATATTAAAATTTTTAAAAAAGTTCAAAGGAAAAAAATTCTTGTGGCAAGGAAAATGAAGAATATTTTTTTATTATTTTCTCTTTTCTATACAGAATCTTCAAAACAAATTTTTTATTTAATTTTTTATTTTTTTGTAATTATTGAACACTGAAATGTTGAACTTGCCATGGTAGGTACCTATTTACAGGCAGGGTTGTAGCACATTAGGTACTTGTGCACTTTGTTCCCTTTGGTAAGTATTCCCAGTTACGTTCCCTAATCTGTTCTCACACGTTGTTCCCAGACGTTCCCTGGAACGCGCTTCCCAGTCCCTCTCTCTCCTCTCTGCTCTCGTGTTCGTTGGTTGTTGCGATTTGCTCGCTCGCTCGCTCGCTCGACGAACTTGTTGCTTGCGCAAGCTTTGATTCTCACCATTGCAATAATTTCTTCTACAAGAATGGGGTGAAAGAGGAGAGAACGAACAAGGCAAGGAATAAGAAAATCTGGAAAAAAAATTTCTTCAAAAATTTCATTCAATTGGAAGCAGTTTTTTTCTCCCCTTTGGGCTTGATCGCAGAGCGCGAGAGAGAGACTCTGTCTTCTCAATGAATTGGTGTTTTGTTGTTGGGACAGAGACAGAGGAAGAGCGAGAGAGTGAGAGACAGGAGAAGAGAGAGAAAATGAAACAGACAGGCGCGGAAAGTAGCAGTGGGTATGTGGGATATGATGCAAAATGATGATGGGTTTGAGGAGTGCTGTGTGTTGGGTGTTGCAGCTATGAGAAGAGATGGTTGCAGCTGCAGCAGCAGCAGCATCTCCAGAATCTGTGCTGAAGAGCGTGCAGATCTGGAGCTGGTGAAGAGGAGAACGTGGTGGTGGCAGTAGCAGTAGCAGAGTTACAAGGAGAGGAGGAAGAGGAGAACGGCAACAATAAGCGGTGTTGCTGCTGCTGCTTTCCGCTGGCATGAAGGTGACTGCAGCGGGAGCTACACCAGCAGCAGCAACAGCAGCAGCTTCTTCTTCTTCCCAGGGTGGTGATGGCGGTTTGGAGCTTCTTCTTCTTCATCATGCCAGTTCTTCTTCCTTAGTTTCTACTGCTGGGAGCGAAGGGGAGGAAATAAGTGTCGCAGATGAACATGATACTGCATACAGAAGACGCAGAGTATTAGAATCGCAAGCAGACGAGAGGGAAAAGAAGGAAGAACAGGTAGAGGGGGAGGACGAGGAAGAGCAGAAGAAAATGCTCAAGGCATTGCAGGTTTATCCAGCAACTGAGAAGGATGACAACCTGCTGCACGCAGCGAGTGCCTCAAGGAGTCCAGTGCCGCGATGGAGTCGAGCTTCTGCGAGGTCCAGTGACGACGAAGGTAGAAGCGAGCTGTTCTCTTCTCAAGCTTTCAGGCTTTTTAGGGTTTAGGCTTCCCTGCTGCGACAAAGGACTGTTTCTAGATGTATTCTCATTTTCTTATTGGCATGAATGATTGCTTGTTTGCCCAGGTTCTCAGTGCGGTCTCTCAAGCATACCCAATCCTCCTCCTCCTCCTCCTCCTCCTCTTTCTACAGATGATTTTCTTTCAGGAGTGGCCTGTTTCCAGCAACCCTCAAACCCTATGCCAGAAACACCTTCTGTGCAAGGATTCACTTCTCAAGCGCTTTCCTGCTCAGAGTACTCACACAAAAGCTCCCTGGGGTGGCGGCAGCAGCAGCAGCTCCTTGGGGACTCTTATGAGTTTGCTGAACCTGAACCCTCAGCTGTAGCAGACAAGTTGAAGAAGGCAGCTCTTGTTGCAGGTCAACAGGAGGAACAGACACTGGAAGAATTGCTGAGTTCCATTGGTGTTTCACTTACACTCAATCAAGAGAGCCTTGATTTCTCATATGCTTTGGAATATCATGCACCGCCACCAACTATCATGCATCATGATGATGGTGGAACTGGTTTTGGTACTATGACTATGGCAGACAATGATGCAGTGATTCATTCTCTTCCTGTGCCAAAACCACTCGGGAAGACAGCTTCATGTATGGGGTTCAAAGTGCATAAGCCACCCCTGGACATTGAGATGCAAAGAAGTAGCAAAGCTTCTTCATCATCCATAGACTCAAGGTTGCTGCTACAGGATGAAAGGAAAGCTAGCTTATCAGGCATGGGGATGGTGTTTTTGTCAGAGCACACAGATACAATGGCGGTTGCTGAATCTGTGAGATCTCAGGAGGCTGCTTCATTGACATCACCAGTTGCCTCTATTCCAGCTTCTGAGAATTCTCAAGAATCCAGCATCTCTTTGCCAGTTTCCAATATTCCTGCTGCTGCTGCTGCTGAGAGTTCACAAGACCTTGCAACAACTCCACAACACAATGAACCTCAAAGAGAGTTGTCATCTTTTACCCTATTGCAACAGGGTCAAGACACTGAGAACCGCTCTGTTCTTCTTCCTCCTGACAATTCTTTGGAAGTAGAAGAAGAGGTAAGAGTGGATCAGAGCTATGTGAGCTCATCAGGAGTGGTGCCACGCTTATTGATGAAGCCTGAAGAAACTACTATCATGCATTATTGCTCACCTTCTCAACCATCAGAGGAGAGCATAGACATTGGTGAAAAGAGGGCGCTGTCTTTGTCTGTTGCAGACATCCCAGACTCTCCTGCATCAACAAGCTCATCAGCTGCCTCTGTTGCTATCATAGATGCCAGCGAACATTCTCAGAAATCCTCATCCTCTGACATTGGAGAGATTCCTGCATCCACTTCCTTCTCAGCTTCGCCATCCATAGCATCTTCACTTTCAGGTTCCCTAGCTGCACTGTCCTATTATGTCAAAGGCAAAGGCGCAGCACCAATGACAGAGAACTCAAGTGACTTGTCAAACTTTCTACCTGAAATGCTTGATTCTCTTGTTTGCTCAAGGAAGCCATATCATTCAGCATTGTCATTGATGGGTCAACCAGCATACGATCCTCCCCATGATTTGGTAACCACATGTGGTTGGGTCTCAGAACCTGCCAGTGGAGGGGGGTCAGGCAACATACCAGCACTTTTTCCAACACAGGACAGGAAGAAGGGGGGATGCTATGGCTGTGGAAAAAGCCGCCACTTACAGGACAAAGAGGTGTGCATGGTTTGTAGCTCTAAGTTTTGCAGCAGTTGTATGGTAAAGCATATGGGTTCAATGCCTGAGGGTCGCAAGTGTGTTGGCTGCATTGGGCAACCAATACATGAGACAAGGAGGCCTTGTGTTGGAAAACCTTCAAGGCTTCTGAAACATATGCTAGGTCCTCTGGAGGTGCAGCAAATCATGAAGGCAGAGAGGGAGTGTCCTGCCAATCAGCTTCGTCCTGAGCAGGTGTGGGTCAACGGCAGTAAGCTTTCGAAGGAAGAGATGGCACTGCTATTGGGTTGTGAGAAATCCCCACAAAAACTGAAGCCAGGAAGGTTTTGGTATGACAGTCAGACGGGCCTTTGGGGTAAGGAAGGGCACAGGCCAGATAACATCATCAGTCCCTTACTCAAGGTTGGTGGTAACCTCCAAACGAATGCCAGCAATGGGACTACAAAGATATTCATGAATGGCCGGGAGCTCGGCAAGCTGGAACTGAAGATGCTTAAGGTACACATCACTGTAACCAAAGCAGTCTTTTTTTTTTTTGCAGTTATGAAGTTCTGTATCATCATGAGTGCATTGGCATCTTGTCTGGGTTTCGTCTGACTGGGTGCTTTAGCTTACTACCCCAGGCACGAAAAACAAATGATTCCTTGTTGTGCATGGGATGACTGTTTGTGCAGTTAGCAGGTGTCCATTGTCCTCCTAACACCCATTTGTGGGTGGAAAACAATGGAAACTACTCAGAAGAGGGCTTCAACAACATCAAGGGAAACATCTGGGGAAAGGAAGGCAACATCTGGGAAAAGGTAAATTGGAATGATGGGCAACTTTTTTCCCCCTGGAAATCGGGCTATTGTTTTCTTTTTCTCTTGATCCACAAGCATGCCATCTGCCTTACTTTCTCATTCATGCTTTTGTCTTTTAGTCTTTATTGGCTCCTTCCTTGTTAAAGGTCTCTGGTAGAACACAGAAAATGTTGCAATATTCTGGGACCATGGTTCTTGAACCCCAGCAGACTCACAAGACAATGAGTCCAGGAAAAAGTGGCTCAGCTTAGACAAGCTTGTCACTGAGAGAAACATGCAATTCAAGGCATAAACAAATGATTTTGGGTTTGCTTATGGATAGAAGAGAGGTTTGCTCATGGTTGCAGGCCTCAATCAAGCTCCTTTATCCATTCTTTTCATTGCCAACACCAGGATCAAGCTCAAGAGGAAATAGCGAGAAGGTGAATGGGGCGGTGTCCAATCGATTTTCAAACTATTTAGATCAGAGCAAGGTGCACAAGCTTCTGTTGCTTGGACATGAGGGCTCTGGAAGGAGCACTATTTTCAAGCAGGTACAGTGAGCAGAACCCATCACTTTACTGTAACAAAGCTCATTTGCTGTCTCTTCTCTCTCTCTCTGTCTCTCTCTTGCTAGGGTGGATGGTACACATGGGCAATAATTTAATGCTACAGTGGCATGCTCCTGTCTGCCCTCTACTTAGCAGGCCAAGATTTTGTACAACAATGGGTTTACAAAGGAAGAGAAAGCCGACTTCAAGTCTCTCATACAAGCAAATATTTACAAATACATGAGCATCTTACTGGAAGCTCGTGAGCGATTTGAGGAGGAGGAGGATGATTTGGCAGAGATTCGTGCACAATCATCCCAGCTGAGTGCATCATCAACATCTTCTTCTAGTATCATTGACAACTTAGATCTTCCTTCCCCATCAGCAGGTCTGCACTGATCTCTCTTCTCCTGGATGTTGGGTGGCAAACATTATAGCAACTGACTGGTGTCTAGTAGGAAGCTGAAGAGATCACTGTAGTTGAGCATAAAATGAGGGTGCACTTGTTGATATCCCATACAGAACTTGCTGACTGAATTTTGTATAACACATGGGTGTGGTTTTTTTGTTAATGTTTTTTTTGCTGGCAGGTGTATTTGCTTGGAATGAAAAGAAGGAGCGAAAGTCCATGTCCTCCCGCAAGGGGAAAAGTGTTTTTGCCATTGAGCCACGGTTGAAGCAAGCAAGTGACAGGTTTTTGGAAAAGATGGCTGCTGACAGTTTGGAGTCTAGATTTCCATCTTCCTTGTACACACAAGAGTTTGCACAAATTGTGGAGGAGTTGTGGAATAATCCAGCAATCAAGGCAGTGTATGAGCGCAGAGCTGAGCTGTACTCTCTACCTACTGTTGCAAACTATTATCTGGATAGGGTATATATAAACTCGTGCCCTCCTCTATCCAGGCCACCTTTCAACTTCCCAATGGATTTGTCTCCACCCTGCCACCAATGTTTCGGGCCTTCCCATGTTCTTAAACTGTTATTTTCTTTTGTTCCTGTGATACCATGGCATCTTGTCCTAGTGTTTCTATGCTTGTGATGTTGATGTGCACTGGACTGTGTACAGGTGGTGGAGGTGTCAAAGACTGAGTATGAACCCACCGAGAATGACATATTGCAGGCAGAAGGGCTGAGCCAAGGTTCTGGGCTAGTGCAGATCGAGTTTGATTTGGATGACAAGGTCTCTAACTCTGGGCCCTGGCAGGACTGTGAATCTCCTTCTGCCTTTGGGAGGTGATGCTCACAGCTATGCACATTGCTTTTGATGAAGGGTTACCCTTGCTTGTTTTGCTTTTGTCTGATTCTGCTGAAGTTTATATTCGTGGACTGACAGTGCTGCAATGAAGAGAGGAAAGCTGATCATGCCACATTTTCACTCTCGTAGACTGGGAATTCTTGCCAAAGCAAGTCTGATGAGATACGTCTTTTAAACACGATTCTGGTCACTGCAGGTACCAACTCATACGAGTGGGTGGAAAGAGCAGTGACCGACAAAAGTGGCTGGAGATGTTTGAGGACATAGGTGTTATTATCTTTTGTGTTGCCCTCAGTGACTATGATGGGTTGTGGCCTGACAGCTCAGGCACTCTTTGCAACAAGATGATGCAGACTCGAGATCTGTTTGAGAGCATTCTTAAGTACCCCTGCTTCCGAGACACGCCTTTTGTGTTGCTGCTGAACAAGAATGATGTCTTCGAGGACAAGATTTTTAGGGGCATTCCACTTACAGCTTGTGAGTGGTTCTCTGATTTCAGCCCTATTTACACAGGAAACCAGGCACAGCAAGCCTACCAGTACATAGTTCGTAGGTATAAGGAACTGTTCAGCAGTAGAGGCCACAAGCTCTTCACATTCCAGCTGAACGCGCTTGAAAAGACAGCTGTCTCTCTTGCCTTCCAGTATGTACAGGAGACTCTCAAATTTGAGGAACACCGAGCTACTGGCTTTGGCATGTTGCCTGAGGACTCCTGCTACAGCACAGATGTCAGCTCCTTCTCACAGCATTCTTTAGCATGTCAGCCTGAAACCGACAGAAGGTAAAAATCCCAAGATCTGCCCAGATCTCATTTTTGCCATTTAAGTTTGTCGGTTCTCCTTCCTCAACTCCTCTACACTAATAGAATGCATGCAGTTTCATCTGACTTCCTTTGGGTTGTGGGTTTTTGTGCATCAACAGGGACAGAAAACAGTATTAACTTTTCCCCCTGTAGACGATGGGGTTGAAATTGTGAAGGACTTTGTAGAGATGAGATGTTTCATAAAAGGGAAGGCACATAGTGAGGCAAAATTGATCTGACCACTAAATCAATGTGAACTATGAGATTCAAAAGCTTGCAGAATGTGAGGCAAGCTTGTGTGTAGATTATCGTAAGCACTTCAGAGCTTTCCCCTTATCTTTTCTAATTGGGGACTCTGGTCACCATTAGATTTCTCAGATCTGAGAACATAGCCATCTTAGATATTCAAGGATCATTTATCATCACTCCCTATACCTTGTTGTCATTGAAATTGATGCGGTAATTGAAAGAGAACCCAAACCTCCTCAAAAATGGTTGCTGCTGTTCAATGAAGAGAAACTGGGAGCATAATTCCTCCTCTTGTGGGTTCTCTGTGGTGGTGGCTCTTGTCTGCCTTGTGGGTTTTAAGTCTCTCTTCAACTCTAAACGTAAAATGGTGGCCTGAGTTTTACATCGTGCCTATGGACTTGTTGCCGGCTGCGGGGAAGCAAAAGAGGCAGTGGACTTGATGTCGCTGCTGCTGCTTTGCCAACTAGGTATGGGTGAATTCCTTCCTTGGATGTCACTTTCCTTCCCACTTCCTCTTCCTGCTGCTTCCTCTCATCCTTCTTATTCCTTCTTTCTTTTTTTTCAGTGTGAGATAGTTCTTCCCTGTTGTCTTGCAGTCTTTCTCTTTTCTAATGTACCATGGTTGCAGCAGGAAGACAAAAGTGAACATGTCTTCTGGGTGACTGCATAGGAACACCTGAAACATCTCTTGCTCACTGTCCAGGGTGAACAATCAGAGACTCCTTCACATCACCTGTGCCACTGCATCAAGTTTCAGAGCTGATGATTTCACACTGAGCGAAGCATCATCTACGTTGGGCTGATGCTCCAGCGTCCTGGGAGAGCGTTTGAGACTTTCTCAGCTGCTCAGAAGTGAGGCTTGTGAGGCAGCCACCACAGAAGGAGGATTCATCTCCCCATCATCTGAAATTGCAATGTAATGTGCTCCCAGAAATCTGAAAAGATTGCAATTTTTCATCACATGAGAGATGATTATTGGGTTTGGTCAAGAAGCCTCACGAGTATGAATGGCATGGTGGAGAAACGCTAACAACATAAAGGAATGAGTTTGAAGGACAGCAAATGGGAAATGAATCCAAAAGAGAACAGGTACGCACTCGAGCTCAAAAACCTCAAATATATGTGTCATTGCTATCTATCACTGATTTATTGGTAACAACAGAAAGAGATCATCAACTACGCAAACATCGGTTATTCATGTCATGAACACTGCACTCTTTTGTAGTTCTAGCTCAGTGAACTAACATGTAGGTGGCTGCTAGTTCACTAGCTCCCCCTCTTGCACCCAACAAACAACACCCCACCCTCCCCCAAAGGGGAAAGAATTGGACCTCTCGATTTGGATGCTGCGTAAATTCTTTGGTTGTTAGGAATTTTTTTTCCTAACTGTGTTCATTTCCCTTTTTCACCTACCCAAAATACCCGACTCCATGATAATGGGTACCTAACTATGGATAACATATCATGTACATCCTACCATAGTACTTTAACAAATTGGGCACCTTAGTTTTGAACAATTAATTAATTTATGAGAATGTATTTTGACATATAATGTAATAATTTCCAAAGTTTTCAGCTTGTATTTTTGGAATGAATGAAGATGTCAATCAATTTTGATACATTTTGATACATAATATTCATCGTGTTATGTTGCTTGATTCTTATTTGTATTTGTTTTTATGTTTTTTTAAATTCTTGTTTCGGCCCTCTAGTTCATCTCTACAAATTTCAAACTACAATGGATTACACTAGCATGTGTGAAGAATTTGTGTTATTGACAATGAGTGAGATTTATACTTGTACTGAATTTTAGGGAAATATGTTTTTGAAACAATCTTGTGTCAAATTTTGACATGTTTGCACTCACATTATCTCAATCTCCACCAAATCTCAAGGTCGTTGTTACATTGTTAGGAATGTTAGTTTAGTTGCCTAGGTAAATCCTAAGCTAGATTAATACAATTAAGTGTGTTTTAGCTTAGAACTAATTTAAGTGTGAATTGGTGAATAAATGCAAGTGGATGCTACAATAGTTGATTCACTTGCCCTTTGATTTTGATGGATGTGGAGTAACCTAACAACACCAAAAGTGATTCAATAAACATATTGATTCATCTTAAAGTCACTCACATGCCTAGTGGATGACATATTAAATCCAAGAAATTAGTCATGTGCATTTCGTCATGATGACTAACCACCTTGGCAATGGTCAATAGGGTTGGACTTCCACGAACAACCTTATTGACATTTTAGAAATTTTTGCACTTTCATATGCATTTCAAGATGGAGGCCCAAGGATGGTTTGGGACTCTAATTCATTTAGTATGGAAAAGCCCAATGTGGATGAAAGGGAGTGGACCATGCACTTTTGCATTGGCACCACATGTTGCCTCTCACCTAAGTAGATTTTGGGGTAGGTCATGGACCTTAGTTGCCTCACATGGATTTCCTATTTGGCATTGGTGGAACAAAGATGTTTTGCTTAGTCACACCCACTTTTTCCACCCCATCTTTCACATGAACTACACTTTCAATTGAGGTAGCCATGTTGATATAAAAATGGATGATGTTATGGCATGTCGAGTTGTACATCCTTTGCAACCGTGTGATCTGAAATCAAGAGGGATTTTGGAGTGTTGGATTGGAGGTTTGTGATGTGGGCACACCAAGTCAATTAATAGCCTCCCCACATTTTACATAGCAATCACAATCAACACCTTTAACCTTGAAAAAGGGGGATATTTTGTCACCCCAACTCAAAGTACTAATGACCACAAAAATATGGGAACTAGATATTGGTCCAACAATTACATGAAGTGAAATGTGAAAAGTACAACAATTATTGCACAGTTAAATTGGATGTTTTGTATTCAATTTGAAAGGAATTAAGCCAATTGATAGGACAAAAGGTTTATATCATACTTAAGGATGATAATTTGATTTTTTAGTATCCTTAGAGTCTTAATGAGGTGGAAATGGTTTTGGTTCAAGCTCAAATAACAAAAAATTTGGAGGCTAGTTTTGTAGAATTGTCCAGAGGTGAATATTCTTTAACAATAATGATGTTAATGGAAAAAACATTATTTGGCAATTGAACTAAATGTTGCATATGTGGGGATCACCATCTTGTGAACAAATGGACACACTCGGACAAATATGTGATGCCCTTACCAAAGGAGATTTTTGATGCCCTTGGGCATGCCAAGGTTTTTAGTACCTTGGGCTTGCAATTTGGCTACCATTAATTACCATTAAAAGGCGACAAGGTCAAAATGGCATTTTGGGGGGATAGATGATTTGTACCAATGGTGATCTTACCCTTGGGTTTGAAGAACACCTTGTAGAATTCTAGAGAATCATGGACCAAATGTTGACAGGTCTTGATTTTGCCAAATGCTACATAAACAACATCATCATCTTTAACCTAATTTCAAAGGATTGGACCTTACATCCACATGAAATGTTAAATCAATTTAAAAATCACAACCTTAAATTACATCATGAAAAATGTCAATTTTTCCAATCTTAGGTGGAATACCTAGGGCACATGATTTATCTTGGTGAATTAAGAGTTAAAAACTTGGCCAAGGTTGGGGTCATTTCACCAATGTCCCAACCATTGAATGTTAATGAGATTTTATAAGCTTATGTAACTATTATTGGAGGTTTGGTAAAAGATTTAACAACATTGTTAAACCTTTACCCCAATAAATGAAAATTGATGAAGAATACATTTGCGATGAGGCAAAAGCATGCATTTTAGGAGTTCAAGGCTAGGTTCATTCAACTCCCATATTTGCAACTACACATTGACTAAAGTAAGTTAATGTTGGGGGCCATGCTTACCCAACTTGATGATGATGGTTGAAAGTCCATTGTGACATATGCCAATCAGTCCAACAATATGACATAGGCAAAATATAAGTTGTACAAATGGGAATATTTTGATGTTGTTTGGGTTTTTTCATCATTATGGTGTTATCTATATGGTAGTTCATTCACTTTGGTTACAAATCACTAGTCATTTAAGTTTTTTATGGAATCAAATCATTTCATAAAAAAATGGCAAAATGGAAGTTTATCTTGTAAGAGTATGATTTTAACATTGTCCCCAAGGTTGGTAAGGTCAATAGGGATGCCAATGGATTAAATTGGAACCCAAGTTCCAAGGATGAAAATACCATTGTTGTTCACTTGCATGGTGATACAAATTTGGAAGCAGTACCAAGATGGCACATCTTGGCATACCTATGTACTTTGTTAAATGTTGGGGTGTTTTAACAATATATTTCAAATTAACAAGGGCAAGGAGATTCTCATGATGTAGACATTGAACTGGAAGGCAATGGTGCCCTATACATACACGAGGATGCACATGTTATTACATATTTGCAAGCAAGTGAAGTCTCAATTGGATGGACACCAAAGGAATGTGATTAGATCATGCATAGGGCTAAATAATTCAAGTGAGAAGGTAATTCCCTTTTAAATGTGTGGACAAATGGATGAATGTAGGTGGTTTTTCACCCATAATAGTGTGATGGCCTTGTATGACATGTTCATGAAAAGTTGGGCTATTTTGGGGTCCAACAAACTTATAGTTTACTCCAAGCAAAATATTAATGGTGAGGGATGCATCTACAATTTCAACAAAAAAAATTTCAATTTGTGGTGTGATTAAGTGTGAGCATCATTCAACACACCTACACCTTTTTATAGCCATTGCGCATGATGGGTCTTGGTTATCAGCAAAATTTGAATTTTGTTGACCTAAAATATCAAATAATGCAACATAACAAATCTGTTTTGGTTGTGATCAAACATTTTTTGAAGTGGCTAGAGTTGGTGTCATCATTAATTCATAGTAATGAAACAACTATTTATGCATTTTTTGACAAAGTGTTCAACAAGTTTGGTGCTCTAGCCAAAATATTTATTGAACAAGGTATGATATTTTATGGGGAGTTCCAATAGTTATGTGAAAAATCATTGATCAATTACCATACAATTTCATGAGACCATCTTAAAGTATATGAATTAGTTGATTGGATGGTGCAAATGGTGAAATGGGGTTTGTGAAAGCATAGGCTTAAAAAAAACCATGCTAAAAAATGAAATTTATAGCTACCATGGTTAATTATGAGCTATAGGTTCAATCAACAAGTTTTTCTTGCATTATTCTCATCATGAATTTTAATGTTTGACCATGAGTTCAAGCTATTAACTTCAATCTAATGAAATGCAATGACAATTATCAATTTGGATGATGTAAGCGTGTGGTTTTAGGCATGTGAACAACAAATAATTCTATTTCGATGTGTGATGCCAATGGTTATGGATAAATTAATAATTTCTCAACATTGGGATATGTTGTGTTATGTCATTATTCAAAAATGTGGTTATCAATTTCAAGTTCATATATTTGAGTTGAGAGATTATGTGTACTTGTAATAAACAACATCGATTGCCCTAGATGTGACTACATGGCATATCATTTTGCAAGTACATGAGGTGTTACCTTTGTTAGTGTTAAAGCACCAAATGGTTAAACATGAAAACACCAAGCACATAAGTGCATGCCATGTTATCTTCTTAATGTGAATTGCTAAATTAGCTCATTTTTTTGTTGTTGACCTTGTCAACTTACAATGTATGTTGTGCAAGCAAACTTCAAAGGCAATTGTTATGTTGATTTGTGATCAATGTTCCTAAGGTTGGCATATGGGATGTCTTACACACCCTTGGAAAAAATATTGGTTAAAAAATGGTTTTGCCTTTGGTGCATTAAATAGGCCTAGGTACTTATTCACGTATTTAGATAATAGGAATATCTTAAGGTTTTCCCCCGTGATGATTCACCTTAGGTTAAAAGATTTGGGGGGATCATAATTAAGTGATTAACAATAGGGTTCATATTTACACTTGGCCTATTAAAATGTTCATTCTAGGTGGATTTATAGAAACCATGTCTTATGTTGTTATTTAACCTAAGGGGGCCTTAACCCCATATAAGGGGGCGGTTTAAAAGTGATGCATCATTTAAAGTGATTTACGTTATTTGATTTATATGTAAGTGGACAATGACAATTGTAAATGTTAATATGGTAACGCATGAAAATTGTTAAAAATATTAGTTTAGTTTCCTAGTTATATCCTTAATTGGATTAGTGCAACTAAATGTGTTTTTAGTTCATAACTAGTTCAAGTATCATAGGGAAAAATTGAAAAAGAATAATTTTCTACCATGGTGTTTTGCATTAGACAATGCTTTCAAAATAAGGTGTTGCCTTACATGAATCCCAATCCTATCATGGCTTTTCCATCATAGAATTTTGAATATTGTTCTACCTTATTAGATTTGACACTTTTGTGCCGAATAATAATTAATTAATTATGAAAAATAGAATTTTTAAATTAAAATATTTGGAAAAACTATTATTTGGTAACTGAATTGATTGTCAAGGTATAGTATTTCCAATTAAAGTATTAAAAAGCATCTTCAAGATTTGAGCACAATTAATTTTTTAAATATTTGAAAGTTGCTATTTTTTTTAATAATTAATTATGTCAAATCTATCAAGCTAGTATGGTAATTCTACCATAATATAAAAACAATAAATTTCTCATGAAAAGAACCCAATGACAATCATATGAACATTCAACTAAAGGCTTGAAACTATATATAATTTCCATTGGATTTCTTGGCCCAACTTGTTAATTGTTACCTTTGTGAAAGGTAATGACCAATGTTATGTGGGTATGTTTTTTACTCAAATATACCCATCAAGTACATATACAATATATTATTTATTTTAACTTTTTTTTTTCCAAATCAATGTATCTTAATGAATTTCATATTCAAGGGCATGTAATTTTTAAAAATATACTTTATTCATAACCTTGAATATATGTAAAAAATACTTGTGCCCATAGCCATATATGTTTTGGCATCCAAGTTTTAAAAATTACTGTAAATATGTCTCAAACCCTAAAGCTTGTTAGTTATATTAACGAAGAAAGGTCTCCCAAATCCTTTTTTTGTGTTTTTTGTTTGACAATTAGCCAATTTGATTGGCCCATCACAAAAAAAATCAAAAAAGAAATTGAAAGGTAGGAAGTTTTCAAAACAAAAGTTCTTTTAGAAGGATGAAAAGCCTTTTTTGTGGCCCAAGTATATAGCTAAGAAGGTGAGAACTTTGGGCAAACCATATGAGATAAAATTGAGGGTTGTTAACATGTGGTAGAAGTCCACATGTCAAAAGTGGTAAGGGTGTGTGGTAAAGATATATTTCAAATGGAAGACCCCCTTGTTTTGGAGAGCCATAATTTTCATGTTCCTTAACAAAATTTGATTATTCAAATGGTTATTAGTCCACTTATAGACGAGCTACAACTTACTTTTAGACTTCATCACCAATTGAGTGTCAACCATGACACCATTTTCTTATGATACATTAAGTGTTCACTCATAAGCCTGTTTATCCTAGTCAAAAGATGAATCAAACATTTTGATTCTTGCATTTTTGACGCTATATTTGATCTTTATTTTATTTTTCCTTAATTCAAAATGTGGACACTTTCCTTCATTTTAAAATAAATAAATAAGTACATATGTACCCATCTTCACCCATAAAAGGGGTATATGATAAGAAGGTATACTGACCCTATCCATTTATCAAATATTTTTTTATACTTGGACCTTAACCTAATGAATTTTTTAAAATGCCGGTTGGTGTAACCTAGTCTGAAATTAACGCTTAATTACTACACCATTTTTTCCTTCCAAAAAAATTGGTTCCAGAATTGGATTCTAACTCCCATTCCAAAAATCAAACCCAGTTTTGATTCAATTCTGGGTAACCAGAACTAGAACCCATGGTTCTAACCAGCCAAACTAGGTAACCAAACAACACTAGTCCTTACCTAGTGTAAAGAAATGGGAGAATTTCTTTTTTATAACCAAGAGTACTATGAATCATTTGAGTGCCATAGGATTATCCCTTGTGCAATATTATATAAGTCTCGAAATTCATTGGAAAGATAACTATAACATACAAAGACAAAATTGAGTAGGATAGGAAACAAGAAAGCTTATTTCCTCATTTAGGGAAGCTTGTGGGGCGTAAGATGCCCTCCAATTGTGCTAGAAAAACTCTACAGTTTTCAAACTTAGAATCATTTCAATTTTCTATTAATGAAGTTGTTTCATCAAAATTTATTTATAAAACACACTACATATTTAGAAAATGTGCAAATGTATTAAAAACAAGGGATAATTTAAAGGAGGTGAAGTTTGTACAAATTAGATGTCAAAAATTCTTCATTTCAATAACCAATCGCTTGTAATAGGTCAATTTTGGCGATGGGAGGTGTGTTCTAAAGGGGTGGAAGTTGAAAAGTAGCTAGGTTTATTGCTACTACCTAACTTAAGATGGAGGATGCTTGCATCCTTTGTAATGTAATTGAAATTTTTTGACAAAGAAAAGTAACTAAGATAGAAAGAGGAGGGCCTTTTGGCCCTATTATGTTCAAAATAGTATTGGCACAATCATGTAAGAACATATTGGCCTATTTGTTTAAACATCCAAATACTTCAATTGTTAAAGGGACAAATTGGTCGATGGGGTGTCGATCAGGGTAGCTCCTTTCTTTGGCTTGAACTACATCAAAGGTAACAATTCTTTGAGTTATGTAAGATCAAAGAAGTAGATCTACATAGGTTGGGTCAACTATGACAACATCAACTAAAGTGTGAATTCCATCTTATTGAGCACAATGCCGATTCATCGATGGGAAAAATTGAATGTGGTTGAAAGAAGCACATGTAGTTATTTTCATCCCACATGGAAATTGACATCTCACATAATGGCGACAAAAGTGTCACGAATTGCATCATGGGGCCTTGTGTGCTTATTACCATGGGTGCAACATAAGAGGTGGATACCCATAGCGTCAATGGGATGTGTGCACACACATTGGGGAGTCTTGTAATTGAAGGATGTGGTAATCTAAGCCACGTTTGAAGTGTTGTGGAAAAAATTGGGGAAGATACTTGAAAGGTTGGGAAGATTGGTCGAACTATTAACCAAACGCCCACCCTAGGGCCAGAACATGATAAAATTTAGGCACAATGGGCTTTAAGTATCCTATCAGAGAGCATGTTAAAGAGGGTATGATGGTGCAAACACTTTGAGATGGAACCTTGAAGATGAATTTGTTGTTTAATGAATTGTTCAAAATGGAGGAGACATGTCTATGTTGGGGGTAGTAGAAGATCGCATGATGCCTTGAAATGTTGTTGGAAGGGGAAGGGGTTGTCGTCAACTTGTGCTATAGCTTCAAGAAGGAAGGGATGTTGGTCGACCATGAACTTAATAGTTATAATTGAAGCTACAAAGGCCCAGTTCCCTAAATAAGTTATTGGGGGTGATGGTGGATGTTAGTATGAATCTAATGCCACCAAAAGTTATTGGGAGAAAGGTTTGTTTACGTGTTAGAGGTCCTTTGGGGCTATTAAAGGACCATGGACCCAAAAGGCATCCAAACACTAGAAGGAGGTAAAAGTCAAAGGAAACACTTGGGAATTTATGAAAGTGGGAGAGGGAAGTGTGCAACATAATAAATATGATGGTCGTTGTGCATAGCAATGAATTAAAATTCCAAAAACCACCTAAACATTGCCACATCTAAAGAGGAGGTTAACATGTTGAACATATTTTAACAATGTATTTTTTATGAAGAATGATTTGAATGATGAGGTGCCTAACAAAACCCCTGAGACTTTAATTTTTGTTTATGGTGTGTTGAATTGGGATGGGGTGTTGAAATTAAGTGATAGGTTAGAGGGGACCATCCTACACATTTCTAAGGTTGGATAAAAAGACATATCGCATGAAGTTTAATCTGAAAATGTTCATATGTAAAGGATACAATGGAAAGAGAACTAATGATGTGAGTGTCGTTTGCGATAATCAATGAATGGAAATAAACAAAAAGGGAAATGGATATCTATAGAACATAATGCCTTAAGGTGAATTAAAGCAAATGATGCATTTCCCAAAGAATCATCTTAACGAGTTCCCATGGTAAATGAAATAATTGTGACATCACGGTTACGATGATTATAAAACAAGGGAGATTCAAAGGGGATAAGTTATATGATGTCCCCACTTGTTGCATGAATTTTTTGAAATATGACCCCTTTAAAACATTCGCCATGTTCAGCTGGAGAACAACCCAATTGGGGTGAAGGTCCAAGGCGCACTCGATGCCATGGATTATTGTTTCATATCCACCTTTGGTTGTTACTTCAAATTGGTGTAGGGATAAATGAGTTGCAAAGACATTACAAAATTAAAGGGATATAGTGTGGCTTGTGCATCGATATATATAACATTACCCTTACAACAACCAAGGTCAAACTCCACCTAAGGGCTTGGTCATGGCTAAGAGGTGGGCTACCCCACAAATATGTGTAATTCGACATGGAATGTGACCTTGGGTGATATGAGAGCAAAGTTGAAATGATTGTGGGAATCTCCAGTCATGGAATGTCTTAAGTGAAGCAATTTCATAGGTGTTCAAAGATCATCCCAAAAATACCACTTGTAGATAAATTTGGCATGCATGGAATGTTAACTTGAAGGAGTTAGATGAAA
>Ga0209611_10002445_pt1 | contig 32714 bp, 26 predicted proteins | sample S1TSphgellanicum_3_FD_187693 | JGI IMG/M metagenome (GOLD analysis project Ga0209611, IMG submission 187693) | Host-associated microbial communities from peat moss isolated from Minnesota, USA - S1T2_Fc - Sphagnum magellanicum MG (SPAdes) (version 2) | ecosystem: Host-associated > Plants > Peat... | reverse complement strand
AAAGACCAGACAAAGAAACAAAGAAAGACAAAGGGAAAAGAACAGGGATAGACTAAGAACAAGTGGGCTTACAGGAAGCTCCCCGCTTACATGACCCGAAGCAAAATCATTCTGAAAATGCCAAAAGCGGAAATTCCACACAGGAATTTTTCTTTAAGAACCAACCCTCTAGTTCTCTTTAGATGAACTTTTAAAGGGTAGCCTTTTGCCTTCAGAAAGACAATAAGACTGACCATCTAGAAGACAAAAAACCTTCTTACAACTACAAAGTCTCAAGAATCTGTAAAATTGACTATTGATAACCCCCAGCTTCACAGTCATTGAGATATTGGAATGAACATGAGGCATTCTAATCTTTTAAATACCTGCATACTCTGGTTGAGAGCGTTTGTCAAAAATGTCACAGGATAAACCTTGAGGACTCTGGCTCACAGTTAGATCCAAGAAATTACAAGAGAAGCCTTTAGAGGTAAAATTCAACTCGCAAGACGTTTTTGGGTATATGCCGCTACCAAAAGAGTCTTGGTTAAGTACATGAAGATCTCAAAATCTGGAAAATTAGGAACAAAAAGATCATCCACAAACCTATGAACCAAGGACAAACTATGAAACGCAACAGGACATGTCTTACTCTTCAAGAGACGCTTAATGAAATCAAACTCATAGGTGAAGAGATAGAAATTAGCCAAATAGACCGCACAATTTGTACCCATGGGAATACCAATGCATTGTCTATAAACACCCTGACCAAAACAAAGAAACAAATTGTCTAATAAGAAATCCAGCCAAGAGATCAAATCTGAAGCCTCCACAACTTTGAAGCTATAAAGATATGCAAACAAATTGATCTCTGCTTTATTTTTCAGCCACAAAAACCTAAAGTTCAAAGCTGTTTTTTGAACCATCAAAAACTTAAAACGATGAAGCTTCAGCATCTGATTAAACACTTTATTTATCAGAACTCTCATACGAGCTTTTAGATCCACTAGGTCAATTTTAGTGTATAAAGTTGAGAAATCAAAAGACTGCAACAGAAGTGGGGAAGCTTTATCAATTTCAGATCTTGAACGATTAAGATTATTTATTACCTCCACCACACCACTCCTGTAGAGTCATTGAGAATCCAACTACTATCACAAGGAACATCTGCTTTTTTGAGTTTAGACACCCAAAGGTCATTAACTGTAGGAAACATAGCTTTGAAGAAAGAACACAGCCACTTAGAAACATCAGTCAGAGAACCAGAGAACTAGAGCAGGCTGCACAGATAAATCTAGGTTTAATTGGATTTTTATGAACTTGCAAACTGCACAAAGAAACGGGAGACGAGGGCCACACTTAACACCTTCACAATTATGAGCCTTATTAAAAGAGAGATGAAAACTTAGAATATCAGATTGGGCAAGATTGGAGACCACATATGCACAAACAGGAGAATTAAGCTCAGAGAAAACAGAAGAAACATAAAACTTTTTACAAACAAACACAAAGAAAGACTATATTACATCATAACCATAGAAAGATAGGATTCAAAAAATGCCATCCTCTCTTACCCCAGGACAGCAAACACCGGTGTTAGTTGAGGCCTCCATAAAACATTCTACACTAAGAGAAATTCTTGAATATGCTTTAATGTTCTAACGCGAAACACAAACAAGCACGCACTCACGCACGCACACATGCCTCTCGTCAAAGAGCGTACACAAAATTCAGTATCTCTCTCCCCAGCACCGACGACATCAGAGACTAACTAGCACCAAACTCACACTTATTAGACTCATAGCGATCAGCTCATTTCTCTGACAAAGCCGGCGTGCGACAAAACACTTACACTTCCTTGCAAGCCGCAATCTGGAGGCCTCAGTCTGGCGACGTCAAGTCCACTCCTCATTTGCAGCCGACAGGAGCGCAAGTAGCTTCTGCTGTGCTTTCACGACCTCACTACTCGAAATATGCCCAGTTGGCCAGCGAGTGATGTAGAAGAGGCTGAGCGACAGGGGCTGATGAACGAGGATGCACTTGTTCCTTCCCTGGGACCAATCGATTTTGTTTTTAACAGAGGTGGAGAACAGAGTTGCGGAGTGGAAAACTCTTTGCATAGTTTCACCGATAGGACTCGGATTTGCAACACACACAGGAAAAGACAAAAGTAAAAAAAAAGCACAGCTTCGAAGAGCTCAAGGAAGAGTAGCCGAACTTCGAAGAGCTCCGAATCTAGTGTCACAGTTTTAAGTATCGAAACCCATTGCATATTTTCACACTTTGCACTTGCATTTGAAACATTATGAATGACAGAAAAACACACTGGCTGGAGGACTTCTGAGAGTGTGAAGGGCCATGTTGGAGGACTTCTGAGAGTGAGCAGGGCCACATTGCTGATTGCAAAACCTGATGTCCTTCCTGGGCGGAACATCTATGTTTCTCTCCCCAACCAGTCAGTCTTTATAACCGAGCGCGAGGCGCTCAGTAACCCCCTAACGAGCTCTGTCCGGCGCTGGTTTTGGGCCTGACAGTGCTGCCCTGCGGAGAACTGCGTTGTTCTGCGGCAGCGTTTTTAGAAATTTTGGCCTTTTTGACTTTGCGTCTCCAAGAAATTTAAAAATAAACCTCCACTCCCAGCACCTGATACTACGCCAATGGCTAGTGCTACAGTTCCTGCAGTGGAGGTCGTGGGGCAGAGTGAACCAGCAGCCACCAATGCACCAGTTGGCCGTTCTGTCCACTGGAGGGGTTGCGTTTTTTCATTCGGCACCAGATGGGGTTCATCATGCTGACCACTGTACCTTTTCTTTTTTTTTTTTTGGTTCTTGGTCATTTTCCCCCCCTGGACCTGACCTGCCACCCTGCTCATTTTCCTACCCTCCTAAGTATTACATCAACCTTAGTACCTTATTTATTATCCCTTATTAACATAGGTACCCTAATAACTAGTTATCCTATTGACCTAGCGACTTAACTACTGTACTAACCACGTACCTAACTAACCTAGCTACCTTATTAATTACATACCCTATTAACTTAACCATTGTATTAACTACCTACCCTACTAACTTAGCTACCCTACATACACAACCACCTTATTGACATAAGTATGTTACAAACCTAGTCACCTTATAAGGTAACTTGTTTTTTATGTACTAACACGCCTATCTACCTAACTAACTATCTATCTATGTTTTTTACATAATCATATACCTAATTAACTATTTATTCATTTTTTTCACCTCCACTTCCCCCCCTTCAATCCTACCTATCAATTTATTAAGGTTCGTCCTAGTTCATGGATGATGAACATAGGTCTTCATATGTAAATATTAAAAAAAATTATAATGAAAACAATGCCATAATTGTAACCATTTGGTTTAGTTAATGCATATTTTATTAGATTTTGTTTACTTAATTTATTATTGAATGGACATTACAATACATCTTGTCATGAATTATTATAAATATGTACTATTGGATTACGGTTTAAGTTTAAAGTTGGAACACATAAATTAATTAATAATTTTTTCACAAATGTATAGTAATTAACCTAAAGTAGGCTAAATTTGGGGGGGGGGGGAATTTTAAGGTTTACACATATGTGAAGTAATACAATTGCATTTTATATCTTCTTTAAAAAAAGTGAAAAAAATTAAGTTGCAAAAATCACACAAAGGTAAAAGACATATATTTTCTTTTGGTTTTATACTTATTTGATTATTATTAAAAAAAAATTCACTCAATAAATATTTATAGTTTAAAACTTTTAAATTTTGGTTTTTAAATTTTTTCCTATGTTTTTTTAAATTTGTTTATTTTGCATTATATAATTTGTATAATTGTTTGGGTTTAGGGCATATATTTGAATATTTTTTGTTAAGGTTTGTATAGTTAGGGTTGTAATAAAGCTTATGGTAAAATATTATTTGGATTTTTAAGGTTATGCTTTATGATTTAATGTATAGGAATTTGATTCATATATTTCAAAGCCTAAAGTTTATACTTTAAACTTTGCTCATTGTATTAGTTTTTGATATTATCACTTGTTTAGATCTTTACCATAATTATGAATCTCCTTTGTTTCCATATGTTCCATAGTTGTTAGAGTTTAATATTTTCTAACCCATTTTTGTATGAGTTATGATATTTTAGGGTTGCATTTTCAATTGGGACTACAAACTTTGATGGAACGTTGACATCTTTTATTCCTAAAAGTATGCCTTTGTCTCTTGTTATTTCTTTTTTTTCATATATTTTCACAATTCAACCTCTTTTCATTTCCTAGTTATTGGATATAGAAAAGGCATCAAGTTTCATTAAGTATATAACCATAAATAAAGGTTTTATACCTTTACACAAATATTTCATATTCAATATCGTTTTGTAATTTGATTATTTCATACCCACATGTGAATAATGCATTGACTCCCCACAACCAGTGTGGGTTTTATGGCCCAAGGTAGGTATTGCATTTTACACCTCTCAAACAATGTGCATTAATTATCATTATGTGGATATTACTACATGGGATTTTTAGACATTGTGGGTTTAAGGTACAATTTGAGTATTACATATGTGAACATTTTCAATGATGGAAGGTTTAATAACTCAATGTGGGTATTGCCAAAATTTGTTTTAGTAAATGGGTTCATAATGCCATGTATGTATTGCATTTTGGGTTTTTGTTCAATGATGAATGTTTATAGAATTATAAATTATCTTGGTGCAAAAATTTGTCCTACTTCCTTCAATCATGGGAAGGGTTCCAAAATCTCATTCCATTCATGTCCAAAATCCCACCAAAGTCCCCTTTCTTAAACAAAGACTTGGTGTGAAGGTCCGGGATATGCCATGGAGAGCAAAATAAAGTGGCCATTCAATTTGCTTATGTTCCATATGCTCGCATCTCGGAATTCTTGGAAGGTGAACGAGGGGATACAAACACCCCTGTGGAATGGAATGTTTACAAAAACTTTCCAAGCCAAATAGATGTCAAGTAACCAACTATCAAACATTTATGGCATTGACCTTTTTTTATTTCTTTAATTCATATACCAAATATGTAATCATTTACATTTTGAAAGTTTTTTGGTCAAGGTATCGGTGCGAATATGGACTAGAGGACTATAGGGAAAATTCAACCCACACTCAATTATTAAATGAAGATGTCTAGCGTCATTCTTAATCAAACGTCTATACACACAACTTGATGTGGTTGAAATTATAATTTATCATAAGGCATGTATACAAACTGATGGGTCATTCGCACATGGTGAACATGACCCGGAATCCATTTCTCGTATGTCCCGTTATGCTCCACGCATGTCACAAGCATTAAAGGACCACATATGGGCCCAACTAAGCTTAGGTTACATAACCAAACAAATATATGACAAACGTGTGAATGCAGGTCAAAGCATGACACAAGATGATTTCATTTGGCTTCAAGACATTGCATATTTGGATCGGAAACATAAGAAAAGGAGTTTGTGTTTACACATTAACCCTGCAATTTCAATTCGGTCTTGGGTTCTCCAACATTCGAAAGATGTGTTTTTTTTCCAAGATGTTGGTGAAATCAATGGGACTCAAGTCCCATTCACCATAGGTATTCAAACACCAACTCAATGTGAGTCCATGTTATCATATGGTCACAATAGTGCCATTTCTATGGATGCCACATTTGGCACAAATGACATGAAATTCCATCTATTCACCTTGATGGGGTTTGATGATCATCGCACGGGTGTCCTTTTAGCCTAGATCATTACAAGTAAACAAACAATTCAGGATTTGATCAAATGGTTGAAACCACTAAAAGATAAGATGCTATCACACATGCCACATTGGAAACCATCGTGTTTTCTTATTGATGATGCACCTTAAGAATTGAAGGCATTATAGTTAATTTTATACCTAATACCCACTTTGTATTTATTTCTTTATATGTTTTTTGATATCTTTCATAAAATTGTTGATTATTTCAAATGCATTTTATGTTATACTAACCCCATCCACTCATGGAGATTTTATTGCATGTGTCCTTATTAGGGTTGTATGGGGTATGGACAAGGTTCCCATCTACCTTTGTTGTTGGCATGTTCTGAAAGCATGGCACTTACGTGGTACTGAAAAAATCAAAGATGTGGAAGTGTGGGGAGGAATCATCTAAGACCTTCATGATGTGATGTACATGTCCATCAATCATGGAGAAACAATTGATGACTTCAAAGAACGTGGGAGGGTTGCTGTGAGAGAAAACCTTCATAAACATAAACATGGTGATGCGTGGACAAATTATTTCTAGACTTATTACCATTAGTTTAGTAAGTGATAATATTTATCGTGGTTTAATATTCAAAATCATTTTGTAATAATGTTATTCATCCTTGTGCATTATGTTTATGTTTGCAAAATTATGGATGGTGAGTGTTCGAAAAGTGCCCCATTCCAACCAAGACACTCAAGCGAGCATTGAATCATATCATGGTGTGTTGAAATGTTAGCTTGCTCTTGACACAAAATGCTTTAAAGGGCATAAGATTGATTAGTTGGTGTGGCGATTAACAACAATCATTGCACACCATTACATGCACACATTGGAAATGAAAAAAAAAAAAGGTTATGGAGGCCATTATTACACGAAGTGTGGAAAAGGCAGCCCTTATTCCACTCACCTATGTGTACCAACCAACCTTTGAAAGTGATGGAGCTTGGGGTGTACAGAGCCAACGCCTTCCCAATGTTATTTACGCTGTGAATTCCCATTGACTGAAATATTTTGTTACACATGTGAATGGGCATTGCGAAAGAGCATGTGTAAACACCAAATTGTGGTCATTTTCACATGCACAGACATTTCTGAAGAAGATATCATTCATTACTATGGAACATGGTATGGATCACATTGTGGAAGGTTGCGTCACATGTTTGTGGACCCACGACATATTCTAGATGATATGGAATCCAATGATTATGACAAAGATGAACATCTTGAAGGTGATGATGGGATCATGGAATTTAATGGGCTCATGAACATGGAGCAAAATGATCTCCCTATGGGTGCCACTGTAGGGTTTAATGACACAATAAATTCATCAACCCCAATGGAAAGGGCTCTTGCACAATTGGTCACTACAATGCAAAATATCACAAATGAATGTAAAGAAGGCGATGTGACACTTTGTGAACATGCCACCTCACACATGAGAGTATTGGCATGTAATATTCGTAACATACACCTCACAAAAACAAATGCAATTTGACACCCAAGATTGATGTTACATTGCATAGAAGATGGATTGGGAAATAATGTCAAATGGCTCAAAGATTAGCATGAAACAATGTTCAATCACACAAATGTACGTACTAAACGATGTCATGAATAAATGTCTCAATTACTAATCAAGATTATTGCCATTGGCATTAAGAATTTTGTTTTGGAATCAATTTTGTATGGAGGAAACCATAGCCCAAATTTTTTGAACATCATGTATCAACACACATGAAATTTAATATGCCACAAAGGTTATTATTGTTTTTCCAAGTAATAAACACAAAAAATGTGAAATGCAAAAACACAAGGATAGTGATAATATTAATGTTAAATGCAGGTATTGTAACTAGGCCCCAAAATCCCAGTTGGTAGAAATAAGTACAAGTGCATGTATTGCAATTAGGCCCCAGAATTCCAATTGGTAAAGGTAAGTACAAGTGTAGGTATTGCAATGAAGCCCCAAAATTCTAGTTGGTAGACGCAAGTATGGGTGTAGGTATTGCAATGAAGCTCCAAAATTCCTATTGGTAAAGGTAAATATGAATGTAGATATTGCAACGAAACCCCAAAATTCCAATTAGTAGAAATAAGTATAAGTCCGGATATTGCAAGTTTAAATGAAGAATCAACCTTAAATGAAATACCCACGCTTCAAAAAAACCTATCTAGATGGTTTGGATACCTTTAAGTGAAAACCTAGCCCTAAACACAATACCCACATGCAAAGTCACTTTGAAATAACCCAACCCTATTTGCAATACCTGCATTCAAGGTCATTCCAAAATTATGCATGTGAGGTTTAAACCTCTTTAAATGACGATCCTACCCTAAATGCAATACCCGCATTTCAAGTTACAAAATAATTAGTTTATTTCAAAATAATATGCTAACAAAGGTATGTATAAAGGTTGGGATTATTGATTAGGAGTTCCATGATTCTTATTTTGTTTCATTGAATTTGAAAAAAAGTTATATTGTTTATGGAACAAATAATACAATGAGAATTATGATCAAGCTTATCTTGGTGTAGGAATTTTTCATGGAAATTTTGAACTAGCAATTTATAATGTCGAATAATTATCTTAAATAGTGATTTCAATAACTTATTAAAACAAAAATATAATTAAGTTAATCAATCAAATGTCAGATTAATCAATCTGATTTTTAGATCCAACTTTTTATTATCCAAGTAAATAAAGTTAAACCAAATTATTAGTTAATTTTTTTAAATAAATAAATGATTATCTAATTTTTGATAATTAATCATTTAAATTATCCAAAATATTGATTAATTAGTTATTTAATTATATGACAAAATTTGGTGATAATTCATTAAAATATTTTACATTAAATTGGGGGGAAATTTCTAAGGTTTAGACATATGTGAAACAATATAATTTCATTTTATATGTTCTTCAAAAAGATTGGAAAATTTTGGTTGGAGAGATCACACAAAGGTAAGAAGCAAACCTTATGTGAAATCCCAACCTTAAATGTAATACAAAGTTTGTCAAGATCAAAAAATTAAAAGTTCAAGCTTTAAATTTCTTCAAATATGTTCATATTTATGTTTTTTCCTTCTTAAAGTTGTAAACCCATTTTAAAAACAAAAATATAAAGTCTCTAATTTAATAAGATTTTAAACTATGTTTAAAAAAAATTAAAACACATAATTTTCTTTTTCTTTTTTTGTTTCACATAGTAATAAAAATGATCTCTCCCATATATTAATCTTATGTCTAATTGAAATTTTATTTTATATTTTTCTGATACATAGTAAATAATTTATTAGTTAAAATAATCATATAGTGGGTAAAAAAAATTATATATTTTACATATATAACATAAGTCATTATGTAAACTTTATTTTTTATGATGTATAATATTGGTTTAAATATTGGTCCAAATATATTGTTATTTATAACACATTATATATAAATAATGATATTATGAAATTATACAGTTCAATACATATTTATTTAAAATTAATTATATATATATGTATGGTTATGTATATTGCAATTATTTTTAATGAATTTTTTTTTAATGTGAATTTTAAATTTTCAAAATATTAATAGCTAGGTATGAAAATGTTCATAAGTTCTTAGAAGCCATGCTAGAGTTTGTGTGGATTTGGAAGTTTTGTGAGGGCCAAGTTGTTATGTAATGTTTTCGACACATTCAGAAGTTGAAACGTGATTCGACTATCTAATAAACATAATAATGTTCAATAAAAAAAACCAAAACTTTGTAGCCTTGACAAATTACTAACTTTAGCAAAAGCTCATTGCCAAGGTCGTTAGATTAATTAAAGTCTCGACATTGACCAAACTAAACGACCTAGCCTAAACATGAGTAATAGGTTAGTAAGGTATTTGTTAAATAACCTAACTAACTACTTAATAGGCTACCTACATAATATAGGCCTATTATATAGTTTATTCATTAGTGTAGGCCTTCTAGGTTAATATTTTAAATAGTCTATGTAGGTATTGAAGGTGGTTGAACGTATTTAGTAAACATACTAGTTATATAGGTAGTTTACTAGCCTAGGCCATGTAAGTTTAATAAGCATTTATGACGGTTTAATGTCTATTCCTTATTATATTATAACATATTAAATTTGAATTAAAAAAATTTATTAAAAAGAAAGCACATTTTTTCATATAATTGTTATAAATATATACTGTTGGATTATGATTCAAATTTAAAGCTTAGGAAACCTTAAATTAATTAACATTTTTTTACAAGTCTATGGTAAATAAAATAAATTTGTGGTGCATTTTAGGGGGAATTTTATATGCAAAATAATGTAATATATATTTTTAAAGAAAGTGAAAGAAATCAACTTGGAGATATTAACAAATGGTAAAAGACATACCTTTTTTTGTGTTTTGTTATATATTTTATTTAGTTATTAATAAAATTAAGGCTAAATTTGTAATTGGTGAAAGTAAGTATGTGTGTGGATATTGCAAAATTATATGAAACTTTAACCTTAAATGCAATAGCTATATTCAAATTCATTTCAAAATAACCCATAGGAGATTAACATAAAACTTGTAGTGAAAAGACAACTTTAAATGCAATACCCACATGTAAGGTCATTTTGAAATACCCAATATGTAGTTTGGGTGGGTCTTTGAATGAAGACCAAGGCCTAAATGTAATACCTGCATGCAAGTTCATATTAAAATAATCCATAGGTGATTAACGTAAGCCTTATGTGAAGACCTAACCCTAATTGCAATACTCACATGTAACGTCATTTCAAAATAACTAATAAGTGGTTTGGGTATCCAAAATATGTTTTTTTATAACCCTAAATTAATTATTATTCTAAATTAAGTTTATGACAAAATGCGAGTTTTGTAATGAATGAAAAAAACCAGTGACTATTATGGGACCCTATATTCAGGTATTGCAATGAATGTAAAAACTAGTGAGTATTATGGAACCCATATGGGTGTTGCAATGAATGAAAAAACCTAACAACTATTATGGGACCTTATATGCAAGTATTGCAATGAATATAAAAATTAACGAATATTATGGGACCCATATGGGGTGTTGCAATGAATGTAAAAAATCAATGACTATTATGGGACCCTATATGAGGGTATTGCAATGAATGAAAAACCAATGACTATTATGGGACCTTATATGCGAGTATTACAATGAATGTAAAAAACCAGTGATTATTACGAGACCCTATATGCGAGTATTGCACTGAATGTAAATAATTAACAACTATTATGGGATCTTATATGTGGGTATTGCATTGAATGTAAATAACCAACGACTTTTATGGGACCCATATGTGGGTATTACATATTTGTAAATGGCCTTATGGAAATTATAATAGAAAATGATGTAAATATTATATGTTTAAAATGTATATATTGTTTTAAAAGTTTTTAGGTGATGTGAGTCTTATTACATTAGACATAAGTATTACACAATGTTCATTTTGATCTTTATAGACCCTAGACAAATTAATGTTACCTATTCATATGGGCATATTTAAGGTTTGATTCTTACATCTTAAGTATTAAAAAAATTATGACAAAGAAGACATATATGATTAACCATATACCCATCAAATAAATGTGACTAGAAGAAAATATTATATTGATAAAAGATGTACAAAAATGAGTGGATGAAAAATTGTTAAAGAACCCAATGAAAAAAAAAGTTTTCCATAACACATCATAGGACCAAAGTTCAAAAATTGGGTAGTCCAAAAAATAAAAGGCTTGAAAAAACCTAGCTAATTATATAAAGTGAAAACCCTAAACCATATCAATATCGATAATCCCGTGTTTAGTTCGGTAAGGAACTGTTGCATTTGCAGCCCTTATTGCATGATGAGCAATGTAAAAATGGTGGCATTACATCTCTACCTGAACTACATTTGCAACAAACTCTTCCTTTGTTATTTCTTCAACCCTATAAACACCCAAAACCACCAAATTAAACCCTAACACACCTTGGATGAAACAAAATTATTAAAAAATAATAAACATTGATTATTATTTTTTTTTACCTTCCATGAATCATTCTAGATTCATGAAAATCCAATACATCTGTCAATTGTTTTGTTTGATTTGTTTTATTGGACTCTTAATCCTAATTTTTTACATCCCATGCCTTCTTCAATTGTCGTGCATATACACAACAGGTGCATCGAATCATCTCTTGTAAATTTTCATCTTTGTCCATTCGTGATGTTGCATCTCGAGTCACATTTCCCACGCCCCATGCAGTTAGACCCAACACCTACAATAGTTGCTTTGAAGTTAATTTGACCAAAGCTGGTTTTGGGAATGGTGGACATTGTTTTGCAATAATTACCATCTTTAACCACTCTTTTTTTGCTTTGGCATGTGTGCAACTAACAACCTTTTGATCATTCCGCCTTTGTACAACCTAGGCATTTCCCAACATGTGAACATTCATTTTAGCATGGTCTTGATGTTGAGGACCTCTTGTAGAAGTTGAAAGCCTCCCAAGATTGGCCTTTTCTACCACCAAACCATGCACCTCCTTGAAATGTTTAGTCAACAACCATTTGGCACAATATGCAATAATGTAAGTGCCAACTTTGCACTTCCATTTCGACTCAACCTTCGTCCATTCTTTATCCTTCCAAGCCAAATTAGGTGGACAAGGGGGTGCTGGTGGCTAAGAAACCTAGTCAGTTTCAAGTTCCGGACCTAAATAAAAAAATATCAAAATATAAATCATTACTTTGTAATTAAAAAATATTAACCCTAAAACCTTACACATAAAGTGTTCAAAAACAAAATGCAAGTATTGCAAAATATAAAATCACATAATCAAATATAATTCCTACAAATTTTAACTACTTTCAAGTATTGCAATAAAAAAATTTTGACAAAAAAAATCTCGCACCTTCCATCAAATGATGGAAGGTGCAAATATAATTAAATGTAAAAAGACTTGTACAATTTCTTTTATCTACATTTAATTTGATATATGCAAATTCTTAAACAATTTAACCCATCATTTTTCAATCGAAATTGTCAATTTACATTACAAATTGTCATCCTTGTTAACTCTAATCCACATAGATTGCTTGATACATCACTTTTCAATTTTCATTTCTGATGAAGCAACATTTTGCTCTTTAGGTCTCAATTTTGATGGAGTAACATTTTGTTCAACAATTACCTGATTTGAAAAAATAACATTTTCCTCCACAATCACTTGATATGATGAAACAACATTTCGCTTATGAATTTCCAAATCACCACCATCATTTTTCTTCAATCTCCTTCTCCTAGCCATTACAACCTTCCACCAATATGACTACTTGATTTGGGTTGAATATCGGCCCTGACTGGGATTGTAAAGTGGGTATTAATTAGCTAGCAACAAAATGGTGGATTTGTTGGCCCCCCTTTACAAGGCAGGAATATTGTGTTGAGAATTATTATAGAGTATGGTAAGTTCAAGGGATTTTGCCCTCAAAAAACTAGGTGAGATAATTCATCCTAATTTTGTTATAAAGGGATTCGCATTCATCTTTTGACATTTTGCATTTTCCCACACTTCTTCAAATATGTATTTAGCTTTAGGTGACTTTGTCACAAATCCATGACCCACAAAATTAAATCTAAAATTATCTTCATCAAAAAATGGTAAATGCACCCATCATACAACAAAAAAAATTCATGTAATTTTTTCAAAATGTGACAATGCAATTAAAAACATTCAAATGCACATGTCATGATAAGTCTTTTTTTTAATTTGAAATTGCAAAAATGTGAAAAATAAATATGAAAAGAGAATCATTGATCACTTTTTAAATTAAAAAAATAATTAAATTTCCAAAAAATGAAAATAATGATGCAACATTTCCCTATTGGTTTTAGTTTGGTAACAATTTTTACAATGTTTAAATAGGTTCTTTGAACTTGTCATCATTTAATGTGAGATCCATTTTGGATTCCTTGTAACTAATGTAATGTTAAAATTTGAAAAAAATAATTATGATTTTTTTCCTTTTACAACAACATGATTATGTATATTAAAAATTTCCCCTAGCTATGACCAATTTATCACAAAATGTCCAGTTTTTATATTAAATGAATGGCAGGGCCATTGTGTATAACACACCTTTATGGTTTGAATTTTGTTCACCAGCATCTTGAGTCAACAAACAAATTAAAATGGGTAAGGTAATAGGGTGGGAATCAATGGGATTGCTGAATTTGGTGTTTGGAAATTTTCTTTTTTAATTGTATTGAATGAAATAACAATTCAATGTGTCGTAGCTATTTATATTTCTTAGTTGTCTTCAGTGAAATAACCATTCAATGTGTCATATTTTATTATAGACTGGGTTTTTGCATGCACTTTGTTACATATGTAACTTAATTTAGTTAAATTATTACTTATGTAATTATTTAGCGAGTAAGTTTGTTGATTTACATGTTGTTGAGGTTTCATAGTTTAATTATGATTTGTCATGGTGCTTGACTTTCACATAGTAATTTATATGAAAAGTCATGTGAAAAATCTTTAGCACATTAATGTGCATTTATTCACACATGATAATTTGTGTGAAATTTTTTTGCCATTTTATTATGCATGTGAAACCACATGGGGGAACCATGTGATTATAAACTTTACAAAATTTTCTTATTTGATTTCCTTTTGGTTAGTATGTAAATGGGTGTTTGTGACCTTTGAAAAACACCTTCACTTGATAAAAATAAGTTGTTGTATGAATGTAAAGTTTCATGAAATAGAATTGTGAAAGGAATCGAAATTTTAATTTTGAAAGGTTTTGGTGTAGTTTATGTGAAGTCCATGGTAAGAGAATGATGTGGCATACTAGTTGTACATAAACAATAGAAAGGTGAGAAAATATCTATGCAAACAAAAATATAAATTCCATAGCTATGTAATAAACATATTTAATTTTGGTCTTAAACCTGCTTGTGACTTACATATTTTGGTTACGTAACTAGGACCCAAGTCCATGTTCTTTGTGTTATGAAACTTAATTTTGTTGTTAAGAATTTGGTAGGAAAAATAAACTAAAAATAAAAATAAACTATTTTTTTTGTTTTAAAACGTGAGATGCAAGGTGATTTGTTTATCCCCAAATCATGGATAGAAATAATAACATGGGTGAAGGAAATTCATCTTGTGTTAATGGAAATTACAAGAGGCAAGCCAAGTTGAGTTTGGTGCATAATTGAATGCAAAAAGCAACATCATGAAAACCATAAACACGAATCATTATGTTTGACCCCAAGTCTATTTTTAGATTTTACTTCTAATCTTAAGTACGCATTAGAATTGGACTTGTGGAAATCTAAAAAGTTACGCAAAGAAAAGCTACAAGCAAGAAGGGAAAACAAAATGGCACGTGTTAAACCATATGAGATAATGTAAATAAATTTTTTACAAAGAATAGTAGGTGTTCATGAATAAGTTCATGCTTATTAAACCTTATTGAAACCTTGAGACTTTTTAATTTCTAATGTAAAAATTGTTGTAGGTTTTTTAAAAGAAATAAATTTATTTATTTTTTTTTTTTAGGATTAATGTTTTAAATGAAACACTAATGTCAACATTAGGAGAGGCTTCCAATTCCCTTGGCACATAGTTTCCAAAAGATATGCAATAAACCCCATCACTAACATTAAGAGTTGTTAAGTCAAGTTCACTTATTGAAAGACTTGTTGAGAAACCTATTGAAAAACCTATAACTATAGGGGAACCAAGTGTGTTAGTGTCACAATTGCATAAATGATGAAAAAAATCTAGACTTCAACTTAACCTTCAACCTGTGAAGCGATGCCAAAAAGTGATCACACCAAAATAACATTTACCCATCTAGCTTAAGAAGAGGGATGCAACTCCGAACTATGCCAAAATCAATAATTTACATGTCATATGGAATGGAGGCACCATTAATATTCGTGATGGCTGTGATCTTATAAATGTTGTCTTTTAATCAATGCATTTAAATAGGATAATTGCAAGGTTGGAAATGTTTGGTCATTTTAGAGATTTGCACCAAAAATATAGAGAGAATTTTATTACGAGTGCAATTCGGGCCATTGGGAGTTTTCTGATTCATGAGGAGAAACTATGAAAGCTAAATGATAATTGGTTAAAAAAAAATTAGTTTGGTGTGTTTATTTTATATCTTGTAAAATAAAATAAAATAAAATAAAAATCAACATGGTTAATCCAATTTTTAAGGGAAATAAAGGTGAAGACTTTAAAGTATTTTTAAAGGAATATAAGAGTGCCTGTATTGGTACGGGGCTTAAAATAACTATAAAATGGCTAATTTCTAGAAATTAGAAAGAAATTTTAATTTCTTTTTTGAATTTTTAGAAGGTACAACATCACATTGGTTTGAGTGACAAACAAAAGCATTGAAAGGATCATGGAATGACATAACTAAGGCTATAGTGAAAAAAACATTTGTGAATAATATCTACCAAAACTTAATACTTGAATTGAGTTAATTAAAGCAAAGGGCTTTAAAGTTAGTGAGAAAACATAAGGAGAGAATAATGACATTACAAAATAAACTCTAAGGTCATGAAAGAACTAATCAAATTTTTGCTAAAATCAATTCATTGGTGCTAAAACATTTCATCATTAGTCTGTTGTCAGAACTACGACAACAAGTGAAATATGAACAAGTGAAGATGTTTGATGAAATGGTGGAGGTGGTTGAAAAAAAAGAGGTGAGCATGGAAGAAATTCCACAACCAACTATGCAATCCATGGTGAAGGTAGTTCAATTCTTGACTGAACTTGAGCCCTGAAAACATTTAGAAATGAGTTTTCACATGGAGCTAGCTGTGGAACAGATGATAAATCAAATGAACTAGTTGAGCCTTCATCTACTATAGCTAAGGAGTAGTAAGAGTAGAAGTGTGGAGAAGGACCTATCAACAATTCAATGTTATAAGCGTCGAGAAATGGGACATTATTAAAGAGAATGTCCAAACTTGTTAGTTTTGTTTACCAGAGAAAATGTGGGTTTTTCTATTCAAAGGTTTTTTATAGAGGAGAAGGCCAAGCTTAAGTACATTTAATTGAATTAATGAGTGAAGGGCGCAAAGTGTTGGTGGATGGAGGGGTAGAAGTCAATGTGATGATAATTCTTGCAATGAAGTACTTAGGGTTGAGAATTGATAGATCGACTTTAGTAACCCTAAAAATGGTTAACAAATAACTTGTTAAACCAAAAAGAATAATTAGCAATGTTGCAATCATTATAATGAGGGTTTCCACCATTATGGATTTCCATGTGTTATTAAAGGAAGATGGGGCTTACCCAATGATATTAAGTAAGCCTTGGTTAACAAAATCATATGTAAGAAACTATCGAGGCGAAAGACACATGACCATTGAAGTTCATCCTAACCAATAGAAAGTTCCATTTGCCAACTTTATGAAAAACTTTAAAGCAACAAGTGAGCATGATGATGAATCAGAAACAAACCAAAGCTCTAATTTTGAAAGGATTTACATAGATGATTCTAATGAAGAGGAAGTAAGGTTATATGTTTTGGAAACAACCCCCAAGGTTGGAACTTTATCTCAGGCGAATCAAAAAGGTTCGAAGGGATGACAACTAATTAGTTCCACATGTGTTAACAAAAGGAAAAATTGTGGAACAAGTGAGCAAGATTTAACTAAGACCAAACTTTCACCTTAAATAAAGAAAACAATATGAGGATTTACTCCATAAGTATATCCATTTGTTTGCTTTCAGCTACAAGGACCTTAAGGAAGTCATAATGGAGCAACACAAAATTGAATTATTACCAAATGCCAAACTGATTAGGACCAAACAAGGGAGGTGGAATCTAAAATACACTATAATGGTGAAGGAGGAACTTGATAAGTTGTTGGAAACAATGTTCATTAGACCTATGGAGATAATTGAATGGGTTTCTCATGTGGTATTGGCATTAAAAAAAATGGCAAGTTAAGGGTATGTGTCAATTATAAAGTTGTAAACAAAGTAACTAAGAAAGACTGATACCTTTTGCCATTTTGTGAAGAAATTTTGGAGGAAGTAGTAAGGCATGAAATGTACACATTCAGAAATGGGTACATGGGCCACCATCAAGTGAAAATTGCTCTGGAAGATCAATTGAAGACCACATTCACCACACCATGGGGAACATTTTGTTACATAGTAATGTTTTTTGGTTTTTACAATGTTCCAGAGACATTTCAACATTTGATGAACAAGGTCTTTGAACCATTCTTAGGCCTTTTTTTATGATTTTTCATTGACGACTTTGGATTTTATTGTGATAGAGCTTCTCACCTTACCAAACTTGAGTTAGTCTTTCAACATTTGGATGGTTTAAGAGTGACTTTGAGACTTGAAAAAATCATAATTGGTTTTTCAGAAGGGAAAATGGTTGGACACATTGTGTCAAAGAATGGTGTAGCCACAGATCTCGAAAAGTTTGATAGGATTTCAAAGCTTCCTTTCCCCACCACAACAAAAACCCTTTGAGGTTTTTTGGGGATGGTGGGTTATTATTAAAGGTTCATACACATGTTTATAGTAAAAACACGTGCTTTAACATGATTCATGCGTGAAGATGCACCTCCACCAATGAAGGATGAGGCATCAAAATGTGTATTCAAATAATTCAAATAAGTTCTTCAAGTTGCACCAATATTTCAAACTCCAGATTGGAACAAACCATTTTTATTATATTGTGATGCACATGGAAAAGTGGTAGGGAACACATTATCCCAATTAGACGAAAATGAGCATGATCATAAAATTCACTTTGCTAACAAATAATTAATTTTAGCAAAGAAAAATAATATTGTGATTGAATAAGGTCTTGAACTTATTTTATTTCTTAAGAAGTTTTGCCATTGTCGCGCTTCCAAGTTCCTCGTAGACCCACTTGAGGGTCCAAGTATGCGGCAATGCGGAAGGAGTTGGAACTTGGAGCACGATCCCGACTTCCAGCACTAGAGGGGGTGAGAGGGGCGTGCTAGAAGTCCCGGGAAAGACTAGGAAAAATTAACAAGCTTACTCACTCACACGGGCCTGCATGAAACCACACAAAGTGGTTAGAACTCATTCTGGATCCTTTTGGTGTTGGGACAAGCCACGGGCAACACGGACACACAAGACTCACCACGGCCCGGACCTTGGGGGAAGCCATCACCTTCCCCCTTATAGTATACTCTGTGACTCTCCACGGAGCCCACATCCAAATGGCTATTTTTCCCGGGACTCCCGCGCGGGAGTCCCGAAATCGCGCCAAATGGGACTCCCGGGAATTTGGAGCCCCATAACTTTGCGATCAGACCTCCGATCACGATGCAGTCTGAAGCAAAGTTGTAACTCTCGTCGAGAGCTTTTCAACGCCATGTCGCACTCCCGAATCGGACATCGGGAAGAGGTCGATTCTCGACTTTTTGTGGTCGAAAGTCAAACTGGCAGTTCGACTCCCGGCCCTTCTTTTGGCCATAACTTGTGTTTCAGGTGTCCAAATGAGCCAAGCGAGCCCATTTTAAACATCTACGCTCCAAGAGCTTTCCATTGATATAAAAAACGCCACAATCCATTGAGGTTTCACCCTGCAATCGCTCTTTGAAGTTTCGGGAGTCCACCGGGACTCCATCTCCCCAAGTGGGAGTTGCCTTGGGAGTGTGAGGGCTCACTGCCTCACACTTTCTAACACTCTTGCACTCCCGGGAGTATGTGATGTGACTCCCGGGCTTCCTTTTGCCTTGACTCCCGGGCTTCCTCTTGGCTTAACTCCTGGGCTTCCTCTTGGCTTACTCCCGAGCTTCCCCTTGGCCCGCACCCTTGTAATTCCCTTTGCCTTGGTCGCAAGCCCAAAGCTAGGGTTGCGACAGCCATTATTTGTTGGGGTATAAAGCCAAAATTGTGACAAATCACAAGGCATTAACCTACTTGGTCAACAAATCCAATCCAAGTGGTCAATTTGTTTGATGGTGTTATTAATGGAGGAATTCGACATTGACATTATTCATTGTCTAAGAAGGTGGCATGACAATGTTGATGGCCTTATAAGGGCATACGAAGGAGTGGGTGATGTTTCAAAGGATGATGACATTCCAGATGCAACAATAATGGCCATCAATGTAAAAAAAACAACTGAGGAATATTGAGAAATCATTTATACTTGGATAGCATGAGGTTTTTAATTGGAGCCACAAAAGTGGTGTGAAAACAAATTGTGTTCAAAAGTCAAAATTATTTGATAATAGGTTTTACTTCCAAGGAAGAGATGGTGTTTTGCGACGAACCATTGGAAATGGTGAAAGCTCATGTCTTTTATATGAATTTCATGATGAGTTTTATGGAGGCCACTTTGCAAGACAAATTATAACATAAAAGATTTTGCAGGTAGGTTATTACTAGCCCACGTTCTTCAAGGATGCAGATGATTATTACAGGAGTTATGATGTATGTCAAACTTATGCACAAAGGTCTATTGTGAATGGCCCTCTACACCCCATACTACCTTTGGGACCTTTTGAAAAATGGGGAATTGATTTAATGGGGCCATTACCAGTGACCAGGAAAGGGAATCAATTCATTGTGGTTGTCACAAACTACCTCATAAAGTTTGTAGAAGTACGTGCCTTGAAATTCGTAGTGAAAAAAAAAGTAACACGATTTCTATATGAACGACTTTTTGTTTGATTTGGGACACCATTCGACATTATTTCTGATAATGGTTCTCTATTTTTGAGTGAGGTGTGGAAAACTTATTAACATGTCTTGTAGTGAAACATAAGTTTATCACTATGTATAAACCTAGCACTAATGGCCTAGTAGAATGGACCAGTAAGACATTATGTTCCATGTTAACAAAAGAGGTTGAGGTTCATGTGAACATTTGTGATGGGATCTCAAATCCAACATGTTGTGTGAATTTATAACACCACATACAAAACTACCACATGGTATTAATTTTTTCATTTAACCTATGGGATTGAAGCACTTTTACCCATTAAACTAGAAATAATGACTTTACGCACTACCACAATGATGAGACTTCTTTTAGATTAATCCTAATGCCATCAATTGTTGTAACTTAATGAGTTAGGTGCACTATTGTTGATAGCCCACCAATCCATTGAAATCATGCAGGCTCAACAAAAGAAGGTTTCTGATAAGAAGGTAAAAAATAAAGTGACTTTTTCATGATGTTTGATGCTTGACATCATTGTAGGGCTTATAAAAAATTATTGCCCAAGTGGTTTAGACCTTTTATTATCAGGAAGGCGTTTGTAGATAATGAATCTTATGAGCTTGAAAATGTTGATGGCTCACCATATCCAAATTGCATTAATCATGACAAATTGAAAAAAGTTTTGGATATGTGATTCGAAAATGGAATCAATAATGAGTTTGGGAGTGATGTAACCTGATGTAATTAAACTATGACCTATGTAATTATTTAGCAAGTAAGTTTGTTGATTTACTTATTGGTAAGGTTTCATAGTTTAATTATGATTTAATCATGGTGCTTGACTTTCACATAGTAATTTATGTGAAAAGTTTTTGGCACATTAAGGTGCATTGACTTTCACATTATAATTTATGTGAAAATCATGTGAAAAGTCTTTAGCACATTAAGGTGCATTGATTTTCACAAGATAATTTATGTGAAAAATCATGTGAAAAGTCTTTAGCACATTAAGGTGCATTAACTTTCACATGATAATTTATGTGAAAGTCATGTGAATTTTTTTTGGCACACATTAAGGTGCATTGACTTTCACATAGTAATTTATGTGAAAAATCATGTGAAAAGTTTTTAACACATTAAAGTGCATTGACTTTCACATGTTAATTTATGTGAAAGTCATGTGAAAAGTCTTTACCACATTAATGTGCATTGACTCACACATGATAATTTATATGAAATTTTTTTGCCACTTTATTATACATGTTAAATCACATGGGGGAACTATGTGATTATAAATTTTAGAAAATTTCTTGTTTAATTTCCTTTTGGTTAGTATATAAATGAGTGTTTGTGACCTTTGGAAACACTTTCACTTGATAAAAATAAGTTGTCGTATGAACGTAATGTTTCATGAAATAAAATTGTGAAAAATATGAAAATTTTAATTTCAAAAGGTTTTGTTGTAATTTATATGAAGTCCATGGTAGGAGAATGGTGTGACATACTAGTTATACATAAATAATAAAAAGGTGAAAAAATATTTATGTAAACAAAAACATAAATTTCCATAACTATGTAATAAACATACATAATTTTGATCCTAAATGCATTTGTGATTTACACATACAAGAGAACCTTGACAACTTTGGCATAAATTAAATTATTTTAAAATGTGCCAAAAATTTTATAAATGTATTTCAATTTGTCGAAATTTTGAAAGATTGTAGAGTTCTAATTGGAAAATAGTAAGCAAAGGTCCACACGATTAGTAAAACAATTCAAAATGTTTGAAATGATTATACCTTACAATATAATTTAACTTTTATTGTCAATTTTTAAAAATTAAAAACCTAATTGCTGAACCAAGAAACTTAACATAAATAAATTATTCGACATCCATGTGCTGAATACACCAAGGTACTACAGTAGTAAGTTGAAAATTAATGAAGTAAACATAGCAACCCTTTAGCCATCATTTGACCAAATTAGTTTCGTTGGGTCGTGGGTGAACGGAAGATATGGAAACGGACCCCAATCTTTCAACTTTTACCCTTGAAGTGTGGGTTAAAGCCCAGGGGCAGGGGCATCCCAAAATAAGCGGCCCCCCAGGCTGAAGGCTGGTTATTTTAGGAATGCCCTCGCCCTAGGGCTTTACCTGGCACAAATTCAGCTGCAGAGGTTTTTATTAAAAAATCACTGTGATACCCGGTAGGTACCAGGTGAGTACCCTCTAGGTATCACAGTAAAAATACAATTTTTATACCTGAAAGATATACTTCTGGTACCCTCTGTGTATTACAGTAAATTTTTTTTAAAATTAACACAGGCATTTCAGAAAAAAAATGCACACCCCCAGACCAGAAAGTGCCTCCTCTCAGCACAGGAGTTATTATGCTTCGTAAATTGCCCTCCCAGTACACTGGGAAATTCGCGCCAGGTTTTTTACGTCAAAAATAAACAAAATAAAAACAAAACTACTGATCATGTCATACATGTGATATCAGTTTTTCTAAGGGATTTTGTTGCTCTATTGGGCTGTGCAGGCATCTGGTATCTGTATACTAAGGTCGACTTTAAATGAGGGTCCAAGGTCCAGTGACCGATGAATTCAAGCAATCTTATTGGTCGAAAGCTTTAAATTTGTCCCAAGGCCTTTGGACAAGGGTCCAAGACCAAAAAGTGGCAAATTAAGGCTAAACCTACATGGCACCTGTTTTGGAGGGAAAATCAATTGGTTTGGACCAAAAAACAGTGCTAATAGGAGAGCTCCTGATTTGGAGAACCAAGAATCAGGCTATAGACCAAGGTACAGTCCAACTCAAGGATTCAATTTGCTTCAAATGAGTCCAAATTGATTCCTAGGAAATTGGACCCTGGACCGTCATCTAAAGTGGGCCTTAGCCTACCAAGGCAAGGATATTGTGTTTAGATTCATTATAGAGTATAGTAGCTTAAGGGCTTTTTGAACCCCCAGGTAATAGGTCTATTTTTATATAGGGATTTTTGAAAGATGATATTTTGGCTTGTGTTGAAACTTGAGATTAGTTATAGAATTACAATATCTTGAAGGATTTTGGTTCCTTTTAGAGGATTTTTTGAAGATTATATTTTTGCATGGTGAAATATTTGAGTTACCATAATTATTTTTTGCCTTAAAATACTTGTTAATGTAAATGGCAAGGCCACAATGCGACACACTTTGTTAGTTTTGTGATCACACCTTAATCTTGCAAAACTGTCCCCCTAAGTCTTTGGTACTATTGCAAAGCTCTCAACATGCACAGTTGTGGTTTCTTAATTTATTATTATTATTGTTATTGAAGTAGAAAAGTAGATCTGAGCTGACAAGCTGTTGGCACCCCCTTGTCAAGCTCAAGAGGCTTCCAAATTTCCAAACCAACAAGCCAAAGTTATTAAATTTAGAGTGATTTTATTGTTGAAAGTTAAATTACAATTATTTTAGCAAGGTTTTGTAAGAGCTCCAAATCTAAGGCCATTTCAATGAGGATGGTATTTGGATGGAAATTTGTCACAAAAAAAATCGATACTCCTAAGCCTTATTAGTCAAAGAAAATCCAATTTTCATTACTCTTTTCATGGAATTTTTGAAAGCAAGCACTTTAGGTGGTAGTTTGGAACCTACAACTCAATGAACATCCACAAAAAAAAATTTGGTTCAATGTGTCAATATGACATGTGGAATATCTCAACAAACTTTATTATCAATTGTAATATGTTTTCATGTTCATATTATAATTTATGCACATCATGCCATTACAACATGTTGAAGGTTCCAATGTACCTTTTAATGCAAATATTTGAAGTCTTTTTTTTTGTTAAAAACAAGTTCAATTTTATTCTAGAAGTTTTTTATTACAAAATAAATTGATTGTAAAATTTGAGGCTCAATAATGCATAGACATTAAAGTTATCTGTAAAGTAAGCCAAACTTAGGGTATGATGGCCCAAAAATTGAAAAACTTTCAACATGTACCTAAATATGCATGTATGCCCATTTGACATTTTGTAATATGTTATGTGTTTCAATTGCCATTGGAGGTAAATTCAATGGCCTTCAATTACAAGCTTTACACAATTTCATGAAGTTAAACATGATTAGGTTGGGCAAGAACATGTAAAAGTAATGCACTTATGGGAATAACACAAAGAAATTCAACCTTATTTTACATCCATCATGCATTAAATGAAAGCATGCAATGCATGTTAATACTGATGCACCCCGAAACTCCTTGATAGATTCAATTACAAGTCCAAAGATGAAAACAATGAAAGGAGAAAGAGTTGGAATACATTCCATAATTCATAGCACTTCGAAGGTAAAAGGGTGTGCTAAAACTCTAGGATAGGGACTAGGACGAGTGACAATCTAATCAATTATTCACACAGATTTGCACAAACCAAACAAACAAGTTGGTTAGTGCGTAGTTGGAACACTCTTGGTGCATGAATGAACCATGGGCATACATAGATTCACAAGACTCACCATGACTCGAATTTGGAGGAAGCCACCACTAATATAATATTATCTATGATTAGCCATGGGGGCTACATCCAAATGTCATTTTGTTTTAAAACTCCCAAGTTGGGAGTCTCGAAATTCCTGAAATTGGGATTCTTGCGACTTTGGAGGCCCATAACATTTTGTACAAACTTTCGATTGAGGTGAGGTCTAAAGTAAAGTTGTAGCCTTCATTGATAGATTTCCAACGATATGTGGCACACCACATGCACATTAATAAATTAGGGTGATTCCAAATTTTTTGTGGTTGGGAGTCAAATTGGCACCTTGAGTTTCGGCCCTTCTTTTGGCCATAATTTATGTTTTAAATATTTAAATAAGATGTGCGAGCCCATTTTAAACATCTATTTTAAAGAACTTTTCAATGGTATAAGGAATTCTTTAATCTAATGAGTTTTGGCCCTTGAAATCGCTCCTAGAATATTTGTGAGTCCATTGGGATTCCAATTCCCAAGGTGGGAACCCACTTGGGAGTGTGTGGGTTCATTTTCTCACACCCTCCTACATGAAATGTGACTCTTGGACTTCACTTTCGGCCCGCACCTTTACAAGCCCTTGCCTTGGTTGCGAGCCCAAAACTAAGGTCACGACAAATTCTATCACTAAATATAAATACATGTTTTACAATGTTCGCATTGGAAACACATTTGACATCATTAACATCTCTTCCCAACATCATTTAAACATGATAAACATGAATTTGTGACCAACTTGGAATTTTTCAACTTAAATCATAATCTTGGATTTAATTTATGGAATTTAAGTTTTTGTCAGATGAAATTTTGTATATATGTTTATGTATCAAACAACATTAGTTACCTTATGTTTACATGCATGTAGTTTACATGTTCAATCATATTTCCTATGTTATATACAATATGGCCATGATATGACAATTAGTATAAACTTAAATGTTAATCATATACATGACTTGTCCATTAAAATATGATTATATGTAACTTTCATTTAAATCACGTCCAAACATGGAGGATGAATTTATAATAACATCTATACATTAGAATCTTGTTTTATTTTCATTTACTTTTTACCACACCTTAACATTTTTGAACCATTTGGTTCATTGTTGCATTTCAACAAAGTCATGTGCACTATAATTGTTTCACCCATAAAATTCCACGAATAGATTTTCATAATTGTTTCAACTTTGTTCACGTATCACAAAAGGTCTTATTTCATATTAAATTACACATATCCTCAGGGTAGCCTACTTTTTAACCATGACCAAACCTTCAAATGAAGTTCATCCCATTGTCATAATGGAACGTTGTATTGATTCATAAGTTATGCTTTATGTTTTCAATTTCGTGATGCCTTTGCAACACATTTATCCCCACACCAATTCAGAGTAGCAATTAATGTGAAATAATAATTCATGGCATCAACTGCACTTTGGAACTTCACTTTGACTAAATTGTTCTATAATTAATGTCGCAAATACCTTCAATTCAGTGTCAAAAGGGGTCATATTTCAAGAAATTTATGCAATAGGTGAAGACATCATACAACTTATCCCCTTTGTTTGTGCATTCTATACATTTGAATTTCCTATGTTTTACAGACACCATAATCGTGATGGCAATGTCCCAGTCATCCCATTTGTTATGGGAATTTATCAAAATGATCATTTAAGAAGGGCGTTATTTGCTTTAACTAACCTTAGGGCACTATGTTCTATAATTAACAATTTCCCTTCTTGTTTATTTCCATCCACTACATATGACATTCACATCATCAACCCCCTTCCATTATATCCTTTATATATGAACATTTTCAAATTGAATTCCATCCGATAGGTCTTTGTATCCAACCTTAAAAATGTGTAACATGGTCTACTTATGGCTTGTCACATGATTTTGACACCCCATTTCAGTTTAACACATCATCAAAAGAAATTAAAGTCTTGGGGGGTTCCATTACACACCTCATCATTCAAATCATCTTTAACAAAAAATATCTTACTAAAAAATGTTTGGCATGTTGACATTTTTCCCTAGACTGGGTGATATCCAAGTAGCCTTTGGAATTATAAGTCATTGTTATGTTCAACAACCATCATATTTATTAAGTTGCACACCTTTTTTTCCCACCTTCATAAATTCCCTTGTTTTTTTTTACTCCTCCCTCCTTTAAGTGTTTAGATGCCTCTTGGGTTCAAGGTCTTTTGATAGTTCTGAAAAACCTTTAACCCATAATAAGCCTCTTTCCCACTCTTGGTGGCATCAGGCTCATAACAACATACACCATTGCCCCAACAACTTATTTAGTAGGAAATTGAGCCCTTGTAGATTCAATCATAGCGGTTAAATTCATAGTCAACCAACATCCCTTAGTTCTTGAAGTTTTAATGCAAGCCAACAACAACACCTTCCATTTCCAACAATACCTAAAAGTAACATGTGATCTTTTATCACCCCCAGCATGAACATGTTTCCCTCCTCTTAAACAACTCATTGGACAACAAATGGTTCATTTTCAAGATTATATTTTAGAATGTTTGCACCATCATACCTTCTTTAATATGTTTTTTGACGGGATATTTGAAGCCTTCGTGCTTGAATTTTATCATGTTCTGGCCCAAGGGCGATTGCTTGGCTTATAGTTCGACCGATCTTCCCAACCTTTCGATAATTGTCCCCAATTTTTTCCACAACATTTTGGATGTAGCTCGAACTACCACATCCTTTAATTATATGCCTCCCCCAATTTGTGTGCACACATCTTATCGACCCTATGGGTATCCACCTCTTACGTTATGTCCATGGCAACAAGCTCATAAGGATTGATGATGCAATTCATGACATTTTTGTCACCATTGCACAACATGTTGGCTTGCACATGTGATGAAAACAATTACATGCGTTTCCTTCAACCACTTTTAATTCCTCCCATCAACGAATCGACATTCTGCTCACTAGAAATGGAATCCACATTTTAACAGATGTTGTCATAGCTAACCCAATGTGTGTAGATATATTTTCTCGATTTTGCACAACTTACAGATTTGCTATTTCTAATGCAACTCAAGCCAAAGAAAGGAACTATTATGACTAACACCCCATTAATCAATTCCTCCCTTTAACAATTGAAATATTTGGATGTTTACACAAATAAGTTGATGTGTTTGTACATGAGGGTGCCAATGCTATTTGAAGCCTAAAAAGGCTAACAGGCCTTCCCTTTTCTATCTTGGTTTACTTTTCTTTATCAAAAACTTTTAATTATATTGCAAAGGATGTAAGCATCTTTCATTTCAAGTTAGGCAATAACAGGAGGCCTAGCTATTTCCACCCCTTCAAAACACACCCCCCATCATCACAATTGGCCTATTACAAGCCATTGGTTGTTGAGATGGAAAGTTTTTGACATCTAGTTTGTACTTATTCGACACCCTTTAAATTATCCCTTATTTTTAATACTTATGTACATTTTCTGAATATGTGGTGTGTTTTTATAAATAAAGCTTTAGAGGGTTTTGATGATTCCACTATCACCCTACCTAGTTTTGAGTCATACCATTTAATGTCATTGAAAGCTAGGTTGTTTGGCTCTATCCAGATACACCATTAGGTGACACCACAAAGTAAGGATCAGCGTTTTTTTTTGTGGCGAATTTTCACCACTTGGCGACAAAAAAAATGGGCTGACGAATCTAACAAAGGAAATTTTTGGAATTAAAAAAAAATTCGCCATATTTTGAGGGAAGAAAAGCTAAAAGTCGCCAGATTTAGACAGGTCGCCAGAACTAAGCAGGATTCCCAAAAATATATACTTGTTCATCAGGACAGTCGTCATTATTGCTAATTAATGCTGAGGATCCTAGCCAGTGCACCTACTCAAGGAATTGTTTTTAAAAAGCCCTGGTAAGGATCAAAGAAAACTAAACAATTAAACTAGATTTTGGATCTGGTAAAATAGTATGGAGGCCCGAATAGAGTCAACTGCTGGAATGGTGTTAGGGCTCTGGAAAATGATTGCATTTGAGTCAATTGCACAAGGGCCCACTAGTCATATATGAATTGTAAAAACATGTTACAGACACTTTATTCTTTTACTGTGTTTAAAATTTTCATTAGAATCATCTGAAAATATTTTCTTGTAAAGATATGTCATTTTCTTTCATGTGACACGGTCGCCCTGGCCAAATCTGTGGCATCCTGCCAGTATCAGAGGACAATCTGTCCTCCATGATCTACCTTTCATCTAATGGACTCTCTCTGGTCCCAAACGAACGTAAAATTGTAAACAGTAAATAGTCAACAGACTTAGGTTTATGGAATAAAATGTGAGGGATCATTAGATTTTATAATGAAATTTAACAAGAACATTGAATTCTTGTTTTGGCTTTTTATTTTAATTTGATGGAACCTTTGATTTGATTTAAAAAGGATTCTTCAAATACTTAAAAGTTTGGTTCCAATGTTTTTCCAATTCAAGCCCAATAGGGTCCCAATATTGAGTGTGTTTCGGCCCAACATTTTTCTTTTCTAGCATAATCTTGCTAGTTGACAAAGTTACAAATGTTTTAACTTCCAAAATGGATTCCAGATTTTTGGAAAAGTTAACAAAACTTGCCAGATTTTTTAATGAGGTTCTAATAGGTAGCAAACAATTAGAAAGATGCTTAATTTTTAAACTTTCAGATCACATTTACAATTACATTTTGGTAATCCTCCTATGGATGATGCATACAGCTACATCACAAAATCAAGGAAAAAACCAAAAAAACACACTAATTCTATGTAGCCACATGGAGCCCAAGATTGGAAATTGGGTACACCAATGTTTAGCAACTAATTAATCGTGATCATTTGACAGAAAAGTACAACCTACAAATTACCTTGGTGAAAAAATGCCTAATTGTGTGCTTAAGACAACTGAAATATGTTTCAAACAAATTTCTATTTTAATTAGATTTTTTGATTGTAACATGAGGCTAGTTGTCTAGTTAAATTCCAACTAGAGGTTGGTAAATTTGTTGGGCAGTTCTTTATTTTTACCAAGAACCTCTGATTTCAATTCTGTACAATAGATTCAATTCTGTCCTAGTTTCAGTTCTAGTTTCACACATAAATAGAATTGTAAAAAGAGTTGAGAGCATTCAGTTTTGGGTGCAATTTTTTTATTAAAAAAATCAGGTCTGTACTTGCAATTTTAAACTTGAAAATCAGTCCTGGTTTGGGTCCAATTCGTAGGCCTAAACACTAGGGCTGAGAAAATGCACATGAAATCTCACATTGCAACATAAAGATAAAGACTCTCCCCTAAAAGTGTGTCATAAACTCTTGTGTCGTGTTGCTCATGGTTTGGGGATTCTGAAGGCAAACCCTACTAAGAAAGAACATGCATCATCCAAAGCTAGCACCATTTTTAATACATAATCTTACAATATGGTGCCAAACCATCCAAATGAATTATATCGATAAGTAATCATTCTTGTCACTGATGGATGTAAAAAAAATAAATCTCACTTTGGACTTGTCATGAAAATCTCTGTTGTGTCTGTGGAGTATGGACATGTCCAAAATTGAAACTATCAGTTTTGAGACATGTTGCATTTATTTCCATTGGTCATTTTGGCATTGGAGGCGAAAAAAGAAGGCTCTGTGGAAAATACAACCCCAGTAGCTTACTTTGAGCAGGGCGAAGAAAAACCCTGTATATAAAAAAACAGGCAGGGATGGCAACCCATTCACAAGAAGTACAAGGCAAACAAGAGGGGTGTGGCACACTGTGACCTTGGCATTTACATTAAATTATCTTAAGGCAAAAGAAGAATTATGGAAACTCAAATATTTCACCATGTCGAAATATAATCTTCAAAAAATCCTCTGAAAGAAACCAAAATCCTTCAAGATACTACAACTCTACAATTAATCTCAAGTTTCAACACAAGCCAAAATATCATCTTTCAAAAATCATCATATAAAAATAGACCTATTACCTAGGGCCCAAAATCCATTAAGCAACTATAGTCTATAATGAATCTAAACACAGTATCCTTGCCTTGGTACGCAAGCCCAATAAAAGCACAACAACAAACATGACAATACAGACAAACAGGGTGGCTTTATATGGCGGACCCTTTACTGGAGGGCATTATTTCCTGAAATGATTGTTACAGGCCATAAATATGGCGTAAGTGCAGGGTAACACCCCAGGAGCGGGCCATTACTGAAAAAAGGACCCTCCCCAGGCGGAGCCCAAGGGGTTCTCATTTCAGTAATTCCGCCCTCAGAGGGCTTTGCCGAACGTAAAGCACAGCCAATTTTCGGCATTCCGTAAAACGGACCGCCCACCACACCGTTTTACGGCGGACGTTCCGTCGAACGAAATGCCCACCCCGTTATTACCTTTATAGCGTACACTGCGAAATTTGAAGCAGTATGAGTCTACCTCGAGTTAGTATTTTATTTCTGGCAAATTTTTGCCAGGTATTTAATTTTTAAAAAACCTTGGCTACCAATACAATGGTAAAAAGAGGGAGGCTTTTCATTTTAAATCGCCTAAAAGCGAAAGCAAATTGTGGTTTTTAGGGCGGAGAGTATCGCCACATTTATGGGTACTGGCTGCAGTTTGAAGAGTTCCTTGAAATAATGTCGCCAGTCTGACGAAATCTATCTGATCCTGCCTAGGGATCCCCGCCAACCTAGGCAATTGAAAAAAGAAACACTGACAGGGGGGGAATTTCAAAAAGGACAGGGGGAAAATTTTCTGTGATCAGCTGCCAAGTTGGAAACCATTCGGTCAGAGGAGTAAATGTCTGGGTTGTCACCTATTGGAGGTAACTTGGAGTTACAATTTTTGAAACAAGTAATTTCCCTTTCTCTGGAATTTGAATCAGCTTTTTGGGCAAATCACTTGGCTAGCATGTAACCAACTGTCGGTCCTTCCCGGATATTGATGTCGACTGGCACTTCATTTCTGTAAGGCTTGTCAGGCAGGACCTGCACTGGGGGGCTTACACCCCACTAGCCTTGGATGACCCACTAGCACCTACACTTATACAATGGTAAAAACCTGAAATTTTTACTACTAGCAAACTATCTACCTCCAATTTGTTGGGTTTTTGAATCGCTGGAATATTTTTAAAATTAAAATCACCAGATGTGACCTGTAACGTCTCCCTATTAATTTTTCTTATTCCTTTGTACATTTTCCAAATCTACGCTATGTTTACTCATAAAGTTTTGCAGGGTTTTACCAGATGTCGTCAATTGGTTCTAAGTAAGCTTGCTAAAAATATAGAAAGGATGCTTTCATTTCTAAACTTCCATTTGTGGTTTATACCGAAATTTGGATAAATCTTCTTAGGGATGATCGCCACTTTGGCTGATTCAAATAATTGAATAAGAAATAAACACTGCTCATGATCCTAGATTTTTAGTGGAGGTAGGCCTGAGGCCTCAAAACGCAATCTAAATTTTCAGGGCGCCACGTGGCATCAATTTTTTTATTGTTCTACAGTGTATGGTGATAGGGCAGGATACCCTATAGTTGATTTTGGTGGATGGAAAAGAGGTGTTGGGCCAAATTGAATGGAAAATGAGGACTTTTTTTGCCTTGAGTGATGCTGACTTTAACCCTTAATATTATTGTGAATTGAAAGGCTAACATCAGCCCCATCATGTCAGTCTTCCAGCCAAGAATCATGCAATGCATGACTTTGTATGGGGGAAAA
>Ga0209611_10002443_pt1 | contig 32723 bp, 25 predicted proteins | sample S1TSphgellanicum_3_FD_187693 | JGI IMG/M metagenome (GOLD analysis project Ga0209611, IMG submission 187693) | Host-associated microbial communities from peat moss isolated from Minnesota, USA - S1T2_Fc - Sphagnum magellanicum MG (SPAdes) (version 2) | ecosystem: Host-associated > Plants > Peat... | reverse complement strand
AACTCAACAATTAAACAGATAGTATGATAGTGTGCTAATAACAATAGGAGTCTGGTGATAATTTAAACATTTATTTATAATAGGGATAAGCTCAGCAAGGAACTACAAGTACATGTAGAATCCAGAGTTATGCTTTAGTGATAGTTCACAACTGCAGGAAATCTAAGATGCGCCGGATGGTGCGAACTAAATAGTCCGCCTTGCTATTGGGAGGCAGTCGACGAATCGGACCGTGCAACCAACGATAGTGACCAACACCGGGAACTGTAGACCATGCGAAGATAGAAATATCTTCAATTTCGTAACAACCTTCACAAACAGTCTCGGGTTCGTCACCAGAAGCGGGGTCAACTTGTAGCAAGATCACCAAGGTGCGAAAGTTCGGAGAAATGCGATAGTACCAGGCTCGAGGAGGTTCGACTTCAAGACGAGCACGCACTTCTCGAAATTCGGGTTCTTCATCGCGAGGATGCTGGGTTAAGGTAAGATCTAGGGACGACTCCGGAGGCGGTTCTTCATTCGCTTGTGGGGCTTGCGGCCCGTAAGATGAGACCATGCGCAACACCATAGTTTCAAACAAAGGAAGAAAAAGGTTAGATCTTCAATCGAAATCAATTTGACAATGGAGGCGGGAAAGACTTGTTACGTTGAGGTGCGCAATCATAATTTATAGTTCAAAGAAAAGGAAAGAAAGGCGGGAGTAACGGCTTAGGACCATGGTAAAGTAAAATCGTGAAGTCAAAGGGAAAGATTGAGGGTGTAAGTAAAGTTGTTGGGGGAAAATGAAAGAGGTGAAAATGTGTTTATCCTTCACATTCCAATAGGCCACCAAGCTTTGGATCCTTCCAATGGCCACCAAGCTTGGAACCTTCCATTGGCCACCAAACTTTGGATCATTCCAATAGGCCACCAAGCTTTGGATCATTCCAATAGGCCACCAAGCTTTGGATCCTTCCAATGGCCACCAAGCTTGGAACCTTCCATTGGTCACCAAGCTTTGGATCCTTCCATTGGTCACCAAGCTTTGGATCCACCTTCACCTCCTTTCTCCTTCTCTTTAAAAGGCGGACTCGGATCGTGGGGAGGTTTCTCTTGGCCTCGAGGATAATTTTCATGCAATCTTGAGCACTTGTTTGACAAGCTTCTTAAAGAGAGAAATAATGTTTAGTCTTGGTGAAGGGAAGAAGGAAGAAAAGGAGAATGAAAATCTAGTGATAGTGTTGGATGGTTGGGACTCTAGATAAATCTCAGAAACCCTCTCGGGTTTCATAGCATAACTTGTTACTGTCATAGCTGCAGATCTTAAGATTTGGTAAGTTGGTGCGCCTTGTTGTTAGCTTTCCAAAGAGCTATAGCAAGCCAGATTTGAATAATCCATGTGTGAGAAACAATAGTTTAAGTAACTAGTGGTCTGCAGCAAGGTTTAATTATCATCTTTGTAAAACCTTCTCGGATTTGGTAGTATAACTCCTTATTGTCGTAGCTGCAGATCTTAAGATTTGGTGGGTTGGTGCGCCTTGTTGTTAGCTTTCCAGAGAGCTATAGCAAGCTAGATTTGAACAATCCATGTGTGAGAAAAAATAGTTTAAATGACTAATGGTCTGCAGCAAGGTTTAATTATCATCTTTGTAAAACCCTCTCGGGTTTGGAAGTATAACTCCTTACTGTCGTAGCTGCAGATCTTAAGATTTGGTGGGTTGATGCGCCTTGTTGTTAGCTTTCCAAAGAACTATAGCAAGCCAGATTTGAACAATCCATGTGTGAGAAACAACATTTTAAGTGACTAATGGTTTGCAGTTATGTTAGACATGATGTTGAGTCCTTAAACATTGGTTGATTGAATGATAATTTCACATGAAGTCCTAGGATGTGTAATGTGTGAACTTGGAAATATGTATCCATCAATCCTAATCATAAATTATGCATAGAAGGCGGGCTACTTAATTTCAACTACAAACGCAATTTAACATCTAGAATGACATTTGTATTTTTCCGTCATTAGTAGCATTTGTGCTACCAAGCACAATCACCTTGTAGAACCGGGAGTAGAGGGACGGAAAGTCACCTCACATAGTTGCATTCGACGAACTAGATTAAATCCAAACATAGCTCCATCCACAAACATTTTAAACAAATAAACCTTCTACCCAGCTTGTTGACTAGGAAAACAATTGTCCTAAATATAGTCATAACCATACAATGTTTTTAATCTTAGGATGTAGTCAATAAAGATGGAGTTACTAGGACAATGTTTTAATGAAGCAATGAAATTGTGTATGCCAGGGGAGCACAAAGCAACAAAATTTAACAACATTTGATCTAGTTTGTCACCTTTGAGAAGCTCCATAGGACATTCATTGAACAAATAATGAAAAAGAAATGTCTTACTCATAGATAAAACAATAGACGAAATGGTAATAGTTGGTGTGCGATAAACCTCATTTGCAACCATGTTCTTCATCTCCTAGAAGGATTCTTTACACTTATTATTTACAATTGGATGGGCATGGGTGCCCAAGTGGATTACGACTCTTGAAAGATTTGGAAACTTGTGAACAACATAATACATTCTACAACTACAAGTTTGTAAACATGTGGGGGAAGAATTACAGAACTTAGAATTAATGGTATAGATCGGGGATTTCATAAGACATTGTCCATATATTGGAAGCTATGAACTATCCCTATTCCAAGAAAATTTGTTATGCATAGAAAAACGTTGAAATAAAGGACAATAATCATTTTGAAACACAAATGTCCAAGGCATTTCATCATCCTAAAGCCCAATCCAAATGAATTATTGATGTTACCAATCTGCAACTTGCACCAAACATGACCATTGAATTTTTTGTCCATACCTTGCAATTGTCTGAAATGTCCCAATGGATAACGAATAAGAGAAAACTCAAAATAATATGTCACCATTAAATGTAATGGGAAAACAATTCACAAACTCGATTCTAATGGCCCCATAGTCAAGGGATTCCAATTTAAAGCAATCATGCAAAGTTAGAGACATTGCCTTTAGCAAATCAACAACGTTGGAGGAAGCAACCACTTGTGGCACTTCCATCCATAGAGGCTGCACCTCGTTAAAGTTTGCAAATTCACTAGTGGCATTTCCATTTGAAAAGCTTATTCTTCATCAACTCACGAATTCACGAAAACAAGGACAACAACAATAGGAGGGGAAGAGCTAGCTTCTTCAAAAGAATCACAAAGATCAATAAAAGATGACTCCACAATCAAGATAGAAAATTTTGAGTTGTGAAAAACCATAATGGGCTATTCCTTCGTCAAGACACCTTCCACAGTAATGTTGGCCATTGATGTACTTGTGCCCGATGTTAAAACAATATCTTGAAAATTATTAAACACATTTTCGCCAACAATCTAATACTTGCAATTAATGACAATCCAAAACATCCCTCTATGGTTCACATTCGGAACGTAGTAAACATAATTGAAAATATAATGTTGTCATCCTTGTAAGAAACATCTTTAGAAACATGCACAAATCCTTGTCAAAAAGCAAACGTTGCATAGATCACATTTTTAGTCATTTATACAACTCCATAATCAAAAACCAAGATGGTATGATTTGCCTTCCCTGCAACATGGAAAGTAGCCATTGAGATTAAAAGAAAAGGTAATCAATGAGATAAATTTAACAATAGTTTCACAATTGGACAACAGAAAATGCCATTGCATTAAGAACTCAATTTGAAGGAAAGATGAGGAATTGGAACTCAAGAATCCAACATGAAAGACAAAAGTACAAAAGCATATTATTAGTAAAATGCAAGGATGAATAACAATCTCTAATGAAAGACAATAATGTGAATGGAATAGTAAGACACGTATTGGTGAAACATATGTATTTTCCCCCTTGCATAAATTTGAACGATATAACTAACAATGCAACAACAATAATATAATTGGTGACAAAAAGTAAATGAAAGATACAAAAACAAAACATACAACAAACCTAACATTGCAACAAAGGTGAAATTGAAAAATTGCATAAATATGCAAGGAAAACAGTGAACCTAATGACAATAATGAAACTACAACATTGGGGGTGATGCAAATTTATTGAAAACCTATTTCTTGGAGCAATACACTATCGTTGATCAATCAATCCTTCGATAATCCCAACAATTGAACTATAGTCACGCATTCATGTTGGGAAATAAAAATGGTCAAGAGAAAAGAAATTATGATATCTTTGTTTATAAGAACTCAACACATTGATCCCAATTCAACATGAAAATTGATGGTGGTGTGCATCCATAATTAATGGATGCAGATTCTAACAAAATTCCAAACTATTAGACCTTTTATACATACCAAATAATGGCCATTATAAACCATTGTCCCAAGCTAGAACCACAATCCAATGGAATTGTGTAATCCCATTGGTGAATGCATGAGAATGGTCCCAAGGTATTTAAACATGATCCAAGACAAATTTGAATCAAATTGACAAAAAAACATAATTGGCATGAGCTAGGGTTAGAGGCATGGAGAACCTACATGTAAGCTAGATTATAAGCCAATTCATTTCATATTATTGTTAATCATTTGCCCTTATATGGGGGTGCATGGGTTAGCCACGGAGCGTCACATAATAGAGGATGAAGACCAATAATACCATAGATTGGAATATATTAAAGATTACAACAATATGATATGACACATTCAGAAAATGTTAGATTCCTCTTGGAATAAGAGGTTGTGTGATTAAAAATAAACAAAGAACAAGCAAAATAATTACAATAAGGAATGAATAATCCAACTTATCATAAAACTGGAGGATATCCAACAATTAGTAAAATAACAAAAAGCGAAAGAAATATTCAACATTAGTTAGAGTAAGTAACAAAAATCAAAGCTATGGATATCAACAAACAAGAAATCTTGAAAAGCATAGGTTGGATTTAGAAAATATGAAAAATCTAACAGTGTGGAACCATAAAATTAACCAACTATAGAACAACCCAATCAGTCCTTCTAGAATGTCATATCAAATCAAGCAAACAAAAAAATCCTGCATAGGTAATTGGATTTTGGTGGCATGGGGTTTGCAAGTTGGTCAGCATTTAGTTCGATTAATGATATAACAAAACCGCCAACTCATTATAGTGAATACAAGCTATTAGGTTGAATAGGTAGTTATTTTTTAGGGAACAATTAACTATGACTGATCAAGACTTCACAAATATTTAGGAGTATGTTCAAAAATTTCTAATGGTTATTGTTAACATTAAACAAATTAGGTGAAGGTTTGTATATAAATTCATTACACATTGTCAAAAAAATGTTTGTTGGGTTAGTAGTTAATAACACTTGGTCATTTTATAAACAATGTAATATGATAAACTATAATTGTTCACATTTGTTATTTTAATGAGTTAGATGGAAGTGTAGTTGATTAATTATTGGAATTTAGTCTTTATTGTTCATAGCATCCATTACCACCACTTATGTCATGTAACTAAATGGTGGCAAAATAACACTGAATCGTCAACATTGCAACATGGGACACATTTTGTTGTAAGTAAGGACATTAGCAAACTATCAATAGCTCTTACCTAATCATTTAATGATTGGCATCATACCCAACAAACACATCAAATAATGAGCTATCTTGACATAGAAAACCACTTTGAATTGATAATTGTTAGTTATATTTTTCTTGAACAGTCACAGGTACAACAAAGACATAAAAAAAGTTGGAACATGACAACATCCTTTAAAGAAGAAAATAGAAAAGACACATAGTGGATGTAGATGAAATATTTTTCAAATGTAGAAGGCTAGCAAACTTTTCACCATAGCCCAACACAAGAGTAAAAGAAGGTATAGTAACAAATGGACTCATATCAAAGTGAGACATCAAAAGCTAACAATGGTGCTAAAGAAAACAGGGAGACACACTTTGCGAGTTCCTAGACAAGAGGTGTTATGTCTTTTCTTAGAGTGGAATAGAGATGTGTTGTGTTGTATTTTAGCAACTCTCATACCTTCTAATACATTTTTTGCACAATTGTGAAGGAAATAAAAATATCAAGAAGAGGAAAAGAACTTGATTTCTTTCAAGGGAGGGAAGAATCTTTAGAGGTAAAATTTTTTTACATTATAGGCCCAGATGCATTGCACTATGAATGAAAGTACATTAATAGGGTAAATTTCACAAGTTCCAACCAATGGATTACTATCATCAAAGAAGGAGGTAGAGGTGGGCTATGGTGAAGACTCAGGGGATGATAGTAGTAGTACACAAGGCACAAGCCCTCATCCTTTGGTACATGTTTTAAAAAAAACTTATGGTTAACAAAAAATGTGTTTATAGTTTAGGGTTTTTTCAAAGATTAGTCTAACAATGTTTATACATTGATTTCAAATTGTGTTTATCAAGGCTAGGTAATTCCAAGTAGTTTAATGCTTGTAGAACTCGACGAAATCAATTTAAAGCTCAATTAAAATATATTTCAATTTTTCAAGTAAGGTCTTAGTTATTTTTTCAATTTCTTGCACAATTCAATTTTGATTTAACTACTCAATCAAAGCAAAAAAGATCTTTTAAAATTCTTGCTTTGATAAAAACCATTAGTTGAATGTTTGGCCACCCCACTTTAGTTCTTATTTTTGTGTTCAATAAAATATAATTTTCTAAAAACAATTGCTAACTTTTTTTTAAGGGTTTCACAAATAAGAAAGGTAGGGGTTAAATCCACACATTTGTATAAGTGTTCATTCTTTAAAAAAAAATTCTTGTTGATTCTTTTGTGCAAGAAGAGGGAGAGGGCTCGGAGACCCAAGGAGATCTCAACACACCTTAAGAGGAGAGCAACAAGTTTGAGGTAAGAACTTGGAACTTGAATTTGGTTTTTTTTTTTCAAGTTTTCATGTGTAGAAAAATTTGAGCTCAAGCTTGCATTCTAGAGCGATGGCAAAATTGGCCAAAAAAAGAAAAAGAAAAAGCGAGCTTGGGCCCAACATGGAGCCTTGCCCAAGCTTGGTTCCATCTGTTTAATGCAGTTGAACTTTTCTCAGCATTAAGAGAAGCTTGGTTTTTTTTTTGGGGGGGGCTACAACCGAGCTTTTCTCAACGCTAAAAGAAGCTTGGTTGTAACCAAAAAAAAAAAAAAAAAACCAAGCTTTAACTTGGCTCCAAGTTTTTTTTAAAAAGATTTGAAATTTAACTCAACTCCAAAAAATCACAGGTTAAATGGAATCGAGTTAGAACTTGGTCCCCCCTTTAAAAACCAACAAAACTGAGCTCTAGTTTGGCTTTTCATTCATTGACGAGGCCAAACTTCTCTTTCAACATTAAAAGAAGTTTGGCCAAAAAAATTTAAGGAACCAAGCTAGAATTTTGTTCCTTTTTTATTCTTACAGCCAAGAGTCTCTCACTGCCAAGAGAACCTTGGATGCTTGGCTCTTTTTTTTTACTTGAACTTGACCTTTTGAGTTCAGTTTTTTTTTTGGAAAGAATGTTAAACTTTCTTATGTCTATTTTTGCAGGACATATCTTGTAAAGATATCTCTGTCACAAGGATTATGGAAATGCTTCAAGTATTGGGTTTATTGGGATCAACTTTTGTTTACAAAGTTTTGGATTGCTTTCGTAATTTTCTTTGTGCATTTATAACATTCTAATTTTTTTTTGTAGACTTCCCAAGTGGTGGCATATGCAAACTCTTTGTCCTTCGATAGGACTATTCAAGTCGTTTAGAGCCATACCAAGTTTAATAGGTTTGAAGTCCTTGACAAGCATAAGATGGTGCTAGGAACAAAGCTCGAATGGTTATTCCCTTGTGCTAGATGATATCGATGCCAGTTACTCATCTTGCTTTCAAAATTGACGTTGTCAAGATGGAGCAGGCACTCCAACACTAAAGAATTCCCCAACATTCAAGATCGTTTATTATCGAGGCTCTAGGAGCAAATGGAGAGAACTATGGAACATGTTGGGAAGGATCACTACTTGGCCTTTTGCAAGCATTTGCCAATATGTGATCCTTCTTTAGGTGTAGATTTCTTGAAGGAGATATAGGTTCATTATGACATGAGCTTGGAGTCGAAGATGCTGATAGAAAGCTCTAGATGTTCACCTATTTTTGTGTCTTGGCCGAGCAGAAGTTGTCTTGGTTCAGGATGTGGAATGAGTTTATTGTTACAAGGGAGGCCAAAAAATTCCTCAAGCCCAACTTTTCTAACTCCCAATTCGATAAATGGCTGCACAAGGCAACCTTTTGACATCAAGTATTTTATTTTTGGATGATACATTTTTTTTTCATTTTTTCTTTGAGATGCTCTTTATTATGTGCTCTTGTTCTTATAGCTTGAAATTAAGGCATTCAAGTTGTTTGATGCAATAGTCTTCGATTTTTCATTGGTTGTGAGAAAGGTCTTAGATATGATTTCTCTCTCTTCATATGTATAATAGTGGAGGCTAGTGGTATGGGATACTTTTTTTTATTGAAAGTTCAAGCTTAAGGATGGTATCTAGAGAAGCAAATATTGGGAATAACAATCCAGGAACAAGGAGGTTGTCAAGTGGGTTTTGTACAATTATTTTAATATTACAACTTCATTCCATTCTCAATTTGTGGCAAATTGATTTATGAGTGTGTGTTAGTTTGCATACCTTTTTTTGCATCACCACAGTCTAGCTTCCCCTAGTCTCCACGTCGAGGGTAAAAAAGTTAGTAGCTATTTTTTTGATTTCTTTATGAAGGCAATGTTCATTACCTTACAAGTATTTTTATCATGTCTTGTTATTCCATGGTGCCATTGATAAGCTTTGTAATCTTTTGAACATTTAGCATGACCCCAAGGCTAATAACATTATGTTCTAGAAGGACTTGCTCAAAGATTGGCATATTTCCCATCTTCTTTAGTGTGGTTGGTGCCTTGACTATTTGAAAGGCAACATTGCCACCTTGGAGATTCCCTTGAAGGAGAGTATCAAACCTTTTTTTATGGAAACTCTTGCAACCTCTATAGGAATGTAGGTTGAGGGTGGGAGGTGGAAAATCAGTTCCTTAAGGGAAAGGGAAGGTTGAAGGAGAAAGTGACCAAACCTCCTTCCTCTGATGTAGATCAAGACACCTTTGTTGAGGTTCCTTTGAACCAAACTATAAGTCTGCAGACAACAAACGATATGAGGAAAGAGAAACGGGCTATTACCTTACATGTTTTTCCCACCCTTCCCCTAACCGGAGTTCAGAACATTCAACAAGGATCATTTTAGTTTTTTCCATCCCACCCAAGTTCGATTGTTATTACATCCAATAAGCCTCCTAGCTTTCACCACATGGTATTCTCATTCTCATGGCATTCCATTGTGGCAACTAAAATTTCATCCCGGACCTAGCCCTTGGAGTATGAGACAATTTCTAAGTTCATTCACAAGGTATGCTTACATTATATTCTCTTTCATTTTACAACATGATTCTAGCAACTTATCCTAGATGCATTAATTTTTTTCTTTTTTTTGTGCAAATGAATCTTAGTGGCAAGGTTTAACTAATTATCAATGCAAACGTTCTTGGAAACCTCTTTCTTCCTTTTGTATCTAGGAACCCAAATGATGTTCCTACTTGGAATCGAAAGGTGATGAATACATTGTTGAAATCTTTGATTTTGTCCGGATGTTCATGGCCTTTGATGGGGCTATCTTGTTATTTCACTCGAATGATTTCAAAATTTTAAAGGAAGTCAAGTCTTGTCTAGAAAACTATGGCTTCCATATTCGGATGAAGTGGGCTGTGGTGAATTCATTACCACTCATGAGCAATGAAGACACATTTCTCAAAGTTCCATCTCAATTCATCAAGCTTTCTTTGTATTTTTGTTTTTCTCAATTTTAGTTAAAACATGTTTTTTATTTTGTAGACTCTCTTCAGCCATGCAACTTTCCTTGTTAGGGTCCCCAATGAAAGCTTTTCGGGCAATGGGAGATTTGTCTTCTCCTCACTATCCAATGAGTTTGTGAACAACTTTATTAATGTTTGAAATGAGGACATGTTGTATAATTAAACAAATTAATTATGTTTATATCCAACATTAACAGACCCTTAAGGGCTATAAAGGAAATGCATTTTGCTATTATTCAAGCCTTGATCAATGTTTATTCCAAGATAAAATCCTTTATTACAAATTTATCTGCATCCACAAGTATGTGCCCTTTTTCAAAAAATTCATTTTCAATATCCGCATCAAATTTTTTATTTAACCACCTTTCACTTGCAAGCAACACTATTAGGGCCTGCAAAGCTTTGGGTGCCACATCCCAACTTTGGAATCAGATATGGAGGTTTTTATGGAGGTGCTAACCCCCTTATTAAAGTGGCCATGACGCCCGAACCTAACATTGAGCATGTTCACAATTTCAATATTGACTTTCTTATCAAGAAATGCTCAAGGAGGTTGCTTGAGTGTGAGTAAGTTGTTCACTTGCATCAATATTATGCATTCTTCCAATTCTTTCTATAGTATGCCTCACACTTTCCTCTTTATTTATTTGCAGAATGTCGTCTCCACTGAAGAACCTCCTTTCATTCAAGGAGGATGAGATGCTTCGGAATCATACCATTTCTTTTCTACTACCATCATATGCCGAGGCTCAAGCCCTAGCTCTAGAGTGCTTGCCTTCGCCTCCTTCACAAATAGTTTCTTGAGGTTATCATCCATGAGTTAGAACTTTCATCAATGATGAAACATTAGAAGATGTTTAGGAATTTTTTTTGAGCTTGGGGGTGGATCACTGGGTTTATGAACCCATGGCGCATTGGTCTTAAGGTTGGATGGAGAACTTTAATGATTTTTTATGTTTTGCCCCAAATTTTGCTTTCATGTCAATTTCACACAAAGTTTTTCTTAAGTTAGCTTCATGGAACTCCATAGTATTTGTGTCAAAGCTTGTACATACCACAATGTTTGAATAATCTTTATTAAAAAAGAATGATAGTATAATGTTATTTGTTGGAAACCCCATTCCAATTTTAAGCCTAGTCATGGGATTAATTGTATATTCTACCCATGCAATTCCATGTTCTTTGGGTGTTATTTGTTTATGCATAGGTTTTCACATTAAATAATTTGGGTTGTAAGAATGACCTCTACCTTGTAATGATTGAAGCACACATCAAGGAAAGTCAATAGTTTCATAAATTGTCCCCATAGAAAAGAATTACTTCTTTGAAAGAAAATTAAAACATTATTACTTCTCTGGAAGATAATTTAATATATCATTGATGTCAAAATGATCTCAAACTTTAAATAATTATTGGGAATGTTCAATCAAACCATCCTTGACATTTGTAAAATTCTGAAAGAGAATTGGGTTATTTGCGGTTTGAAGGCCATATTGGCTTGTACACATTACATGGATGCCAAATAGAGATTATATGTTTTTTTTTTTTTTTTTTAGCATTGCATTTTTTTTGAGAATATCTCTATCCAGAGTTTTAATGTACATGTTTTTTGGAAACATATTTCAAATTATAGAATTGGAGATTTTCATAAATAACTTATGTCGATGTCACTTATATCAAGATGGTTATGTTGGTATTAGATCAAACATTTCAATTTTATTAATTTAGTAACCTAACACACAAATGTACATAATTATTTATATTGTCAATATTTCTAATGATTGTTGTGCCTTGTAATGGATAATTATACCTAACAATACCTAAACAATATATAACAATACATAACAATTTCCAATAAAGTTTGTGGCTACTTGATAACAAATTTCAAATTTAAACAGTGAATAATCACATCAAGAGATGGAATTTTATTTTATATATTTATTGCAAGTGAGATCAATCTTGTGTGGAGTGTTTCTCCAATTATGAATGTAATTTTCATTATATTTGAAGCCATTTCCCACTTGTTTTGTTTTTAAATGGCCACAAATATTTCATTTGTCTTTCTATATCCTACACTACATCTATATTCAACATATCTTTGTGGAATCTGGTGTCAATTTTTTAATTTAAAGTATGTTTTGAATATAATGAATAGAATTTCCATCCTAGCTCAATCTAAATACAAATTTCCAAGATTGTATTGGGCAAAAAAATTTGAATTTCTAGTTGGATTTGTTAGTTCATTTGATGGTCTTGCAAATCATTTTCCTATGGTTTTCATTTGGATGCAATTGTTCACACAAATCAAGACTTTTGTTTGTCAACTCCTAAAAGAAAATTTAGTGATCCAACTGATCACAAATCTTAAAATACATTATTCCTCAAGTGGCCATGATCAAATAACTACTTATTTAGAGACAAATCCCAATAGATAACCAAACTGCTTCAAAAGTCGAGTTCTATAGTTTCAATTTGTCAGGTGTGCTAGCCATGGATCATCTCTTAAAGGTTGTAGTAAACTATTGAGAAAGTTTTCATCGAACATATAGATTACCATTGCATAGATTTTGTAGTCTTGTAAATGGTTCCTTGTTGCCCATTATCCAACTTGTACTTGGTATTTTGCATTGATGGACTTCATTTCTTTCTTCCCGATGATAGGGTACAAGTTTAAGTCCTAAGGAGTTCAACAAGCCATGTTTGTTGTCTTTTTCAAAATGGAGCAAAGCAATTGAAAGCAGAAATTTTGTGCAAAAAACTCATGGCATTGTAAAACAATAGGTTGTTACTAATAATGTGTGCATGAAAATTCATGAGTTAAACACCCACCTTTCTAATAATTAAAACATGGTTTGCATTGCATTATAATAATCTCTTAACATGTGTAACAACGGCCATAGACTTGTTGGATTTGATGATAACAACAATTAGATTTTATATGGAAAGTGGCATTGTTAGGTTCTAGATAGATATTCATAACAGTGTACTTGTTAATTTTTCACATTCTTTTTTTACATTCCTATAGTGATGCCCTCAATTACCTAACTTTTTGTAAGATACATATACAAACTATGCATAAAAAATTCAGTTTGTTTTTAGGAATAGTTGTTTCATAATAATGTTCTTAAAATAGTTGAAATTTTTTTTTTCAAAAGATTTTTTATTGTATAGATAATTATTATATTTGACCACCTATATTTTGTTAACAAGTTCATGTTATAGTTATGTTTAACTTGTCTCCCATTATAATGGCCAAAATGACAACAACCACAATTGATGTGGTAGTGCAGAATATGCTTTTACTGACATATAATATTATGACACAAAGGACATGTCTAAAACCAAGGGGCATGATTTTAAATAAAAGCGCCAAATTATTATTTTTTGCTTCAACATATGGGGCACCAACCTTGGTAGATATTTGTATTTATGTTGAATTGAACAAAGACACTATTGTTGGGTGTCCATGTGGCAATGATGACTTATGAGTTATTGCTAACGTGACAAGAATATATTTATTCATGAAATATTTTGACATGTCATCAGAATCTATCAAAAAATATTCCAACTAACATGGCTAAAATATAATTGGAATATGCCTTTCAGCTCCTATTCAAAGGCTCGCGTTCTTACTCACATGCTCACCAAATAGCAATCCCCAAACAACTTCACCTTGGTAGAGTTTGATGAATTGGCATCTTTAATGGTCCCAACAATTTCAACCCATTCACGATCTGCAAGTGAAATTGTCATGCCAACTTTAGGTTTAAGGTTTAAGGTTTGACTTTCGTCCATTACTTTTGGGTTCTTCATTTAAGGTTTGTGCTTTGATTTTATGTTTTAGGTTTAAGGTTTTCATGTATGAATTCTATGGTTTAAAGTCTAATTTTTATGGTTCATGGTTAAGGTTTAAGTTTTAAGCGTTAAGATTAGGGTTTAAGCTCTAATTTTTGTCGATTAATAAAGGTTGTAGGATTTAAACTTTGGGGTTAAAGTTTTTGAGTCTAAAATTTAAGGTTTAGGGTCTGATTTTTTGTGTTTAGGATTAGGGTTTAGGTTTTAGGGTTTCATGGTTGGGTTTCAGGTCTAATTTTTTGGCTTAGGGTTAGGGTATAGGTTTTGGTCCTTAAAGTTAGGGTTTTCAGGTTTGAAATATAAGGTTTAAGGTCTATTTTTTTGTGTTTAAGATTAGGGTTTAAGTTTTTGGGTTTCAAGGTTGGGTTTCATGTTTGATTTTTTTGGCATAAGGTTAAGGTTTAGGTTTTGGTTGTTAGTGTTAGGGTTTTCAGGTTTAAGGTTTAAGGGCTGAATTTTTGTGTTTAAAGTTTACGTTTTAGGGTTTAGGGGTTAGGTTTCAGGTCTGATTTTTTTAGCTTAGGGTTAAGTTTTAGGTTTTAGTCTTTAGGGTTAGGGTGTTTGGGTTTGAAATTTAGGGTTTTCAAATTTGATGGGTTTTATTGCATCATCACAGGTAAAGTTTCAATTGTATTAGGCAAGCCCTCCAAGTTGCCACCTGGACAATGCATCCTTAACTTCATTCTGTATATGAAACATGACAATGTCACCATGTATGATGCCATTATGGAATTGGTCAAAATATGCATTATGTGATGATGCATTGTGCATTACATCATGCATCAACCATGCACTCTCAAATGAGATCCAATGGCCCACATATGAGGAAAGGGTTAGGTTAGGGACACATTTTGCGTGAATTGCCAGGGTGTATTGGGTTCATTGATGGGACATTGGTCAAGATTTGCAAGCTTTGACAAAATGAAGCACATTGTACATGGTTCAATGGGTGGAAAAATATTTATGCAATAAACAACACAATCATCATGGACCATCAAGGCTTCTTCATTTACATAAATGGTGGTTACCTAGGCTCCTTTCACAATGTGAACATTTTATAACACTCGAGTGTTTATAAGGACTAATGCTAGTACTTCACCCATAGAGATGAATGCTTTGAGTATCTATTTGGAGGTTCAAGCTATATGGGCAAGGAGATGTTCATTATGTGTAGGATAGGGTGACAAAAGTTGCCACCAAATGCTGGCCATGATGTTATGTGAACTTACAACAAGATGCATGCATGGTTTAAAGTGTAAATAAAGTGGGGCATAGGTGGATTGAAAAGAAAGTGGAGGTGCCTCATGAAGAGGTTTGATTCAACAAAACCAAAATATTCACATTTGTTTCAAGTTGCAACTCTCCTAATTAACTTCATGCATAGGAGATGCATGGACCTCACATATGAGGTCATAAGTGATTAAAATGTTAACCTAATGTGGCTGGGTTGGGGATTTCTAGCTACAAGTCCAAAACTAATCTAATCCCTATTCTAAACTCATCTTTTGTGATGACATTTAGGTTTCTAATTATCTTTGTGAAGAATTCTTATACACCCTTCCACATGAAGATATGCATTCACAAAACTCATTTGGGGGTGGAACTACTATGTAGTTGTATTCTAACAAGTTAAGGTGGTTCAATAAAATGTAATGAAATTCACCAAGAATCTAATGTGTTGTGTCCATTTAGAGGATACTGAAACATTTTGAAGAATCAAAACTCACCATGATGAAATGTGAAGAAGCATTGTGTTGATGTTTAATCAATGTTCATGCTTGATAGTTGACCCCCCTTTGTTCCATTCCTCATAATATCTTCATACAATTTCCTAATCTGACATGCATAAGGTTATTGAAAAGTCAATCTTTAATGAAACATTATTACAAAATTTCATATTTTTTAATTTTTGAAATAAAAAATTATGCCTCAAAACAAAAAGCTATTTTGACCAGATTTGAGAAAAAAAGACAATTTCAACCCCTTTTACTTTTGGCAAGTGTGGTTCCCTTGCAACAACTCTAATGATGCTGAAATTTTGAAAGAATGTTCCACACTTCCCAAAATAAAACTATTTGAAGTTGAAGACAAATCCAATGGTGGATCTAATAGGAACAATTATTTTAGTAAAAAATCTAAAGGCTTATTCATGGAAATCATTTCATGAACTTCATTACAACTATTTGCACACACAACTTCCTTCCATGTTTTCTTGTTTGCACACATTTTTTTCCATGAACAACATTTTTTCACACATAACAACTAGTTCTCCTATCACACACTCATTCTCCTCCTCTTCCAAAGAAAACACAAGATAAAAAAAACTCCTCCCTCTCAAGCTTCCCATTACCCCTCCTTGAGTTTGTTCTCCTTGTCCAATGGAAGTTGTGGAAATCCTTCCTTCCAATCAATGGCCTCCTCATCCTTCACGAACCAATGAAAATAAAAAATGATTTATCTTCCAATGGAGTTTAGGATGAGAATTCTTATGCCCAATGAAACACTAAGAGGGTTCCATCCTTGAATCAAGTAAAATGAAAATCCTCATAATCAATGGAATTGGAGGATTCATCCTTTTCCTTACCTTGGACATCTTGATGGGGTTATTGAGTTTGATCATTGTCAATTTCGTCCGTTTGACTTTAACATTCTACTTTTTCATCCTAATTATTTCAAGTAATTATTTATTGATATAATTTATTGGTAGTAATAAATAAACATCCTTGAATTTCCATTTGATTAAATCAACTCAATGGTAGTAGTAACAGTTTTGTGTACCATTTACTCTTTTCATATCCTTTAGTTATTCCTTATTGTATATTAATTAATTGTTTAGTACATAATAAATTGGAATTAAAATTTATCTTACAAGAACTCCCATGTATTTTTAGATCCACCATTGAAATTAGGGTTTCATGAATCCATTGGAATTAAGATGTTTGGGTTTTCATGAAGTTTTGCCGTCATTGCCACACATTACGTCTACCCTAATTTCTTAAATAAAGACATTAACCCCCTTTGAATGCAAGTACCAAATTGTTCTGGCTAACCCCTTGGTTTTTGTTGATGCATGTGAAGATTTAATCATGGTGGATGATGTTGTTATGCCTTTGAACCTTCTAATTGCGCCATTAAAAGAGGATGAACTTAAAGAAACATCGCTTCATGTGAATGTCTCCCAATAGTCGCATGAAGAAGAACCGTCCAAAAAAGTGATGTGCACTCGAGTTGATCATTCGGCATGGGATCGTCAATTGTCTCCTAACCCACATGCCTTAACAATCTACTTAGAATTTGTTCTTGTTCGTGGAGCCACACTAGAAAGGTTTGAAGAGTGTTAGTGTGAAGATGACAATGTTTGTCATCATTGTCGAACTTGGGTTCCTAATGATGGCCATTATCGTTGGCTACGAGGCCTAATCAACCCCCTTTCCATGGAACATTGAGCCGAATACTTAACTCATACCATTCATCGCATTTTGGATTTTTTGCAGTTGTGATCTATCCCTTCTAAATCGTTTACTAAATTGCAATTCACTTGAAGTTACTTAGGTGGAAATGCTAGTATCTAAATTCGATCTTGGTTTTATTTAAAAGCCTAGTATAAGTGAAGATTGAATAAGGATGTATTAGGACTACATCCTAGAAATCTTACAAGTACATCATTAGTGCCTGAAAATTATTCTACAAAACTAATTTAATACTGTCATGGCAAAATGTTAATATTAATTATGGGCTTGTATTCCCAATATATCAGTAAAACCACATCTAATTTTACATCCTTTTTCACCTTTCTACAACATTAAAAAAAAATGCATTTTAGAAGGTTTACTAAGTTTTAAAATTAATTAAGTGCTACATCAATTTAAATAAGAAAGTTCTCTACACTTGGAAATATCCAAAGGCTAATTCAACTATTAATAATTAATACTTGGAAGTTTATAAGGATTCAAATCATTATTACTAAGGAAAATTATGGAACTAAAACTTAACAACTTGTTGAATTGTAATCCATGGCCGACAATCTTCAAGTTACTAATTTTCACCTTATTCAACCTTTGATTGTTGGTTTCAACTTTGCTAGTTAAGAAGGCATTTCAAATCTTAAAGGTTGTGGTGTTGAGGTGAGGAAATTCCACAATTTATCTAAAAACCTTTTATCTTTGAGGGACCTTAATTTTGTGTAATGCAACGAATTTGGATTGTTGCGTTTCTTGTAAGTTTGATTCAATTTTTGTGTTTGCCCAAAAGTTTACCATCCTTGGAAACATACACACATAACATAATTGGACCACTACACTTAGATTAAAATACATTGGAAATAAAGTGTTTAGATACAATCAGAATAGACAATTATGACAATCTAACTAGTCAAGGAATTTAGACCATTATGACCACTAGCTAGGGCTAGACTTAAGGATCTATGATCTGATGCAACAAAATAGATGAGGTTTTTGATCTTTGCATCATCATAACCAAAATCAACAATATGATGATGATCATAAGAAAACGTAGATGAAGTTCCTTGACCATTAAACTTGAAGTGATGATTTAGATTTAATCCAACCTAATCAACATGTTTTCACAACCAAATCATGAGAAAAAAAACCATCAAGACCACCAAGGGGGTTTAGGGTTTAAGGTTAGGATTGATTAAGCTAGAATAAAAAAAGGATGATGGTTAGAAGAAGAGTTTGGAACATTCGGACGAATCATTTAAACTAAAGGTTTGCATTCAAGACTTCGTGCAACAAAATCATAACAATTTTGACTCCCACCATCATCATGTCTAGAATCAAGACCATCAAGAATATTAAGACCGACTGAAGGAGATATGGGTAGTGGTAGTCATGTGGTTCAAAATTCTAAAAACATACATAGTGAAAGGTCATATACAAATGTCAAGTTTTAATATCATTTCATGAATCTAGTGAATCATCAACTATGATGCAATATTGTAGGCATTCTAATTCAAATTGCAACCAAGGTTTAAGAGAAAGCCTTGGAAGACTTTATATAACAATTGTGTGATGGTAGGAGACATTGTTAAATTTGATAATTTCGAAGGCTTTCCATGCCAAATTTGCCCACAACCTTGAACCAAGTTTTGTTTACTCGATGAAGAAGCTACAACATGGATGGTTCCATGGGCAACCGATTGAATATAAGTTTAACAACAAAGTCATCCACAAAAAGGGGGTAGTAGAACACCATGGCTTTCAAATAAAATTTCTTGCACCTTAAGCTCTACAAGTTGTGGTGTTTTTGGAGGTTTTAAGCCATGGTCAACAAGTTCTAGACTTGAAGAATGCTCATGAAATGCAGGTTTTAGGGGATCCAAATCTTGGAAATTCTTTAATGATTGGGCAAGCCATGAAGAGGTTAAGGTTTGTAGAAGTTCACAAAGTTTGAGAGTAAACACACAAACTGAATGAGCAAACACCAAAAGTGACCACGATGAGAACAAAAATGTTTGCCATAGTGTAAATTCTTTTGGGTGACATTTGTAAAAAACTTTATCCTCATCATAACTATTCAATACGAGGGTCATGGTTGTAGTTAAAATTATGCTTCACCTAAATAAAAGGTTGAGTTAAGGTTGTTGGTACTTTTGTTGTAGAGTTGAACGTAGGATGGGTAGTCGGCGATGCAACCATGCTTCCTCCACGATGCACTTCTCTATGGATGTTTATAATTCAATTTCCTTCCCTAGGCGCATGTTTTCACAATGTTAAACCCCTTCTCCAAGCAACTTCCCTCCCTCAGTGTCTGTTTTTGCAATGTTAAACCCCTTTTCCAAGTAGCTTCCCTCCCTCGGCGCATGTTTCCATAGTGCTCAACCCTTTCTCCAAGCCATGATGTTCTCTCTTGGTGCCTGATTGTGCAATGTTAAACCCTTTCTCCAAGCATTAGTGTTATCTCTAAACCATTTGACCTCAAAGAACCCTTAAGAAAAATAAGTAAAAGAGTGAGTCGTGAACTAAATGCACTGAGCAGAGCAACTGGGCATGTTTCACACTGAGTTAGTGACAAAAGAAAAATTTCACCCCCCATCGGGGCCCTTTGTTACTTTTCGATGCCGAGTTGAGCATTATGACCCATGAATGTGGCAAACACAAGCTTTTGGTGCCGAGTTTGCTGAACTTTACGGATAACTTTAATGTATATGGAACTGGAACTGATTTCTGAACCAAGCCTGGAGGTTCTTGAATTGAAAAAATGTGCCAAAACCAAAATCGTAGGATTTAGTCATTTGAAGAACTAAGCTCAAACCTGCACCCCAAGAACCTACAATTTTTTTTAAAGGTGTCAAAATTAGGTTCTCTTCAAAAGAAAGGCCTATCCAACACTGGTTTTCAATGGACATTAGAGGTTTCTCCCATTCCTGCTATTTCGCCCTCTGTCGAAAGCTGGAGAATAACCTTTGGCCAACCCTAGGCTTGACATTCGTCTACTAGCCTTGAAAAAATACAGAAAGATTAAAGAAAATTCTCAAATCAAAGATTCCAAGAATCCATTTAGAGAGCATCCTGGATCAAGGATGGAAATTATACCTTTCAGAGTTACTAACTTCACAGAACTTTCCACTGACTATTCCCATGGATCAGTCACTTAAATACATGTAAATGATACTTCAGAAAACCAAAGAAAAACAAAAACTCATTTTTAGCATAAGTAGCTAGAGAATATATATATTTCTTGGTTGGGTTGCTCATGTATCCACCCCTATGTGGTCCACATCCCAGACAGAGATAAGAGCAGGTCCACCAGCAGGAATATACTGGCCTGTCAACAGTGTTCCAAAAGTTCTACAGTCTTCATAGATTTCACGTTTATGGGTGAGCACTGAGGATGGGGAAAAAATAACTTGCATATTACTTTGGATACGTCAGACATTGGTGGAGACCCACATACTGGGTGTAAGTAGCTCTGTTCTAATAAGCACTCTAACTTAAGCCATTCTTCACTCTCGACATTATTGCTGGAGTCTGCAAAATAGTTTAAGAATCTCTTCTTTGCTTTACCAACGAGTTTGTCCTCATCGTGCATGGCATTTAAATTTTTTTTTGGGGAAACAGAATGGCAGACTTGACTGACAAGCTGATACTACTCACAAGTGAGGCCCAATGACAGAGGACACAATAAGGCTTTCACCTGCTCACCAGCAAGTTTGAACTCAGGACCTTTGTGATACCGAGCAAGGCCACACCTGGAGCCATCGACCTTCGGGCATCTTGCATGGCATTTGAGTGAGTTATTTTTTCATCTTTCAACAGTGGTCCTACCTGTAGGATTCTCCCAGTTGACAGACCCTCTTAAGTACATCTGAAGAGTTATGCAAATCCATTCAGATGGTGTGAAGTACATCGTTGTCACTTTGTCACAAAAGTGGATATCTTTATGACAAAGCTTAGACTAAAGCCAGATCACGGAACAAAACTTACTGCACTCTATTTGTCCCTGCTCAATGCTAGTCCCTGAGCCTGACTGAAATTGGTAGTTGGCCTTAAAAGTTGCAATGGAGGGCTTCTGTGAACCCTGCTCTGCAAAGTGATGGATTTGACTGAGGCTTAAGCTTTTACCAAAAAGAAATTCACAAAGTAATTTCACATGCACAATTTCAATACTAAAGAATTGACATGTATGATATACCATACATTATGCATGAAAAATGTGTTTTTTATTTTCCCGCCTTGCCCCTCAGGAACATTTAAAAATTGCCTTTTGAGGGATTCATTGGATTATTGGCCTCCAGGTTTTGAAGGGCAATTTTTCCTTTTCCATGTATTAATAATCATCAATCATTGGAAGGCCACTTTGCTGTTTTCCTGTGCTCCCAAATAAATGAATGGAATAGAGCCTTCAGCACTGAAGACACTTTGCAGTTGGATCTCATTTGAGCTGCAGGAACAGAAAAAGCATATCAAAATATGTTGCAATTTGTGCCATATGGATGTGGAGAGAGAAACTTGTCACAGGGATGCACCATTCCACAGATGAGGAGGATTTCAGAACCTAACTATTATTCTCTGCTTTATTGATATGTAATCTGCAGAACAGTGACTTCTTCTCATCAACAGGGTACAATAAATGCCAATGCACAAATAAGTAAATTAATATGTTACAGTGATAATGTTACATCTTCCATGTTGATCTGTGTATCCCTAACACACCTTCCACAAACAGTTTGTTGTTGTTCAAGGTGCCTTTATATTACACAACTTGTGGGCTGATGCCATGTTGTGCTTTGAATCCATGAGCCTAGACTGCCTTTCCAATTCTCGGCAAGTATCCAAATGTCTCAAAACACCCTGCATATCTGAACTGTCATTCAGCAGCATTTGTTTCCCTCCCTAAATCCAATGTACCACTGACGCTCTCTTCCTCGTACTCAACATCTGAAGCTGAATCAAACTCACTACTCCTCTCTGACAACAAACTAGATTGTGAATCACCATCACACCTAGAGCTGATTTGATATTCATTCATGACTCCATTGATTTCTTCCTCATTCGGAGGCAGATAGCAGTACAGGAGCTTTCCATTCAGATAGTCTTTCAGAATTTGTCGAGATGCTCTTGTCTCATCTGGGAGTCCACTGGATGAAACTTGCCCCCGTGATTGAGCATATGCACTTAGCAACTCAGCAGCAGTTGGAGACCGGTTTTGAGGCTCATAAGGCTTAGGTGTGGGCAATGTAAACCCATAGATGGATTCCAGAGTTTCTCTCGGGATTTGGGAGGCAACCACTTGAATGGGTCCCCGGTGATCCATCATGCGGTCTATTGGAAGTACCCCTGCCGCCACCATCTCTGACCTTGAGCTTGTGAAGGAGGGGAACACAAGTCCCGGACAGTCACACAGCATCAGACTGTCACTAATTATCAATGTCTGGAAGTGCTTTGTCTTCCCAGGAGTTGAGGTCACACCTGTTTTCTTCCCACCAATGAGTGCGTTGATGGTTGAGCTTTTTCCAACATTCGGATAGCCAACAAATCCAACTACAACTCGTGCTGGAGCAGTTGATGTACTTACCCCATTCTCTCCTTCCTCATCTCTACTGGTGAGATTGCTCCTTTCTGTGTCCAGATGGTGATGGATGGACTCCTGGACTGCGGTTTTTCGTGACACAGAGATTGCTTCAGCTTGCTGTTGAAGGTGATGCAGAAGTGCTTCACGTCCAAGCACTGCTATCTCCTCATCATCAGACTCCCTCTCCTCCCTCTCATCCTTCCTCTCCTCAAAGACTGGAGAAGCAGCAGACTGAAGGCTTCGAGCTTTGTCTTCTAGTAAGGCTGTGGCGGCTTTAGCAGACCAGAACAAGAAGGAAATCCTCTGCTTTTTGAAATACATGGCCCACTTCCGCCTGCAGCAACTCCCAAACAGGGTGTTCTCATCAGCATTCTCATCTGTCAAAATCTGAGTGTCCCAATATTCTTCCCCATTCCTTCATCAAGAATGGCATACCTTTCTATACACGAACCTTTGAGGAGTCCAGAAAGATCTGTATGCTACATGCGACACCTTCCCACTGTTTAAAAATGGTTTGAGGAAAAAATACTGCTTGCCTAAACCCTAAACCACCACAGAAAGGGACACACATGGAAGACTTGTCATACCTGACATCTCGAGTCAAGAGATCTGCCTTGTTGAGCAGCAGCATGGTTTTCCTGTTCGGATCAATCTCCTTCACATAAGCCTGCGAAGTCCCAAAACCAAGATCAACAGGTAAGCCTCCTACTGCAGCCTATCTAGTGCAAGTTCAGCCAGGATCCATGTCTAGCAGTTCTGACACAGCAACCTTCAAGTTCAACCCTACAAAAAGAGCATGAATAGATTTTACCTCCAAGTCTGGACATTGATAGAAAAGTGGATTTCGTGCATCAACAACCATAACCACCTGATTCCATACACATACATACACATGTTAAAACCCCATTCCCATACACTGATGAAGAAAAATGATAGCAAAATGATAGAAGATGTGGAGGAAGCTGCACAAGAAGAAACATGATAAATATGTACCAAGTCACAACGTTCAAGTACACGCCAAAGCTGCCTCCAGATGTCTAAATTCTTCTCAAACGGAGTGAGAACCAGCTTCTCATTGTTCTCCAATCTGCAAGCCCCACCCAAGTATGTAGCAGTTCATGTACACTGCAAAGATGTTTGCTGCAAGAAGATGGCATGTGAGGCTAAGGAAACACAAGCTTATCTGTAACTTATTTCAATGATGGTTCAATTGCATAGTACACTTACGCTGCTAATCCTCGTCGCCAATTCAGAAAAGCCTGCCTCTCCTGCAGATCAAGCTGTTGTGTGCTCATTGTAGGATGCCATTTTGGCCTGTAAACAGAACAGATTCACCCTGTCAGGGTGTGTGATCAAACACACCACAACTAAACAATCAAAGCTCTTAAAGCAGCAGTATCTCCACATTGAAATATGAACAAGAAATAGCTTGATGTAATGCACACAATTCGGAGACAGCTGCACTTGACTCATTCATAAAGCTGCTTAAGGAAATGCCACTTGAATTTCATTCATACATACTGAGTGCAGAAAGTCTGGAGTGAAGTGAGAGAGGGAGGTTCCATAGCTAGAAAACACATCACAAATTGACACAAGCTTACATACACAATCACACACCATGAACCAAGCAAGCAAACTCTTGGATGTCAAAAAGAGTGATCATTCAAAATCACCTTCGAGGAATGGTTAGACTAGATTGATGCAATGCCTCCTCAGCCCTCCGCTCTTCCTTTTGGTCTTCCAGAGTGTCAATGTCAGTTTCCCTGCACAAAATGACACGAATTGGGGTTGTTAGAAAACCTAACATAGTCTGCAAGCATGGTGACAATCAATGAAGAAAGATCAAGCAATGTCCCCATGTCTGAGAGAATTGCCCAATTCTTCCAAAAACTAAGTTCCTGCACACTCAAAACTGCCAGGGACTTTATGGGAGTTGAGTTCCTGGACATCTCCTGAACATCTCTGTTGATGGGCCCTTTTCCAAGGGTTTCCTCAAGTTTAGGGTTAGCAAAAGCAATTGGAAGAGTTCCTGAACATTTCCTGAATATCTTTGTTAATGGGCCTTTTCCAAAGGCTTCCTCAAGTTTAGGGCTGGCAAAAGCAATGGGAAGCTCAAGAATTGATCGCCAGAAAATCAGTCTCGAAGAGCGGGAGTTTGGGTGGCGAACATTGAAGACAGGAGTAGTAGGGCAAAAAGAGGCAACCGAATGAGCGAAGAAACTTACGGGGTGATGAGAAGCTCGGGAAGAAGAGGGTTGACGGAAGAGAGAATACGGCCTGCTAGCTCTGCCTGCTCCATGACTTCATCGAGATCACGCACATCGATCAAAGACTCCAAGGGTTTGCTCTCCCTTCCTCCAGTCATCATCCCCTGCTTCTGATCATTTGCCGCATGCACATGCCGCTTGATCAGCGCTTGCCCTGGACCTGTCGTCGCCTTCGCCTTCCTTCCCATTTGCACAGATGCTGCTCAGCTTCCGGAGGCTGTCGATTTTCGAAGAACTCCAAATCCAATCCCCCAGCCAACAAATTTCTTTTCGCTCCTCCCTTCGCTTCCGGAAATCTCCACAAATCCCCGCACTGTGCAATTCCAATCCCTCGTAAGAAAACCACCTTCTCCAACCAAAAAAGACTACAAACAACCGAGAATTAAACAACCATGAAGCTTCCAGAAAGCTTGACCTCCACCCCCGGATGAAATCTGCAACTCAAACGCCGACGCTTGAAAGAACAAAAATTCCAACCCAAAAAAATCAAGAAAAAAAGGAACTAACTACCTACCCAACACGTCGAAGAACTTGCACGGTGGCTTTCTTCCAGCACAGTGGATGATCTCTTGTGGCTCTTGAAAACGAAAAAAAAAGCAACCGACAACCTTCCTAAATAAAGGAGGATTTCTTCTTCCAATTCAGAAGCTCCGAACAGAAAAAGAAGCTTTATTGTTTTGTGGAATTGTAAGTAGAACCAGAAAAAATCTGTTGCAATTAGGTAGTAAGTTGCCATGGCAGCTGCAGTAGTAGGAGCGGGGTCCCGCAGTTTTCTTGCACTTAGAGCATCTCCAGCACTGCTCAAAACGTAACGCTGCAAAAAAAATTCTCACATCCAAGTTTAGTCAGCGTAGTACCCGAACGGATTCGGCAGTTTAGTGCCTAATAATTTATTTATTTATCAGAATGCATTTCGGCACATAATGTATTAATTTTAAATATTTTCGACATAAATTGTAAGAAATATTTTTATTTTCGGCATGGATGAATGATTTTTCATTCATTTGAAGTTCTGTTCAGTTGTCAGGATTCTTGATTAACTTATTTGTCTTCACCATTTTTGATTCTTGTTTTTTCCTAATTTCCCTTTCAAGAAAATTTAGAAAGGAGCAACAAATTCTATGAAAACATGGTGAAAGCCTATTCATGAAAGTTTTCTCGAGTGATGTTGAAGGTTTTGGTGGGGATTTTCATTTTTGGGATTTTCACTTTTGTGATTTACAAAGCTTTTGGTAGAGGTTTGAAATGTTCAAAATGGGCAAAGAAAGACTGCTTACAACAATGTTCCAAAGCGTTACAAGTGAGGAGATATAGACGTAATAGATTCTCAATGAACAAGTTGTTCAAAAGCAATTGGTTGTCGACAAACCAAAGAAGCGTCATGTGAGCAAGGCAAGAAAGGTTGTAGTTGGAATATTATTTTCACAAGAGATAAAACAAGAGGATGAGGAACCTACTAAGGAGGGGAAGCAACAAAAGAAGGGAGGATTGTCACCTACAAAGAATGATGGAAAGTAGTTAAAGAAGAGAGGATCCTACACAAAATGGTTTCATCTTCATTTGTGGCCTCCCATTTCTACTACAATCAAAAAACATGGTAACAATTTTGGAGCATTACACTTTTTGAAAACAATGTTCAAGAAGCCCAACATGCCAAGTCCTTATGAAAAATTGAGTACAACATGCTTATGGGAGTGGTTCATTACAAGTGGTGAATTAAAACCAAACTATAAGCATGTAATGGAAGTTGGGACAACAATGAAATCCAACAAAGAATCTATGCATGCATTGGAGGACTACCCAAAAGTTTGTCACTCACTTGTTGTCATGTTATAAAAAATGAAAGAAGTTGGACAACCACTTTCAAAAAGCATTGTAGAACCTATTATTCATGGAATGATAGAATTTGCAACACCTAAAATCTTGCAAGAAGGCCTTGGAGGGTTTTTAGTCACAAGATAATGGACCAACTAATTCATGAAATAATACATGAATTGGTCTTTCAAAATGGCCACAATTGTAACAAGTAAACTACCACCTAATTAATTTGAACAAGGATGTAATATGGCTTATTGAGTAGCTTACTTAATGAAGGTTTATAACATTCCTCCAGCCCTAATTGTTAATAATGACCAGACAAGTGTTCATCACATCCCAACAACAAGAAAAAGGACTTGGGAAAAGAAAGGATTAAAACACATTCAAATTTTAAGGGTTAAAGACAAAAGACAAATCACAATGGTTATATCTTTAGTTGCAAATGGTTTCTTACTTCCCCCTTAAATTGTGTTCACACGTACTACTCATTGATGTTTGCCACCATCTAATGACAAAAAAGACAAATGCATGAAATCAGGTTGGGATCTTACCTTTAGTGAAAACCATTAGTCAACATTGGAAACAACGAAGCAATTTGTCCATAAGATCTTATTGCCATACTTGCACACTCAAATTTGCCACTTAGGATTGCAAGAAAGTCAGAAGATGGTGTGGTTGTTAGATTGTTGGTCCATGCATAAAGGCCATGGGTTTTTGGATTAAATGAAAGAAACACATCCGAATATCTTGGTGATATTCATTCCAACTAATTATACCAATGTCTTCCATCCAACAAATGTCATTTTACAACAACTGCTAAAGCATGCATTCAAGGTACAATTCAACTCTTAAACTATTGCAGTCATCAAACAATAAATTGAGGATGGCCAAAATTCATAGGTTGATTTCAAAATGAGTAACCTAAAGTCTCGCATCTAAAAGTAATTACATTACGCATGGAAGCAAATGCAAAACATGAAGGAAACCATTGTGAAAGGGTGAGATACAACATGAATCACGAGGGCATTCAAAAGTGAATTTCATCTTGTTACAATGGAGGCAAATGCAACCACCTCCTTCTTCAATGTCATACTAGACATTGAAGAACATAATGAAATAGAGATGGAAACAGACCCAACAAAAACAACATTGACAGTAATGGAACAATGTTTGTCACAACTATAAGTTATACATTTATTGGTAACACAAAAGGATTGAAACAATTAGCTAGGAAACAACATTCATATAAGTAAAATGTTTCATGGCTTCATAATCATACCATGGTAATCCATTTTAGTGATTGTTGGCATGTGCCATAAATTATCCTAGCTATGATCACATTCTAGTGTTGGATGGTCATGTAAATTGTTCCAAGAGACAAAAACATTAGCAATCCATGGTTTTTTGGAAGTATGGAAACTTGCATTTGATGCCACCAAAGCTTCATAATTACCTTCTTCACATGCTACAACTATTGTATGAGGTGTAGATCTTCTTTTCGCATCTTCTTTAGCATTAATTCCCCAATTAGATTTGCAACATGTTCTCACCATGATGTATCAAAAAATTAAGCAAAAGAATGCATGAGATGTTTCTTTCTTGATCTCTCTTTCTTTCACTTCAAGAACTTTTGCTTCCATAACCAACATGTATGGGATGAAGCATAAGCAACCATTTGATTCTCCTTTTTTCAAGTAGGGGAAAATCGGGAAGCCACATAATTTTTTCTATTATAATGGTCTATAGAAAGTAAAAGTACATAAAATAATTTTTCTTCACTAAAGTTGTATAAATAACATAAATCCATGTTGCATGGCATACTAAACATAGAATAAAATGTTGTTACTAAAAGTGGAAAAGTTGTTTTTATATAGTTCATTGGAATTCCTCTTTGGGCAAAAAAAAAATGTTTGGAGTGTGTTTGTTCAAAGAATAACATATTGTAATTTTAATACTACAAGGTAAATAAGTATGCGAGGAAAAAAAAAAGTCTTATAACATTTCTAGATTGGTCTATGGCCTTTGAACATTGAAATTTTTTGTAACTCCTTTCTTAGTGCATCTAATGTCATAAAAATCATAAAAATTGGTTAAAAAATGAGTAAGATATGGCTCATGGAAGTAAAGCTTAGGTAGTGAATGTAAGGTATAACCACAAAAAATAATTTATGTTTTATTTAGTTTAAGATTTATGTACATTGGTCTAATGCTTTTGCATTTCAAATATTACTTTTTAAATCACTCAAACAAATAAAAATGAAAGAGATATATGGTTTGAAAAAAAAGGGTATAATGTTTTTTTTTTTTTTTTTGTTTTTTCATGAAATTTTTTTTTTTTTATATTTTTTTTTTTTTTTCTTATGTTTTTCTTTTTTTTTTTGTTTTCCCATATTTTTTTCATTTTTCCTAGTTTTTAAAATTTCAAAAGATGAAGTTTGTTTTTCTATTTCCTCGTTTCTTATTTTTTAAAAAGTTCCCAATTTTTTTGTTTAAAAATATCCAATAGACAATATATGTTCATACTCATGTAATCTATTTTGCAATTGGTTTACATTTTTCAAACTTGCATATTAATGTATATCATGTGTTTGAGGCAAACTTTGAATAATTACAAAATACCAATTTGTAACCAATGCCATTAAACTCCAATTGTATCACTACCAACTTTACATTCATTAGCATGCTACTAAGGTGGTTACAACAAGAATTTTTCAATGAACACGACAATGATGACTAATGAAAATGGTTTTAAAAAGGGGTTTTTTGAGGTTAAAGAGTAAAATGTATATTTTATTTAGGTTTCTTTTGCATAAAGAATGGCATGGAGATCATGTTTTTCATTTTTTGAACATTTTTTAAAGTTTTGATAGATGTGATATTCGCATCAATACATATAAGTTTTGTATTATTGCAATTGTAACCTCACGTTTATATTATGTTTGCATGCCTTGAATGTGTGCATTGTATTAATATCTTGTTGAAAATTTCCCTAAAAAACGAGTTTAAAACATATTACAATGTTGCACTATTGCATTAAGAAAATTTCAAAAATATAAAGTTCAATGTGAAATACTTGCATAAGGGTCACAAAATAAACATTAGTTATATTAGAATGATTTTGCAATACCTTATTTGAAGCATAAAAGATGCATGCTCGATGAAAAATGATGACAATAAAAATAATAGAACAAATAATTTAAAACAAGACAAAGAAAAAGAAATAGAAGGAAAGAGAAAAAAGAAATTAGATAAAATAAAAATTAAAAAAAGAAAAGACATAGAAAAATAATTTTAAAAAATAAAATAGGAATCCAATAAATAAATAAATGCTTGCATTTGGTCACAAAATATGTAATAATTATTGAGGTGTATTTATTTGAAATGATATTATGTTCATATGTGGGTATTATATTTTGTGATTGGATCTTTAATTGTTTTAGTTTTTAACAATGACTATTAAAATATGCAATATCTACGTGTGGGTCACAAAAGTTGATCGAATATACAATACTCACATTTAGATTACCGTTTATTGATATCAAGGGGTCAAATATGATTAAAATGGTTGTTAGTTCATTTAGTTCAATATCATCATATTTTGCATATCATATAGTGGCATACATAACATCATGTAAATGATACATAAGTAAATGAATAGGTGGTGGGTAGGTAAGTAAATAAGTATGTAAGTATGTAGATATGTACACAAATAAAAAATAAATTAGGTCAATAATGTAATTAGATCAATAAGATAGTTAAGTCTATAGGGTAGTAAAAAAAATTTATTAAAAATTTTTGTTGACAAAATAGTCTTTAGGTTAATTCAAGAAAATATAATTTTTTTTTCAAAAATTAGAGGTTTTGCCAATAAGTAAAATTTAACCATGAAAAAATAAATTTTTTTTCCAAAATATAAAAAATTATTCAAGAAAAAATAAAGGTTTTGTCAATAAATAGAGATTTAGCTATGAAGAAAGGAAAGTTTTGCCAAGAGGTATGGGTTTAATTAGGAAGAATTAAAAGTTTTTTCCATTTATAAAAGTTTAACCATGAAAAGATAGAGGTTTTATTAAGATGTAAAAGTTTAAACAAAAAAAGATAAAACTTTTGCCAAGAAATAATGTTTTAATCAAAAAGAGTTAAAAGTTTTTCCAAGTGGTAGAAGTTTAACCAATAAAAGATAAAGATGTGATTGAAAAGCAAAAATTTAACTAGGAAAAGGTTAAGGTTTTGCCTAAAGATAAAAATATAGTAAAAAATAGATAAAACTTTTGCCAATGTGTAATTGTTTAGCCATGAAAAGATGTAGGTTTTGTCAAGAGATACAAGTTTAACTAAGAAAAGTTTGAATTTCTGTCAAACAATAGAAATTTAGCTTAAGAAAATATATAAGTTTTGTTGAGAACTAAAAGTTTTGCCACGAGAGATAAATTTTTTTGCCAAGAGACAAACATTTGGCTAAGAAAATATAGAGATTTTGTCAACATGTAAAAGTTTAGCCATGAAAACATGGAGGTTTTGCCAAGAAATAGACGTTTAACCAAAAATAATTAAAAGTTGTGCCAAAATGAAAAGGTTTAGCCAAGAAATAGGTTAAGCCATGACAAAATAGAGAGTAAGTAGGTAAGGGGTTGGTAGGTAGAACCAAGACGTAGGTCAATAATGTAGCTAGGTCAGTACGATACCTAAGGAGTTAGGGTGACTAAATTGGAGACTTTGAGTTTTTGTTTTGTGGTGGTGCGGGTCTAAACCAATTGATATTCCCTCCAACATGGTGCCATGTAGGTTTAGCCTTGATTTGCCACTTTTTGGTCTAAAGGATGTGGCTCTCAATTTATGGCTCTCAACCAATAAAATTGTTCTATTTCATTAGACCTTGGACCCTCATCTAAAGTGGCTCTTAATGTAAAACCTCAAGGTGGGGGGCATTCCCAAAATAAGGGACTTAGGACAAGGCTTTAGCAGAGTTTGACCCTGTAATTTGAGAGTGTTCCCCACCCTTGGGCTTTACCCATTGTAAAACACAAAAGAAACATTATATGAACCTTAACATAACTAAATCACATTAGGTACCAAGGGATGAGGGATCTTACTCCAACTCCTTAAAAGTGGGAGGTGAACTTACGCCAATACTTAGACATAATTTTTCTCACCTTTATGAGAAGGTGTAAGACTCATTCTCTTTTTCAAAAGGGATGTTCATGATATATAAGGTACCCTCCAAATACATTCAAGGATTTTTTCAAAGTGCTTTATAAGACTAGCATGAGGCATAAACGACTAAGTGTAATATTTATGAATATAAGGTGACCTCCAAATATATAAAAAAATTTCTCCTTGAACTATATATTACATTTTTATTTCCACCCTTTCCTCCACAATTCCCAATAGCTCCTACTATTGGGAATATGTAGTCACCCATCCACTTTACCCATGTTAAAGGAAAAGGTTAGAGAGTATATAAACTTAGACATATATAGATCATGAAGTGTAAGAACGGTGTTGTGTGATTACCATCCGATTTCGAACTAGCAATTGTGATTCCAATTACCCAAAACCTAACTGAAACTAATTTTGAGGTTTCACAATTGGGTTGGAACAGGAACCATGGTTAGGTTAGGATCCAAGAACTACATACATGAAACACACCTTTCCATAAGTTCTTTAAACTATAATTGGACATCATTGGGGGTGATGATCAAGGTTTTTATAAAAAAATATGGAGAGTGTCAAAATAGTGCCTTCAAGTGTAGGGTGGAGCATATTTATTATAAGCTAATTTAGAAAGGAGAAATTTCAAGTTACATTCTTCTTCTTCTTTTAGCATTTGGGCAACTGGTTTTTTTTTTTTTTTTTTTTTTTC
>Ga0209611_10002442_pt1 | contig 32723 bp, 13 predicted proteins | sample S1TSphgellanicum_3_FD_187693 | JGI IMG/M metagenome (GOLD analysis project Ga0209611, IMG submission 187693) | Host-associated microbial communities from peat moss isolated from Minnesota, USA - S1T2_Fc - Sphagnum magellanicum MG (SPAdes) (version 2) | ecosystem: Host-associated > Plants > Peat... | reverse complement strand
CGATAATTCCTCTTTTGCCTGCTGTGATCTGCCTTCTAGTTTGCCATTTTAAACATGGAAACAAACCCAAAAGGGTGTGTAGGATATTTTATAGCACCCAAAAACATTCACTTTTATAATTAGAAATTACCATGGTATTTGCAAGGTTGTACAGCTTTGGTTGGGGGAGTGAGTACTGGGAATGCTTGGGTGAGGGAATATGTCCTATATTTAATAAATATTCAAAACTCAATTTGATATTCTCTTTTTTTTAATTATTTTTTATATTCCACAAGTTGAGGTTATGCAGCAAATCAATAGATGTTGAGTATTAATTAATTAGAAACTGACAATTATTAATTAAGTGTACTTTCATGAACTTTTAAAAGGGTTGAGTAGTCTACTTTTAGAAGAGTGGAAGAGTCATTATTATTCTGTCTCATCTAGTTGCTGATTTTCTCATATGCACCTACTACACAGTTGCTTGATTTCTTTGTAGTAAACAAGACCCATTGAAATTCATATAAAAACACAATGTAAAAACAAAATACTTTTATTTTTCTAGGACTTTTGACATAGTTACTGGGTATTTATCAAAATCATTTAATTAATGTCAAATTGGCCAAGGTATTAAGTCTTTTCCCAATTTTCAAATTCAATTGAAACTCTTTGGTTTTGGTGCAATAACCTAGGGCTGCTTACATAGGAGTTTTTTAATGCTAATTACCAAATTCAGGATTTAAAAAATATATATACATAGTGACACTTGGAGAGGTCAATTTCAAGAAATTTTGAAAATCTAGCAATTCATGTGGCAAGTGTACAAAATTGCTGTGAGTAGGTACAAAGTTGATCAAAGTTGCCCTTTTCCACCTTTCACACATCCAGTTTATTCCTCTAGTAAGTAAGTACTGCAAAATCTCTTATTCATAATAACTGAAAATACCAGAGAGTTGGAGAATTTGCTCAACAGTACATGTCATAATTCTATAAGTTAGTTTATACGTCTGCACAGAACCGCAAACATTTGTTTGCATTGTATTAAAAGGTTGCCTCCTCTCCTGCAATTCTGGACTCCTACTACAATTTCCGAAGATCTCCAACAGTCTTCTGGTGTCATCTCTTACACATTGTAAGAGATTTACTCTTTTGGGAAATCAATGTGACTCCAGCTCCAGCATCTCAAAAAGACCAGGGGTTGCACCAAAGGACATCCCTGTGATGATGGTCCCTAGAGTTCTTCTTGGCATACCTAGCAACTCTAAGGTTTTTTTTTTTAATTTTATTTTTAACACACTTTTATAAAAAAAAACTTATAGTTATTATTTAGGCATGGGCAAAGGTTCAAACTACATGGGGCCATGGGCTTCACCAGGAGCTGCTCTGCACTCAGCTCGGCCTTGCATGGGTCCTTAATCCGATAATGTCCATGGCCCTGAGCTTTACAGACCACATTAAATTAATTTTTTTAAGGTAATTATGCTGCAATATTAATGATTATATCCACTTAAAAATTCCAATAAGTAATTTGAATAATTAATTTAAAGTAATTAAATGAGTAATTTGAGAGGACAGTGAACTGTCTGCAAACTCACCTACTCTCTCTGAGTTCTAGTTGGGAGGGGGCATTACGATGGATGAAGAAGTTGAGAGCTTCATGGATGACAACTGGAGCGCAGGTACAAAGAGTCAACTCAAGAAACCGGTCAGCTGAACCGGATGAACCAGTCATCTTTGGGACTGTTGGATTTTCTTGGCGTGCCAATTTCACCTTTATTACTTTCCACCGACAATTCCCAATTTACCATAAGGGTAATAGTACAAAGGTTGTTCAGGAAGGCAAAAAAAAGGCTCACTTTCGCCTGGAATTGTTTTTTGAAATCGCCATATTTAGACATTCTGTTGTCCTTTAAATGTAGCATGATTTCTAACCTTTTTCTACTTCCCTCCTCTCTGACTTGTAGTCAAATTTTTTGGCTAAGTCCTCTGGTGGATGATTTGCCAATCCACCTAGTACCCACCTCACAAATTTGAAAATAAAATAAAATAAAATAAAACAAAACAAGGGGTGTGTCACACTGTGTGGCCTTGCCAATTACATTAACACGTATCTTAAGGCAAAAGAAGAATTAAGGAAACTCAAATATTTCACCATGCAAAAAATGTAATCTTCAAAAATGTAATCCTCTAGAAGAAACCAAAATCGTTCAAGATATTATCATAACTCTATAAGGAATCACAAAGTTTCAACACTAGCCCAAATATCATCATCTTTCAAAAATCCTCATATAGAAAATAGACCTATTATTATTATTATTATTATTACCTAGGGGCCAAAATCCATTAAGTTAACTATACTCTATATTGAATCTAAACACAATATCATTGTCTTGGTAGGCAAGGCCCAATAAAATAAAATAAAAATACTGTTAAAATAGGTGTGGGTGCTACAATACTTTGAAGAAGAAGAAGGGTAAACTCCAAATAAATAAAACTTAGGTTGCCCAGAAAATTTTCAAAAAATGCGGTGTATTGGGGCTTGGGCACATTCAATGTGATACCGATTTTTTCGGACTGGCACTCAAAATAATCGAGGTTCTCAGCAGGTAAGGTACCACCTGTGGTTTTTTTTTTTTAATCTCTAGTACCAATGTAGCCTCTCTTGAGTTTTGAGTCTTCAGGGTACCAAATCCAAAAAAAACCACTGGAAATCATTCAGGCCTATTCCTCACTCTGTCTCTACCACGTTGCCTAAATTAGGCCAGCCCTAATTTGATGCCACCCACCACCACCACCACCACCATCACACCAATCTAATATAATTATTCAAGACATACCTATAGATCTATTAACTCCTTTAAAAAGTCCTCTTTGCATAGGATCTTTAGGTGATTGTTTGTTTTGGTTGATTGTTTGCTTTTGTTTTTTCTTTGGGTTGTGTCTACTTATGTTCTCATTTGCTTTGTACTTTTGACGAATGGGTTCTCATCCTTGATTTTAATTTATAGGGTTCTTTTTTTAAATTTAAAGTCTAAAATGTGCTTTCATTTTGGTTACATTTTGTGTTTATAGATTTATGTAATTTACAAGTGTATTTGGATGGCAGGTCTTAAAGCAAAATTTGACCTCCCTCTGAGAAATGGCATGCCCTTCCATTTTCTCAAGAAAGGCTCTTCTTCTCTTCTCTTTTTTCCACAAGGATCTTCCATCTTTTAGCCTTGTAGATAATTTGATTTATGATTTCTTGGATACTTTCATTTGTTGAAAATTTTCAAGATTGGTCCTCGTTTTCACATTATCATGGTTAGTGAGTGTTAATTGAATTCTAACCTTTTATTGGGGATTGCACTTTAACTCTCACCTGAAAGCCAATTGGCATATTTCAATGGTGATAATCTTTTGTCAAAGATCAATTTTGTAATCGACAATTGCTACAAATTGTGCCTATTCCACCCATTTAATACACTTGGGCTTTGTGTTACTTCACACTACTAGTGATGATTGATTGACATAAGGTTAGAATATTAGTGTATTGAAATTTTATTTAAAATAATTAGTTATTAAACATTAGTAATCGGTGATCATATCTAGATTGTCCATGAAATCATTTCCACTTCCATTAATTTTAGAATACGAAATTTAATTTCCATCTACTAAAACATTAACATTTCTAACACCCATCATATCATTTTGGGTATCCTTTGTTGCTTCAAAAGCAGTTTTTGGTGAGCTTTGCAACATCCCCCAATGTCTTTCCAATTATGCTTCCTAATTTTATAAACACAACATTGATAAAAATATTTTAAACTTGTCAATGGATATTTCATTTTCAATGTTGATTTTCAATGTTTTTATTTTTTATTAAATCCATTATTAAATTGAGAATACCAAAAAAATTAATTATTAAGATGTGAATAATTTAGTTTAAAAAAGTATATTAATAATAAATTTTATTTGTAATTGATTTGAAATACAAACCACAAATTTAATGCTATCATCATGTGAAATTTAGTGTTATCACTTGTTGGAGTTATGAACATTATAAAAATAAAAATATCAAATCCATTAAAAAATGCATAGATATAAAGTATGGTTTAATGGTTTAAAACACACCAAGACATGCTCCTTTCATATGAAACAAAATGTTGAAGTTTAGAAAATTTACAATGATTTGCAATCATGGTGTGTACGTCAAAACTTTGATTATAATTTTAAATTCATCTTCTAAAACATATATAATGTATTATCTAATAGGCATTGAGCTTAAAAGTGTAATTGTTGAATGAAAATGTGAGACACAAATGCATTTGAATGTGAATCATGCACTTTTGAATGTCAAGATGCACAAAAGAATTTCGAAGTTTTCAAAATTATATTGTCGTACCTTTTAAAGTTCAGCATTAATGTGCTGAATAATTAATATAATTTGAAGATTCTAATTTGGCGTTTCAATTCTAATTTTGAAATTTTTAGCATATAAGGACCAAATACAACAATGTTCTTATTCTTTTCATTAGTTTCTTGTTATGCTTTTCGTTAGACTGATAAAATTCTTCAATTCTTTGTTGAATTGGTTGTGGGTTTGAATCTGGTTTCTCTGATTGAATTTTCAAAATTTTTGATATTCAATGTTTTTTTTCCTAAAAGTTTTGGCAAAAGTGAAAATAATATAATTTTTGTCAAACCTGAAAAGGTACTATGGTAGTGTGATACATAATGATAATAAATTGAGAGACATTTGATTTATGATTAACATGCAATTGATTTAACCAAAATATTAAATCTTTGAGTAATGTAAAATTTGAAATCAAATGTGGAACTTTGAACATGTTTAAACTACATTAAAAATGGGAAATTTTTTTAATAAAAAAAATTGTTGTGATACACTTTTATGGTTTTAAATATCTTGGCCATGTCAATTTGCAAGCATTTGCATATTGTCTAGAAGCTAAATCATTTCTTTTTCTTCTTCCTTTTTCACCACCTTCTATGTGTTCCTTTTCCCTTCTTCTAAAGCTTTTATAGGAAGAAGTCATTCATCCTCCCATGCATTTAATTCAATTAATGACTCACATTGAAAGAAAGTTGTTGCCCCTACAACATATTCATGGGATGTAGAAAGCACACATGATTCAATAGATTCATAATATTTTCAAGACTGCTTATAAAATAATTAATGAATTCTGAAATTTCCATGTCAAGAATAAAATATTTTTAATATTCCAATAAGACTATGCATTTTCCTTCACCAAAAACAATTCTTTGAAAAAAATAAAAATTACAAAATTTACACAAATAATTTGTATCAAAGATGCAAAGGTACTATAATAATAAGTAAAATGTACATATAAAAATGGCATCCATGTGCAATAAAAAAAGATGGATTGTTCTCTCCCAAAAGGTCATATTTTTGCATAATGGACAAAGAAAACCAAATGCGTTTTAAAAGACATACAAACAATTTGATCTCATCAAGTTGTGCTTGTTTTATGGTACCATTTTCACTTTTTATATTATCTACAATGTCAATAATAGGTTTAAGGGTTTCCATAAATTGCAAGGATAATTTAACTTCCTATAATAAAAATCACTAATTCTTATATAGTAAGTTTATTAGAAATTATCATCAAGAAATGACATTTGTAATGAAAACAATGTTGGTAGTCTGTTCATATAATTGATGATGTTCCAAATTGAATGTTTAATCAATGAATCTTCAAAAACGCCTAATGAAAATATCACAAACTTCATTGATCATGAATACATAAAATGATCATATTTATTCAATAGAATATTCATGCAAAGTTTTTGCTATATATTTATGATAACAAAATTTGAATTGTTCAACATGTCATTATTGTTAACAACCATTGATTTTCTCACAACACATGCACAAAATTAATTTTCCTTATTTATTCATAGTATGTACACAATCTTGTAACAATGATCAAACAACATTTTTCATGTATGATGCCTTATAAACATTCATAAATCCTTATTCAATTTTGCTGAAAATTGATTTTATGAGACAACAAAATGTCAAATATGCATTTCAAAGAAAATATTATTCATAAATATGTATCTTTTCAGCAATTATTAGTTTAATTTTCTTTTATATTATTGCATCTTCAAGTTGTTTTATCTTGAACTTTGTCTTGATTAAATAATTTTACAAATATGAAAGTTTTAAATGTTTAGGTTTTTTTTCCTCTCTTTGCAAAGATGAATACCAATCTCACTTAAATCACGCTTGTAGAGGTATAAATGAGTTGATATCATATGGCTTGTGCTATGTAATGATGATGTGATGCACAAACTTAATCACATGATCAGGAAACATATCAAGATAATGTTTTAACCAAAAAGAAAAAAATAGGAAAAACATTGACGAGAATAATATATCTTTTCTTTTTTTGATTCATTAATTCTTTCAATTGTTCTTTTCACATAATACACACATAATGAGGTGAACATTGATTGTTGTCTAAAAACTTAAATGAGTGCAAATCAAAGTGAAGAAGAAAAATATGTGTATGCCCCAACATAGAAAACTTATGACAAAAAAGGTTTCCCCAAAAATCACAATCTACATGATAAAAACATAGTTCTAATATCTTTAATTCTATGGTCAATCATCATTCTTGTTTTGTGTTTGAAACACAATTTCATTCGTCATTACCAACGTGAACTATGCTTTCACATTTGTTGCTTCTTGCCCTTTGTGTATATAACTCCTAGATAATATTTACATAATTGCAAAAAATCACATTTATAAAATTTATGAAACACCAAAAACAAAATAGTGTACCATGCATTGAGTACCATGCATATATCAAAAAGATGCCATCATGGTTGTTTCCACATGCTAAATGCAAAAGATATATTTTCATTCTGACCTTTTCTATTGACATTTGCTCTTTCATTAACAATCTCTTGAACAATGTCAACATATCTACATGAAGAATTAAACATCATATGTTCATATCTCAATGACATGACATGTTCAAATAACGTTCGATATAGATTAGTTTTTGACCAAAGCATCATAATAATATGATGTAATGTTTAACATGCAATAAATCCTCTTTGCATTGTTCTAGTTCAAATTCCATTCAATGTTCCAATTCATTGAATGGAATTTGAATTCAATTGATTTCAATTCAACAACTGAATTAAAATACAATTGAAATGAATTTTAAAAATGGGATGCAAATTGGTGAAATATATATTCAAAATCTTGTTATGAATATGGTGTCAAAAAAATGTATTTAAAAAAACTCAAGGTTTGAGTTCTTACAACTCTTGCCTTGATAAACTATGAAATATTTATGACTAGGAATCAACTTAGCTCAGAAGCAACATCTGAAATACTGAGTCTAGATCAAACATTTATTTTGATATACGTGATTTCATACCCAGAAAATACCCATATACCTTGACCGAGGAATTATGCTTTTTTTCATAACTTGGGCGTAATCAAAATCAGAGATTATTTCTGTTACGTATACCTACACAGAAAATGCAACATTATTTGCATACAACTCTCTAGTCTACCAAACATCATGGGAGAATATCACCAGTCATGATTTTGGAAATATTAACCACTGAATTGTAATCAATTTGTTTGTAAAAAAGCTAAGTTCCAGCATTCAGAAAAGCCGCAACCGACAAAATACATATTGGGATTATTTGAACCAGCACCCATTAGTTCACTATCCATTGGAAACCCACTATGACCAGGGGGCTTTTTCTTTTTTTTTAAATTTTAAATTTCAGGATATTGAAAATTTTGCAAGTTTTTTCCACCAAAATTAGCAAATTTCCCAATTTTTGGGCTGGAAATAAAAACACTGATTATGGCTCAGTTGTGGATGAAGGAACAATAGCCATCAGTGCACCCTGTCGATTGATGGATGGGTGGACAGAAAAGCACTTTTTCATTTTGGATAAATCAGTAGGTAAGTTATTAGCAGGTAAGTAGGTCTCTAGAGATGGGGTAAAAAAGAACTGGGTAACTAAATCTGCTCAGAGCGTAGTAGACACAGTAGAAAACAATGCTAAATATGAAAGGATTTTAATTTTAAAAAACCTTCTGTATTTTGGCTACTCTACTTGAGCCATGCACAGAACATTTGGTTACTTTTCTTCAAATTTTTGGTCGAATTATGGTTATTGAAAATCTCAAAATGTACTTGATTTTAACACTTTTAATTTTTAATTTCTCTTTTTGGCGATATATAGACAGCAAAAGAAAGGCTGTTAGAACACTTGGTTGTAGGGGAGGTTCCAATACAAGTGGGTTCTCCTGAGGGAGGGTCGTACGAGGGCAGTAGCCTGAGGGTGTTCCCGACCGATGGAGAACACACCAGTATGGGAACCTCCACATACATGAAAATCTCTTCTTTTTCTTTCATCCATTCTTTCCTTCTTGTTTTTTTTTAATTTTCCTGATCTGTCCTTTTCCTCTTTGTGTTTTTGAATTTTCCTGATCTGTCCCATCAAAAAATCTTTCCATGGGAACATGGGAACATAAAAATATAGCGAGATCTCCCCCACCGCATAACTCCCTGGGGATCTTCTGCTGGGGGGAGATCCCTCAAAATACAAAGAGAAATAAAAAGAGAGGTTTTTACGAACAGAAAAAGGAAAGCAAAAGTGAAACAGAGGAGGAGGAAAAGGAGAAGGTTCTCTTTCGTCCATTCTCAGGGGAATTTGTGAAAGGTCGCTCAGGCAGGGCCCCGGTATGATGTGTGCAGCAGCAGCGGCAGCTTCCGGTGGTTTGGAGGGAATTTAGTTTATGACTCATCCCACATTAATGTGCATACGGGAATTGGGGCTTCACAATTTTTTGTCTTGAATTTGAGCTATAAACAGGCATGGAGAAGTTGGGAGAAGCGTGTTGTTTGTCTCATCTCCTCTCCTCTTTGATGGGTTTTTCAAACTGCAAGTGAAGATGATGAGATGCTTTTCTTCCTCCTGTAGGTTTATGACTATTGGTACCGCTTGTATACCTATTTCTCCGATACTGATTGTTTTGTCAGAAAAAAGACATTAGAGTGTGGTCCACTGAAGCGTTTCTTCAACTTGAAATCTGTACGCTCTCTCTCTCTCACACGCACACACACACACAATCTCTCCACCCTCTTTTCCTCGTGTGCGTACAATCAATCAAAAGGGGAAATAGAATTAGGAGTTTCAAGCGGATATTTCTTTCTTTCTTTATTTATTAATTTATCTATATTTTTTTATATCTGTATATGTGTATTTAGCTTTAACCTGGTTAATTACTTTTAAACTTCAAAATTGAATGTTTTTTTTTTAAACTTTTGAGATCCGGTAGGTAGGATGTCCCCCCACAAGCTTTCTTGGCTTTTCTTACTTTGATCCCATTTGACACTGGTTGTTACAGTTATTTCTTCTTTTGTTTTTTCCTTTCTTTCTTTCCACTGTCTAAGATCTTAAAGCTCAGCCAAAACTGAAAAAAAGCAAGTAATTAATTAAGTAATCAATCAATTAATTATTTAAAATTTTAAAATAAGTTTTTTCTTATTTGTATCAAGCGCTTTTTTCTTAGTTCGTCGTGTGGTATGTTAATATGGCATCGGTTGAAATCGTTGAGCGGAACGAGAGAATCACATTCAAATAAATTTGACTAAACGAGACCAAATTGTCAACCTAAAAAGGAGCTCTCTCTCTCTCTCTCTCTCTCTCTCTCTTTCGGAGGAGCTACTACACCTACGTACAAACTTCCCGCTTTTCCAAGGGCGTGCGTGATCCAATTCATGTAGGGAGCGGGAGCAGGACAGGTACTTACTTAGCACATTTCATCGTAATGCACAAGTGTCTTCGTTGTTCCCTGTCCTGTCTCGTATCTGCCGCTGTCTTCTCACCAATTCCTTCCGCCCTTCCTTCCTTCCTTCAATCCTAGCATCATGCAATCCGTAAGGATGGCTTTTGCAATCTCTTCACTACTACTACTACTACTTCTACTGTTGCTCTTAATTATCTAAATACATTGTTCCGCTTGGGAATCGACGATCAGTCTCGCAATACGGGATCCTTCCTTCCTTCCTTCCTTCCTTTGATGTTTGTGTCGTTGCAACTGAGTTATAGGTAGTGTATTTCTTTTTTTTCTCTCTTTTTTTGCATTTTTGCTTAATATGCGAGCAAGTTTGCCATTTTCTTTTTCTTTTGGACCCAAGCTTCTTTCATCGGCATTGCCAATTTTGTTGTTTGTCCAAAATCCGTATCCGTCCTCGTCGGTCTTGAATTCCTCCTTCCGGAAACGTCCACCACCCTTCATCCATGCCTTCGATCGAATCTCCTCACTCACTCACTCACTCACTTTCTTGCATGAGTCTTGGCCTGACCCACTACTGACTGACAACAGGTTGTTGTTGTTGCGGAAGACTATATAATTTTGTTGCCATCCTCTTTCTCTTCCACCGCTATGTTAGGTACTTCCCAAGTCCAGCTCCATCAAGACTCCATTACGACATCAAAGTTTTCTTTGATTGTCCTTTTCCCACGAGTAGTGTACTCTCTCTCTCTCTCTCTCTCTCATCTCTTTCATCTCTTTATGGGTTCATGAGATCATGTGTTCTACTTCGCGTTTCCATCAACGAGCTTCAAGTGTGACAATATTCAGTTTTGATGCACGACATTGTCTTTCTTGAATACCCATGATCATCACTTGTATAGCCAATCTCGAACTTCGACTTACTCCTGAAAGCAAGACTTCTGCCATTTCTTTTTTCTTCATACTGGACGCTTGGAGCACCCTTGTCCAGGTTGCTACCGAATTGCCTTCGCCCCACCCCCCTATGGTCTAGGATCTTGTGAAACTATCAGCTACCAGTTCTCTTCTTTCTTTCTTTCTTGGAGTTTTGAATATCCACGTGTAGCCTCTCGAATTTTGACCTTGCCCCACCCCCATCGTCCACCTTTGTTGCTGTCTCCAGTAGTGCGTTTGCATTTGATCGAGCTCTCCTGTAAAGTCTGTGAACCTTTGTGTCCACTGTAGTCTTTTCATTGCCGGCCTTGTGCTGGACCATTGCAATAATATGGCCAAAGTTTTCGGTAGGAGAACGGGCACTTTCCCTTTGCAACAGCGCAGCTTGTCCCTTTCATCACTATAATCCTGGAGGTGACCAGCATTAGCAATCCTTCAAGAGCCTATTTATCAAGGCCTGACAGTGTGCTCGCTCTACAAAGGTGATTGGACCCCACCCATGGTTCCTGGCTTTCTGGTTGATCATATTTTCATACAGTCACATGTCATTCTTTGGGCTGGGAGCCCAGGTGTAATTTAGATTTCTTTGGCCTTTTTCTGAGGTTTGATTTCTTGTGCTCACCCACCCTGCACATTCTCATCCTGTCTTCAACTACATGTCACATGTACCTTTTGATTACTGGAGCATGTTATAGTTGCAGTAAGCCCAGGTCATGCCTCCAGGGTTAATCTCCCCCCCAGGGAGTCTAGGGCCATTGAAAAGACCCAACTGTGTGGCAAGATTTCTCAAGATTGATTGTTCTTGTGCTGACCTTCCTGGAGAGCCCCTTCCAGAGTGACTCAAGAATTGTTCTTGATCACAGCTTTAGAGGTTTTGGGTCCACAACCTAGGTCAGAATGTTTCATTGACCTTGACATGGTCAAAGAATGTACATACAGAAAATAACTTTGATCACTTGCGCAGGCTGCAAATTTTGTTCCTCAATTCTGATCTTCTCAATCCACTAGTATTTCTTGCAGTCTGAAGGCTGCACAGGTCTACACAATGGAGATATCTGTTCAGGCTTTTCATTCAATTTATTTTCAAGAGTGTTCATAAATGTCTCTGATCTTCTGTACAGTGCATATCTCTTTCTGAGATTCTTATGCTTGTGCTGTTAATGTGATGCAGCTTGCCCCACAACATTACAAGCTGTACAAAGAAGTCCATGAAGGTCCTTGTTGTTTGTTTCTCATGGTAAAACCTATCAGAGGAAGGGTCCTAAAACGGAAGGAGAAGCTCAATCTTGAATCAGAAATTTGAAGAGATCACAGATCACCTTTGTTTCACAACAACAACAAATGGCAGTTACCGGGGACAAAATCGAGCCTTGGTACTGGCAAGATGATTGTTTCAAGCTCGACCCTGAGTCTCCTCTAGGTCTGTGATTTGACAATTTTTTGTGGGCCTCATTTTAGATGCGGGCTGTACTGCAAAAATTGAGTTTCAATTCCAAGTCCATAATGTTCCTTGGCACCTCTCAATTTATGAAGCTCAGCACATCTATGCATGTGGTGGATCTGTGGACCTACATATATGGATCATGAAAGAATTCTGACCACATGATTTTCCATGACATTTGCAGTGATATCTAGGTCTTTTTGGGAAGACCTGACACAAATTTGTGAAGCAGAATCCCAGTCCTTGTTTGCTTCAACTCATCCCATTGATGAAATACAAGAGGAAGCCCCTGCATTCTTCTACCTCAACAGTCAAGGTACTATTCTACCAGTGCTTTGAAAGTTCTACTCTGTGCATGCAATGAGATCTAGTTGAAATGATCACTGGATGCAAACCCCGAATTTTTCTGAATTTGTGTGTCAAAATTGATCTCTGTCTAAAAAGCATTTTGCAATGTGTCTGAAGTTTTGTAAAGTGCAAAGAGAATGTCTTCAAGCTATGGTGCAGATTTTAGCCTAGTATTATTAGATCTGATCTGAATCTTTTGTCTTGCCCATTGTTGTTTTCATCCTACTTCAAAAGTTCTGTATTCAGCATTTCTATAAAACTCATGGCCATGCTCAGTTCGGTTGCATTCACAATCGACACTCTTGTTATGCTCCAGAATGGGGAGAGGATGTCCATTCAGATTATACTGTCCAATATGATGAGCGCTGCAAGAGGCGGCGGATGTTACACTTCACTCCAGGTGGTAAAGATGATTGCCTTCGTGCATTGTCACCACCTTTTGAGCCTGGAAACAATCCAGACTTTGAGGTAGCATGCTTATCCATCCACAGCTAAATTCTGCACCTGATTTCAATGACTATGGGGATATGTTGTTTCATGGTATGTTTTCCTGTGGCATGCATCACATACAATGAATGCATTGTAGTAACACTGGTGGAAATCTTGATTAAAATCCATGACACTATATGTTTGGTGGGGATGGCAACAGAGCTGCATTTGCTCTGTAATTCATGGATGTGAGGAGTTTCTGATCCCAAGTCCTCTGTCACCAAATATTCCCTGCCACACAAGAAGCGGTCGGTACATCATTTGGTGCCTCACTGTCTTTGAATTGCCGTTTTGTCCTCTGTTGGCTCTGTCAGTGTCCTGCCAAATCGCTCATGCCCATGTCCAAGTTCTCTCAGCAACTCTGTTGAATCAATGTCTTTGTTGCAGATGAAATTTCCAGCTCTCTAAGTAAATCTGCTGACCAACTGCCTGAAAAATGGATGATGAAGTTCAAGGTTACTGATGCCAACAGCTCTGCTATTGAAAAGTATGTTTAAATGAGCTTTGTTGGATAGTGTTTCACTTGTAGAGCAGCAGACAAGTTTTCCATGATACTGAGGACTAGTAGTGCGAGCAACTTTCTTCTAAAGTGGTGGCAGGCATGCCTTACAAAAACATTTGCAACAACCTGACTTTTGGCTGACAAGATTCCTTGTGCTGTGTGGTATAGGAAGGTGGCAGTGCCAGCATTGCCTGTCATTGATGTATCAGGTAGCCAACCAATTGGCCCTCCACTGTATCAGATCTCCAGCATTTACATTTTAATCTTTTGATCTGCTGTTGGAGAGAGCCATACCTTGAACAATGACAATCCTATTGTTCTATGGTTGCAGAGCAATGCTTGGAGCCATCATGGCAATCATGTGAAGCTGAGGTGTTGCAGGGTCCTGTAACCCCAGTTTCCAAGCCTCTCAATGCTGGTACAGTTCCTTTCTGTGTAACTGTAGAGCATGGATTTGTTGGCCGCATCCATATCAGATACTGACTCGGAAGAACAGTCTGGAGTGAGAGCATGAACTGATGAAAGGATGATGTGTTTGTGGCTATGACTGCATTGCATTGCTGCAGGGCGGAGATCAAGCCCCTTGAGTAGGTTCAAAGCAAAAGTGTCCACACCCATTGCATATCCTTTTGCACTTGTGAAACCAAGTGGTGCCCAAGGGGATGTGACGCTGAATGACATTAATCAGAGAATTCTCAGTCCACCACCCAAGCCTCTTCCGCAACAACAGCCATCAGCTGTTAGTAAAGACAAATCCCCCCAACCTCTAATTTCAGGGTCAGGCCTCTCTGGAAAATCCATTGTGGCTTGTACCAAGATTCATACTGAAGGCAATGGCACCATCACCATCATGAGGACTAGAGGCTAAGTTTCCTCCAATCAACCAGCAGATCAAACCTTACCCTGCGAAGAAGACCCTTAATAAGAATCTCAGCTGAGGGGGTGGTGACAGGCCAACCTGCATTTGTTTCTTAAATGCAACCGACCTATTTCACAATACCTCTTTCCAGCAATAGTCAAAGTTGTAAATCCTGACAAATTTGCACAAATTGCTGGACTGGAAAGGGAAAAAGTAGTATTAAACCTTGAGTGCTGATTTTGATACAAAATCCCAGTGTGAGGATGGTGCCTGCAAAGGCCAGCTTGTGTATGATAAAATGTGCTAAGTAAGATAGTTGTCTGTGACTTGAGACAAAGCCTGTAAGATAGCTGTTGCTAGTTATAGCTCATGTTTGAATAACACCAGCAAATACATGTATGTGTCCAAATTCCCACTGCTGGAAATTCCCAGTGGTTCAAAATTGAAGTCCTGGCACTCCTGTTGGATTGCTGACATCTCTTAAGAACAATGTAAAATAGTTGTTGTTGTCTTACACTCTTCAAAATTTTCTCACATTTGGCCAAACCTAATCTGAAGCTTCTGTAAGTGTCCCTGAAGCAAATGGCTGCTGCATTGACCAGTCTACTCAATTGTGCTACTTAAAAGATCCATGGAGCATTTTCTCTTCAGCTTTCTCTCCGAAGGCAAAAACAATGAATGGTACCTACAACATGAAAAGGGTGCTTAAGATTTTCTATTTCATTCTTAATAGACAAAAGAGGTTTTAGCATTTTTCAAAATTGCTCAATATAGAAATGTAAATGATGATTGACTGATAACCAAAAGAAATTGAGGTGAATTGATAGAATTTTGTTCCCAAAGTTTTCCATGGTGTTTGCATAATAAGTCTCCTTAGCAATTTGCATTTAGGCCAAATTTGTGCAATGGGGGGTGATGTCCCCATTTTTATGAATAGTTGGTATGTGACATGGTTTTAAAACCTCAATGCATGTGCATCATCTTCCTCATTTGCAAACTATGAATGCAATAACACTTCTGCAAAAAGCTTTGTAGACATTGGGTTAGATGTATAATAATATACATGAATGACTTTAGAGGTGAATTTTTCACATTCTTATATCTCTGAAGTCAATTAAAATACCTTGGAAATGTGTGTTTGAGAGGGGGGTGGGGAGTAATCTAGCAACTCATGGGAAGCATTGATTTCATAATGAGCTACATAGGACATGTGTCTCTATTTGATTGGTTCATTACAAAATTGGCCTCTCCAAAACTCTTCACATAGCTAGTAGAGCTTTCTTGTGACCAGGTTTTCTTCTTTTTTTTTCTTTTTTTTCTTTTTTTGTTGATTTTGCAAAAGTGACCATTTATTGCTGAATAAACACAAATTTGAACAATACTTTGCAAAATAGAAAATTCAATTTTTTTTTAAAAAAAATCACTTGTCACATGTGACTTCTCCCTCCCTGGATTGCATTACACCTTCAAGAAGAAAGAGAGACTGCCAGAAGAGGAGAGGTTTCCCATGGAGCTTAGCTGCCTGGTGTACTTTTTTCTCCTGTGAGACCAAGAGTTGGTTCTCCTACTACAACAGAAGGAACCTTCCCCATGCAACTAACTCCCTGGAGAGTACTTTTCGCTTGTGAGACACCAAAGAGGGTTGGTTGTTCTCCGGCTGCAAAGAAACAGAAGAAACTTTACTTGTTCCAACAAACTCTGCACTGAAAGAAAGGGCTGCAAAAGATACAAAAGCCTCCCCCCATGTATTTATTGGCCTTGCCTACCAAAGAAGGCAAGGATATTGTGTTCAGATTCATTACAGAGTAGGCTATAGTAGCTTAAGGGAGTTTGGCCCCTAGGTAAATAATTAATAGGTCTTTTTTTTTTCTTTTTTTATATGAGGATTTTTGAAAGATGATATTTTGGCTTGTGTTAAAACTTGAGATTAGTTATAATAGAGTTATAAATAATATCTTGAAAATGATTTTTGGTTTCTTTTGGAGGATTTTTTTGAAGATTATATTTTTTTGCATGGTGAAATTCATAATTCTTCTTTTGCCTTAAGATACTTTTTAATGTAAGTGGCAAGGCCACAGTGTGACACAGGGCTACTAGCTTGGGGAAACATGGGCAAGGCCAAGACCCATCACTCCATGACATTATGGTCTACGGTGGCAGATTCAACCATTTTTTTCAAAATTTCATGTTCACCAAAGATTTGTGTTGCTATTACAAGTGTATGATCATCATCGGAATATTACGTCATATAATGTGGTCAAGAAAATCACATATTCTACAACCCCAAACCTTAATGTAAATATTATTATTTTTTGTTGCATGTCTCATGATTGCCACTTCTTCTATACACTCAAGATGACTTGTGATTAGGGCACGCCTTGTGATGGAAAGGCAAGAGGATCATATCACACCTTGGCAAACTTTTGGGTAGATGATCATCCTTTTTTCTCTTGCATTGATCACATGCCTCATGTATTGCAAAGGACACCCAAATCCAGTGGAGTAGGAGTTGCTACCCTTAACTAACTTGCATTATTCATCACAAGATCAACATCCATCATTAGAATTACAAGACTATGTAACTTGCATGACTTAAGCAATTGATGAACCTTCCAATTTTGTTAAAGCCTACTCTCATGAAGGTTCGAGGGATGCCATGGTCCAAGAAATTGAGTAAATTCATAATATTTCAACATGGGAGCTTATGGATTTGCCACATGGGAAGCAGCCATTAGGGACCAAATGGGTCTTTGGTGGGTTCAATTGGTAGCATAGAACATTTGTACTTTGGAATGTCAAGCTTAACAAATTGATCTACTAACCTATTGCTTCAACAAAGCCTCACCACAAATGGCTAAATTGGTGAAATTGAAGTAGAAGGAAAGGATTTTGATAGGAAGTCAACTAGTACCACATGAAAATCTTCACAATGGCATTAGGAAGATTGGTGATAAAGAAGTTTCAAACCCATTAACAACTCATTGGAGAGCAATTTCATGTCTTTGTTGATGGTTTGAACAAAAAGTTGCATGTCTCAAAAGTAGATTAGTAATTTGAATTCCACCTCAAAAAAAGTCATTAGATAATAGTAGCCACTATTACAAAAATATTGTTTTTCCGGTAGTAGTACCATCTTTTTAAATGATTGTCGAATCAAGTTCATTTGTTTGAAATGATTAACTATATTTGATTTGACTAAAATCAAAACTAGATATGATTCATTATGACTATAATGTTACTTTTGATGATGTGGCAATACTAAAATTAATTTTAATTAAATTTTAATTAAAATATCAAAAAATGAAAGTAAATTATAAATTTCATTTTTTTCATTATTTTTAATTATTCACATAAATTTTTTAAAATTTTTATTTTATTATAAAATATTATAGCTATATTTTTTCCTATATAAATATATATAAATGAATCCATATAGCTAGCAAAAATAAATCCGACTATCAAAAGTATATTATCATTTTTACAAACTTGAAAATAAAATATAACTTATAATGGCTTAAGATATTACCATTGAATAATGTTCAACTTGAAAATTGAAGATCAAAGTGTATTAGAAAGTCCATCAAATTGAAGATCTTTCTTCAAAACTAAGGATGAACTCCCAAAAGTAATCACCATAGTTATTTATTTAACTACACTATTATTTACCTAGGTTATGATCACATAGATTAGGAGACTACATAAGTAGGGGGCTAACTAGGTTAGGGCCTACTAACTCCCTTACCTAACTATGAGTTACATACCTACCTACCTATGTATGGGCTACTTACATACTTACTCACCTTCCTATGTGAGAAAAAAATTATGAAAAACTTATATGGGGGGCTACATAAGGTCCATCTAGGGAGCTATTAAAATGTTTCCCAAATTAAGGGATACCTAAGGGTTATTTAGGGGGACTACTTAATTAACCTAAGAGGTTCCTTAAGGGTTACTTTAAAAACCACCTAGGGGCTTACTTAAGTTATGGGCTATCTAAGATATATAAGGACTACCGGAAGCCTACAAAGGGTTTTACGTAAAAGGTTACTTAAGGTGTTATATAATAGCTACATATGGACTTATCTAAGTTAGGGGATAATTAAAGGGTATTTAAGTGGCTACTTAAAAATATACATAGGAGCTATGACTTAGCCCTAAATAACTTTTTAGTAAGCTTTTATGTAAACCTTATGTAGCATTTTTTTGCACTATGAGTTAATTTTAAATAGTCCCCTAAATAGCCTTTAAGTAACCCTTAACCTAAAAAATCCCTAACTAGCCCCATAAGTATGCTTTATGTAACACCTTAAATAACCTTTAAGTATCCCAAAAACTAAGTAGATCCTGGGTAATCCCCTAAGTAGTTATCCCATAACCTAAATAGGCCCTTAGTTCTCTTTAAGTAGTTTTCTATTAACTAATGGTAATTATCATCATAGAATTACCTCTATGACAAATTAATCAATTTAGGTTTAATTTTGGAGTGGAATTATAATGAAAAATAATTAGTGTGTAAATTTCCAAATCTAGATAGCCTAAAGGGCTTCCTAGTAACTTACAATTACATTCCATGATTTCATTTTTGCTTTCAACTCCAAACTTTTCTAGTTTCAAAAAAAATTTAAATTAATATAGGGTATTGAAATTGGATGCCAAAAAATGTATAAACAAATATAGGGTGGCTTTAATATGTGCATATTAAATAATTAAATAATAATATTGGATGCATGACCGAATAACTAGTAGTTTGTCCCTCTTCCTAGTCTAATCTTGGAGCTTTCAGCACATGGGGGAAAATATAAATCAAACCTAATACCCCATAATAGTTGTTTATTCATGTAAGTCACAAAAATAACATTAAGTGTCCCCCCCTCCCCAAGGTATTTTTGTTGTTGGAATACAAGAGAGTGTTGTTCCATACATGGTGGTGGCATTATGTACTTTCTTTTGTTTTGTTTTTTTATATTTGCAAATAAATGTAATTAATTTTTTTTGATATAGAGGATTTTTTTTCTTTTTTCTTTGGACAAATGGTCAATAAATAGTAATTGTAGCTAAGGAGGGCAACAACAATAGTCAACAAACACACAAAATGATGAAAGCAAGGAGTTTCTAATGGGACAATTTATAGTAGAACTAAAAAAATTGGTAGGATGGTAATTACCTTCCTATCACAATGGTTGTTTTCTCATCTATTCATATTGGTTATGTTAGGATTTTTCATTTTATTCTTTATATGGTAGTTATGTTTAAAGGTAGGTAGGTTCCAATACACATGTTTTCTTGGGTTTTTATACTCGACAAACCTCACCTAATGTGTATTTAGGATCATAGAGACCACAAACATACACCCTCTAAGTAGGTCTTATGTATGTAAGGTTTTGATATCTGTAGTTAGGTAACCCCTTAACTAGGCTTTACATGTAATCCCCTAACTCCCCCTTAGGTATCCCATAACATTAGTAGGCTCCTAGGTAAATAGGTAGATGTAGGCAAAACACAAGAAATATGAAAAAGTTCAAATCATCTTGGGTTGAAGAGGAAATTCGACTTTCTTCTTTTGTTTTTTTCCTTTAGCACAATCCCATGTTGTAATTTGACTATTATCTTCAGTTTCAAGGCAACCCAAGGTTTTACTCTTGGGTTTTACCATCTTTGTGAATAATTTTATTAATGTTGTTTAATTTGTGATTTTAAAAGGAACCTTTTCCTAGTTTTGAAAAATAAATAAAATTGATGGAACCTTTAGTCTTAGAGTATAGTTCGGTCCTAAGATTGGTATTTTGGATTTCTAAAACCTAATTTGGTTCCCATATTTTCTTAACAAATTGAAGCTTTCTTTAGTTTAAAATCAAGTCCAATTTATGTCCATTACACATAGCGAAACATAAATTATTTTCTGTAATATTAATCTGTTCAACCAATCCAAATAGTCCAACATAAAGATTATGTAACCAATTAAAGATAATTATTTACATAAAAAGTAGAATTATTTTTATATAATCATAATTCTAATTATGTATACAAATTAATTTTACATATTGTTATATTGTTCAATCAATCCAAATAATCCAACAGAAAGATTATGTGATTGTTTAATGATTAATTATGTTTATTTTGACTAAATAGGAAAAATGCTTGTGTGCCTAATATTATTAAATGAACATCCATTTCAATAGTATTGGAAGTTATGAGTTGCATATGTGTTATATGGCACCTATGTGGAAATTGTAATTGTAGTGACAATTGGCATGACTAAATTATGCTAATTTCTATGATGTGGACATAAATGGGTTTACATGTATGCACAACATGAAACATGCCTAGTTTTGCTAATCAATATTTTGTTAATTAAGATTAAATGTAAACAAGAAATTAAACTTGACATTTTAAATCAAATGTAATTATGTAAAATTAAACATTTGTGAATTTCCAAAATTGATTTATATTATGTACTTCACATGTGAAATTCAATTTATTTTTACATAATTAAATCATTATGATTTAGAATATTATATTGGAATTTTCAAAATAAAAATGTGAATCTTACAAATGTTTTTACATTTAAAATTTTTTAAATGTAATTATGATGTTAGAGACATGTGAGATTAATTATGCAATTTCACATGAAATTTTAAAAATATTCAATTTAATCAAATAAACTTGGCCCAAATCAAAATGTTTAAATTTAATGCAACATTGTTTTCATGACATTTCAAATTAAACACATCATAAAATTCACTTTGTGAAGTTTTTTCTATGGACAACCTAGATCATTTTCAATTGCCCATGGGTGTTTTAAATAATTTCTACCAACAAATGAATGAAAAAAACACTAATGGTTTGGATAATTTTTGGTCACCCATGGGTAGCCAAGACCATTTCTGGTTTTTTGAAAATCTGAATAATTAAAATAATAATACTAACAATTTAAACTAATTTTCATCACCCTTGGGCAACCAAAATCATTTTTGGTTACCCAAAAAAAAAATCTAATGGTTTAGATTTAGTTTCAATCACCCATGGGTGGCCAAGATCATTTCTAGTGGCCCACACACAAAAAATGAAAAGCTTGAAATTATTTATTGTAACCATAGATTGTTTGGATAAGTTTAATTTGTCAAAGAGAAAAACTAATTTCCAATCACCTAAAGTACAAAAAATAATATCAAAATTTTAAAAAAATAATGATAAATTAGTTATGGTTGTTCATAAATACCCACAATCATTTACCGTCTCCTAAAGAATGTTTTTTAAAAATGTAATGGTCAAAATCAAATCTAGATGCCCATGGACAACCTAAATCATTTTTATCACCCATGGGTAGGCAAATCATATCATTGAAAAAAAAACTAATGGTTTAGATCACTTGTTACCCATGGATGGTTTCAATCATTTATAGTGGTCCATGGGTAGCTAAGATCACTTATGGTCACCCAAATTTTTATTTTTATTTTTTAATGATTTAGATCAATTTTGTTGGCGATAAAAAGCCTAAATCATTTATAAATTCCAATGTTTAGCCAAGATCATTTCCTTTCTTAAAACAAGTCATTGTTGTTAATGACAAAACTTAAGAAAGTCAATTCAAAATTCTTTTTTCTCCCCATATAGCATCATCATCTAATGTTTCCATTTTACCAAAAATTCGTTCCAATTTCTAATATGAAATTGATAGAATTTAGTTTTTAAAATTTCCTATAGTTGGTTAAACTATGGTGTCCCCTTCATCTAACGGCACTAGTAATTCAAGCAACATTGGAAGGTGGGATTATACACACATTTTTGTAATAGGCTCATATGGAATACAACATGAATCATTTGATACCTAAAGAGGTCAAACTCATACCAACCTCAAGACATAACAACATCAAAAAGTTTCACATTTGTTATTTAAGGGAACTAACTATTTGGAATTTCTCACTTTATCTTGCCCATGGCAATTTCATGTGTTCCACCCCCAAAATAAGACATTGAAAAGTGGGAGCATCACGGCGAGTGATTTTATTTTGACAAAAGTGTTCAACTTGATAATTTATCTAAAATATAGAGGAATTTTTATTTTTTAAATGATCCAAATTCACCATGACAATGGTTCATCAAAACTAGTTTAAATAGGACAATTGTAGCTTCCATAAGTTGTCATCATAAATTTGACAAGTCCAAACTAGAATTTGCTTAGCCCATTTTAAAGTGAAGAGGGCATGAAAAGATGTCTTTTGAGATTTATCTTTTTAAAGTTTTTTTTCAACATCATATTCACAACAAGATTTTGAATACCTTATCCACCAATTTGCATCCCATTTGTTTTCAATAAACTAATCCAATCCTTGAATTGGAATTTAATTCAATTCAAGTTGCATTGCAATATTGTTCATGAAGACCTTAATTAAATATAAAAAAGCATTAATGTTTCTCACTTCAATAACATTTAGGAAAAATTCCTTGTTTTTTCAATGTTTTTAATCTTGGTGCAAATAAGGAATATTTATTGCATGTTACATATTGCATCATATCATTATTGTTGTTTGGTCAAGATTCATTTATAACAAGGTTTTGAAAAGACATCCTAAGATGGGATGTCAATTTAATAAGCATTCCCAAATTCAAACATCTTTAGTCAAAATTCAAATCAAAGTGACGTTTTGGTTCAAAAATGACCTAAATTAAATAACAACAAACATATAACATCAAGGATGATTAAAGATGAGGAATAACAAAAAGATAGGAATGCCAACATGGAATGACAAAATGGCAACAAGCAATAGTGAAGGTGTCAAAACACCAAGCTAGGTTGGATATGAATTTGTTTTTTGGGGGCAATAGAGAGCACCAATATGTTGCGAGTTGAAGGCATTGGATACAATGTCAAAGGACATCAAGAAATACATAGAAAATATTGTGGGCACTAAGGTTGAACAAATTTATATTTTATAATTTTTTTGACCTAAGAGTTGTTAGGAAGCATGGTAAGAAATATGTCGGGGGATGACAAAAAGGCAAAAAAAAATGAGGCAATGAGAGGTGCTAAGAAAAACATCAAGAGTTCTAGAAATGATAATGTTTTAGTAGGTGAAAACTAAATCTCATATTCTAGAATTAATGGAAGTGAAAATGATTTCATGGAGAATCTAAATATGATCATGGATTATCATTGTCTAGTAACAAATTATATTTTAAGTAATTTATTTAAATAAATTTTAAATATACTAATATTTTGACCTTATGTCAATTGATTATCATTAACGAAATAGATTGAAACCCAAGTCATTAAATTTTTTTCTTGTAAGTAATCAATAATCTATCTATTGTTGAAAGTTATTTGTTTGTTTTGTTTGTCATGTCAAGATCTCCCAAACATGGTGTCTTTTATTACATTTTTGGTACCATTGGAAAGCATTCAATGGATAGGGTTGCACCAAGGTGGTTTTGCAATGTTTAGGCCAATGGTGTAAAAGTTATTTTATATTAAACAATTTTTTCAAAGAGAATTCAATAGAATAAAAATAAAAATAAAATTAAAACTAAGCAAGATTTTATTATTTTTGGAAAGCCTTTCATGATTGGGGTCTCTTGAAGATGATATCATAAATTTAAAACCTAAGGTGGGAAATGTATTGAATTTTGACTAAATTTTGTAATTTAAAACAATTTTTCTCACAATTGGATTCTATCATTAAGGTCATGTTCACATTTGATCCAACAATACATGTCACATTATCCATCTATTAAGGAGGATAATTTGTTTGTCACATACAAATTTTTAAAACCATAACATTCCCCAAACATTATTTGTATATTTTAGGAAGCATTCGAAATAACAGGGTATTTTTAAATTTGCTATGAAATAATGACATATTTTGAATACATTTTAGATATACTTTAAAATATATTAGATATATTTTGAATATATTTTTATGATGAATTATAAACATCCTATTTACATTTAAACTAATTTCAAATTGAACTTTTTTTCAACAAGTTGCGCCTTTTTGTTTTTTGCACATTGTTTCAAATAAAATGAAAATGACCTCCCGAAGCATTCCCCACCACACTATTGATTGTTGATATTGTTGGAAATCCCTTAATGCGTGGATAGGGGTGCTTTGAGTTAAATTCATATTGTTTAAACTCGTAATGCAAGCTAGTAGTTGAAAATTGAACTATCTTTTCAAAGAAAACTCAAAAAAAATGAAAACTAAATTTTTTTAATGGAAATCGGGGCATTATTTGCTAATTTGGAAAATCCTTGAGAAGTAGGATTTCTTGGAGGTGAACTTCATAATTTTTTGACCTAAGGAAAGGGAGATATTGAATGTTGAATTTTTGGTCAAGTCTAAAAAAATTCTCTTTTTTTTTTCTTCACAATTGGGCTTTATCTTGATGGTCCTATTCACACTTGAAACAATTATTTGATCTTGTTCACACTTAGGGCAATAGCACAAACCAAATTGGTCTAACTATTACCGAAGAAGGTAGTTTGTTTGTCTAGTTTGTCAAGTTGGGATCTCCCAAACCATAGAAGGGGCCACACTCTTGGTACCATTGGAAAGCATTCAATGAAATACAGGTGCACATAGATGGTTTCATTTTCTTGGCCTTGGCTACCAAGGCAAGGATGGTATTGTGTTTAGATTCATTAGAGCTTATAGTTGCTTAAGGGATTTTGGCCCCTAGGTAATAATAATAGGTCTAGTTTTATATGAGGATTTTTGAAAGATGATATTTTCGCTTGTGTTGAAGCTTGAGATTAGTTATAGAGTTATAATATCTTGAAGGATTTTGGTTTCTTTTAGAGGAATTTTTTGAAGATTATATTTTTGCATGGTGAAATATTTGAGTTTCCATAACTCTTCTTTTGCCTTAAGATAACTTTTTCGTGTATATGGCTAGGCCATAGTGTGACAAACTCCTTGTTTAACCATATTGGAAAGCCCTCAATGAGTAAAAGTGCTTAGAGATAGTTTCATTTAGTTTAGATTAACCTTGCAACAGATATTCAATATTGAATATTTTTTTGTTGAAGAATTTTTTTTAAAAAATAATTAGGGAAATTGGGGCATGCTCTTGGTATTGTTGGAAAACTCTTAATGAGTTGGATTTCTTGGAGGCGATTTTGTAACTTTCCGACCTAACATGCACAAGATATTGAATTTTGGGTAATATTTGTCATTAAAAATTCTATTAAAATTCAAATACAATTAGTTGGGTAATAAATTCACATTTGTGGCAAGAGCACATTGAGCCACAAGAGTATGAGTAGAGAATGATGCTATATATTTCTTTTATTTTCATATCTTGTTTTATAACCAAATTTGGCTTAATCTTTAACGGAGCCAATTCAGGTATGTAAACAAAATTGCCAAAAAACATTGCATCCACGGTTTTTTCTTTTTTCAATTTTGTGGTTTTGAAAGTTTGGTGATTGTTTTTTGTTGAATTTACACTTTAAAAAAACCAAAAATTCCAAAAAAATCCGAATTTTTTTTGTCGCCACAGTGCGAAAATTCGCCCCCAAAAATATTTATTTATTTATTTATTTAAAACTATAAAAATAAAAAATTAGATTTAAAATATAAAAATATAAAAATAAAACGCTGAGTAGCCAGAATCCCAGAGTTGGTATAAAATTCTTACCGGCTCCGGCGAGCGTAGGGTTACTGTGGCAGCCGGTTACTAGCCTATTCGGAAAAAGACTAGTGAACGTTAACGTACTTTCTGCCACGTGGCTCATCTGTCACCGGCATTAATAAGGCAAGCGTGTGGATAATGAATCTAAACGTACTTTCTGCCACGTGGCTCATCTGTTACCGGCAGTAATAAGGCAAGCGTGTGGATAGTGAATCAAAACGTACTTTCTGCCACGTGGCTCTTCCGTCACCGGCACTTTAAATCTTCACCGACACGCGCTCGTGACCAGTCACTCGGGAGTCTGGACTCGCAAGGTGTTTTTTTCCCAATTTTGCGATGTAGCCGAAGTGGCGATCATCCATAAGCGATTTTAGCCAGATTTGGTGATAAGATAATATGAAAGTAAAAAAAATCTAGCATCGTTCTATATTTTTGGCTACCTACCTGCTGCAAGTTAGGATCGAGACTAGCGATTATTTATTTATTTATTTATTTCCCTAATTTCGGCGAGTAAAAACTAAAAACTCTAAAATCACCCGCAAAAATCGCCATCTGGCGAAATTTCGCCAAAAAAGAAAAGAAAAAGAAATCCGTCCCTGCTCAGGAGAGGGTGCGAGACGGGCCGTGAGCGAGCGCTCGATCGATCTCAGGTTTTTTTGTTCGTGCAAAACTCTTGTTTTTTATTTTGATTTGAGAGGAATATGCATACTTCTGCAGAGAAGTCTGATTTGAGAAATTATTATGGAAATTATTGAAATCTGTCCATTGGGCTCAGGCAGCAGCAGCAGCAGCAGTGGCAGGGCATTCCAAGTTTCTGAACTAAGACGACAAAGCAAGCCTCTGAAGAGATTCAAGCATGTGGCTGTGCGTGCACTTGCAGAAACTAATGTATGTCTCTTTCCCTTTGACTACATTATGGTTTCTCCTCCTCGGCTTCTTTGGAAGGAAGCATAATTGAATAGAATTCATAAGCTTATTATTGTTTCAGCAGTGCCACAGAGACTTTCCTGAAACTGTTCCTTCTTGAAACTTTTTATTAACACAGCTATTCAAGCTAGGGTTTTAGGGTTCAGCTTCGTTGGAAGGAAGCATAATTGAATAGAATTCATAAGCTTATTGTTGTTTCAGCAATGCCACAGAGACTTTCCTGAACTGTTCCTTATTGAAATTTGTCATTAACAGAACTATTGAAGCTAGGGTTTTGAAATATTAGAAGCAAAGTTTTTGGTGCCCTGTGTTCCTGTGATTTACCCTAACTATCTGTAGTTCACTGAGTACAGATTGTTTAAAAACGTGATGTGATGCAATCCACAATACACTAGTACCCTACTCAAATGCTAGACATTAAGTCAAAGACAAGACATGATCTTAGATATGTTTCATTGTGGTTTTGCACTTTCTGAAGTTTGGACCTCATTGGAGATCATGGCAGTCAAATGGGTCATTTCGAAGGTCTAGGAAGCAGACAAAAGAGGTGATTATGGTGGATCCTTTGGAAGCCAAAAGACTGGCTGCAGAAGAATGGAAGCTGCTGCAAGCTCGTGCAGCACTCCAGGTCTTTTTCATCACTAGTATGGGGCTACTCTCAACATATGCATATTTTTGTTCTTGTATTAGTTTGCAAGTTAACTTATCCAGGAGGAGATTTGTTGCATTTATATTTGAAGGTGATGCTTGCTGTTTTACATTCTATATTGCAGTAACCTGTCTTTTTTTTATGCTGTTTTCTGGAATGTAGAGACAGCAACAGATTGAAGCAATTAATGGTGGATGGGCAGTCCTAGGTTTGACAGCAGCCATTGTCATAGAGGGCTATACAGGCAAGGGAATTCTGGAACAGGTAGTTTCTCTTTGGCATACATATTTCATCTTGAAGAACATTGACAGCATGTTCAAACTCCAGGATTTCTCTTTGTACACTGTGAATGATTATCAGCTGCATATTTGTCAAGGATTTGTCAGATCTTCAAAGCACCCTGAGCTGCTTTGCCAAATTATCATCTTGTGAACTGGTGCCCAAATCTTGAAACTCGATACATGACTTCTTCTTTGAAGCTTTCATGAAATTGCTTCTCCACTCAAAATAATTGGCTTTATGCTTTGCAGGTGGCAGGATACTTGGATTCAATTGCTGATTTCATAGCAGGATTGACACCAGGTCCTTGACATAACCTGGGCTAGTACTTTGAGCCTGGCATGAAAATGTTCTAGATTAGGGACCAGCAGTTTCTTTCATATCATAATGAAATAGTACATACATCTGCCTATGCTGTAGACATAGCTACCTAGTTTTCAATAGTATTTGACATGTGGCTGTTGCAATGCAATTGATTGGTCACAGTTGTCCACCATCAGCAATCTTGCCTAAGATCTGTGACATGATTGCAAATCAGCTACCACATATAGTCAGAAGTGTCAATGAGATGGGTTGGTCAGATCTGAATGGCATAAACCAGTTTGCCCTCAGAAGCAAGCATTGCAAGCATTTGTGAAACTGTTTTTCACTTTCAAGGACTCTAGCAATTGTCTGCTCCAATCATACGCCATAAAGTGTTCCAATTTCATGAGTAACCACTTCAGTCTAAAGTGAATTTCTTGATTCATCTTTTGGATAACATTCATGGTAGTGGTATGTAGTATTCAGGGCTACATACTGAAGTGTATTTGAACTTCTTTTTCCTGGATTTTCTCTGACACTCCTGTGGTGCTGCATGTGTCTCTGGATAATAGTCAGAGGGAGCCTGTGCAGCATTGAGTCTCAGGGGCATGATGCTGGGATACTATCCTGTTTAGATTCTTTCCTTCTAAGACAGCTATTGTGCCAGTCAGTCTGACTTTCCGAACTCAGGTTAGATTATCCTCATTCTTTCTGATCTGGTGATTGGTTCTGCAGGAAACTTACTCGAGAAGATTTTACCACTGTGAGATGCAATTGCACACTGTTAATGTCTGTTATTTGACCAGAAAGCAGCAAGATAGCATGCTGACTTCATCAGGCAAAAGCCCCTCAGCACTACTCTGGATAAAAAAGCATGCTCTGGGTTGATATAGCCAAGGACTTAGCAGAATCTCTGTTGCATCTTTTGTGTGAAGTAGCAGAAGTGTTAGAATAGACAAAAGCTTTATTCATAGTCAGCATTCAGTTTTCTTGGTAGTGAGTTTCATTGACAGGCTTGGAATCCTCTTTATCTGTAACTTACTGTGGCAGACTGAAGATGATCAGGAGATGTGTGCCCACACCATTTACTGCACAAATATTGGCAAGAAGGTGAAGTGGAACCCAAATTCTGGTGTTATTCACAGTTTATACCATGTAGGCTCAGCTTCCTGGGAGTGGAATATCTTCCCTTGAAGGTAAATTTCTCTGAGAAAGTGTCTCACCTTGGATTCAGGTGTCACAGGCTGATGTGAAGCTCTTCTTTGAATCTTTTTGTGGTGAGGTAAGCTTGCATGGTGTGCCATACTTCAGGCCATGTCTGAAGATTTCCTGTTATGGTGTGTTGCCTGTAAGAGCTGTCTGAAAAAGGACATTTGTTGCTGAATCACAGACATCCTGACAATTCTATGGAAATTGCTTGGAGAAGGAATGTGCAGGTTGCACAGCTAAGATTGCTGGGGGATACCATCATTCTACACAAATCATATTTATAGAGTTTGTGATGGTCTGTTCATTTTCTTCTCTCATCAGTGGCCAACTTCTTGTCATCTCCCCAAAACTGAAGGCAAATCAATATCCAGATATTTGCACAGCATTACTGGCCCTCTATGCTTGCAGGATGTGTGTATTTAAATTGTGCTAAGTTCAGGTCACACTACAACACAATTATGTCTGTACTGTCTCATTTCATGTAACAACATTTAGACTCAAATTCAAGTCTTTGGGAGATCAATTTGACATCACATGTCGCTGGTCACACAACATCACTTCTTGTCCAGGTAGATGCCGATGTGTGGCATAAGCACATGCTCACAAGATTTCCCATGAAGTTATTATTCCATATGTTAAGTTCCACGGTCTCCTGGATCTTCAAAGTATAGTAGCCAACTGCATTCTATATATCTCTAGCTGGCAGGCATTGTGCAAGGTTTCAATTGGCTCCTAAACCTCAAACATCATCACATGTAGCACTACAATTTGAAGAAGGTACACCCACCCATTTTCCCATTTATTCAATCTCTTCTAGAATCAATCTTTCTGCCATTCTCACCATCATCCACCACTGTTTTGTGTGTGCTACACTGCCCTCCTCATTGATCAGGGACTTCTTGTGGACACATGCATGCATACTGTGAGCATTTGTTCTTGCGTTTGATTGTGTAACAATCAATTTGATTAAAGAAAATGCTGTTGCCTTATAGTAAAAAAACTGTTGGAAAGTATGCAGCATGTGGTCAAACTTTTTGTTTATTGGCATTCCTGCAAAGTAGTGTGCTAGTGGATCTGTAATGGACTTTTGTTCAATTAGGTTGCGTGACAAATCTGATTTGAGCTGTATTGGAAGGCAATTTGTATTTTTTCAAACTTGGAACTACCTCAATGCAACATGCAGCTTGGTTAATTTGATGGAGCTCAGCTTTAGATTTTTGAGACATCATGCAGTGTCAGGCCTTGTAGTGGTGCTCAAGAGTGAGTATGGCAGTTTGGATGTCCTGTGCAGAGTTATTTCCAAATTTGTCTCATTATCTCAATGTAAAATCTCAATCCAAGATGCAGTCATATATGAACCACCCTGTCTGTCAGTTAAAGTTTACACTGGGATACATTATGTTTTGGTCAGTCAGCATTCTGTCTTCAATGCTCAAGAGCAGCCACATGGCAGATCTGATTTCATATATTTTGTAGGCCTCAAGGGGTGTGTCATTGTTTCTATTGGGTGCTTTCATTTCCACCTCCATCTGACAGTCTCACTCATTCGGCTTCATATGGACACCGTTGCAGAATCCCAAGGGTGTGTTGGGAAGTAAAGCAATCTAGAGCCATGAATGCTTTCCATTCGCAGATACCAAGATCAAACCTCCTGCCATGATTGCTCTAGAAGCCCATATGCTATTGGACAATATGTATTCAATGCAAACCAAGCTCACGTACCAGATAAAATGGCTGCAACTTGCAACGAGTTTAGTGGCAAAATTTGCAAAAACTATGGCATCTTCCCTCAACTGCACAAGAAATTAGATCTGCAATACATAGCCTTGGGGGAAAATTCTTGAGCACTGAAACACAAATATTTTTCCAGTGCAAACTTCAATCTCACATGCTATTCTCTGCATGAATCTTGCATGGGTTTTATGGGAAAGGATACCAGAAGAAAAAAATCCTGGAAAAATGAGGACACAGAGTTAAAAGAAATATGCACATACCCCAACATGTAGCATGAAAATGTAAATCATAAATGCACTTACACAACACAGCCCAACCCATTACACTTACACTACTCGGCATGTAAACATTTTTTTAGTGCAATTATACTTACATGCATGTAATGTAAGTGATTGTAAAATACATTTATATTACCCGCCTTTATGTACACTTGCCTAATCAGTAACCACTTAGTAATTAGTTGTGGTGCATAGCAAAGCTTCAAATATAATTCTTTTGCAATAGGCCACTTTGATTGGCCCATCTTCCAAACAAAATATGAAACTTTGTGGGTTCCCCTGGATAGAAGTTACAAACCTCACGTTATACACTTACACGATTTGTAATTGAACCATATAGTGTATATCACATGTAAAGAAATTACCCTAACCCTGTTAAGGGTAGTAGATAGGTTAGTCATTGGACATTTAATGGCTTTAGAGTGTTGAGGTGCATTGGTCTTTGGCTTTTTGGGCATGGTGTGTAAAGAAAAGTTGTGGCCCATCTCTAGACACGCCCACAGCCATTTAGATCATAGCATTTAGACAAAAGATGACAAAAATATGCCTCCCCAAAGGAAGGGGGTTTCACTTGCTGAAACAAATCATAAATAAACATTCAATTACCTTATGAGCAAACACGTTGCAACTTGTGAATGTGTTTTATGTATCTAACAAATGTCACAAATCTGACCCTTGGATGAACATAATGGAAATGAAATCCAAATGGTTCTTTATGTAAAAAAGTTCATTATACACAATCGGCCAAGACTTGTTCCAAAAAAAAATGAAAAACCTCTCCAGCCATGAGGAATCTACCATTTGTCTGACCTTAAAATGTAAGTGGTACCTCCATGTTAAGGTTTCGGTTTTGGGTCTCCTATTCTTGTAGTTTAACATCAACTATTGCAAGCTCCCTCTCTCATTTCTTCATTGGACAAACTCCTTCATTGTTGTTTGCATTAGTTGCTTGCTTTCTATGTAGGTGGTGGCGTGCATGGTTGGTGTTGGAGGATGATTGTGTTGATGAAACTCTCTCTCTACTATTTGCAAGATTTTTGTGTAGGCAATGGCACACAAAGCTAGTTGGAACATGTGTGTGTTGGTTGCAAGGAAATGAAATCATGGACATTGTTCTCTTGGTTTGTTATTTTTTGGTGTGTTGGGCCTTTAGAAATTTACCCCAAATTATCTCTTAGTCATTTTCATAAACTTTGTCTCCTTCTGGCCTCTTCGTGAACTTCCGCTCCCTTTCCCCCTTTCTCACCCGATGCCTTATGAAAGTTTTGTTTTCTTTTAGCCTTTTCATAAGCTTCAACCCCCCTTCTCTCTTGGTCCTTTCATGGGCTACATCTTTTTTTAGTCCTTTTCATGAACTTCAACC
>Ga0209611_10002440_pt1 | contig 32730 bp, 19 predicted proteins | sample S1TSphgellanicum_3_FD_187693 | JGI IMG/M metagenome (GOLD analysis project Ga0209611, IMG submission 187693) | Host-associated microbial communities from peat moss isolated from Minnesota, USA - S1T2_Fc - Sphagnum magellanicum MG (SPAdes) (version 2) | ecosystem: Host-associated > Plants > Peat... | reverse complement strand
AGAAAAAAAAAAAAAAAAAAAAAACCTCAGCTAAGCTTACTCCAGAGCAACTCTTTTTTAGTGGCGAAAAGTGGCCAGATTCCGACCTAAATTTGGGTCTAGCTATCACTACACTAGAATTTATGAGATTTTTAAAGATAAAATCGCCAGATGGCTCCATACGTGGCCTCCATTTTCTGCTTTTTCGCCATACTTACTTACATTAGGCTATAGTTTGCACTGTTTTGTGTTTCTAGACTTTAAATAGGGCTACTGGCATTCAATTTAGCAGCCTGCTGAAGCACAGTGTCGCCATTAAGGCAACTTGGCAGAATCCTTTTAGAAAAGCCATGCTCCAGAGTGCTTCGAAATCGCTCACTTGCCATGTCAGTCGTACCCACTACGTACGGCTTCATTCTGGCTACACAGTTTTCTTCTAAGTAGAAACAGACGTCCGGAAGCAGCAGTATTTTTCTTGGCAATTTTTGTGTTATAGGCAAAGTGGTGATCATCCACATGAAGATCTAGCCAAATTTGGCTATACGATAAATATGAAATTAATTTTAAAAATCCTTCTATATTTCTGGCTACCTACTTGAAGCATGTTCAGAAATCTGAAGGGTTTTCTAAAATTGAAAATATCTTATTATGGCTATTGAAAATCTAAAATGGCACATTATTTTAGCACTTTTAATTTGTAATATAGCATTTTGGCTATACATAGTCAGCAAAAAAAAAGCCTGGGAAGCAGCAAGCGTACACGCGAACGGCAGTAGAGCGGACGAACGAACGACGCTAGGTAGAACATCACAAGCAAGCTTTTTAGCTATACGCGACGCCAAATAGGAAGCCTTGCATGGTGCGCAACACTTTGCTTGTCTGAAGAAGCTGGAACGCGTCTGGGAGCTATGGAGAGGGTTTGTGTCTTGTCAATCTTCCAACAACTTACCATGTGCAAGCAGCTCAGAACAGTCCGGCAGCTCTGTTTTCTAGCGACATCGAGCAACTTGCAGCGCAGGTGTCCTCTATAAAGGAGGTATGTAACAACAAAATTCCATCTCAATACTCTCCAGGAAAAAAAATCGACATAATAGAGCATAGCAGAGATAGTCATGGAACGTCAAGGGGCTGGAGGAGATTGCCCGTGCATTTGCGAAAAACGTGTTTGGAAGGAATTGGCAGACATAGGGGTTTTCTTGAGGTGTAGGAGGTCGGTATAGCATGCCTTTTTGTCTTTGTTTGTTTTTATGAAATCTCTCTCATGAGTCTTGCTTTGAGTGAGCAAGATAAGAAGGGCAAGAGAATGTCATCATGTTAGTATTTCTTTTGTTCATTCTAATTTCTGACCTGCTCATGGCTTCAGAAACGTACTTTCTGAGCCAAATCCAATTGGCCAATCAGAACATTTGTTATTGCTGGGCCACAAGGCAGGGATTGCAGGGAACGATCAGGTTGCTCATATGAGCAGCACATGCGGCACTGAGGCTGCATATGGCTGTGAAATATGGATTTGGGGTTTGATTTATGGGCTTCTGCACAGAGATGTGTCTCCCAAGGGAAAACAATCATGTTTGGGTTTAGGGTTAGGGTGTCTTGTCTGTGTGAAGGTTGTCTGTGCACAGAATATGGATCAGAATTTGCTGCTTTTGGATGATGATCTAGGTTACATGGCTGTTGAGATGCTTGGATGCCTATCTGATTCTGCATGGATTCATGTTCATGTGCTCCTGTCTTAATTCATCACGATTTTCTGTTCTTTTGTTGCATTACAGGGTAGAGAATGGATGCAACAAGGAGGTTTAGATTGGTAGCTCTAGGTGCCCTATTAATTTTGATGCTAGTTCTTCTAGCTCCAACAGGTTAGCCTCTGTCTTCCCCAGCTCTTATAAAAAATGAAGGTACCATTCTTGCCTGCATTTAAGTATCCACGATGATTTTAGCTATATGGATCAAAGGTGCTAAGGTTATTACCTCACAAGGCACTGTTCCTCATGGTCTTTCTGAGCAAATTGTGTATGGTTCCATCTTTCTCCCACATGGGCTTGTTGCAGATGTTGCAAATTCTATTGGTGTGTTCCCATGCTACTTTTTTAGCAACCATGGTGGTCTTTGAAAGATCTGATATGCAAGGAGCCAATGGGAGATTTGCTTAGGAAATTGGAGAGTAGAGAAGAGTTCACTTATATGGTTGCAGACTGAAAACATGGAATCTCTGTAATCATGTGTTGTCACATATGGACCACCAATAATACACAGGTTGGATGCTGTGCAGGACCACTCATGATTCGAAAGACCAATTCATCTATATATAATAGGACTATGGCCCTTATCCTTGTAGAATATGCATCTGCGGTAAGCATCTACATGCATATGCATTTCTGGTGTAGATTGTTCACTGCAGATTAACAGTTCCTGAAAACCATGAGTATAAGAAAGCATCCAATGGAGGATGAGCAAACACTTGAAAGAGATTTGCCTTAGTGTACTAATTGATTATTTGAGCAGAAGAGATATCCTTGCAGTCAGTCTGTTTTCAATGTAAGTACAGGATATATCTTGGTGACATTGCTTGTATTATGTGGTTAAATACAGGTGTATACAATAGATGATTCTTCTCTGCTCTTTTGGACATGTTCTCGATGCCAGGGTGTAACAAAGGTACATGGTTGTTTAAATTCATATTGGGAGAGGCTGGTTTGCAACCTTTCTGGATTTGCATAGACAATTGAGATTTGATCTCAGCTTAATGTTAAAACCTTGGGGGTGGGGTTGAAATCTGTCTTAAAGATGCAATTTCTGTGTACTTCCAATTGTGTTTGTGTAGAACAGTTATGTCCTAGAGGCCTGAAGTAGGTAAAGCTACCCATTGTGACACCTTGTGGTGACAGCCAAGCAATAACTGAAAATCATAGTTGAGATGTTAGATGTACACAACTAGTCAACTTATTAACATGCTGGATACCTGTGAAAATTTGACATATAATGTAACACCATCTTAAAAAATTATACCGTGTGTTTCTGCTTTACTTCTCCAGAAAAAATGCTATTTGATTGATTATAGCTCATGGAAGAGTCAAAGAGTTATAAGTTGTTGAAAGGATGAGCCTGAGCTTGGGGAGAGCCATAGGAAGTTAAATTTATGCTTGAAACCTATAGATTACAGCATGTGTTAAGTGTCTCTTCAGTGATGCCTGCATAGGAGTTCAAATGTGAGAGTGTCTGAGGAAAGGTGGAAACTTCAATCTCTGCCTATGTTATAATGCATTGGATCTCAGAGTTGTTTGTGATGTTTATTGGGCAGGGATTCAAGATTCATACACTTGTTGTTGATATTCAACACTGTCTCCAGGTACTCAGCACTGCCATTTGTTTTTATGTTGGAGGCAAGATGTTCATTTTGGTGCATTGGGCATCGCCTAATTCAATTGTGTCATCAATCAAAGCTCTACATTTACAATCGCTAGGTTAACAAAGAGAGATAGGAGTTGCAAAATGTTGACTTTCCATGGGGATGACGACAAAATGGTGTTGAGCAGATGATCAATCAGAATAAGATTCCAGCATCTAAACATAGCAATTAGTTTCCATCAGGACTATTTGAAGTGCATTTGATACCTCTCTATGGTTCTTTTCAAGAATGGAAAAGCAGTCTTAATATTGTGGGCAAGATACAGGCATTCGTTGGAGTGGCTGAGAATTTAAATGCAATTGTCATTGCATTTCGTGGCACTCAGATGACAAGGTCAATCTCATTTTCATAAACCCTTAATGTCTCTGCAGGTCTGCAGGTCTACTTGTTTAGTGGTCTTGCATACAGTATAAACATGATTCTGTTGATGCTGGAGGTGGCTAATTTGTTATCCACCCCTTGACTATGAGCTATAGGCATTCCATTAACACTTATTGTCCATGCATCACCCCAAGTCATGCTAAGTTTGTGTTTTATATGATTCAAGTGAAATGCTGGAGAAATAATTCTTTATAATTTGGAATGAACTAGTTCAGATGTTTGGAGTGAAACTTCCTTCTACAATTGCTCAAAGAGTGATTCCATGCACTTGTAGCTTCATGTTGTGTGAATGTAACATGTCGCAGTTCTGTAATGTCAGGGTGTAGTGTCTGGGAATGTCTAATTAGAACTTCACCCTGTGCCTTATTATCTGGATGTGGAAATTGGCAGCATGCAAAACTGGGCAGAGGATTTGTATTTCAAGCAGTTGGATGTCAAGTACCCAGGTGTTACTGATGCAATGGTACAAATTTTCATTTCCAAAGCTTTGATTTGCTGCTCACAAACTGTATGCCCTTGCCTCAATGGGACTCATAACAGATTAGAGAAATATCATTTTACCACAGGCAGAAGGATCACATAACCTACTGACATGTTCTATTAATTGAAATGCTGAAGGATCAGGAAATGCCTTTCTACCAAAACCTGATCTGTGTAATCTATCCATATTGCAAACCTTAATGCAACATGTAACCTTCAATTCTAGGTTTCGCAGCATGTGAAACTATGTAACCCAACGGTTACTAGTTTTGCTGTTGGTCACCATTTGCTATAATTCTTACAGCGGGCCCAGTAATTTTAAGTGATCAATAAACTGATCTGTTTTGATAAGTGAGGATTGTAGCCTTCTACTTGGCTGTTGCAGTATGGCTGAGTGGATGCATCAAATAAGCAGTTGAGCACTGATCTGCCACTCATATTGAGTGGTGTATCTAGTCTATTGGCATTGCAAGGTTCATGTTATGGAGCTTAACCATGCACCATGCGCCTTCTTGTGTGTAACTGATTTCAATTTCAGAATCAATCCTGAGACATGATCAATACATTCTGTGGCATAATTGCTTCTTCATGGAACCTGGCATGTGTTGTGACAGGTACACAAAGGCTTCTATGCAGCATATCATAACACGTCATTGCATGACTATATTGTTGCTGCAGTTCAAACTGTACAACGAGAAAGGAATGACCTGAGAATACTGGTGACAGGCCATTCAATGGGAGGAGCTATGGCTTCCTTTTGTGCACTTGATCTTGCTGTAAATCTATTTCTACTTTGTCTGTAAAGGAGTGTTTGGACTGTGGGGTGAATGAATTTGAAGTTTACATAGTTTCTTACCTATTTGTTGAGTTTTAAGATGAAGCCCTAAGCTCTCTTAGACCTTCAAGCCACAGAAGTATTTGTGTAGGCTTTAGAATGTTTCCAGCAACCACACACCCACGTGGATTATGGAATGTCTTAAACCATATATCAGGATTTTTTTCTTGGGCTTTTCGAAATGGAGCAATTTAGGCAGTTTCTCTAGGCAAAGTCTTGGATTCACCGGAATTCTATCTCATTTTCTTATCATTGTTTATGTGGACACACACATGTCAATTTTTTTCTTTTCATTTCTTCTGTCTAACTGCTTAATTGAATTGATGTTTCTACCAGGCAAACTATGGAGTCAGGAATATTCAGGTTTATACATTTGGGCAGCCAAGAATTGGAAACCCTGCATTTGCAGCATATTACAGTGAAAATGTTCCATTGACAATTCGGGTTACCCATGCACATGATGTTGTGCCCCATTTGCCTCCTTACTATTTTCTAATGGGCGAGAAGACATACCGGCACTTTTCTACTGAGGTATTCTCCATCTGAAAAGTATTCTGTTGCCAGCAAGTCTTTTCTTTACAGTAGATACAGCCCTGGCAGGATTGACGTCAATTTGGGCTTAAAGCCTTACTGTAGATGCTGTGCTTAATTACAACTTTCCTGGAGGTTGAAGCTCACAGACAATTTCCAGATCAGATTGTATGGCCTGTGGATCATTTCAGTGGGTCTGTAACAGTCAGTCAGCAGTCACCTTTTAACAATATTTCTTAGAACTGATGAGATTGAATGATAGCAACCTATTAGTGGACTGGTTGTTTTCTCAGAATGTGGCTCAGGGTATCTACTTTTATGAGAAGACAGGAGAGGCTGATAGATACATGTGATGCAGGTCTGGATCTTCAAGGTTGCTATAGGACGGCTGCAATATGAATTTGAACAAGTCTGTGACAGTTCTGGAGAGGATCCCTCATGTAGCAGGTTGTGTTTCTCACTCCTTTAGAGTAACTTACACACTGAAGTTCTAAGGCTTAGGGATCAGCTCTTCAATCATGTTATTCACAGTGTGTGGTATGTGGTGAAAATGTGATAACCATGCAGGTCGGTTTCTGGCAACAGTATTTCAGATCATCTAAACTACTTTGGGGTCTACCTTAGGACTGAGGATTATGTAATGACCTCAGGCAGTAACTTCAGCAATTCAAGACAACTGGGGAGTTGCAAGAGCGAGGTGCCAGATATTTAGTGTGAGCACCCTGCAATGTATGGCCAAGTCTGTGTGCTTCATGTTCAAACTTCAGAGGCATGCATAATATCCATATCTTTTTGACTTTCTGGCTGCACTGGGAGAAGAAAATGATAATACTGCTTTTGCATGAGTCCCTATGAAACCTTGTCCCCAAATGGAATGCAAATTATGTGTCAAAAATTGCATAAGAGATCCATGTTTTTGCACTTAGCTGGGTGCTCCTCTTAGGAAGCTCATGGTTTTTTTGCCTAGTGGGTTTGTTCTCCAAGGCCGAACAAGGATTTGGTCCCAGTCTGTGATGGAGGGAGGACTCTTTGTGGAAGCAGGTATATCGGCCGTGAAGCAATTCTTGATTCAAGTGTGTTCTTGAATGAATGGAGGATTCTCTGCATGGTAACTAAAGGGTGATGTTGGCTTAAGTCCCCCAACCTGTTGGATGGATCCTCAAGGAACTGTGTGCCAGTACATGATTGTGTGGAGTACCTTGGATTAGCTGCATGCTCTTGGGTGGGCCTTTTGAGGGAGTCACTGCTATCTGTGGGCAGTTGAAGATTTCCATATGAATATGCATGATTAATCCCAGAAAATCTTGAAGCTGTTGATTTGCACTGTGGTAAGACAAAGGCTCTCATAAAGTTTGGGGACAAGTGGATGGATGGGTGTGAGAAATTGCAGTTTGTAAAAATCTGCTGACAAAGTCAGTGGGTAGTAATGGCAGGTAACTACCATGTATGATCAAGGTGATGGTCTGATATATTGTGATTGACACTCTTATAGGTTATGACCACTCTCAACCTTGTCATGGTTGTATTATTTGGCTGGAACTGATCCAATGGCTACCTCTGAATTTATTTGAAATGCCATTTCTAGGACTTTGATATTGCCCACATTGGTTGAATAAAGATAGAATATCTATGTATTAAGGAAGGTAGTTTATTTGTTTTGTTAGGTTGAGATCTCCCAAACCTTGGCACCCGCCGACTACATTCTTGGTATGGATGGAAAGCACTCTTGGTATAGATGATTCATAATTTACAATTTCATGGAAACAAATGAGAGATCAACATTGACTTAGTGCAGCTCCAAAAAACACATTGTATGTATTGAAAAGCAATTGAAGACCCTGTCCTTCAGTGTCACTGTGTGCTATCTGTTACCTTCAGGAGATGGCTCTGATGGATCTCTGCAATGGGATTACGTTAGGAAGCACCCCTTCCAATTCTATTTTTAGACTATGCCGCAAGTAGCTTTAGGTTTTAGAGGAGATCTAGTGTGTCGCCCCTAACTAGATCATATTTGAGTGCACCATAAATAATCTTAATAATCATTTAAAAAGTATGTAACAAGTATATGGGGAAAGTGTGGAATAATCCAACATGGAATTTACTTCATTTCCTTTTGATTTGCCATGGATATACAAACCCTAAATGTCCTGTGTTATCCTTGTCTCAAAATCACGTTTGAGAACTTTGCAAAATCACATCCAATGGTCTCTTTTAGCAGGTTAGTTTTGTAAAGCTTTCTTTGAGCATATTTCCCATAATGCAAGATGTATTGTTCCTTCTCTCTTCTTTTACAATTCAGTGTCCTCTTTCTTATCCTTGCCTATATGTTGCCCTTATGTGGTTCGATCTGAAATCTCTATAAACCTGACTATTGGGTCATCTCCAATTCCATTCAGCTTCTTAACTTGGAACACAGGCAGGGAGAAAAGGATTTCAATGATGGACTGGTGAAGCTATTTTGTATTTTCCTACTTGTTTTCACTCATTAGAACCAGCTTTGGAAGCTCGGTCAAGATTGACCACAGTCATCATGGCTTAGAATTTGTTGGCCTTGCCGATCAAGGCGAGGATATTTTGTTTAGATTCACTATGGAGTATAGTAGCTTAATGGATTTTGGCCCATGGGTAATAGGTCTATTTTCATATGAAGATTTGTGAAAGATGATATTTTGGCTTGTGTTGAAACTTGAGAGATTAGTTACAGAGTTATAATATCTTGAAGGATTTTGGTTTCTTTCAGAGGATTTTTTGAAGATTATATTTTTGCAGGGTGAAATATTTGAGTTTCCATAATTCTTCTTTTGCCTTAAAATACTTTTTAATGTAAATGGGAAGGCCACAGTTTGACACACCCCTTGTTTCTAGTAGCTTACCCATCCATTCCTAGTACCAGAAGGCACTCTAAGAAATTTCTTACTCTATTTGGAGGGCACCTTGTATGTGTAAAGGGCTCACAGAATTTTTAAATTGTATGTGGAGGGCATGTTATTCAGGGGAATCTGTCCTCCACGGATGGTGGGGCAAATGCCCACGGCTGATTCATTTTGCAAAATGCCCTGGCTCTCTTTTCATTAAATTTTCCCTGTAATACCCGTCAGGCATCATGTTACAAAAATTGAAATTTTTTTCTGCCAATGCTTTACATAGGGTGACGGCCTTGGAGTAGGGCACTCCTGAAACAAGTACCCAGCACTTATTTCAGGAATGCCCTGCTCAGAGGTTGTTACCCTACAGGTGAATATCCCTCCCAGGAAAGTGGAGGGATCTTATACCTACACCTTAAGGGGAGGAACCTGGAGGGATCTTAGTTATAAGAGTTATAGGTGTAAGATCCTTCCTTATCTCAATGAGCAAATATAAGTGCTCTATCCTGAGGCTTTACACTACAAAGGCTTGGGGATAGAGCCTTCAAAAGAGCACAATTTTTGGCTAAAAACCCTCAAACTCCATTGATTAAACTTGGCAGGAGCAGATGGCACGTGGTGTTGGCCTCTCTGTCAAAGAATTTGAGATCTTGTTTGGGGACGCCAGTGTGGAAGCGCGGTAAAACAACGAGAGAAAGTTTGTTTTCTTGCGAAGCTGCCGCTCATCAGGGGGAGGGTTTGCGGCTTCTCTGCGCGCCATCGCCGGCTAGTTCTTCCCATCACTCCTTTCGACGACGAGGCAGTGTATTCCTGTTCGTCTTTGAATTGGTTCTTTGAAGATTCGCTCAACTCTTCATCTCGTTCTTCATTTTCTGAGGCATCGGTGGAGCCAAAGGCAGGCACGCTGGTCGCCATGGCGGAAACGTCTCCCATCTCTTCCTCCTTCCAGGAACCTCAGGTCAGCCTTTTTTGTGAAGGAACAGCACCCGGACTTCCTTCCTTTTTCTGCAATGTGTTTTCTCTTTTGTTTCAGATTTCGCTCTACCTCTCGCGGCTATTCTTAGAGTCTTTGTCGTAGTGGGCATTCGTTGGGGTAATTGTCCTGTAATTCAGTTCCGGAACATCCTAGCGGTGTTCCAGAACTATCTGTAGCAATCCTCTAAATTTTTTGAGGCCCCAAGCTTGTTTGGCTCAGTGGCTACGCCATGCTGTTTCAGTGAGGAAGACTCCACTTTTTTCAGGATCAACTTCACATGTAGCAAGCCAGTAGAGGATGCTTCCCTCCTGTCTATGCATCTGTTTCTTCCTATCCAAGGCTCTGGATTAACTGTTGAAGAGTCTGTTCATATGAGGTTGTTTGCAATGAGACATAGGTCGATGAGAATGCCAACAGCCCTGTGAACACCGACTGTGAAGATCAGACTGTAAGTTCCTACCCATCAGCTGCTTGATCAGAATGTTGCATTATCAATGCATGCATATATTATGATCCCTTTGATAGACTATTTGTACAGAATCATGGTAGAGGATGTCTTTCAGAGTGGCACATCTTGATGTAGAAAATGCTGAGATGCATATGTTGACTTCTATATTCAAATATAATAGGTTGCCCTGGCCATTGTCAATTGTTGTGCATTGTGGTCCAGATGTTTGTCTGTTCGTCTTCTTTTGTGTCTCTTCTTGCACATTCTAGATGGTATTCTTTCCTTATTATTTGCTCCTTTCTCCTTTGTCTCATTGCCCTGTACATCTTCGTGTACAGGATGCCCCTGCAGCGAAGGGATTGAATGAATCAAGGACAGAGTTGTTCACAAGAGTGCAAAACCTAAAGAAGGTGACCCTCCTTCCCCTCTGAAAAATTCAACACCTAATTGTGTTTTTGGTTCAATATATTGAAAAATTTGAAAGCAAGAGTAGTTCATCATGTCTACTTTGAGACAAACCTTTTTTCAGAGCTTGTCCATGCAATCTTTTGGATTTTTCAGCTGCAGTTTACATGATCTCACTAGGTGGTTGATGCCAATTGGCTACTATGATACTTGGGGTAGAAAGTAAAGTACAATTGAATTACATGCTTGTTCAATGCGAGCTTTCCAGCTCTTTCATATGCAAATCCTCAACTTGAAAATTTAGTGGAATATGGTGGGATTCAATAGCCAATATCAAACCACCCTTTATAGGTCTAGGATCCCCCTTAGCTCCTTTATGTTGAAACACATTTTGTGATAATTGCATGATGCAAATTATATTCAGCTCATGATCACAACATACCAATCTCAATTGGACTGAAGTGTATCTTTAGAACTAGCATTATTTGAAGTTTGAAAATTCAATGAAGCTGTTGGAAGGTTTTTACTTGATAGTCAGGTTCTATCCTATTGTTGATTGTTGGATGGGGAATCTGGTAATCAGAATTGCCAATCAACTTTGGTTTAACGTTTTTTCTTTTACTATTCATTTGCAGGATCTTCAAGAATGGCGTGGGAAGCTTGACACACAAGTAAAGACTTACCGGGAGGTGTGTTAATTTTTGCTAACAGTTCTCCAACAGTTGGGACTTATCTGATTTTAGAGAACAACTCTTGTAAACGGTACACTTTGGTGCAGTGAACACATGATTCTTGTCTTTGTTGTTGAGTTTCAGGCTGAAAAGTTCTAGGGATCTTGAGTGAAGGAAAGCCAAAGTTCTTGTGTTGGTTCAGAAGAGGATCCATTGTCTCTACATGTTTCATTCCTCTTCTTAATTTTCTTTTTCTGCTCCTTTAGGTGATCTGGAGCACCTGAAGAATTTTCAATGTTATTTTGTTATAACTTACATGGATATGTATAGTAGTAGTCTTGTTTTTTGGTGTAAGAGCTCTATGCTTCTTCAGTTCTCTCTGGGCTTAATTCTCCAGTAGGTATGTATGAGGTTTCAAATCTTCCATAGTTGAAATTCCTTAAACTGCATCATTCTTTAAGAACAGCTCGTAAGTTTAGTGGTGAAAAGTGTGGTCCTTGTCTTTCTGTTTCTTTGTTCTGTTTGGAAGTTCCATAAAACCCCAATTAATCTGAGATTTACCTGTGCACCCAATCCTTCTTCTCTCACAGATGTTTCTAAGTGGCTCAGTGTTGTTTACAAATCTATTCAACCTGTGGTCAATGATGTTTGGGCATCAATGATTTTAGTGGTAAAAAGTGTGGTCCTTGTCTTCCGTTTCTTCATGGTGTTCGGAAGTTCCATAAAACCCTGATTACTCTGAAATTTATTGTGCAGTCAATTCTTCTCCTCTCACAGATATCTTTCAATCACTCAGTTTTTTCTACAAAGCTATACTACCTGTGGGCAAATGATCTTTGGGCATCAAAGCTTGAAAAGGTTCTTGTCCCTCCTGTTAGTAGTTGAATTCTCAATGACTCTAGAAGAGCAGTGGGTGTGACAAAACTCCTAAATCTTTTGAGATCAGAGGTTGATAAAAGTTCTCTGCTTTTGTTGCCATCATTTGATTTTTCAACTCTCTATACTAAGATCAACCTGGTAGATCTAAAAGCTTGTATGTTCTGATTAATAGAGTGTTTGCTCTGAAGTTTAAATTTTTTTGTTTTCAGTTTTTGTTGGTTCAAAGAAATAACTCTTAATTTCAGGAATCTGTGGCTTGAAATAAACAAGAGATAAGTCATTTTGAGTCTCCATAGCCTCAAGTGATGGAAGCATCAGATTTACCACTTGGTTAGACTTCATGTTATATGAGTTGTTTGTTAGCAATTTAGTTAATTGTAAGAGGGAGCTTGTACCCACTGTAGGGAGCTGATGAAGTCAGTGGGTAAGTTGTAATAGATAATTCACTATCCTATATGTTACTGTTGATGGTCCCTGAATGAGTGACAGACTGTTGCCTTTGTTCATACTGCTAGTCTTATTCTTCTTCATTTTAGTTCTACCCTTCTGTGTTTCCCTTCTTCCTGGTTCTTGAGTCCTTATCTGGAAGTCTTTCTTTGACTTCAAGGAAAAGTTCTAACGTGGTTCTTTCTTTCTTAATCACAAGTACGGAGATTTCTTGATTCTCATCAGAGTTATTTCAGGCTGAAAAGTTATATATATATTTTGATGGCTTGTGCTCATTACATGCATGTTCAAAGTTCTATTCCAGTTGGTTTCATAACTGTTCTCCCATCTCACTCAAATGAATTCATCACATGACCTTTGTTTAATGTTGCTGAGAGCCTGTGTCCAAACAGGCTGTCAGTTCTGGAGGTGTTGTCTGGGTAACAAAAGTTGATCTTAATAAATGAATTTTGCAGGAACTTGGAGAGCTTAGGAGCACTCTTAACACAGAGGTGGAGCAACTGAGGGTTGTAAGTGCAGGCTAACCATTCATTACTGTTGACTGCATTTAAAGTTTTCAATGTAACTATAAGCTGACTAATGGTAGAGCTACTTGTTATTGGATTTATCAGGTTTCTCCTTAAGAGTTTGGATATGGTTGTGTGGAGAGATTTAGATTATACTCAGCTTATCACTCAGAGGGATCTCCTTGATGCCAGTGATTCCTGTCAAGATTGTTACGAGTACTGGATCATTTTATTGCTAAGTTTAATGTGTCAAAACATCCAGTGTGGTGTGTTTAGTATATGACATGCAGCTTCCTCTGCCTCAACTAGTAGCAAATGAAATTTGGCAGGAAATATTGTAGATGAATTAGGTCCTTTTGGCTGAGTTTCATCCATTTCTCAATCCTATAACTATAGGACCTGCAGCACAATTTATAGTCAGGAGTGCTCTGAAACAATTGTTTGAATTTTCTTGCGTTATGTGTACGGCCTTGATTTCCCTTCCTTTATCCCAGGCCATTGGTCACCATGGGCAAGCATAGTCTTATGAGTACTGTCTCTCCTTCTCATTTCAGGAATTTCAAGAGTTGAGAAACACATTGAAGAAGCAGCTGGAAATTACTTCTGGCCTGGCTAGGCTGGTAAGTTTGGCATGAAACAATGAAACATTTTATGACTTGATGTTCAATCTTGGTCATCCCTGGTTGTCCCTGGTTTTTGGGTTGATGATTGTCTTTCAAGAGCCTGGTTAACTTCATGTGCTGCAGATATGCTTTTTACTTTGTATTCAGCTGTCTTCTGTTAAACGTCTCATATTTGCTCACTGAAAGTTGCTACTGGAATTTTGTCATCTGTATTTTGTTTTTGTCATCTCAAGTGGGATGAGAAAACTTGTTTCATCTAAAGTACCATGTCAGGCAATAGAAACTAGTATTGATTTTGGGGCATTTGACACTCAGATGAAGTTTTTATTACATTGAGCATGGTTCAGTACAGGGACTGGGTTCATTATTGTCAGAATCAGTTTCTGGAGGAAGCAGAATCTGATAGTTGAACTTGTTTGCAGGAACCAGATTCCTTGCCTTCAAATAATGAGCACCCAGCCACTGCATTATGAACTTCAAGCAACTAGATCGACCAGATGTGAACACCACCCCGTCCTTTGGTATCTTACATTACTCTTTCTACAGGTTCTTCAGGGCAGCTTACTATCTGTATGGATTTCGACTTTTTCCATCACATGAGGCTTGATCAATCTCTTCTGAAGCATGTGAAATAATAACAATCATAAAGCACTGAAGACTGATGCCTATGATATTGTTGAAGCCTAATGCTTTTCTCCATTCACTTCTTTGCTTAACATTATCAAAAGCACTCAATGCTATGGCAATTGAACAATGCATAAGATGCTTTGACAAGCTTTTCATCAATCTAACTCCACATCAACCAGCCCATTTCTGTTTTCCTGATGTGAGTATGAACAAGTTTTGGACACTTTTCTTTTCCTGGGTTTCAAAAACATTGTTCTGGAGGAGTAATTTTTAACATCCATGCTTTTGTTCTTCTGTTGGATTTTGGTTGTTTGGCATGCCATTGGATGAGTTTCCTTTTGGAGGTGCATGGTTTTGGACTGCAGAAATTTGTATCAGACATTGCAAATGATGTGGACTGCTGGTTGTAGTGTTAGCTTACTCTTACAAAAATTGTTGCTGCTGGGATGAGGATACTATTGACTTTTTTTTATTAGCTATTTCTTATGTGCTTGCTGACACCATGACTAGGTTTTCCTGTTACTTCTGGGAACTCATCAGAAGCTCAGGACACAGATGTTACTGTTTACCTGAAATTTTTAGCCGATATTCATCTACTCCGACTGTTAGCAGTTGATGAGTGCGGAGTAGTGAGCATGATGAAGGCAGTGGTTGGATAATTTGGGAGTGCAGTCACATGTTGTGGTCACACATTCTCATTCATGTTTCATTTGGTTTTGATGGAAATGACATATAGTCAGCTTCAAGGTGTTATTATAGAGTTTTCTCTGTAATCTCACAGCTATGCTGCTCTTAATGTCATGTGATCTCCACTTATAGTATTTGCATTGGAATCAGATAGGTGATCCCCAGGCTGTTGGTGTGCAAACTTGGGTTACCTGACCTTACCCTGCTCTTCTGGGCTTAGAATCTTACCTGCTGGAGTCTACAGAAGAGGAATACTGAACGGATGTCCTATAACATGGGATGATGCCATCAGACCGGAAGGCAGTGCTACTCTGTGAAGCTGCAAGGTTCAGACATTGCTCATCTGGTTCTTTAACTTCCAGGTCTACCAGTTGCAACAGTTGCTGTCACCTGAGGATTTATGGTTCCTTGCATCACCATCTTCACCTCCTCTGATGGGTCACATCCATCCACAAAAATTCAGTTCATATGATTTGGTCAATATCGTCATATATAAGAGATCATGACATGTTGCTTGACAGCATTCATCCAATTGACTTCCATTTCATTAGATGGGTTTCCATTCATTCACATTGTTCACAGACCTTATGAGTAGAGTTGAAAAACTCATGCTCCAAACCCTTCAGGTTGCTCTCAAAATGCTCATTCAGAGCACCACAAATACATATTCAGGCTTGTTTTTGTTGCCTCATTAAGAGGTAAGTGCCAATTCTGCAAAAATGGGCTGGTTCTTGTACTAAGTAGACCCCCAGTTTTTACACTGGGCACCTCATGAGGAACTGAACTGGCAAAATTAGTTGTCCACGGCACCTTTCATCCACAACTCATTGACTAGTACATAATGGTTTTCATATGGCCTTTCCTGCCTCTTTTTAGCCACCTTCCAAAGGCACAATGGACAGGTCTTCTTGAGTCTAACTGACCTGACCGGTGTTCAAAATCCACATGTCCATTGTGCAAATAATGAAAACCATTAGGGTAGGGGGCACAGGCCATTCTGCCTGTCTCACTGCCCATTCAGAATTTTGACTTGCCCTACAAGACTCCCTGCAATTTGCTTGGATGCACCTCACTGGGTACAATTGCCTGTACCCCGCACGGTTCATAATACATATTAATGCCAATCTGTCTTTCTCCCACCCACCATCCTGCAATGTCCTCAACTGGGAGTGTCATTTTGAGATCCTTTGTCCAGTTGAGACCAAAAAATTATACTATCGTAGTGTCTAGAGAGGACTTTGTGTTCTTTCTTTCCAGATGGTACCTATTGTTTCATACTCTTGATTGTTGTTGTGCAATCCAGTGTTTCTGGTCAGGGTTTTTTTTTCTCAAATTCGACAAGTTGGTGTACTGGCAAGGATGCTCAGCATTAATTAGCAATAAATGGCGACTGTCCTGGTGGACTAGTAGATCCTTTTGTGGAATCCTGCCTAGTTCTGGCGACCTAATGGAACACACTGTCTAAATCTGGCGACTTCTAACTTTTTCTCCTCGAGATATGGCGATTTTTTTTTTAATTTCTCAAAAATCCCTTTGTTGGATTCGCCAGCCCTGTTTTTTTTGTCGCCGGGTGGCGAAGATTCGCCACAAAAAAAAAAGCCTGTTTCTGGTAGGTTTCATAATTTGCAATTATAGAATATGGGAATATGAAACTTTTTATTCAGCTTTTTGTGAATTAAAACTTTGAACAAATTGTCGATTTTGATTATGTTGATTTTGGCATGAATATTAATTGGTTTTTCTAAGTAGATATTGGTTGGTTATTCAAAGCTATATCATTTTGGGTGTGATCACAATTTTAAGATAGAAAACTAGTCAAATCTCAATTGTAATCAAATTTTGTATATATGTTTATCCATTATCATGTGAAAATCATGGTAATCGTAGGAGGTTGCTAAATGATTAATATGAATGTTAAGGAAATTAAAATTAAAATTTATTTTATTTTATTTCATGTTTTGATTTTAGTAAAGGACTTTTGAACTTGGACAACAACTTTGTCAAATACGGACAAATTTTCAATAGACTAAACTAAAGATCCTTTTAATGAAGAAATTGTAGTGGTTAAGAATTTGAAAAATTAATAATTTATTGCCCACACTCAAAAAGCATTCACAATGTAAAAGATTGTGAAACTTAAAATTTTTAGAAATTCAAAGTACATTATAAATTTCAAAATTTCAAGGGTATTCTATCCCATGTAAATGTGGTGTAATGCACATGAAATATAAAACAAAGTTGTAATTTATTATACAAAAACTAAGTCTTAAAGTATTAGCATATTTGATATGATTTGAAATTATTATCATTTTTCAAAACAAAATTAAACATTTGCACACTTTTAAAATTCGTATTTATTTAACTATAATTATAACAAAATATGTCATGTATTAAGACAACTCTAAGCATATTTAATAACAAGATGCCAAAAAAAATTTGAAAAATTCTTTGCTGTGCAAAAGTCAAAAGGACTCCAAAAAGATTTGCAATGCTTGGATTTAGTACTGCAAGTGACTCCTTTGAGTGCAATTGGACCCTGTTGGTCATTTCAATTGAGCCTAAGATTTGGGTTTTTTGGGACCAAATGTTTATGGCATGTATAACTTTTGGTGTATTTGAGGGAAAATCATATGGTCTCACAACATGCCTATTGACAAAATGGCAAGATGGTGAAGAATTCTGAGAAACATATGTATAATACATGATATACTATTGAAATATTCTTCTTTGGGACATTTGGCCTCAAATTTAAGATTTGATAATGTATTTTCACCAATTCTTGATCCCTAATGAAGTTCTTACCCGTGTTAAGTGTTAACCCCAACTAGCTCCAATGTCCTGTTGAAGTACTAGGCTAGGTTCACTCCAGGCTGGTAACAACTAACTAGTAAGTGACTATCTAGATTTCTTTGGGTATTGACTATTAATATAAAAACATGTGAAAACTGAATCAAACCCAATCAAAAAATACCAAAATTATAATCTAATTCATGTACTACCATGTCCTTTCATCACATATCATGAGGGCTAAGAGCATCACTAATTTGTGTTTCCCCACCACCTTCCTTGATGGCTTTTCACGATCTCATTTGGCAACGATTAGCTTTCAAACTTTATGTGAAGCATCTTGTCATTGGGTCAATTTTAGCATCTATTGTTGTAGTTTGTTGTATATTTTAAATATTGCAAAAACCTTTGTAAATTCATCTCAACAATAGAGCCATCCATATTTTGAATGAATTTCATCAGGGACCTCTATCTGGCATAAATGCATTTTGTGTTGAAGGGGGGACTAATAGCTGAATCTAGAAGGGAACTTTATAACGTTTTAGAGTATCAAATTGTAAACCAAATTAATATATTTCACATTTGGGAACTTCATGCAAGATTGGGTTGAGCAAATGTAGGTTATTTTGTAATTTGGAAGAAAAGAACATAACATACTTCAAAAATGCAATTTCTTGCAAGATTAGGCATTGGAAAACACAACCTTGGCAATGACATGTTCTTTCCTAACATAGCAAAATCGTTCATTCTAAACCTCATTACCGTAGAAAACACAATTTGCAAAATCATGAGAAGAACATTAGCTTAAGTACACAGCTATATCATATTTTCCTCAATCAAACTTGAACTCACAAGTTTCGCCTCTCCAAGTAAAACTCCAAGCTTCAATCCTCAAGATACAAACACCAAGCCCTAAACCATAATGTAATATATTTAATCACTATTTGCAAAATCAGAATCCATATCATGTATCCTTATGTTTTTGTGGGCTTTTCTGACAAAAATGTTTTGACATAAGGGCCTTCATTAACTGAGAATGGTAGGTCACAAGGGTGTTAGGTCATATAGGCTTAGTTGGAACTGGGTCGTATGAAGGAATCTCTGGGAAGCTGGTAACAATCATGGAATGCACCCAAGCTATAAATAACATTAGCCTAAGTGCCATAGTTGATCCTAACTTGGAATAGTTGTATAAAATGTTATAAATAAATGTGAAATCATAAAAAAGAGATAACTTAGGAAAATTAGGATATTCCCACCAATTTCAGATTTGGAACTAATTTTGGCTCGGGCACATGAAAAGATGGCACGTGAAAAGATGATTTCCAAAAGACATCCCTATCATTGCAACAGATTCGTAAGGGGACAGGAAACCAAAGAAAAGAAAAGAAAGAAAGTGTATCCTCTGGAACACAGTAACAAAAGGGAAAGGCCATCCAAGATTGAATTGAGGTGGGTGAAATTTTGGTCCCCCCAAAAAACCCAAAATTAAATACCTTGGCAACATGCTGGTGGGGGGATGCCTTACACACTATCTATGAAAGCATTGGCTTAAGAGCATCTCCAGCAACAACAATAGAGTGGCATGTAAGCCAAAATTTGGATGTGGTAAGCAACAATGTGGCGTGAAACTGGGTTTGCTCACAAAACTTGAGCTCAAATAGTGAATCTTTCAAAAGTTCAACAAAAACAAAATGACTACTTCAAGTTGGCTAGTGCTAGTCACACATTGACAGCTATTGAATCGTTGTGCATAGTTATTGGCTCATGTCTGCCATATAAATACTCCCTCAATGTGTATTGTATGATATTTACAGTTTATGAGCAAGGGAAAAGGGATAGCACTAAATTTGAATATGGGAATTATTTATATTGCCTTAAATGCAATAAAAAAAATTGGCAAATTAACCTTGCCTTTGGGCCTTCCTTTCACCCTTACATCTCTCTTTCAACCTTAAACATTGTTATTTGTAAAGTGAATTTTTAAAAATTGAATATGGAGTAAAATGTTGATAACAAAGCATCTGTACATGTAAGACATGGGATTTGAGACTAATTATAATAATAATACACACAACAACAATAACAAGAAATTAAAAACAAGATGAAAATCAGATTATCCATATAGGTATTTGATGATAAACTGAGTTTCCCTCCCGGTATAATAGCATTGTATTGTTTACTATTTTCTAAAACTCTCACCTTGCTTTATGACCAAACTCAAGGTATGGATGGCGTGTTTACTTTCTTTTACAAATATCTTGGAATTTCTCTAAATCCCACTATTTTGGGCATACGGCCAGATGCGGGTTATCTTGACACTTTGAGTGTGTGTGTCGGTGTACTCAAGAAGCCTTGACATTTGTTGAAGGAAGAAGTTGCTCTTTAGCACCACCAACTACAGCTACAACAGCCCAATCATAGGGGCTTTAATTGGCCAGCCTTTTTGTCTTCTTGCTCTAAAGGATAGTTAGACCAAAGGTAGGGGTGTTTTATGCAGACCCTACAAAGGGGGTCCCTTGGATTCATTTTTTGATCCATTTGGGAGGAAAAAGAAAATCACCCATTGGACAGGACTTGCCGTAGATAAAGACGACGACGACAAGGATGAGGCTTTTATATGGGAATGATGAAAACCAAGATGTTCTACCAAACCAAAGCTAAGCTTAGTCACCAAAGTTGGTTAATCCTCTCTTTCGAACTTGACTTTGATTTTGTCGAAATTGACAATGGAATCAAAAGTAGGAAGTTTGCCCTTATCACACATCTTCCAAGTTCCTTGTGTTGAGTGTTGTTGATACTTGTTTACAAACATTGAAACATTCATGAACTGACAACCCACCCTGTGGCACCTTGAAATGTTTTGTGCTTCGGAGCCTTTGTCTTTCCTGCTTCCTTTACTCTCTCTCCATTGTTTTTTTGGCCTCTTCCACTTAGGCTAAATTTAAAAATTCATAAAGAAACGCTGATCCCCAGGATTTCAGCATTGTTGTTTTATAGTTCCAAACTTGGGGGGTAGATGTGAGTGCTGTCAAGGAACAAATAGGACAAAACCACAAGAGCTTTTGTTGAAACTTATAAAGACAAAAATACACCAGCACCCACCAGTGCACTGTGAAGGATGGATGGTAAGTGGTCAGGAAAGAGTTTTCCATTGGGTTCCAATTCCCTAGGTAACCATGGTGGTTAACTCACTTGCTTTTCTTTATTAGCTACCTATTAACGACCCACTTTTGGGTAGTAAAATCGCCCTTACCTATTCATAATGCATCTATTTATCTAGTAGTTATGTATTTCCCTACCTATCTACCTATATATGAGACCTATGTCTTAATAAATCGGTTATCCAGATGAAACCAAATATTAACTAAGTTGAGGTTCATCCACAAATGAGTCATAATAGGTATCCATTGGATGGTGCACTGGTCGGTGCTACTTCATTGTGGTGCTCTAGGCACACCCTTTGTCACTTGAATCATAAAAAGATGTTAAGAAATGAGGGAAAACTGCCCTTCCAAAGTTTGAGGGGTCCCACTCTTGGAAAAGAAAAACCTCTCCAAGCACTTCTGAATTGCACACCTTTCCCCTACAACCACATGGTCCATTTTTAAGAAACATCTAAAACTAACTTGATCACCAAACTAGATGATCTTTATAACCAATAGATTTTGACATTTTTATGTTCAAATCTTATTCAATGGTTGAGATGTAAACAAAAATAAGGCTACCAGATCCATAGCCAAAGGTGAGAGTGAGAACAAAATACCGAAAAAATTTGCATGCCCAAAGGCATTAGTGCAAAAACTTGTGGGTGCAATAGCTCTTTGAAGCACCCCTCTTCCCCCCCCCACCAACACCATTCTAACATTCTATTTGCCCTCTTCATGATCTCTATTAGTTGATATATAAGCTCAAAGGAGCTGCAAAGTTCATGTTCACACTTGCTTGGTCTTCTTTGTGCTCGAATCCATGACCTTTGTGGGTGGAGGTGGTGAGTTGTCTCCTCTATGTTGATTGCCCTCCTAGTGTTCTTGCTTGTATTGTCTTCTAGCAATAGTTTGGTGTAAAACAAACCACACTCAACTCCTTTTACAAAAGCATAATAATAAAGAGTTTACATTAAAGTGTGATGTGGGGTACAATCATTGGACAATATTTATGTTTGAATTACATTTTTGAGTTTTATTTTTACATTTATCCAAGGGTTACAATAAAGAAACATGCAAATTGTGAATTTTACAAATGAATCCAACCATGATGATCCCAAACCATGTAAAGTGTAATAATAATAATTTGTCATTAATATGTAAAATTTCAAAAAAAATTTGGATCAATTTTAAGAATTCTTATTCAATGTATTCAAAATCTCAAAAGTAATTACAAATGTTAAATTAGTCTTTTTTCACTTTCAAATGTTGATAGAAGTGATTGATATTTTTATATGTTATTTTTGAATGTACATTACATTAGAATACATAGGTTACATGAAAAATATTGAATCTTACATTTGCAATGGTTACGTTTGTCTTTTTAATAGTAATAGCTTGTTCACCTTAATGAACCAAAATCCATTAATGTCTTAATTGATACCAACATTTTCCTCATTTCAAAATCATATCCAAAGGTCCGACAGACAATGCAATCCACAAAGGTGGAAAAAAATTAAAACTTGAAAAAGAAATTGAAGTTTGTTTTTTGTAGTTTCAACAAATTGACATATGAAAATATGATAATTGTGACAAAAAAAGAGAGTTGTTGTGAACTTCAAGAACTCCTCTTACATAGTCTCTTTTTGTATTCATTTTTTATATTTGTTTTTTTTTTCTCTTCAAACTCTTAGAACTAAGGATTGTCAACATTTCTCTTTAGCATTAACCTACATAATTAGGTTTCTTCTTGAACAAATTTGTTTCTTGTTTTTCTTTGATTCCTCCACCTTTTGTTTTGTTTTGTTTTATTTTCAAAAAATGAAGCAACCAAAGGCTTGCAAAGAAAAACCAAAAACATGATTAAGCAGCAAATTTTCCAAACAAAAGAAAGCTATTTTTCTTAGTTTATGAATTAGCTCTCTACTTTCTCTTTCTTCTTTGTCCACAAAATGCGTCTAGACTTTCTCCATCACCTTTCCTTATGACAAAAAAATTAATGCTTCCATCGCCTTGAAGGAACTAGCATTCAAGGTTCAAACTAGCAACATAAGTTGTTGACCAGGAGATGACAATTACTAACCAAGAGTTTGTTATTTGTTAAATTAGTAGGTGTTAAAAAGTAAGTTTTGGACCAACAATTGACCAAAATTTGGATCAACAATTATAACTCTCATTAATGTTGTTAATCAATCAATTCATGATGGAAGTAGATTCATATTTACAACATGAAAGATGATCCTTAACCTGTGTGTCTTGCGTGCTCTTTTTAAGAATCCCATCACATGCAAACAAAAAACAAATCCTTAAAGATTTTTAACATTTGAACCTTGTGATCAAATTACATAATGATTTTCAACCTACAATGATGTTGGTCATACATGTGTATGTGTGCAAATTGCAATAATGCAAGAAAGTTCTAGAATAAATTATTAACCTCACAAACCACACCTACAAGCCAACACAAGTGTTGTTTGTTGTTGATGTTTTTCCTTTGAAGTATAATATTGGCTAAATGATCATGTAATGTGCAAAAAAACAAGAAGTTGAGGCTTCCACCATGCCCCCCAAAGGATTTAAAATACACACATTCCTATTCTTCTAATTGATCTTGTTCATTTTTCATGTTGTTGGTTTGAACTTTATTTTTACCCAACAAGGGTTCAATAATAGGACTTCTAACTCATCTTTTCTTTAACCCTATCATGATTGTCATTATGAGAAATCATGTCCACAACAACTAAATTACCTTGCAATAAAAGCTCCAAATTAATTAATATATAACTCTGCTATAATTATCCCATGGAAATATGGGGGGATTAATAAATAAAATGCCACGTCAGAATATTAAGAAATTGTATTATAGTTGCAAGTTAGTTGCAAGATGGACATCTATACAATAAAATGTACATATTATAGAAATGGTTATAGTCAACCATGTTTGACTATGTTGCACTTTAGTAGCATGTGACAATTGCATTACAACTAGGGTAAATGAAAAGCCAAATTAATGACTATTTTGCAAGTAGTGCACAACCTTGACACATATGATCATGTCATGTGTATTTATTTTCGTCGCTTATTAAATATGACACTTTCAACTTGTTTGCAATTAATGGTCAACTATGATTCCCATTGATACAATTAGTTGTGCCACTAGGTTACCACTATATAAGTACTACTTTTCCATTATTTTGCAACTCACAACATCATGTCACCATACAAACTTGTTAGATTGTAGAATCCATTGAATGTGAAAGTCTATTTTGAAATGAAATTAAAAGTAATGTGTATATTGCATTACAAATTCAATTGGAAAGTGTACATATGGATTTTTTTATAAACCTCAATGTTTTATACCCTAAATGTTTAATTGTTTTCTTTTAACAAAGGTTGATTCCTTCAAGCTAATCATAGGCCTATATGCCTATTATAAACAAATTCAAAATGAATTGCAAAGTATATTTGTTTTCCTTCTAATAGTTATCATTTAGTAAACATGTAAACCAAAGTAACCAAATTAGCCAAGCCAACATGTGGACAATTAGTATGCAACTACATTTCAACTTGGAATTTGAAATTTGAAAATATGAACTTTGGGTTAAGAATGGTAGTAAATTAGTTGATCTCCCCCTTTGCATCAACAACCTTCATCCATTTATGCTTGTTGTCAAGAAACTCAAGATCAATTAGAAAGGAAAAGGTTTTTTTTCTTCAAACATTTTATGCATTTTTTAGTCTTTTGGTGATGCAATCATCATATCATGTGTTAGATAATTCATTTAAAAAAATATTTCTAGTTAGATGTAAAATTGAAAGGTTGTTACAAGTTTATTTGTTTAAAAACATGGAGGTTCAAGGTTCTTGTTCTTGTTTTTGGAGTTTGAAAGTTTTTTTTTTGTTCTTAGAGATTGAAAGTTCTTGTTTTTGGAGGTTGAAAGTTTTTTTTTTGTTCTTGGAGGTTGAAGGTTCGTGATATGTTTATTTGCACATATTAAAAAAATATTTTAACACACATTTTATCATTTATGATGAATTTTGTTTTTTGATGTTATAGGGTCAAACTTTGATAATGTTTGAATTCATCAAAATTAAAGTTATGCATATAAGGTAGGGTTTTTTCAAAAATAAAATGGTGGTTTTCTTTGAAAAATATAATCTTGAATAAAATAACATGCACATGTGATGTATAATTTGGTTAGGTTGCTTGTAACTATGTTATTAAATTTGTTGTTGTTTGTTGTGTAGTAATCCAAACCAATACATGCAAAAAGATAAGTTCCAAAACAACAAAGGTATGGTGAATTCTAACCTCAATACTCCACATATGTGATGCATTTTATTTTGAAAGCCACCATTGTATGCAAGTGTAACAAGTGTAGTTTAGTTTGTATCAATGTTATGTATGTTGCATTTTAGTGATAAATAAGTTATATTAATGGCATTACAATTGTAAATAAATTTTATTTAAGTTGAAATGATAAAAATCTAAATACGTTTTGCATTACAATGTTATGTAGTTGCATTTTAGCAATAAACAATTTTTGTTAGTAACACTGCAATTGTAAACCAATTTTATTTAAGTTGAAAGGATGGACATTTAGATATCTTTTGCATTACAATGTTATGCATATATTATTAATCTCATTTCACATGTGACATTGAATATCATAATATGGTAGATTTCAAGTAGACCAAGTGGAATGAAGAAATTGTAGTTCAAGTTCCATTTCAACAAAAAATAATAATAATAATTCATTTATAAAACATAGTGTTTTAAATGGCAATATTTGATTGTTGTGGTTCATCATGTTTGTGATGATCTTTTGTTTAAGTAGAGGAAAAACTTTGCTATAAATAATTTGGGTTTGAAATATTTAAATTTATAATGAAATTATATTTTAATTTTCTTTAAAAAAATGTTTCTATAATGCATTTTCCAACCTATATGTTAATGCATATAATTTCAGATTCGTTTCATGTATATAAATAATGATGGAATGCAAATTTTCATTATCTATCATAATTTGGACAATGATAATGTGTGTGCAAGGTTTACACATTTGCATTGTAAGTTGCAATTTAGTTGTCCAATACTATTAAAATCAACTACCACATAATTACATTGGAACCCATAATTGAACACCTAGTTGTAAATGACATCAACAAACTTCATTTGTGAATGGATGAATAGAAAATCATGCAACATTAAGTTTGTTGATGGATGAATAAAAATCACACAAGCATTAAATTCATCAATGGATGAATTTTCTCAATAGTTATTCCATAATATTCAATTTAGTTGCAATTTACAAATTGGGTACATTATAGTTACACACAAATACTACCTTGTGCCAACATGATGAGTTGTCATATAGTTGCCAATTTGTTGCATCCATTAATGTGTTTCCATTGTGTTTGTAGTTGCAAAGGAATTGCAACAAAAATCAACAAAGTTCATCATTGATGGATGGAGATGAAAAACAACATCAACACAACATTATAATGGTTGTTACAAACTATTGCACTATAATTGTTCTTGCACAATTACAACTAAGTTGCATGAGTTGCATATGTATACAATTTCACATATAATGAGTTGCATCCATTTCCATTCATGCAAATATGTTATTTACCGTAGAAATATGTTAAATTATAATGAAGTTGCAAATGGTCCTTGTAACTCAAAAACCCCAAGTGTAAGGCTAGTTGCAAATCACCTTATTTTTCATAATGTGTGAAGCCATTTTACATAATAATGAGGTTCCATTATTGTTATTCTTGAACAATTCTAGTTGTATTTAATAGTTTTACAACAAATGGCTTTTCCCATTATTAGTTTTCATTGATTCCATCATGCAAATTGTAATCCTCTTCAACTTCTTTGTTGTTGATCATGTTTAAAGGTCCAATCCTATGTGCCATAGCCTTAGAGTTTAAAGGCCATATTATGCAAACCTTAAATCTAGATTTGATGTTATAATTTGTGAATGACTATTTCAAGGCCTTGTCCACCCATGTAACCAAAATAATATTGTCTAGTTTTACGTAATTTCCTTCGTCCATTGATCCATCTTTTTCTTTTTAAATGTTGTTTTGAGTGGTTTAAAACAAGATACATGGGTCCAAATTCTTTAAGGTGTACCAAAATCCTATCACAACATCACCATTTTTTGTATTTATTACCTAGTCTTCTTTTATAATGTAAAGACACATTTATGGATGATTACGATGGAATCTAAAACTTTAATGGTCTAAAATATGGTATTTTTGAAATTTTTGATAATTTTTTATTCAATAATTTTGTTGGGGATCAAAATATAAGGGAAAATGAACTATAATAAAGACTAGGTTTTTTTCATCTTAGGTGGTATGGGTGTAATCACACGAACATGAACCATAACAAGTGTAACACATGTTTAATTTTTTATGTTCTAATGTCATAATTTAGTTTGATGTTGAAATTGTAAGATTTTTTTATACACATTAAAAGAATTCATGTCTTATTTAATCACTTCTTGAACAACTAGTGGTCTTCAACAACTAAAAAACAACTATGAATCGTATTTGCAACTATTTAGCTTATGTGACAATATGTGTAGTTGCAATCTAGTGGTTATCTCAACTAATGGATTAATAAAAATGTTTAACCTAATGTGGGCATGTATTCAATTCCATATACACTCAAGCTAAAGATGTAAAATTGTTAAAATGATTAACTAACAACAATAACTATGACATAACACAACATATGGCATATGATAATAGAAGGATTTCGTGTCTTATGCAACCACCTATTAAACAAATTGTAATATTATTTAAGATATGATTTGGAGAATAAATGTCCATCACTTTATATTTAACACGTGTAATTTTTGCATATGATGTAAATATGTAATCAAATCAACATAATTGTAATCATAACCTAGTTGTATATTGTGAGTTATACCAAAAATGTAAATAATAATTAACATCATACATCATGAAATCTAATTTAACATATATATTCATAAAGTTTTTCATAGGTCATTTTGTGATGGCAATAATCATGTATGCATTACATGAAAACACATGTGTATATGAAGTTCAAATGGAATCATTTTTTAGTTCATTATTTTTACAAATGGCATGCACACATGTATAAAGGTTCAATCAATGATGATTAAATTTATTCTAAAAAAATAAATCATTTAATATTTATGTGTACATTTATAATTAAAAATTTTACAATAAAAAATTGAATAAATATTTTAAATTGATGTAACATATTTACATCTAAAGTTTGAGAACTATAATTTTTATAGAGGTATGGAATTAAAAATATGGATTAAATTTAATTCAAAATCTGAATTTTAATTTTAATTATGTCCTAAAAATATATGTTAAAATTTTAACCTAATTATAAAAAAACTCCAAAATCTATGAACCAAATTTAAATATTAAATTTTTAATATAATTTTTATTTATTTATTTATTTATTTATTTATTTATTTATTTAGTAACTAAAATCAGAAAATTAAAAAATTAAATTTGAATACTAAATTTAAAATATTTATTTAAATGAATTATAATTATTTAATTATAATGTGAAATTAATTTCACTGTGAACTTATATAATTAAATAATGATATCATAATGCATAAGCTTTGAAATGTACATGTTTATATTTATGCAATGACATAATATATCACAAGTTAAAGTGTTGGTTAGGTGGTTAAAGAGGGTTTGTGGCCATGGAAATGAGGATTCAATTCCCTCTAATGACATTCCAAAGTTGGTCCTAAATGATTAGAAAATTACTACATAGTTTTATTTTAAGTGTAACTTCACATAGGTTTTTTTAACACAATTTGACACCATGACATGTTGAGTTGTTTAAATAAGCTACTTGACATGACTTAGTGACCATAGTAATTTCATCCAATATGATTATAAATCCAATTGTAAACATAATGTTTTTTCTAAAATCTTACTAATGATAATTGTATTTTTAATATATCATTGGAACATGTGAATCAATTTGAAATTAATCTAATGAATAAAAAATTAACAAAACCATTCATTAAGCATTGTGATGTTTGTTTTTAAGCAGTAAAAAAAGTAGTTATGGACTCAAAAAACTTTGAAAATGACATTTTTTGGCAACTTTTTAACACAAACCTTAAAAAGTAGTAAAATTTTTTTTGAAGATTTTAAAATATTTTAAAAACATTTTTTACAAAATATTTCCAAAATAAAGTTGTCTTACAATAGTCAAAAAAAATGCTTAGGTGGTTCCTATTATCTTGTTTGCACATGTACACCTTAAAAGATTTTCACCCATGTCATTTAAACCAAATTGGAATGTGTGTGATGTATGGGAAGATATGGTGATCATATTTTTATATCCATGGACAAGTAGCTATCCTAAATCCATAATAAGGGAGGGATGATGGGTGTGAAAATAATTAAAAATGTAAAAAAAATTCTTACCTTGGGACTACTTTCCATTAAGCAACCCTACTTTTTAAAATATAAAGAACTATGGAATTAAAACTCAAAATTTCAATATTATGATAAGAAGGTAACTAATTGCAAACCTAAACTTTAATTTTGTTGCAAGTTGTCCCATGAAGGACATATTGCCTCCACTTTGAAGTTGTTTCCCTTTGATATAGGGTGAAAGCACACTACGGGAAGGCCACTTAGGGCACTTTCATGACATGTATGTAAAATATATTTCTACAAAATGTATTGCATTTAATTTTGGGTTTCACTTTTGGTGTTTGGGCTTGTTATTTTGATTTTCACAAAGTTAATGATATTTAATATTATTTGAAATAAATAAATAAATTTTAAAAGCTTAAATTCAAGGAATATTGAATAAATTTATGATATATATAATATAATAGAACTTGTTTTTGTTTTTGGATTGGGTTTGGGTTTGAATTAATTAGCCAAACAATGTCTAAAATGAAAATTTTAAAAATTACCCACTTCACATATCTTGTCATCTTCCATTTGAAAATGATAGTTTGTCAAAATGTTAATTTACCACATATTATGGTAATATCTGCCAAAAACACCCATTTGTGATATGATAATTATCAAATTCTTCACATGGCTCACAAACTTATTCCAATCATATGGAATCACAATGTTTAATATATACTACAAATTTCATAAAGACTAAAAATCATTTCAATCATTTTTTGAATATATTTGCATTTTTTAGTACATAGTGACATACGTTTTTTGCCACAAATATATTTTGCAACCTCACAACATAAGTTGGAAAAATGAATTTTCTTTGCAATTAAATTCTTTGTGTTGTAATCTACCATATTATGCAAAAAGTTTGGAAAAATATGCTCCAATATTACCATGGTTGAAGTTCAAACATGCATACCCTTGGAAAACAATACAATGTGATAACATTTTTGGCCCCCTTGTAGTGTGCTTTCACCATGTACTTATTTACATGTTGTGCCAACTATTAACCAATGACTACTTACCAAGGAAAATAATATATAAAAAAAAAGTATAAGAGCTACAATCTTTTGCATCAAATAAGAATAATTACATATATTTACAAGTAATAAACAAAGGCAATTTTTTTTAAATACACAATGTCCCCCAATTCTTTTTTAAATATCCCTTTTTCATATTCCCAAGTACATTATCTTTTTCACAACATTTTCTACAACTTCAAAAAGTTCCCAAAAAAACAGGATAGACCTTACAAGGTTCCCCATCATAGGTGAAAGCACATTATGGTGATTCTCTTTAAGTGTCACATTGTACTACTTTCCAGGGATGTGCATGTTTGAATGAATTTCACCTCAAACTTTTGAAAGATTTTCACAATATTTTTGCATATTATGTTAGAATATAACTTTAAATGTTTTTTTTAAAAAATGATTTCATATTATAAAGTGCAAGATTGGAGTATATTTGTGAAAACAAATGTAGTGTACTTTTTGTATTAAGAAACACAAATATATTCCAAAAACAATTTGAATGATTTTTATTTTTATCAAAGTTGAAAGTATATTGAACCATGTCATTTCACATAATTTGAACTATGTTTGAATGCCCTATGACTAATTTTTAAAAAATCATCTCAAAAAATGAATTTTTTAAGCAAAAAATTTGATAAACGTGTGGTCAATTGAAATTTCGACAAATAATCATATTCACATGGAAGATGATAAGCATAGCTAGATGGGCCATATTTTTAAATCCATTAAAATTGATTATGTTAATGACTAATGAAGCCTTAAAATTAATGTTATTGAAATGAGACAATGACCTTATTATACCAATTTATATTATAAATATACCCATGGATCCTTCAATATAGATAATGAAATTTATTCTTATTTTAAAAATAATATTACATAATGTTATTTTTGTAAAAATAATAATTGTAAGGCCCAAAAATCAAAATTGATACATAAAATTAAATGTACACAAGAAGAAATCTTGTCCTTTTCTATTACCCAAATTCATTTTAGGTTTTTAGTAAAATGCAACAAAATTGACTAATATCCAACTTGTATGGTTTTGGTCAAAGAGGACATTGATTAGGAAATTTTTAGTGAAATATTTTTTAGTTGTTTTGGATAGTCACACGTTGCATTAGATAATTTTTAATTTAAAAATTATGACAAGGATATATGAGATCTAAAATTAATATGACATGGAATAACATGCCACATCTTCATACAACTTTTTTCTTTAGGTTTTTTTCTTGGATGATGGAGTCACAAATTGTATTTTCCATGACAAACTTACATGCCATGAAAAAAAAAATTAAGTTTTTTTCTTTTCAATACTGTCGACAAAAATGTTTTGATGTCATTCACCATGATGTACATGTTTGTATATTCACCATACTATAACAAAACTTGTCTTTTAAGTTGTTTTTTATGACTGATTTTAATCATAAAAGACAATTAGACAAGATGACACTATAATCAGATCAAACTAGTCATTTTAGACAAGTAAAAAGTAGTACGTGAGTCATATTAGACACAACAAAAAACCTAGTTATGTCCAACATGGCATGTTTGATCTAACTGCAAAATAGTATAGTGTTACATGACATGGTGACCATGTGGCATTTTTGATGCGACTAAAATTTAATATAGTGTTATCTAACATCATGACACATGTTGTGTCTATTATGACGAGATTGTCTATAATGCTAGCCAATGTGAGGGATAATTATTTGTTTATTTTGATGAAATTGTTGTTAGATTTGGCTCACATGGATTAATATTTTCTTGTCTTTTATGACTAATCTACTAGTAGTCCTTGCTAACATGGATACATGTGTAACAATTTATTTCACTAATTGTTTTTGATGTGGCATGTCTAATATGTTGGGTATGTGGTATGAAAGATTTATTGCATTATGCCCAATTTAACATTTAAGATTTTACAATATCCAATTATGTTATGTGTGTTGGTGTAGATGTTGGTTGAATGTGTGATATACGTACACACATCCCACAACAATTGTTAACAAATAGGAGATCTACTCAAGTGCAAACATAAATCTTTATTGAAAGGAAAGTACAACATAATGTTCACAACACAAAACACAACATCAAGAACTCTCCAAGGTTCTTGTCACAAGAAATACACAAACTTGTGTAATGAAGAAAAGAGAAACAAACCATCAACACCAAGGTATTTAACTACAAGACCAAACCACAAATAACCAAACTAAAATAAGTAAAGAAAGTAATTCAACCTTGTGAAAGTAACCTAGTTACTTTCCTACTCCAAAAACTAATGAAACTTAATTAGTTGAGCTTGAATTCTCAACATGACCAACTTCTCATTGTTTTTGGGGAGGATTATCGAGGTTGATAGTCTTAGCCTGAAAAGATGTTGTCACCCTTTCCTCTTTACGTCAAGATCGGGTTCTATTGAAAAACTATCTTCCTTTTCATCTTCGTCTTTAGATTCCTATAGCTATAAAATTGGGTCGATTAGAAACCAATGTGGAAGGATGATATTTTTGACTTGGGTTGCACCAAATTTTGTTTCCTTCCAAGGG
>Ga0209611_10002439_pt1 | contig 32735 bp, 29 predicted proteins | sample S1TSphgellanicum_3_FD_187693 | JGI IMG/M metagenome (GOLD analysis project Ga0209611, IMG submission 187693) | Host-associated microbial communities from peat moss isolated from Minnesota, USA - S1T2_Fc - Sphagnum magellanicum MG (SPAdes) (version 2) | ecosystem: Host-associated > Plants > Peat... | reverse complement strand
TGTTCAACCTTAACCCTAACCCTAATCTTAAAAACCTAGGGAAGGAAATACCCTACCCTAACTTTAAAAATCTAAGGAAGGAAAAAAAATCATTTCCCGAAATAAATTGTTTGTGTAACCCCAAGAAAACATTGAGTGTTGTTTTAAAATATGGTGGATGGTCTTTTTAAAATTGCAATTGAGAAATTAAATAAGAACAATTTCCAAATGTTGAAATTTAAGATTATGAGTTTTTTGATGGGGAAAGCCTATGGGAGTTCGTAATCAGTGATGAAAAAGAACCTCCTTTCCTAAAAAAACCCCACATAACAACAAATTCAAATGAACAAAACTTGGCATCAAAATGTTAGGAAAATCTTATATTAATTTTTTATGAATGTGTGCAATTTGATGATTGTGCATATTCAAGATGTAAAATCACCCAAGCAAGCTTGAAATAGATTGGTGAAAATGTATAACACCAATATACAAGCCTACAAAATGTAGCTCAAGCAAGAGTTGCATAATTTGTAAAAAAACAAGATGAACATTATTGACTATTCTATAAAGGTGAAAAACCTTACGGATGTTTTTGCATATATAGGAGCCCCTGTAATTAATGAAGATCTAGTGGCTATGATCTTAATGCAACTAAATAGGTGGAGGCTAAAACATTAAGGACAAACTCTGTAATGGTTGTTGAGAATTCAAGCTCAAGTAGTTAGGTCTCATTAGTTACTGGAGTAGGAAAGTAACTAGGTTACTTTCACAAGGTTGAATTACTTTTTTTACTTATATTAGATTGGTTATTTGTGGTTTGGTTTTTTAGTTAAATACCTTGGTGTTGATGGTTTGACTTTTTTTTTTCTTTACACAAGTTTGTGTATTTCATGTGACAAGAACCTTGAGGAGTTATTGATGTTATGTTTCGTGTTGTGAGCATCATGTTGTAGTTTCCTTTTAATAAATATTTAGGTTTGCACTTGAGTAGATCTCCTATTTGTTAGTAATGGTATTAGAGCTTAGGTTGTTGAATGAGAAAGTTCAAAAAGATTTAGAGCTAGAAAGTCTCTAGTAATATCATAGGAGTTTGTCAAGTGCAAAAGAAAAACGGGAAAGAATGTGAAGAGAAAGAAAAAAAAAGAAAAGAGGTGAGAAGAAATCAACATATCAAGGTTGTGGAAGTCCAAAGTTTTTTCTTCCACTATAGTTTGAATAACATTTGTATCATCTTCACTAATAGCTGGTTGATCCTTACTTGGTTTGCTCATCATGATGAAGACACTCTATACACAAAACCCTAAACAATAAACCAATTACTTCCTACATGGCTTGCTTTATCCCTCTTGAAATAATACATGTTTTTTTATTATGCAGAGCATATGACCAACTCTTAGTTATTAATTCAAAGAAGGTAAATTCCACATGTAAATTCATCATTCGTGAATTTTTAATGCTATCAAATAGTGTCCCCATGACGACTAGACAACTTTTCTGTCCAAGACACATCTTTTCAAATTCTGAACATACAATATCAATTATTCACCTAGATTTGAACAACTCTAGATTCACTATAAGAAAAGGTAGTTTTTTAGAAAACCAACTTGACCGAAATGTCCACATTGACCAAAAGGTATGTCCATTTTGACTAAAGGATTGGGGCATGAAAAACACAAGTTACATTTGATTAAATTGACTTTTTTGACCAAGTGTCCAATCGACGATCTGGTGAAAATGGACAAATGTTCATTAAAATGGCCATGATTTAGTCAAATTGGCCATCCTGATTTGACCCTTAGTAAAATTGAACATTATGATTTGACATTTAATCAAATGAACCATACTCATTTGATGATTTAGCCTACTTGTTAAGCCTAGGCTACCTACCTAATTTAACATAATTAGTAGGTTAGGTTAGGCCTAGACTACCTATCTAGCGTAGCATAATTAATAGGCTATTAGGTTATTTATTAAATAATAATCTAATTAGTGGCCTAGTTAAGTAGCCTATAACTAGGTAATGTAAGCCTTTTAAGTAGATACCCTAGGTGACTTAATCTTGTTAAGTAGACCTATTAGCCATGTAGGTAGCCTGTTAACCTAAACCTATTATAGGTATGTAGCCTAGGCCTACTAAGTAAATAACATAAGCCACCTAGGCCTAGTAGGTAGGTAGCCTATCCTACTAGTTAGGTAGGTAGCTTAAGCCACCTAAGCCTAGTAGGTATAAAGTAGCTTAACTTAAGCCTACAAGGTAGGTAGCTTAAGCCACCTAAGCCTAGTAGGTATAAAGTAGCTTAACTTAAGCCTACAAGGTAGGTAGCTTAACTTAGGCCACTTAGGCCTACTAGCTACATATGTACCTTAATTTAGGCCACTTAAGCCTACAAGGTAGGTAGCTTAACTTAGGCCACTTAGGCCTACTAGCTACATATGTACCTTAACTTAGGCCACTTAAGCCTACAAGGTAGGTAGTTTAACCTAGGCCACCTAAACCTATTAAGTAGGTAGCCTAACCTGAGCTACTTAGGTAGGTACATAGCTTAATCTAGGCTACTTAGGACTATTAGGTAGGTAGCTTAAGCTTAGACCTACTTAATAGGTTAAGTTACCTACCTAGTATGTCTAGGCTAGATCTATTAATTATAGGCTAGTATCACTACTAGAAATTTTGTCTTTTGCAACTTGTCTTATGCAACTAAAAAATCTCACATGCAACTATTTGGAGTTGCATGCAACATGTGCAGTTGCATGCGACATTTTTGAGTTACATAAAACAAGTTGCAAAAGACAAAATTTCTAGTAGTATATGTGCTTACATAGCCTACTAAATAACATAGGCATAGGTATAAGCAAAGACTTAATAGGTACCTATAATGCTTAATTGACTATAACCTACATGTTACCTAAGTACATGCATTTATTAATAGATATTTCCTACCTACCTAGGCTAATCTACCTATAACCTACTAATTTATGTAAATAATGTAAAAACATTCAAGATCATTTAATGCAATATGTTAATAAAAATTCATGGAAGTTGATTACAATATGTTGGTCCAAAACCATGTTCATTACAATATGTTGTCCAAAACAAATCACCTTATGGGGTGGTGGTACAATGGTTAAGGACTTGATTCCTCAATGTGAAGGTAAGGAGTTCAAATCCCCACACTTCCAACTTAAGCTACCTTGGTTATTTAAGTGACCTATTAGGTAGCCTAGGTTGCAAAGCCTACAAGACCACATAGGCTAGGCCAAGTGGCCTAGCTTAAGTGGTTTGGTGTAGCCTAGGTGGCTAAATTAGGTGGTTTAACCTAGGCCTAGGACATAGGGTTGGATGGTAAATAAATAAAATTTGGCATTAATTATTAGGTTTATTAATTAGGTAAGTAGGTAGGTAGGTAAGGTAGGGTAATTAATTAATTAATTAATATTTTCATATTCATTTTAAATAAGATAATTTAAATAATATATATAAAAGGTTACTACCCAAATTATATTATTATCATGGTGATTTAGTAAAAAAACCTAGTTAAAAAAACTAACCAAAAAGACCTAGTCAAAATGGTTGGGTCCAAATCAACTTGTCCAAAATGGCACTTTGGTCAAGTTGGACATGGGGGCAAAAAAACCATAGGGGGGGTTTTTTTGACTAAAATTCCCAATAAAAAAAGCCAAAATGTCTTATAGTGATTTATAACAAAATTTGAATTGACCATAGATTAATTCGAATGATTCATTGATAACAACCCCAAGGTTTTTAAAATTACTCTAGATTTCAAACATTTTTTTATCATGATAAAAAACATTTTACTGACATAATTTATTTAGTATGTACAATCTAGGTCCATGGACTAACTAAGCATGTGACTAAAATGTATTTAAAACAAGTTAATTTAATAACTTTATAACTAAATTATAAGGTGGGAGATATTCCTACCAAATTTGGGGTGGAATCAAATGCCTTCTATAGCTAGAATTGCCAAGATTTGTCACCTTGTAGCCTATTTGATTTTCAGTCACCAATTCAATGCTAAGTTCCACAAAATGTTGGGCTCCTTATCATAGTCATATATTAATCATCCATATCAAAGTTTGACATTGTAAATTTCCCACATTTGTTCTGATTCTGGATATGTAAGCATTTCTTATCACACGCTTATTTATAAAATGTCAATAAGGTGACCAAACAACATTTTTGAAAAAAGTCACATTTAATCTCATTAATACACCTACAACTAACTTGGAGAGGTGCGACCTATTATGTAAGTTGCTTGGTCAACTTAACTTGTACCACCAGGACTTTACAAAAATTAGAATATGTTAAAATACATAGTTTGCAGATTTAAACACATGAGAAACCATAGAATCCTTGAATGTAAAGGAAAGCTAGACTACAACAAATTAAAATTTAGGATGATCAAAGTACATTTATGTAGAACTAACATTCATTTAAAACAAAATTTGGCTAGAGATCTCAAACTTCTAGCCTTTCCATCTTCATCAACATTCATGTCAATATGGAACTAATTCTACAACTCACATAATTGCAAGTTTACATAAAAGAAACAACAACATGAAAGTATCCAAGCATTGCATTTAATTAGACCACATGTCATTTGTAGGCATTTCATTGACAAATTTGGATGCATCATCTATGCTCCCACATCTCCAGCATTTACACATCCTAAACTATTACTTATAAAGATGGCACATTCACAACAACTTTGAAAGTTCAATTTGATGACATACTTGACTTTTTTCAAGTGCTGCTATGTTTTCATGCATGTGCAATTGACCCAGTTTGCAGTCGGCTCCACATTGATTTCTTCAAATGCCATACACACTCCTACCCACAATGTAAGTGTCAAAACAAAAGGATTACACTCCAAGAAACAAAATTGATCATAAAAATCAATAGCAAAAAAAAAGTCACTAGAAAAAAATATCAACATATAATATATGAAAAAATGCACAATGATACCAAGAAAAACATCCATAGATGTTGTATAGAGACCACTAGTAAATGTTTCACCAACATTCTTCGCACCCATTAGAACACATCTATGAAAAAATATTATTTTATGGGGTAAATGCATAGTATAGTGGTTCATATTCCACAGAAGTCCACATCTAATGTTAAAATTTTAATTTTCTGCGGTACCATGGGTTAAATGGTAATAAAATCCATGTATTAAAAGCAATTAAGTCCATATTAAGAAGAGCCCAAGTAAAGATTCCAAATATATGCACCTTTGATAAAAAAATTTGAAAATGAATGAGAAATAACAATGTTATGGGCTTATGAAAATACAAGTTAATTAAGGGCATTCAAAAGTTCATAGGTAGAATTTGGCTATAATTCTTAAGGAAAATTTTCCCATAAAAGTGTATTATTTCAATCTAACTCATATGTTAGGTCACTATAGATAATTTTGAATAAAATTTAAGATGAACCTTTCAATTTTCTATCATTCCAATCAACCAGCTAGTTCATAATTTTGAATTCCAAAAGTCCACTACTATTAGCATATGAACTTTTTATATATCAATAAAAAACTACACATATATCTTCATAATAAAGTTGTTAATTTACATTCAACTTCCAATTAATAAATTTAAAAATATACTATTCACCATATGCCTTAAAACAAGGGGTACCAAGTAAAAAACACCATTTTGACACCAAAAGTGAGCCACCATACCTTACATTCACCAAGTATGAAAAGAAGCTTACTTTGAACTTGTTTCCAATAATTAACCTTAATTTTTTAATCTGCACATTTCAAGGAAATTAAATGGAGTATCAAAAGAAATATGAACACATTTTGTCAATTACCTATTCCATTTTTATCAAAGCAAAATATGTACTTGCTTGATTCTCATCTTCAAGTAAATCTTCTTCATTCCTTCAAGTCATTTCATTTTGGTAATGGAGCCACTATAACAAACAAACCCTATGAACAAAAATGATCACCATTGAACTTGATCTTTCTCCATGTTAAACCCTAAACCCACGATATAATTGCAAACCATTGGTGATTGAAAAATGTGTTGCTATTATTTAGGGTAAGCTCAAGCAATGGTCGGGTAAGTTTACCTAATGCTTACCCAACCACTGTTTCAATGAAAATTGAACAATGTATTCATTAAAACACTTTGTCCATGGGTAGGTTGTTTCATTTGAATTCACTTGAGAGACATTACTAAAATTCTTAGTTTTTCAAATTGGAATTTTGGTCCCAAAAAAATTTCGGGGGGGGGTGGTGGGGGGCAAAAAGACCCCCTGTCATTTTGGACAAGTTGATTTTAACATGTCTAGTGTGTGTTAACAAATAGGAGATCTATTCAAGTGCAAACATAAATTTTTATTGAAAGGAAACTACAACATGATGCTCACAACACGAAACATAACATTAAGAACTCCTCAAGGTTCTTGTCACATGAAATACACAAACTTATGCAATGAAGAAAAGAGCACTAAACCATCAACACCAAGGTATTTAACTAAAAGACCAAACCACAAATAACCAAATTAATATAAGTAAAGAAAGTAATTCAACCTTGTGAAAGTAACCTAGTTACTTTCTTACTCTAGTAACTAATGAAACCTAATTAATTGAGCTTGAATTCTCAACACTCCCGCTCAAGCTTAAATCCACTTTTAGTACACCAAGCATTTTTCTAAACTTATTTAGCTTGTTTGTACCTAAAGCCTTTATGAAAATGTTAGCAACTTGATCTTCAGTATTAACATGAATAAGGTCAATTTCTTTTGTTAGAACTTTTTTTCTAATAAAGTGGTAGTGCACCTCAATGTGCTTTGTCCTAGCATGATAGACCGGGTTGTTAGCAAATAGTATGCTACTGATGTTATCACAATAAATGACAATAAGAGCATCCACTAACCGTCCCAAATCTGATAGTAGTTTTTGTAACCAAACTCCTTCACATGGAGCAATTGTTACACCTCTGTATTCTACCTCTATGCTTAATAATGCAACTGTTGGTTGTTTCTTATTGTTCCAACTAATAGCACCACTTCCAAAAGAAAACATGAAACCATTGGTCGATCTTCTATTTGAAACATTGCCAACCCAATCAGCTTCCGTGTATCCATGTACTTGTAACTGGCTCTTAACTTCATAAAAAATTCCACACTGTAATGTATGTTTTATGTACCTCAATATGCGCTTCATTACATCTAAATGTGGCTCTCGTGGTGTTTGCATGAATTGACTTACCACTCCAACTACATAACTCAAATCTGGCCTTGTGATGGTCATGTCAATCAAACTCCCCACTATGCGTTTATACATAGTGGTATCCTTCACAAGGTTTCCTTCATTTACATTTAACTTCACATTTTGCTCTAATGGAATTGAAATGGGTTTGTAATTTGTCATCCCATATTCGAACAATTTGTTCAAGGCATATTGCCTTTGTAGTAACCATATCTCTTTAAAGGACTGGATTACCTCAATGTCGAGGAAGTAACGCAACTCTCCCAAATCTTTCATCTCAAACTTTTGCTTCAAAAGTTTTTTCAAATCAAAGATGTCTGTATCATTATATCCTGTGTTAATCAAGTCATCAACATAGATGACTATGACTATAATCCCATGATTTGTCTTTTTCACATATAGTGAAAAATCTACATTGGATGTTTGAAATCCATTTGTGATAAGATACTGACCTATCTTGTCTAACCAAGCTCTAGGTGCTTGCCTCAAGCCGTACAAAGCTTTCTTCAACCTACAAACCAAATTAGGATGTGTTTCATCCACATAACCTAGTGGTTGCTCCATGTACACTTCTTCATGTAAATTTCCATGAAGAAAAAATTCTTTACATCCATTTGATGTAAAGAACATCCTTTTGTTGTTGCCATAACAATAATTGCTCTTACAATTATCATTTTGGCAACTGGACTATAGGTCTCCTTATAGTTTATGCCATAAGCTAGGGCATAACCTTTGTTGCAACCCCACTTTGGGGCTAAGTGTGAGAATGTAACTCACATTCCCAAAAGTGGGAAAATGGAGTCCTCCGGGACTCCCGAAAACTCAGAAGACGATTTGAAGGGTCAAATCTCCTCGCCTTGGCGTGTTCTTTATATCAATGAAAAGCTCTTGAAGCGTAAATGTCCAAAATAGCCTCGCATTGCCCATTTGGACATCTACAGACCAAGTTATGGGCAAACGAAGGGCCGGGAGTCAAACTGCCAGTTTGACTCCCCACCACTAAAAGTCAGGAATCGACTTCTTCTCGATGTCGCCTCAAGGAGTGCGACACGGAGTTGGAAAGCTCTCGACAAGAGCTACAACTTTGGTTCAAGGCTCGTCCCGATCCGAGTTTGGGGCGAGGAGCTATGGCCGTCCAAAGTCCTAGGACTCCAACCCGGGACAATTTCAGGACTCCAACTTGGGAGTCCCGGGAAAAAGAGCCATTTGGATGTAGCCTCAGTAGAGAGCTGCAGAGTATACTATATGGGGGAAGGCGGTGGCTTCCCTCGAGTCCGGGCCGTGGTGAGTCAAGTAGTCCAAGTTGCCCGTGGCTTGTCCTAACACCCAAGGGTGTTTCCGAATGTGAACTAACCCTTTTGTGGTTGGTTTTGGATGCAGATTCGTGCTTGATCTTCTAATCCATCTTCCGAGTCTAATCCCAGGACTCCTAGCACGCCCCTCTACCCCTCTTTAGTGCTGGAAGTCGGGAGCGCCCCTCAAGTCCCACTTTTCCGCAACTACACATAGTTGGACCCTCAAGTGGGTTCAACCCGAGACTTGGGAGTGCGTCACGTGGTATCAGAGCATTCGGTGCTCGACCCACCCTTGGGACATTGGGATGGCACCCAAGAAGAACCGGAAGCAAGCTCCTAAGAATAGGTCCGAGGAACTCGTCGAAGACCTAGTAGCCTCGTCAGAATCAATTAGGGAGGAGGAACCAAATTCCCGGGAGGACCAAGATGAGCCCGAAATTGGACCCGGAAGTGAGGAGGAACAACGGAGCTCGGTCCTATTCACCCCGGAGCAACTTGAAGTCCTCCTCAAGATGAATAGGCCCGACTTTGGTGAGTTGGTGGCGGCCTTCAAATGGGGACCTCCAAGGGTGAAAGGTTTCAACCGGCCAAGCCCGGGAACTTCGATGGTGCCTGAGACCGAAAAGTTGTGGATGTTTGGCTTGTGGAGATGGAGGATTATATACATGCCACCAAAGTTGGACGGCATTCCGCCGTGGAGCTTGCTCAATCCTACGTAAAAGGCTATGTTGCCACATGGTGGCGAACGGTGAGACAAGAGGAGGGCAAAAACCATGGCTACACGTGGGAGTTCTTTAAGGAACGCCTTGAGTCGGAGTTTGTTCCAAGGAACTCCGACTACATTTTGAGGTGCAAGCTCCGAGAGCAAACTATTGTGGAAATTTGGTTGTGAACTCCATCATTTTCAATGCCACCACTTGCCTTGCAATAGGATCAATGTCTACGTAGAAATACCTCCAAACCACCATCCTTGATTGTAATAAGGCTTTGAGACCTGTGCTGTTACCACTAAAAAACTCTAGTAATGTAATCCCCTCCTTAGGTGGTGTCCATGTGATTAGTTGATGAAATATTAGCTTAATGGGTTCGCCATGGCTCTCCATGTTCTCAAAACTAGACAAAGCTTTGACCAAGGGTTCTTGGGCTACTTTGAACCTCTGTAAAACCTCTGGTCCGTGTTGAATGTCAGTAGGAACCACCTTCAAGCTTTCAGTAGCTTGGGTGTAAGCTATTTCCTCTCATTTCCCTTTATCCACTCGTGGTTAACTTGTTGGATGTAGGAAATAATGTGTGTTTCCTTGAGCATACAATGGTGAGCCATAAGACTATGGTTCCCATGTAAATCAAGGGGTATGTATCCCAGGTGGTAGCCATCAATTTCCCAATCCACTTGGTAATATGCATGCTCAAATTAATTATCAATTGTGAAACCTAGTGGAAACATGGCCTCTTGCCCAATGAGCACATCGTAATTGGTGGCATTGGTGATTAAGATCTAACATGTAGGCAAAGCTCCTAATCTGTACCTTCATTAAAATTAAGTGTAATCAAATCCGAACTTTCCCCAAGGTCTCCTCTACGCTCCCACTAGAGGTGTGAATTTGCCACATAGATTTTCGTAGTTTGGAGTCGAGCATGCCCATCTTCTTGGTGATTTGAATTCTAAGAATCACTGGTTGGGCACATGTATAAAGAAGTACCACTCTGGGTGTATGTCCTCCCACCTAGATTGTTGAGTCAATATTGTCGACAATGGCAATTCCGATGGTGATGGAAGTTTTCTCACTAGGCACCACCTTTGGAAATGAATGAAAGATTTTGTGAAAAGAATGGTTATCCACAACGCCTTTGTTGAATAAAAAATCCACAAGTGAGGTGTTCTTAGCTCCCTTTTAATATGTGAATGTAGAATCAGAAGTAGGAAAGCCCACTAGTTTAGCCATGCTAGAACTAGTGACCAGATTACGAATGCCATCTACAACACGTGAACTAATTGAATGTCTCTCCAAGGTGTTGGATGGGACCCTGTAGCATGTGGATGAGGGATTGGTAGAAGACCTGATGTAGTGTTCAAGGTATACTTTAGTATTGTAATTATGTCCCTGGTGCTTAGTTTCAAATCTTGAAAACTAAACAACGTTATACTCATAAGTTTTTGCGCCACTTCATGCATTTGAAATTAGCACTCCATAAGCTGATCAATGGAAAATTGTGTGTTTTTCTAATGTACATGTACTCCTGGGACACGAAAATTTGATGCCTTAGTAGCTTGTGGTGTAATAGTCTCCTCCCCCCTCACCAACAAGGTGCATTCTTCTTCCGTGTTGAGAGGACGAAAAGATTGTGGCATGACTACTCGAGCTCTTTTAACCCTAGTAATAGGACTTGAACCATATGCGAGTCCATCAGTCTGAATTACTTGCCTTGTGGTAGACATTCTAGGTGCCACACTAGCCTCTTGTGCTGAGAAGTAGGAAGGGCATAAAGAAATGGCAAATTTTGGTGTGAGACTAAAATTGTGTGCATTGGAAAGAACATACTCCCTAACCATGGCATCGTGTTAGAGGCCATAGAATAACCTAGGAGGTCCCTCCCATGATCCTAAACCTTGTACAGGTTGGGCATGACTACCTAGTTGGGAAGACTTACTTTTTAGATTAGCAAGTTGGGCCTTTAATGATACAAGTTCATTTTGTAGAGTTTGAACTTGAATGGCATGGGCTTGAAGCACTTCCCTCTTGTTAGCATTGTGCTCCTTCTTCTTAACATTCTTATTGGAATTACCCTTGGTGGGGAAAGCCTGAGTGGAAAGTTGAGGTGCTTTGGCTTTTGGTTGAAGGGTAGCGAAAGATGTTGGTAGATTTTGTCCTGGTAATCGGAGTTGCTTCCATTTTGGAAACTTGGCAAAACAGACAACTTCCTAATGTCCCTTTTTCCCACAATAATCACAAAAAAGATCCTTAGAAAAAATGTTGCACTCACTAGCTTTGTGGGCAAGATTGCCACAGTAATTGTAAGAAAGTAGGATGGGTGCAGCTGAGTGCACCGCTTTAACCCTTAAAAAAGAATGTGATGATTTGGTTGATGTAGTTGGTGGAGGCTAAGGCCTTGAACATGATGGAAACCTCATAGTATTAGTTTCATAGTGTGCATGAGCCAATTCTAGCTTTTCAAAAATGTTGTACACATCAAGTAAAGTGTACGAATATCCAGATTCTACGAAAACCCGTTGCAAAACCTACACATGGAGTGTCGGAGTACCTTCCAACAAACGAAAATACTGATGGGCAACATCCAGGTTTGTGATGCTCTGAATATCTTCTTTAAACTTGAAAAACTTCATGTAGAGCATCTTAAGGGTTTCATCCTTTTGTTGATAGAAGGTGGCGAGCTACATAATTTTTTCAGAACAAAAGTTGGTGCATTGATGGTGGGAGGAATGTTTGGGGTAGCAACAATGAGTTGTTGAGGAGAAAGGTTTATTAAAATAGGTACCAAATTTGGATTATTGGGCATAGTCCCATGATGTGTAATGGTAGCTTGTAGTGCAGCTTGAGAGGCGGTGGTGATGGATGTGGCATAGGCTGGATTAGGGATTTGGGTGATGCCCAAAATCTTCGAAGAATGTTCTTCATAGACATCCAATGCTTCATAGTGCACATAACGAATTAGTTGTTTGAATGCGAACGCTTCAATGTAATTAGCACCACACTTGAAATTCAATTCACAAACCATAGTTGAAAAAGTTGCCTTAAACTCCCTCAAAGAAATGGTACATGGCCTTCTGCTGAACTTCTCAATTCTCCTAGAAGAACTATTGACCTCCATGGTGTATATGGGTGTAGAGGTAACGGCTTGTAACAGAATATATGGTGATAGTGTGAAAGCTGGTGCGGCAATAAATGTACCCCACTAATTAATGCCTCCAAATGGATTTTGATGTACCATTGATGTAATGTAACTTGAACTTGAATTCCTAGTAAAAGTTGTACTGGATGACGGTGGCACTATAGATGTTTGATGGTACCGTCATGAAGATTATGAGTTAAAAAAAATCAGCTCAAATGATTGTGTGTTACTTCATAGCTGATACCTTGGCTCTGGCTGAGCGATAGTGCTTTCATCATCCAAAAGCATGGTGTTGTCCCATGCCCCAAAATTTTGTAACAATACAAAACACTAATTACAAAGTTCTAACACAACCTATCTAACTAAATGCAACCGTAATGGAAAGGTATTAGATATGTATGTACATAATACATATGATTTGAAGAATATGGTGCGTCGACGAGGATGACCAACAATGAACAGATGTCGATGCATGATATCTGTGGATAGAAGGGGCTTGATGAATGGATGGAACTGAATGGACAAAATTAGACAGAACTGGTTAAACGAAACCGAACGAACAGACGAAACAAACCGGATGGATAGATGCAAGTTGACGGACATTGAACGAAACTATGACGGACGGCGACGAATGACAGACATTGAACGGAACTATGACGGACGGCGACGGATGACAGACAACAACTATAACGAACGACGATAATAACTGTGATGGACAGTAACGACAACTATGATGGCAACGAACAACGACTACAACAAACGAAGATTCCAATGACGACGATGACAACTACGACGGCAATGGCAACGGACGATGACTGCGACGACAATGGACGATGATGACAATGGTGGTGACAATGATGAACGACGATGAAGATAAACGAAGACGACGAACGATGATGGTGACAATGAGAACAATGACGACAACGGCAATGGACGACAAATAACGGACGACAACTACCACGGTGATGAATGACCACTACAACGACGATAGATAACAATAGTAACGGTGACAACAACGACGACAATGGTGACAACAACGAACGACAACGATGATGGACGACGACGGTGATAGGCAACGATGGTGACGAACGATGATTACGCCGATGACAGTGCTGCAAAGTGGTCCGCGTCCACGAACTCTATGACGATGGCGTGCAGAAGAAAAAATAAATAAAATTTTCTTCTACTTCATGTTTTATTTTTATTGTTATTTTCTTCTTCTTCTTCTTTTTCCAAAATTGCTACAAGGGCAACTCACTACATGATTGCAAGCTAAAAAACACACAGGAGTGCACAAACCAGATGCTAACCTCAAAACCCATGTACAAGGAAAGGAAGTGTATGTGGGGTTACATCACCTGGTGCAGATCTTGTATTGCAATCAAACCTTGTGTGTGTGTGTGTGTGTGTGTGTACGTGCTCCCAAGACCTAAAGCTGGTAATAAAACAAGTTTTGGAATTGTTCACTCATTCCTCCCTCCGAAGCTTCGGAACTCAAAACTTCACAACTTGTAGCTTGTTTCTGGTGTCCCTTCTCCCTTGCTTACGTTGTTGCTAGTTATGGTTATTATTGTTCATGTTGTAGTTGTAGTACAAAAGTAGAAAAAGAAGAAGAAGTAGTTGCAACTCAAAAACACAAGAAACTAGCAAACAAAAGAAACCCAAGAAACTCAAAGCCAAGAAAAATCTATCGCTTTTAACATTAAGTGATAGAGAAGAATTTTTCTAGAATTAAATTGAAAAGAAAGAAAGAAAACGCAGTGTATGTAAACGGTGGCCATGTAATAGTTGCCGTGAACATCTAAAAATCCAATATGACTGTGGAAGAAACTCTCCCTGACAAAGGAATTCTAGAAAAATTAACAAGAGAAGGGAAAAGCTTAACCTTTTATACATCCATCAACAAAGTTGAAACCCTAAACAAACCATAACCCTAAAACACCTAATAATATACAATAACCTAAGAAAGTACATTAACCTTAAACTCATGATTGGCATGTCTGTAACCAGTCGTCATGTATGAGGCCATGCATACAGGCATGACAGTTTCATCCTATCTTTATTTTTTGAACACCTCACTATTCAGTTGTTACATATATTTTCATTCCTACTACTTGTACAAGTACTATAATTATTTTTAAACCTTGTGCATAAAATGCTGAATTTCAACATTTCATATTGACATTGAATAAAAAAATTCATTTTACAAATATTATTAAAAGAGGGGATAAGCTGTGAGAGGAGGCTTGTCTTTTCCTTTTTCTTGAGCGCCTCCATTGTTGTTACATAGATTTTCATTGGTCTTACTTGCACAACTATTATAATTATTCACAAACTTTGTGCATTAAATGTTAAGTTTCAACATTTCATATTAAAATTTAATAAAATTTTAAACAAATGACGATTGAATATAACAAAATAGAATACTGGGAAAATTTTTAAACCTTGACCCTGTTATTTTTTAATGCCCTAATAAGGTATCAACTTTTAAAAATAAACTAAGATTTCAAGTGATTAATTCTTAAGTGAGAACCAGTGAACAGGTTTCAAACAGGGTATGGATCTGGGTAATACTTGAAACCCTGCTCAATTCTTAATCATTATCTCATACCCGCCCAACACTGGTTAGGACCTGGTTTTTCATCCAGTCATTCAAAAATATTAGGTACGAAAATTGGATGGATGAATGTTTTTTTCCACAACCCCCCCCGTTCCAGCCCCCACTCCACCCCTGCCCCAACCAAACCCTAATTACGTCGGTGGCGCTAGAGCTTCTCCGAATTCCTTTGTGTCGTCTCGTTCACTCCCAGTCTCTGTTTTCTATTTGTTTCTCGCTTTGCCTTGCGACGATTAGGTTTGTGCGGCTGCAATCATGGTGAGGATGTAGGGAGGTAGAATTTTGTTTCTTGTTTCTCTTTTCAATATGATCTGGGAAGGCTTTGTTACGAGGAGGAGAAATTTGGTGTTTTTTTTGTTTTGGTCTAGGGCTTTGGATGCTTGAGATTGGAAAAGGAGTTGGCGAAGAGGAAGAGAGCAGATGGTGTTTTTTTTCTAATAAATGTAAGCGTGTTTTGTGGGTGTTCCAGGATAGACTCGAACTGCCACATGACGTGTTGGGATCCCATGATACACTGCGCCATGGGCTGCCTGCTTTGAAGAATGAAGCGTTGCCGATGCACCCGGTTGAGGTCATCCAGAATACGGTAGGTTCTACTCGGTTGTTCTTCATCTTCCTCAAGCGCTTCATTTTTTCTTGACCGACGTCCTGGAATTGCTCTCTCTCTCTCTCTCTCTCTCTCTCTCTCTCGCTAGTCCCGGCATGCGCCTTTTGTCTTTCTTTCCATGTCAGTGTTTAAGGCCCTGTGTGCAGGGTTAATCTCCGTCTGTATCTGTGATCAGGAGTAACTGGAGCAAGTCTGTATCTGTGATTAGGAGTAACTGGAACAATCTAGGGTTTCAACAGGATTTGAGGCGAAGACAACGAGCCTAGGCTTTCAACTATTGCCTATTGAAACCCTAAGCTAATTGAGAATTCATAGTGGAAATGATTTTGGTATTTTCATGAAGGTTTCTGGATTGCTGAAATTCTTTTCTTGTTGGTCATGATGCAACTTTGGGGATGTGAAGACCAGCAAGTACCAGCAGCAGACAAAGCGCACCCTTTTAGAGAAGGTCTATGGATCAGCCTTTCCCATGAAGATGGATATTGAACGCCAGATTTTGTCAAAGTAAGAAACTTTGTGCTTGTATCATCTTTCCATAGTCTCGTCCTCTTTCCAATAAGTACAGGTTTCTCCAGAGCTTGGGGCACACATGCTCTTTGGTGGTGGTGCTGGTACCATGAAGCTCCCAAGCATCTTAAGAGTGGACTTGCTGCCATCAATAGATTGAGCCCTAGGAGAAGCTATCATGTTTGCATAAAATAGCTGTTCCATAGCATCTTCAAGCAAGGTATTGTGTCTCATCTAACTGATGGATGGGTGCAGGTTCCAGCGCCCACCTGGGCTTGTGCCCTCATCTATGCTTGGCCTTGAGTCCTTGACTGGTTCTCTGGATGACTTTGGATTTGAAGATTACCTGAATGGTATGGCTACGTTCTTTTGTCCATCCTGATGTTTTGGCATTGTCTTCAATCTCTCTTTTCCTTCTTGTAGTCCTTTACAGGCTTGTCTTTGCTGACTTAGTTGTTAAGTCTCATTTGGATCTGTTATTGCTCCATAGAAGTTTGTTTGCCAGTAAGAGTGTTCAAGAAATCCATTTTGGATCCAGTCCCAGAGAGCAGATGCAAAAATTCCATCTGTATGCTGTAGGATCTATGCTTGTTTTACACAGTAGTTCCAGAAAGTGAACTTGTAGACATATTCCAGTGCTTTGCAAAAATGTGATGCTGATCTGAGGTGTGAGATGCTTTCTGGTTTTTCTGTTACTCTTCAGCATACTCAAGTTTGCAGTCATGTAGGGTTAGAGTTAGAGATCTGAGATTGTTGATGTCAAGAACATATTCTGGAGTATGAGGTTGGCATTTCTTAATCACATGTGCGCAGTGTTTGTTGAAGTTTCTGGAGCAAATGCAGATTGAGCCATTGTATTGTTCCTGGACATTCTTTGCAGATCCAAGAGAGTCAGAGACCCTAATCCCAGTCGACATGCATCAGGCTATGGAGGTTCGCCTTGGGCTCTCCAAGGGTCCAGTTTCTCGCGCTTTTCTTTGATGTGATCATGTCGTCTTGGCTGAATGGCGATGTAAAGTCAATGTGCCAAACAGAAGGGATGGATTTTGGACATTCTGACTGTCAATATGTTTATTTGTTACTAGTTCATAGTATTTTCTTGTCATCAAGTAGTGAGAGTCTTCTGTCAGTCATATTACGGCTAGAGCTGAGATGACAGCCTTTGTTGCTGAACATTGCATGAAAACAGTCAATCAGGTTGGCTCATTAAGTGTTTTTAAGTACATTAAGGGCTGGAAGTTACCAATGAGCTGCACTAACTGGTTGCTTGAAGTTGCCAGATGTCAGGAGAATGTCCTCTATTGTTTGAGATGGATCTCACATATTTCAAACAATTGTAGCTTGTTAGAACCTGAGCAACAACTGTGATGTCAGAACTTGGATAGCCTGAATCCCGAAAATCCTTTGTGAAGGTCTGGTAATACCTAGCCTGGTTAGGGTATGTTGCATATGTTGTGCAGCTTATGGTTAGCACATAAGCAACATACCCTAACCAGGCTAGGTCTGGCATAGGAATTATGCAGTTTATAAGCCACGTTCACTCACAGCCCAATCAGAAGCAGTCCTTTTGTAATGTTCCTCTACTTTAGACAAATCCAGGAGTTTAGGAGTTGCAATGTGAATAGGTCCCCAGGTTGGGTACAATCCCCAAAAAAGAGGCCAAGGATGAAGCCTAGCTGAATGCAACTGTCCATTTCAGCAATTGCCTGCTCACCCATCTTATGGCACTAGACAAATGTTATGATGGTCCTAAAGATTGGTAGTTCATGAGATTGTAGGAGGCACAAGGCATTTTATGCCCACAATAGGCATCTTCCATTCACTCTGACCACCTGCTTGGGTGAATGTCATGCATGGAGGTTGTTGTGACTCTCTTTGCAAGATGCCAAATCTGCAGACATTGAAAGCAGAAACAATTCATCATATGGAAGTTATTAAGCAGAATTTTCAAGCATTGGACTATTCTGGTTGAAAGCTAATCAAGCCTTTGTACTGAATATTAATCTAATCAAGCAAATTCACTAAGCCTGGATTGCCAGAATAAAGATCCAAATGCAATGTTGTCAATTTGGAAACTGACAAATAGCCCGTAGAGCTACTAGATCCCCGAAGAAGAATTATCATGCTATTTTCAGTTGGTCAGTTTATCATAAAAACAAATTTTCCAAGGATATAGTTAAAAACCATTTTACAATTTGTTTTTTACACAATGAAGGTCCAGCTACTAGCCCTCTTCTTATACATTGCCTGAATCAAAGTACACTCAACTGCCCACTGAGTAGAATTTTGTGATCGAGTTTCTCAGTTAACCTTAGAGTTTGGGTATGGCCAAACCAGAAGATCCAAAGCCAGAACAAGTTGAACTTGTTTTTGGCAACAAGATACAAGCTGGAACAAGTTGAAATCGTTATCACCAATCTGGATCTTGCTGAAGCTTTCAGCAGGTATCAAAGACTAGTCTGCATAAGTGAAAAAATCAACCCTTTGTTCTCAGAATTGTGATTGTGCCATTGCCCTTAGTGCAAATCCTTGTGCAAGTGACTACTAACTTGCCAGAGAGGCCCACTCCATAGTCTATTTTCATGTTAGGCCTTAGATCATTTGTGCTCACAGAGCCACCGCCCAGAAGTGGTGTTCTCCTTGGAGGTGTTATCGATGATATGAGCTGGTTTATGTCCATCAGTGTCATGTCTCCATCAAGTACTCCCATGGGTTTCACCAATGTGAAAGGATATGCCACTGGAGTGCTCAAATTGAATTTCTTCACAGCAATTGTATTAACTGCAACAATGAATTTTTTTGGTCATGGAGGATCATCAGCAAATAGAAAAAGTACCCCTGTGCATGAGAGTGAAGAACTTTGCTCCTTGGTGACATCCAAAACTTTGCATTACTTACTTCTAATAACATTCTCTTTTTTATTTTTTGCTGGTATGTGCTGGCATCATGGGTGTGGATAATCTGAATCTGTTGAGATGGTGACTTTACCAGGTGTAGATGGTTGGCTAGAGAAAGGGGTCAGAGGACCTTGCAGTACAATCTCTTTGCTGAATGGCTTCAGTGGAGCCAAACCACCTGCCAGGGCAAAAAAATCATTTTGAGTCTCCCCCCACATCCATGTCGAAAAAACTTATCTTGAAACTCATCACAAAAGTAGAGGAATTAGATTTAGTGATTGTTTTTTCTCCTGAACATCCAGAGAAAGATCTATTACAGGAGCAAAATTTTCATTCTCCTGAACATCCATTTGAGAAAGATCTATAAGAGAAGAAAAAAAGTCTTTGTCCTGAAGATCCAGAGAAAGATCTGCAAAAGGAAAAAACAGTTCCTTTGTCCAGAACATCCAGAGAACAATCTGTAAGAGGAGAAAAAAAATTCAGCTTACAAAACATCCAGAGAAAGATCTGTAAGAAGAGAAAGTATTTCTGTCCTGAACATCGAGAGAAAGATCTGTCAGTAAAGAATTTCTTTTTTATCTTACCAGTTGTCTGTTTGACAAGTCCACCTGCTGCTTCTCTGCGCAACATTCAACACACGACACAAAAACAGAAAAAAAAGGAAGCTGTTGAGCACATTGGAAAATGCAACTGGTGAAACAACAGGCATTGACAAGAAGTAAAGAAAAGCTTCTGACCAAAATTGTGGAATCAGGTCCCACCAGGAGCTAACTTACTTCTTGCAACCCTGGAAACCATTTCTTCTTTGATTATCTTCAACACAAGTACTCATCCAATTCTCAGACATGGGAAGAAGCTCCAGAGTCGACTCTTGCAAAGAACGTTGATTGTGATCTGCTCCAACATCACCCACATGAAGAAGGTAAAAAGGGATAGTTGTACTTGAAAACATTTCTTCAGAGATAAGTTGTACTTGAGAGCATTTCTTCAGATTGCAAGAGCATTCAGATATCTATGATGCACTCCACCAGTCAATGTTCCAAATGTTTGGTGAAAGCTCAAAGTCGCCATTGCTGATGATCAGGTGATTACCATTGCTGGCTGCATACCAGATTGCTGCCATGCAGCTCAGCTCTCCATCATGCTTGAGAGGAGGATCTTCAAAGCAGCTGATCTGCAGTGTGACCATCAACAGACAATTAGGACAAAAGCATGTTGTGCATGAGAACTTCCAAGAGTGTAGTGAGCGTCAGAGTACGACCACAATCGCAAGAGAATTATGTCGATGTTTTCCGACTGTTTTTTTTTCCCATGCGCTGGTAGACATCAAAAGAGTTTTGCAGCATTCCAACCTTGAGAGGCGGCTCAAGCATCATCGGCTCAACGAGTGCAACAGCAGCATCGACACACGACATTTTCCGGCTGAATGTCGAATGTGGTATTGCATTAAACAAACGACGCCTCTTGAGACGAGCTGGTGGCCGCCTCTCTACTGAGCCATGGACTGTTGTATTCCCATCATTTTCTTCTTCTTCTCCTTCTTCTTCTCCTTCTGAGCTTTCTACAAGATGTCAAATAGCGGTGTGCATCAGCATCTACCAAGTAAAAATTGCATGGGATTAAAGCACCTCGCACTTGTAGATGGATGATGATGAAGAACAGTCTATGTCTCCAAGAATAGTTTTTTCCTCTTCGTGCGAAAGACTGACTGCGTCCAGGCCATCTCCTCCTACCTTGGCTTTTGTTTCGAGGGAAAGTTGGTGAATCGGTTAGCAAGGCGTCGTCGTCAGTGATCGGGGTTGAAAGCGCTGCCGACGTCGCCTCCAAGTCGTTGCGAGTCAATTCATCCCAAAGTGACTGCGAGAAATCTGTACAACATTGGAAGAGATGATCAAGAACATCAAAAACTCGATACTATTGTGGAAAGCTTCTTGGAGGGAAGGAAGGAATTCCTTCTGTTGGAAAAAAAAAACGCCTCCTCAATGCACTGATACCTAGTGAAACGTCCGCATCCACCAGTCCAGGCTCGAAGGGATCACGCCAATAACGATCCTCCCATGCGTCTGTCTCAATGCTGCTCTTCTCAGTCATCGTTGGTTTCCAGACTCCAATGGCCGGAAGCAGGAAAAATCGATATTCACAAGAGCGACGAAGCAAGCTCCACACCTTGCAAATTAATTCCCCGAGTGGAATCCATGTTCTGTGCGAGTCGGTAAGAAGTTTATCTCGCAATATGCAGTAAGTTCTTGCCCCTTCCCTTCCCTCGTCGTCGTCGTCTTCTTCTCCTTCACCCGACCCCAAATCAATATCACTCACACTTCCGAACCTCTACCAAACGATATCGCTCCCTACTTCTTCGTCCAGTACCTCCATCACATCGATTCTATAAAAATGAGTCGTGGACACACGGGCACGCATCATCTCGCTCTTTACAAGAATGCACACAGATCAACAGATCCAGGCGGTAGGGAAAAAACCAGAAAGAGCGAAAGAAAATTTTATTTTACACAGAGAACAACGACGAGGAATAAGAAAATGGCACAGGCGAGCAAGCAAGGAGGGAGCGAAGCGAGAAACGCAACGAGCGAGCGAGCGCGCGAGCGACAACGATGACGAGGGAGACGGATGAGAGAATAACACAAGGGGGGGCCTTCCTTTGGGACTTGTGGTTTAGCACCACGGTTGGCGCCGGCTAAACCCAGCCCTAAACTTGGCGCCAAACCGCTAAACCCAAGTTAGTTGCCCTGTACAACCAAAACTTGAAAAAATCTCATTGTTTGAAAAAAATTGGACAGAACCCCATGGACTACGTAACCAGCCTGCTCGAGCTGTAACACAGTGAGCCATAAGATGTCACCGGACAGAACAACATAGTGGACGGGCCGAATTTCACCCACCCATAACCTGTGAGTATGCCAACAGCCCGATTTGAGCCTGTAGTCACTACTGCCATACCCGTCTAGTCGACCCAGTACTGGGCAGATATGACTTGTAACCAACCAGCTCCAAACGAATGCAATGACACCACATCACCGACCCCTCCCCCCCACCAACTGGTAATGATACTCCAAACAGCATGCACTTTACACCATACAAACAAACACTTCAAATTTTATCTAAAGAGAGTATTCATCCTGTCCACAGTAAAAATAATAAATTAAATAGGTTCGGACTATACTCTACTATCCTTCAAATTTGAAAAATATTAATATTTAAATCATAAATTCTCAAATAAGTACTCTTCAATTCACACAATCACACGAGTTTGTTTAGGGTTTTGATTTTATTTTAATTTTTTTCCAAAAAATAGGTAATGTAGGATCATCCTTTTGTTGAAACTAACACAAGGATCAAATTATGAAACTAGTCTTTTGTTAGATCCAAAATTGTAAAAATACATTTTTGAACAGAGGGTCATGATCTTTTAAGTTAAAAAGTTATTTATTTCTTTATTTAAAAGTTGATGAATAAGCTGGACTTCATAATTGAATATTTATATTTATTAGCTGTTGAACTTTATATTTATATAGACTCATGTTTTATTTTGTTATAAAATTTCATTACTCATACAATCTTTAGCAATTGGGGGAGTGTGCATGGAATTGAATCCACTTTTAAAACTACGCCAAGAAGCTTTTGAATTTGAAAAAATATGCTAAACCCAAAATCAAAGGGTTTCAAAATTGGAGGAACCAAGTTCGAACTCTCACTTGAAGAACCTCCAAATAAACTTTGGAATGTCAAAACCAGGTCATCTTTAAAAGGAAGAACCACACAACATGAGTCATCTATCTGTGAAGCAAGGTAGTTAGTTTGTTTTGTTTTGTTTGTACTTATGAGATCCACAGGATGCTCCAGATTGCATTCTTGGTCTCATTGGAAAGCTCTTGAGGAGGAGGGGTGCATTGGCTTGGCTTCATGGCATTTGGACTTGTGGTGCAACAGTTCTTGAATATTGAATGATTTCTTCACTGAAAATTAAATTAAATCGTAACTGAAATTACAGAGGAATTGAAATGTGCCTTTGCGTGTTGTTGAAAAGATCTTGATGAGCAGGATTTAATGGAATTTATTTGGTAAGATTTGGATTCAGAATGTGGGAGACATTGATTTTTAAGTGATTTCCGCTGAAAATTCAAATAAATTCCAAAAAACCAGGTTTTGGAAGGAAAAATCAGTTGGGGACGTGGTAACACTTGGGCCAATGGCACAGGCCCCACTAGTATTAGTTATTACTGCCAAAAAATTGACAATGTAAATTGATAACCAAAGATATTACTTTAACAGTGAAACTGATAACTGATGGGTCTATTTTTAGAATTTAAAAAAATTATAACCTATCCAACAAATTATTAGAGTTTTCCATAAAGTCCCAAAAACATGGCACCGGTACCCTAAGTTTGGTCCAAAACCGGGTGAGATTCGGAAAAAACCTGCAAAAAAGTATGTTAGCCTTAGGGGGGTGGAGCCAAACTGAGAAATACACCACTTTTTGCGCCAAACTTAGTTTGACGTTTTTGACCCATCTTTTCCTTACTTTGCGGACCTCAGTCAAAGAGGGGATATGGGGTGAAAAGAGGCCCAAAGACAGGGTGAAAAACAGGATGACTTTAAGGAAAACTCTATTGTCAAAAAGTAAAATTAAATGATTACTGACCATCACTGGTTTGAACTTGTCATAAAGGGACCAAGCTCTGACTGTTTGTCTGTTTCAGAATTTCCGCATCACATCTGCTGAGTAATTGAGCAGCAGGTGATGATGAGGTTCTCCATTCAATTCTCAAATGACAAATTTTTAGAGGATTCTCAAACAATCCTTTCTCTCTCCATTTCTTTCTTTCTTTAGTTTCTTCCTTGTTTCAATTATTTGTAATAAAAAGTTTGCCAGGTTTGACATCATTCTCAAAATTCAAAATTCAAAAAACAAAGCAAAATTCAAAAATACAACGTACAAGTTTACATACAAGTTATTCCCCTCTTTGGGAATCATCACAATCTGAGGTAAAATAGTTATAATTTCTAATGTGTTTGTGGAATTATTATTATTATTGCAGTTGGAAAATTCTTCCTGTAATTACATCATTGGCATCCTCTTGCTTGATTCGCCCTCCCCCACCCCTCCCCTCCCCCTCTTCTTGTTCATAACCAGTTCATGAGGGGTTTTCAGTGATGTGGTGTCATCGCATTCGTTCAGAGCTGGCGGGTTACAAGTCGTAATCTGCCCAGTACTGGGTCGGCCAGATGGTTACAGTGCAGAATCAGGCCATGATTGGTGTACTCACAGGTTACGGGCACGTGAAATTTGGCCTGTCCACTATGTCGTTTTGTCCAGTGACATCTTATGGCTCACTGGTTATGTCGTGTAACACAGCTTGAGCAGTCCAATTACGGGAAAAAGTCTTGCCGCTCATGTGGCTCGACCTTTTCCTGTAACTGGCCTGCTATGAGTCGCCGGTTACGTAGTCCATAATGCTTGAGCAAGGAAGGTTGCAATGATTTCATTTTATTTTTATTTTTTCTTTCAAAATAAATTACTTCTTATAAGTAATTCCCCCCAAAAAAATTCTTGCAATAATTTCTTTTTTTAATTTTCAATCTGCAATATAGAAAATAATAATGTGCAATGACTGCCAAGTCTTTGCACATCCCCCATGAAATAACTAGCAAGTATTTGTAAACTTTATACCTGGTACCCTCTTTATGTGCTATATAATTAGTGTTTTAAGATAGGAGAGCAATAGGGTTAAGAAGTACTAGTGCATAGAATACAACTTAATGGATACAAAATAGAAAAGCCTTAACACACAGTCACCCTAATTTACCTTGGTAACATCAAGACTGATTTTATTATTTCCAGAATTTTTTAATAAAAAATTAAATATAAAATAGCAAAAATTTGTGAAGGAAAATATTGAATCTCCAAAGAATACTTTATTTGTTGAAATGAAAATTTCAAAATTAATTGATTATTTGACATGTGTGGAAGTCGCCAAGAAACTATATAGTATTAAAGAAAATTCAACAACATCCTTCTTGAAATTTGGAAGCCAAGAGGGCCAAAAAAAAAATCAGCTTGGAGGTGAAGCAAATACCTATGCATTAGGTAGGTTAGGGTTCCTTATTGGCAGTGATGAGGACTCATGATCCCTTCATTAAAGGTCCTGGTCTGGGACCCTGGGATCTCCAAAAAGGTTCTGGGTTCAAACCCACTGGTGTGCAGGTGAAAGCCCTTCTGGAAGCCCTCTGCCACTAAGCTTGACAAATAGAGAACTTGATGGGAACACATTGGGAACAACAACGGCTTGTGGGTCGGGTCTGCTTTTGTGCATCCAAAAAGAAAATCCATGAGCTGGTCTAGGGTCTAATAACTTACTTAGGGACTAAGAAAAAAACCCATAGAGAGGTGTGAAGTCCAGCCCTATGCCTGGTCCTAAAGTTTAAACTAACCAAATAACTTAAACCTTCAAGGGCATTCAAAATTAGTCTCATCAATGTAAACACATCTCACAGTTTTTAAAAATTTGCATAGATATGACCAAAACTAGGGTTTAAGTGTTAAACACCATTTCATGCCCTTGCCATTAGTCTAGGCCAAAAATGGCAAATAACATAGGTAGACAAAAAAAAATCTTGTAGCCAATGAAGTGAAGCAACAATTTTTTTGGGCTCAGATTTTTTTCTTTTGGGGGAGCTCATTAATGGTGGATGAAGGTATTGCATTGTGATTCAAAGTGGGTTAATGAAATTTATCCATTTAAAAAAGATATTGTAAAATCATTTCAAAAGTGTGTTGAAATTTCATTCAACTTTAAATGCATGGATTTTTGCAATACTTTCATTGTTGATAATCATCACCTTCCATAATACCTTTAGGATTTTCTTGTGTGTGAGCAATACCAAAGAGATAATGATTTAACCAAAAATTAGAAAACATTTTGTTGAAATGTAGAAGTTTAGCCAAGAAAAAATATTGGTTTTGCCAAAAGATGGAGGTTTAGTTAGGGAGTCAAAAAGATTTGTTGAGAGGTGGAAGTTTAGCCAAGAAAATATCTTAATTTTGTCAAGATATAAAGGTTTAATAAAATAAAATAAAAACATTGATTTTGCCAATAATTGAAAGTTTAACCAAAAATTAAAGGTGTTTTGCCGAAAGGTGGAAATTTAATCAAGAAAAAATATTAGTTTGCTAAAAAATAAGGGTTTAGGTAGGAAATGTAAAGGTTTTGCCAAGAGGTAGTGGTTTAACCATTAAATAAAGAGATTTTGTCAAACGACAAAAATTTAGCCAACAAAATATATTGGTTTTACCAAAAGGTAGAAGTTTACTCAACAAGTAAAGACATTTTATCGAGAGGTGGAAGTTTAGCCAAATAAATATATCAATTTTTTCAAAAGATAAGGGTTTAGCCAAGAACAAGGTAAACATTTTGTTGAAAGGTAACAATTTAACTAATAAATAAAGAGGTTTTACCAAAAGGTAGAAATTTAACCAAGAAACATTATTGGTTTTGTCAAGAGGTAAAGGTTTTGCCAAGAACTAATATTTAATTTGGAAATAAAAAGCTTTTGTTGAGATAGATATTTAATTAGGAAAAGATTTTAAAAATTCCAAGGAGAGATTTTTTTAAAATTCGAAAGATAAAGAAAACATAAAAATTTAATTGAAAAATAAAAAGGTTTTCACCAAAAGGTAAAGGTTTAGTCATAAAAAATATAAGTTTTGCCAAGAAATAAAGGTTTAACCAAGAAGAGATAAAAGCTTTTTGCCTAGAAGGTAAAAGAATAACCAATGAAAAAATAGAGGGTAAGTAGGTATGTAGGTAGGAGGGGTAATTGATTGTTAATCAGTAGGTAGGGTCAAGATGTAGATTAATAGGGTAGTGTAATCAATAAAATAGCTAGGTCAATAAAATAACTAGGTGGGGAAGTAGTATGAAGGTTAGGGTTGAGAAAAAAAAATAGCGCAAAACAAAATGTCATTGTTCATAAATCAAAAAAAGTTGACTGATTAAAGCTAGATGAAAAAATCTAACCCATCCCATGGATAGAATGGCCAATTGGTGCATTGGTGGGTGTTGGTTCATTCTAGTCTATACGAAATATGAAATGTTTTCATTTTCTTGCAAGTAAAAAGGCTATAGAAAATATTTCAGATTGGCTTATTTGGTTAAAAGTGTTTTTATTAATTAATTAATTAATTAATCAATAAAATGTTGCTAAAACTATGATAGCATGATGTTTTAGGCTTAACTAACCAGGTTTATTTTGATATGCATGATGGAAATAGTAAGTTTCAAATTTGTTAAAAGGTTTTTGTGTAAGGTGAATCCCCAAGGCCCCAACATTCACACAATAAAAGGCCTACAATGAGGCAATAGCCACATTTGGGCCAATCTTGGGCATGTATTTGGTTTTAGACATATCCTTCATGTAAGTTAAATGTTTAACCTTGAATGATGTAAAATTGTGTAAATTCATTTTAATTTGTGTAAAATCATGTAAATGTTAAATCATTTACACTTACACATCATGTAAATCAGTGTAGATATGTGTAATTTAAATAAATAAATAAAAATCGTGCAAAAAATGTAAATATGGGTGCCATTCAATAAAACATTCTCAAAGATTCCCCAAAAAATATTGATGGGCCAATCAATGTGGCCCATTCCCCCCTCCCCCACCCCAAAAGCTTTGGGATACATAATAATTGATATAAAAAATGTTGATGAATAAAGTTAAGAATGAAAATTCAACTCAAGCAATGAGGTGGGGCAACATGCATTCAAGATATTTCCCAATATCACAATTTGTGATATATCCTTTGTTCAAAGGGGTTAACATAAGCCTAGGGGTGATGTCTTAGTGGTATAACCTTTATATAGTACAATCCCCCCATCCCACTTACAAATGAGCAAATTGTCTAACTCTTTGGTAACACCATAGTTACAAACTTATGTTTTGACCCCTTTGAGTGGATGTGGAAGAAGGTAGGGAAATTAGAACCTTCAAACATCTTTGAATACACAACAAAGCAAGGCTATAGATTGGGGTTGTTAGATAGAGGAGCAACAACGCCACTAGACGTCCATCTTGTTGGAAGAGGTTTCACACCAAAGCAAAGGAAATACCTCTTTGCTAGGATTTGGTATCCCTAGCTTCCTCAGAGAATGGTTGCCATGATATAGTTAATTCTAGCTAACGACCTTTTAGTCAAGGCATGGAAAAGGAGGATTGGTCATCATAGAAACTACACTATCTACAAAACAAGAACATTATAAACATTAAAACATATGTTTCTCGCTTACTTTTGGGTGATAGATGCATGGTAGAAATTTAACACTATGCATATTACCATAGGTTTTGCCCCAAGACCCCTTATATGGGAACAAATTACTTAGGGTACTTTGGAACCTTTGGAATTTTTCCAAGATAGTAGCAATCACTCTTTCTTCAATATTGAGACTCCTTGGGAATTGCTTCAAATTGGAATTTTATGGCATACTTGGTGTCAACGTTGTGAGCACGACCTTAGGCAAAAACAATTTCATCTTGGGAAAATCCTCCTTGGAAGTTGGCAAATGACTATCAAAGCAGGGATGGAAGCATGGAGAGACATAAGACGACACTCCAAAAGTCCTAAAAGAATATTACATCTTGAAACAAAAATGACCACTATATGGACAACTAGAAACCTTTTTGCATCTTTTCAAGGTTCAATAGAATCTTGCCCCTCCCCTAGGCTTTTTGCCTCAAGTGTTGGCAACCTTTAACATCCAACCAATGTAGCTTCTTAAGTGTTCACCATCCCCATACATTGAAAAGGAAAACATGGCAATTGGTGAAGAAACTTTAGAAATTGCCATAGATACCCTTTTATTATATGTAGCTTATAACCTACCCCAATCCTTTTCCCAACGATTCAATTTGGAACCTTCTATCATTAAACCTCTCTCTTCTACCATCCTCGCTTCAAGCTCTCAACCCCATACTTTATTGGCAAAACTGTAACTTCGATCAATTTCCTTGTCTTCCTCACTCCCAACTCCTACTAAACTTGTCAGACCTTTGTGCACCCCTTCCATCTTTAACCAATATTTATTGATGGACCTCAATACATTTGCACAAAGAATTAGCTAACCTTATAACCCACTTGACCCCTTCAAACGACTACTTTGGAAATACATATCACACAAAAAATTGAAGCCAGGTAAGTACATCCCTTCCTCCAAAAAACAATTAAGTGGAGTGGAGCAAGATGTTAATGGGTAGGATTAGGATGGAGAGCATGAGGAAAAACAAGGGGAGGATGGTGAGCCTAAGGAAGATCACTAGGAGGCTCACGAGGAAGAGTAAGAAGATGAACACATAAAAAAAGGAAAAGGGCAAAATTCCAACCCCATTATTAATTATAGGTCCTTGGACCCTGAACAACCCACGACCATAATGGGCCTTCTTTCCAAGGACAATCTACGTGAATGGTTTTCCACTTACGCAAGTCCCATTCCTCCTATTCTTAGTGGTGTCTATTATTATGTCCATAACTAGGATTTTTAGATCATGGGTGCTTTCTCTAGGTCTACTAACCTTTTCTTTATTTTGGTTTTGCCATTCAAGGCCTTTGGCCATGTGTTTCATTTCTACGTTATAACCCTGGTGGGAATTTTTAGCCCTTATGTAGTACCTTGAGACTTTAAAAAAGGTTTTGGAATTCAAACCCACTAATGTGCAAATGAAAGCCTTACCAACCCTCTAACGTTAAATTTGACTTAGGGGTGCCAATAGCTAATCAACCAAGTTTATTGTTGTGTTCCAATTTTTATTTTTTCTAAATGTGGGCTTGTATTATATATACATGGGTTAAAAAGAAGCACTTTCACACGAACATATTGGTAGTAAAATTTTATATTTGGGGAGCATTAAAAATTATATAAGTTTTGTCAAGAGCCAATCAAAGTCACACATTACAACCCAAAATAAATAAATTTATTAAACTTTTATTATGAGAAGTCACGTCTACCCAAACCACACAACCTTGTAACTAAAATTCAAAAAATAACTCATATACAATTGTTATGCAATTATCCTTTGGGTTGCATTGTAGTTGCATCTAGCAATTATTTTATAACTATTATAAATGTGCCACTAAAACAACAATTATGTTGCAATTAATGTAAAATGTACATACATGTGATCATGCCACGTGTCCACATTTCCACCACCCTTATGGAATACATTTGCAACTAGTTTTTTATTATGATTTCCATTTATACAATTAGTATGGCCACTAGTGCGCCATTACTAAAGTAATATTGTTCAACTATGTTATGACTATAATACAATTATTTATAACTTAATAAAGACACATATTCATTAGTTTTTTATATCTTCATCATATGTGTTTCATTTTGAATGATTTAAAATGTTATGGGAACACTACCTTAAGTTCTAGAAATCATTTTCGAAGTGTAAAGGAAAATGAGTAATGAAAAAATAAAAAGAAGATAAATAAACTTTCCAATTTACAAAACACGTTTTTTTTCATTTTTTTCTCTTTGGACCCCTCCTACTTTCAAACCTCATAACTTTCTTATTTCTTATTCATTTTAAATGATTTGAAGTGTTATAGGAGCGCCACCTAAAGTTCTATGAATCATTTTTGAACTCTAATAACAACAAAGCAACATACAAGGAATTTTGTTGGTGTTTGGGAACTGGCCTTTGTAGCATTTAGTGGTTTGTTTTTTTGAATTATTGACCCCCTTTACTTTGAAGGGCCATAACTTTTTCAATTCTTTTTTTTTTTTTACGATTTTTAGTGCACCAAATGCGCCAACAGGAGGGGTTCAAGTTTTGTTTAGACACCAAAAACAATGGAGCCCTCCCCTTCCAACTTGCTTTTAACGCTTAAGTGTTATAGTTGCAACTCAATTTGCAATTAATAAACAACTAAAAGATTTAACCCATATGTTTTGTCTTCGAATTCCATCTTACAAATTATATAAAGAAGGCTTGTTCTTTTATGTTCTCACATTAAGATACATTTTGGGATGAACTTAAAAAAGTTTAACCGAAAGGCAAAACATAAAATAAAAAATAAAATTTGATGGTTATTCTTTAATGCACTTAATCTTGTGTTTTCTTACTTATTAACCTACCTATGTAAGTAGGTAGGTAGGTCCTAAATAAATACATAGGTATGTAGGTCTTAAGACCTACCAAACTACCTACCTATGGTTATGTATGACCTACATAGCTACTTTTTTTTAATTTAAAATATAATTAATATGCCATGTGGCAATTTTCGATTGTGCCACATGTCATAATCTTTAACCATCATTGATAATCATAATGGACAATGAAAATCAATATTTTGAAAAAACAATATGTTCAAAAATCTTCATAATGCCACATGTCAAATTTTAATAAATGGATGACAATTAATGACGTTAACATGACATTATGAGTGCAATTATTATGGAGTTGCATAGTAGTTGAAAATGAGTTGTTTTGATTAAGTTGCCATTGAATTACAATGAATTGCATTGTATATGCAGTGAGTTGTAACTCTACAACTAATGTGACTTGTCCATTAGCACTCAAAATGTATAAATATAGTGAGTTGCAAGTGTCCTTTGCAACTCAAAAATTGAGTTACAAGACTAGTTACAAAACATCCATTTTCTCATAGTGTGATTTGGGATGCACCCACAACTAATGAATGTACAAATAGGTGTTGTCACTAAGGGCATATGATGTATAAATATATACTTACCCTACCAAAGACATTCACATGAAACAATGTAAATCTAATTATATAAATAATCAATTACACGTCAAATAAGGTAAGTGTAAATGATTTACACTTACTTAATTTTTACACAACAAGTATGTGTGTATTTATATTTAACCTTTCAACATTGATTTTGGCCCGCATTTTGGGAATGAGCCAATGTTGATCAATTCTTTATTTTAAAGAAAATATCTTGTCTAGGTTTCAACACTTAAACTTTTTAAAAGGTTTTCCATGTGTGGGTTTGAACATACTTCTTCAAATTTTCAAACCTTGTACATAATTTTGGTTTTGGCCCATTTTTTCAAATTCAAGAACCTTCATGTCCAATTCAAATACCATGTCCAAGCTTACCAATCTCCCTTACGTATGAAATGTAAAATGTGAACCATCTCCTTTTATTTTATTTTATTTGAAACAAATGGACAAATCCATTGCAACTAAAGGCAGAAAACAAAGGCCATATACATAATGCTCCTTTTAAGCTTCCTAATCTTTACACCCAATACTTCAAGAGTATGACAAAGAAGTGCTAACCCTTTTCATTTCCATGATACACCCAATTTGTGTCAATGAAAGGTAAACATGGATAGAGAGTGTGTAAGAGTAAGTTAAAACAAAGATTGCAAATTCATCTATGCATTTTGAATCCAAAAGATTGTACCAGCAAATCTTTAAAAGCGTGCCATAGACATGACCAAAACTTTGTCAATGAAGCACTAACAAAAATTACTTCTATGAAGTTTGAAGTTTGAACCCATATTGAAACTAGAAAATGGCACATTTGTCTTGCTTGATTCTTCTTCCCTTCTGTAACTAATCCAACTAATCTCATAATGCACAATGAAAATGCATTTGACTTATCACTTATCAATTTAGAAAAGTGCTCTTGAAAATTGAGGTTTGCCCTTGACATTTAGGAATTTATTCGTATCATTAGAAACAAT
>Ga0209611_10002438_pt1 | contig 32737 bp, 34 predicted proteins | sample S1TSphgellanicum_3_FD_187693 | JGI IMG/M metagenome (GOLD analysis project Ga0209611, IMG submission 187693) | Host-associated microbial communities from peat moss isolated from Minnesota, USA - S1T2_Fc - Sphagnum magellanicum MG (SPAdes) (version 2) | ecosystem: Host-associated > Plants > Peat... | reverse complement strand
TTCAACAAGCTAGAGAGTGAGTTTCATGAGAAGCAAACCGAGGTCATTTTGGCAATAGAACAACACAAAAACCTTGACACTTTCTAGGACATAAGCATGTGACTTGCTTTGATATAGATGGCTAAAAGCATTGATATTTTTTTATATAATAATAATAAATAAATAAATAAGAACACCATTGATATGTTCTTTGTTCTTTCCAAGCAAGTGACTTAAAATTCTGCTAGACCATTAGACTGATTAGTAGTGCTATTTTCCACAATTTGTAATGCTTGAGGAAAACCCACTAATGTAACTTGTTGTATCCCATAGTCCGCCGGTCTAATTACAATCCAGCAGAAATCAACTGGGAACTCAACAGCCGCATACTTGTTACTTTCATCTTCACTCTTGGGAACTAACTAGGTTTGCAAGGGTCAGGAAAACAGGAGGTGCATAGTGCATGCCAATATTGGGTGGTTCTCTCTTTTTCAATGAAAGAGCCAGTGAGTAAATGTCCAATAAATGGAACCTTGACTGGCCATCAAAGAACCTGCCCTGAACTGCCAGTTCTTTATGGGATCTTCCATAAAACCCAGCAGTTCTTTTTAAGATTTCAAAAACTGGAACTGGAGGTTCTTTGATTCCAAAACCTTTCAAAACCCCCATTTTAGTGGGCTTCATTAGAGTGCAAGACAATACTCTCACAGAAGTTTCTTCCCTTTAAAATGTATCTATTCAATAAACTCAGCATGAGAGGCCAAAGCAGTGATTTTTTTCTTGGCAGAATTTCACCAAGTGGTGAACTCCCAAAGGCCGGTTTGACATGTCTTTGTTAAATAGTAGGGTCTAGATGTGTTCAATTCGCCATCTTGAACCACACGACCTAGAGCTAGCTGCCATATCGACGGCTCCATCAGGGAAGATCATGAAGGCGTTGATACCGTCTGTCCTTATGTAACCTCATTTTGCTTTCAATTTCATGGATGTTGTTGAGCTGTTGTTACACATCCACTTCCATCACCTTATTTTTTTCATTTTTTTCAAGCTCTATAGCTACTCCTTTCAACTATTCGTTAGGGTTCGTAGCCATATTCTTCCAACCCTCATAGGGGAGGGTGGGAGAAGGTTGGGAAGTTTTTGGATATTGGTGTTCCCAATTCGTTCCATACAGTTCTCAACATGTTCCGAATCTCTGCCCGAGGTTTTTACCAATTGCACTACGCTTTGTTCCATATCATGTGCCCCATAATTGAGACTATATTTGATGTCTTACTATCTAAAAATACCCATTCTAAACTACATAAAATTATGAGGTCAATGTTTTGTATAGCATAATGAATGGCATAACACAACTGGCAAGTTTCATTGACAAAATGGGTTTCTTATATATTCAAATTCCAGCAAACTCTCTTAACCAAGCAAAAAGGGATTGCTGTTGTAGCTAATCAAAGTATTAGCTCTCAATTGCCTACCATATCCATGAAGTCATTTTTCACAGTTTGTCTAATGAAATGATTCCACAATATGTCCTTTCACTCATTTAGGATGTGCATTACAACAATTTTAAGATCTTGTTCAAGATCTCAATTAAGAAGTAACAGGGCTACACCATCAGCCACACTTTTTGGCAAACACTTGCAATCTGCCTCCTCAACTCCAAGGTTTGCATAAAAATTCTCACTAATTGCCAAGACTTGTGGGCACCACACTTAAATGATTAACATTTCTAACATAGATTGGTAATGACTTTTGTTAGTATACAATCTCATAGTGTGAACCATTATTAGGGATGTGGGAATTACAACAAATGACATGCCTTGCTAAATGATCACCAAAGTCATCGATCCAACTAAATGTCCAGACCAATAATCCTTGCCCATGTGAAGGCTTTTCACATAGCAGGCAGTGTCAAAACAAAAATACGAAGGTTCAAACTAGTATGGAAAATCGCTAGATATACTAATCATGATGACAAAGCGCATTTGGATCGATAAAAGAAATTTTTAAATCCTTAACTAATTTATGATATGCTTTCTCACATATTTTAAACATTAGCTGATATATGGTAAACAGGGAATTGGATTTAAAATTGCATATATATATATACATATATATATTGCAACTCCCAAAATAATATTACCATACCTTCCTAAAATACCTGCATTGTTCAACCAACAACCACCATTTTGCAACAGATGTTACAAACTGACCACTAAATTCAGCAACAGCTTGATGGAAGCCTCCCATCCCACCAGCTCACATGACACCTGCAACATACACTTAAACACAAGTAAAATTTACAGAAGGAAGCAAGGGACATTAGAGAGCTTACTCAGTACTTGATTGGAAGCTTCCCATCCCACCAGCTCACATGACACCTGCAACACAGACACTGAACACAAGAAAAATTTACAGGAGCAAGGGACAGAGAGCTTGCTCAAGCTCACAAATGAACACGAATACTTCACTGGAATGCAAATACCCTGAAACTTTGTCAGACTCATGTCAGAATTGAGCCTTAACTCAGCTGGAATAAGAACAGAACCAGCAGCAAATGGTGATGAGTTGGCCTCACAATCCAGCCGCAAGGGAGGTTGAATAGGCCTCCCTTGCTGCTTTTAACAGAGGGGTTTACACATTCCAGGCATCACCTGTAGTGGAGCGGCTGCCTCCAACAACTGGAAATGACCTTCCCTATCATTTCAAAGAGGAAGATAAACAAATAAGACCACTACTCTATCATGGAAGAAACCCAAAAACTTTAGACTTTTGAAACTCGCAGTGGTGGAATAAGGATCATGATCAGGACCATCATGCAGGTTTGCCATGTGGATGGTTGAAATTTCATGACTGAAAATTACATGCCCACCTCCTATACAAAATAAATTAATGGCTAACAGAGATCTACAAATAGCCCATGTTTTAGTTCAGTTTGAGTATGATACTGCTGAGACTGCAGTTCCTGTGGTGCAATTACACCTCTGGCTCTGGTGGTGGCTTCTTCAGAATAAGCCTCTCATACAAAGAGAGCAGGTCCTTCTTTGTGGGGTTACGGTTCTGCAAAACTTCAGCTCCATATCCTGCTTCAGTCAACCTTTGCTTGAGCTTCGCAATAGTCAGTTTGTGGTAGTCAGTTACTGGTTCCTTTGCAACCTCAGCTAGGTCATCATCAACCTCAGTACCTGTGGTGAATACCAAGCTACTGCCGTTCTCATTGTTGCTCTCCACCTTGGGCTTTTTGGTAGTGTTGATGTCAATATCCATCTCATAGCCTGACGATTGAAGTCCTTCCTCTGTACGAGTTCTCTTGCTTCGTGAGGGACCACCAGAAGCAACTCCAATAGGGGTCTCTGAAAAGGCTCTTACTCTTGTCTCTAGTGCTGTCTCGTGGTTGCGCACAGTTGTAAGCTGTGCTTGCAGCACATCAAGTTCTCCTTGTGTCATTTGCAACTGCAATGACAATGCCTCAGCACGTTGGCTGGCCTCTACCTTTGCAGCTCGCTCACTTGCCAACAAGCTCTCAAACCCTTCCACTGTTTTAGCTCGCTGCTCATGTGAGGTGCTCAGGAGTTGTTCCATCTCCCTTTCTCGCTCATCCAACCGCCGTTCCAGATACATTACCCGTGATAATGCGTCCTTCTCTGCCAGTTTTGCCTGTTCATAGTCCTGATACAGTGCAAGATTGCAAAATATGTCAAAAACAGAACAGAGACCACCCATGATGCTTCTGAAGTTAAGGTATGAGTCCCCATGCAGCCAACCTGATACAACTATGATGTATTAGAAGCTGATTGCAACAAATCTGTTGAATTCATTCTGCCTAGAAATGATGAATCACTCATACCTGTGCTATCTCCCCTCTTCCCCGTTGCAAAGTCTCAAACTCCCGTTGAAGACGCTCAACAGCAGCCAACCTCTCTATAGCCAAACGCTCTGACTCCCTCTTCTCCCTCTCTGCTAGTTTTGCCTCATTCCAAGCATTCTCTGCTACCTCAACTGCATGCTTGGTCTCCCGTTCTGCCACTTTGCATCTTCCCTCTGCCTCTTCCAGTCTACTTACAGCATCCTTCACTCGCTCTTCAGCATGCAGTTTGTCTTGACGAGCCTTCTCCAAGTCCTTGGTGAGTGTCATGGACAAGGACTTTGCTGCTTCTACCTCTTTCTGGAAGTGCCGAATCTCAGATCTGAGGATCCCCACTTCTTCTGATTGACTGCTTACTTTTGACTCATGCTCCTGAGTTTCACAGACCACCCAAAATACATCACATGGTTCCTGAGTCAACAAGCCTGTCTACACGAAATGCCAATCTAAATCATATGTAGGGTTGATAAAAGTGATACTATGATAGAGCCAAGATAACCTGAGCACAACTTCAAATGACATGCAATGAAGAAGGTAGCAAGATCACACACCTGAAGTTGAGCAGTGAGACCAGCAATGTGTCGTTCCCCTTGCTCTATTGTAGCCTGCATCTCTTTCACCTTCTCATCCTGTCACAAGCCAAGAAGCTTCTTATTGAAAGTTGATTCTCAAGGATATAGGTGAGAAAATCTATGACTTGTCAGGAAAGCATACAGGAACAAACCTATCCACAGACTCTCAAAAATTCCTCCCACAGTCAACCCTCAATCACAGAATATTTGATACAATTGTCTCTCCTGATGGAATAGCTTAAAAGGCTTTTACCTTCTGAGCCAGAGTTGCAGAAAATTCAGCACGCAGAGCATCCTCCCGTAGTCGAGCCTGCTCAATGGCTCGATCTTTCTGAGCAATTGCCTTTTCAGCAGCTGTCTTGGTACTGGTAGCAATCGAATCATACTTGCGTCTCCACTCTGCAGCCTCCTCTTTTGCAGACTCTGCCTGCTCCCGAACTGCTGCCAACCGTGCCTCAGCAGTACTGCACCGATTCTGCAGTAGAGTTACCACACAATTAGACCAACCAATCACATGCATAGCCAGCCAGTGATGAACTAAGGCGTAGAGGACAAGTTTGCAACATAACAACCAAGTGGAACTGCTTTCTCATCGAAGGGAACATTGCAGTACCTGGATGGCTGCATACTCAGATCCCATCCTCTCTTGGTCAGTTTGTCTTTCTGATAATAGATGTTCATACTTGCTTTGCCAATCTGAGGATTCTTTCTTGGCCCCCTCAAACTTGCTGGCCAGACTTGAGCATTTTTCTTCAAGAGCTGTGACCTTCCGCTGTAGAGCAGCATATTGAGCTGCTGAGTTCTCTGACGACTTCCTGTAGTCAACAATGGACATTTCATAGCGCTTTTTCCATTCTTGTGCATCCCGTTGTGCAGCATCTGCTTGTTTACCTGCAAAGGCAACTCGCTCTGCCAATGATTGTTTCTGTATCTCTAAGCTCGAGTACTCTGCAGCAGCTCTGTCACTCACTCGCTTCACCAAATCATGTAATGAGCCTGCCAAACTGCAATGTACAGGAGACAACTAGATGAGGATAAGCCATGCTGAGATAGTCACCTCATGTAATTTCTGCTACTGCTGCCAAAGGAAAAATAATAATCTTCAAACATTGAAGTCTCAGAATGCAGCAAGTAGAAAAACATTTGGTATTGATCTTCTAGAATAGCACATGCAGTTTGGACTCACCTTTTCTGCAAGAATTTGACAAGTTTTTGATACTTGGAAGACCCTGTTGCTGTCACCTCATACTCTGCAACCAATCCATCAAGGACCTGCAAAATAGTGAAAAGAAAAATTAGAGCCATTATTTGTCAACCAAAGAAAATGACCCAATGCCAAGAATGCACAGAACCCTAACAAGGAGCTTGGCAGTTGGCTACAAAGAGTGACAGAAGAGGGAATAGCAAAGAATTTCCCACCTTGACAACTGAATCAAACGTAGCATTTGGGGTATTGCATGCATTTCGCAGTCTCTCATCCATGCTGCCCACTGCTCTCAAGCACTTCAGCTCTGCTTCCATTGATGACTTCCGCTTGTAATCCTGATCACATTTATTACAAGATGCTTGGAAGGTTGAGTCAAACACACTGCAGCTATCACCAATTACAAAAGAACTCCACAATGTAACCAATTTTGTGTGCCAAAGCTGCTGGGCATCAAGCTGCTGCCCACCTGCCATCTTGGAATACACTAAATGACACTGGCCTTCTCTGGAAAATTACCTCGAACTGTCTCTTGAGGTTGGAGTGAAGTTGCTTTTCATACTTTTGGCGAGTTGGACCTCCTCCAACAGCTTCACTATTGTACACAGTCAATGCTGCTTGCACTGCCTCCTCTTGTGCCTCCTGTAGAGATACCTGGAAAGCATTAAAATTAGTCAACACCTGCACAGTACTTGTCAGGACTCTGCTTTCTACTCTCACACATTGCTGCTGCTTATAATTATATCCATCATCCAAAGTATCTTAACAAGTTTGTTAGGGACCAACTAGGTACCTCATCCAAAGGAGTTTGCTTATTGAAGGACTGGCTGTAGGTTTCAACTGCCATATCATGAGCTCGTCTGCACTCATTCTCCTCCACATTCTGTGCCACCAAAGACAGAGAGTCAAACCACCTCTTTGTACACATGCCGATCTTTCTCATATCTACATTCCAGAATTAACTCATCAATGTGTGAAATGCACCAGCTTGATGCCCAAATTCTCGCCACTGATGACAAGAGTTATGTGTCTCACTTCATCTTTGTTGAACAGCCATCTATCTTTCTGACATTTCAGCTCATGAATGTGATATAGCACTAAAGCCATTGCAAGAAGTGTCACATGTGCTAGAACCTTGGATTCATTGTGCACAGTGTCCATACATTTCAAAATATAACAAGCCATGCCCAAAAAGTTAAATGAAAACCTGCCAAGATGTGGCAATGGTGGGTACAGCCCCGGCATTAATGGCATCTAAGAATGATTGTGTAAGGCCAGCAAACATGGGGCCTGTCATAACAATTGAGCCCAGTTGTTTTGGTCTTGTCCTGTCAAAGATGAATTTTGTCAAAGCATCTAACCCAGCTTTAAACTCTGGTCGCATCTTATCCATCTGCAAAAGCAATTTCACTTTTCAGCCTTTGCAAGATCATTTGACAAAATATGGAGATTAGTGATGCAAGAGACAGAAAGAAATAATCACACAATTTGCATTATCTTCTTTGAGACCAAAAGAGCTTATTACAGACAAGCATGTTTCCAGCTCACCGGAATCTGGTCAAGTTTCTGCAATTCCTTCTCATCATTGAGAGGTCGCACCAATGTGAAGCAATCCCGTTCTGGAAATAAGGCTCGGATTGAATTTCGGACCTGAGGTTGAGAATCAATTGCAATTCCAAAATATACATAAATTCTTTACTGAAATGTCTTCAATGTATACCCTCTGAAGACTTGAAGTAAGGCACACTTTACGGCGTCATGCAAATGCTAGAACCTTTCATTACCATTAACAATTTATGACCTTTTGTGGGATCTGAGAGTTTGTCTAATAAATCAAGACAGCAGAGAGAAGCAAATGGAATGTGACAAAGGTCCTGTGTCATTGATATTCAATATGCCAAACACACCTGATTCTTGGCTGTAATGGCCTTTCCAGTTCCAGGTGCTGGCTGTAGTGCAGACTCCAAATAGTCTCTTGGGGTAATCTTCTGTCCATCTTCTGTCAAATCTAAGTAGAAATCCTACACCAACCCATGAATACTAAAGCTTGTGAGAACTTTTGAACATGAATCTACCAACAAGATCCCCCAATACACACAACCACCTTAGAATGAGAATCTCCAAAAGTTTGGATTGTTGCATTTGTATATAAAAATGTTAACACAACACAACCATTGCAGCAGAGCTGCTGAAGGTCAACTGTGAACAGCGATACACTGTGCAAATCACCACAATATACACACCTGCAGCATATTGTTAATAGAATGAAGGTCAAGCATGGAAGTTTATCAAATCATCAAGAGGTTGGGAGAATCACATACCCGAAGCAACCACAGAAAGAAGGGAGAGAACTGCCCAATCTCTGAAGCTGAGGAATGGGTTTGTGAAGGCGAAGATGCTCGCACACGAATGTGCTTTGTCATCTCTGTTACCAATGACAACTTATCCAACGCAGCCTCATCAATGCCACCCATCTGCAAGTACCAATGATCAAACAGGTGCCAAAACCTGTCACATGAAGGAAAGACAGGCTGCCTCCAGACAGAAGGCAGAATAAACAGTTTTTATTTTATTTGTTCTTTCAGATGGGACATGACATGGGACATCAGGAGAACAAAGGAAGGAAGACAAATGGCTCTCAAACTGCCAGAAAACCAGGTTCCATTGCATGTTCTCCAGAGAGTTACGATATCAGCACAGTAGTTGATTGTTGCCAAAAATAAACATAAAAGACATAGACTAGGCTCATAGTTACTGCTGCACTCATATCCAACACAACCACAAAAGCCCAGACAGAATGGAGAAGAGAAAGATGAGATGCACACCTGATTGTAGACGAACATGCTTGACAAGAGGACTGCCAAAGAAAAAATCTGGGTGCTGTATGTGCCCTGCAACCAGGCACACATCATAAACTAACTTCATGAATGACAACACAGAATTCAAGCTACCAACTCTTGTACAATCATGAATACTGAAAGGAAACCCTAATGTGATATCCTGGTGTCTATCACTGCAGAAGGACACAAATCATTATTACAGAGGTACTCTTGAGGATTGAGGCATACTGTTTGATCATAAGCATCTATGCCCTCACTGTCAAGAAGCAGTAGATTGTATTCACTGCCATCAGGCGCTGTGCGCTTCAGTGGTGCACTCCACATCCAGAGACCCTTAGTACATGGCCGGTGAGTTGGTGCGACAACAAAGCCACTACTCCGCCCAAGCAGCTGCAAAACCCTCCCCATTTCACCTTTCAACATAAGATGCAGATTAAATGAACAGCAACATGTGCTTTTCAGGAGATCCATGAAGGCTAGTTCCATGGCAGTGCAAAACAACAGGGAATAATATTGGTCAATCTGGTTTGAAATTTCTCCCATGTTGTTATAGAGAGGGTGCAACAGAAGTCAAGACATCTGTTGCCACTAACTTACAGTTTGTGTAATAAGCTTCAATAGGCACAATCAGGATGGCTCCGGAAAGGCTTCCACATTCAGATTCTCCGCAATAAATCCAGACTTGGCTTTCTGTCAATTCTTACATATTCCTGCTCTGTGATGAACATCCTAATCCTGTCAACAAGGATTGAGACATACTACCATTTGGAGCTGCATGTATAGCTGCAATTTCGAGCCGCTTCTAGATAGACTACTTCTTCAGAGATTACTTGATGAAGCTTCTTCTTCTCCAGAGACTGACTTCCTAACAAGGAAGCTCACCTGATTCAAGATGAAGCTTTTCCCCTGTCGTGCCCGTCCACATACAGAAACCACACCTAATGGTCCCTTTACCATCTGTAATGCCGCCACTGCCTCCGGATCCATCTTGAACTTGCCTCTCTCATCGCAATACACGAGCCGCAACGGTCGAGCAGAACCAGCGGTCGTGCTATTAGACCTAGTGCTGGTAGTAGTACTGGGAGTAGTATACTGCGGTGGTTGTGGTGGTGGTGCCGTGGTGCTTTGATTAAGCACCGGTGGTGCTTCTGGCTCAGGTTTCTTCGGCGGAGTTCGGTACCCAAAGATTTGCATCATCTTTGTAGCTCGCCAAAAGCCCCTTTTTAAGCGTAAAACCTCGTGACTGACTGTCTGACTTCCTCCTTCCTGTCCTTGGCAAGACACAGACAGCCACGCTCTTTCCTCCTTTCTCACAGGTACCGTGAGATGCTACTGCACACTACTCTTTCTATCACCCTATCACAAACATATGCCTATCAGAAAAATGAAAAAAGAAAAATCAGAACAACAAAAGACTAACGCAAAGAGAAGAAACGAATACGTGAAACGCGCGCAAATACTTCCGAGATCCGGACAAAACGCAGCGGTAGCAACAGCGGCGTGAGCAAACCCGGGCGAACGCGAGAGCCGGAAACGCAGCGAGGAAGAGCGGGAGAAGGAGAGAGGCAAAGGTGGGCGGATTCGATCCTTTGACGTAGTCCGTGAAAAGCACATCCCTTTTGAGTGCTAGTCCAGTGGTACAGTGGGCTCCTGACAACCAGGTAGGTCCTGTGTTCGAAACCATCAGTGGACAAACCGGACCCCACCCATTAACTGAGAAATATTAGCTAAGTTTTCACAGAATTAATTTTTAAAGAACTGGCTCAGTTTGTTTTTTTTTTTTAACAGAATTTTTTTCTCATATGGCTAAATTTTCACAGAATTTTTTACTGAACTGATTTATCGAATTTTTGACTTGAGAATTGGCTCAGTTCTTATACATAATTTTTAAAGAAATGGCTAAGTTTTCACAGAATTTTGTTTTTTAACACCTGGAGTTGACTCTTGTTGTTTGTTTTTGTTGTGTGGGGGCAAGGTTTAGTTTATTTGTTAATATTTGCCTTGCAATTCTCATCACTCTCTGCACCTTCTGTTTTGTAAGCAAGTATCTAACCAGTTCTGGGCAGTGTTTTTTTTTTCCTGGCAAATTTTCACAACATGCCGAAAATTTTCAGAATGATTCTTAAAAACATTAAAATCTTGAGATTTATAGGGATTTTTTTTTTGGGCCATTTTTTGAAATAAGAATAATTAAATGAACCACATCTAGACCTAGGCCTTTCCTAGGTCACCACTCCACTATATGCAGACAAGGGTTATAGTATTGTGTAGTAATATATAAAGGGTGTTGAATAGGCATGTGTGCAGAAAAGATGTTATGGCCAATGAAATTGCATGATTTGGAGGTCTGAATTTTTTCCTTATTTATCTTGAGTGAACTGAGAGTTAAATGGGTACTTAATAGGGTTTGGGAGAATTTTATAAAAAAATTAGAGGACGAATGAAAATGGTAGAAAGGGACCATGGTAGAAAGGGACCATTATTTTCAATGTTCAGCAGAATAGAATTATATGTAGACTTGAAGATTTTTTTAAAAAATCAATGAGATTGTTAGATTTGATGGTCTGAATTTGTTGAAGGGGAGGTTCCTGTAGGTGCGTTCTTGTGAGGGACGGGCACATGAGGGCATGAGCCCAAGGGTGTTCCCAAACCTCAGGAGAATGCACGAGTACTGAAACCTCGGCCTTACCTAAACAACTCTCTTTTGTTCCCATGTTCCCATGTTCCCATGTTCATGGGACTTGTGGGTCATCTGTTGGTTCCACTTTTGGTCATGCTTATGCCGATTCCACTTGTGGGATAATCTACTGTGGGGGAACTTCACTTCACTTTTGATTGTGGTTGTTCCACTTGTGACATGTGATTACCGTGATTCCACTTGCGATGGGAATCGACTGTGGTAGAACTTCGCTTATGGTTCTGCCAATTCCACTTTGGTTGTATTTCAACAGCAAAAATCCACTTCTGGTTCTGATAGTTCCACTTGTGGTGTAATTCAGCTGTCAGGAACTCTCCACTTTTGATTCTGGCAGTTCCACTTGTGATGTGATTCAACAGTGGGGAACATAACTTTTGGTTCCAACAGTTCCACTTGTGATATGAATCAACAATGGGGAACCACATTTTGGTTCTGCCAGTTCCACTTAGGATGTGATCAACATTGGGGAACTGCACTCTTAATTGTGATGGTTCCAGTTGTGATGTCAATCAACAGTTGGGGAACTCCACTTTTGGTTCTGCCAGTTCCACCTGTGGTTCTCACAGTTCCACTCTGTGATGAATCAATAGTGGGGTACTCCACTTTTGGTTCTTATAATTCCACTTGTGATCCGTATCAACAACGGGCAAGGAACAATTGCTCTACTCTAAAGGCCCCCTGTAGAACCTGTAACAATGCGATGGAACTGCATCTTGCCCTACTGGGCATGACATGTTCCCAGGTGGAATGGCCTGGTCATAAGTTAAGTACACAATTAGTATTTGAGCTCTATCAGTGTTCAATATGTGACCCTGCAAATTAAATATTGGATAAAGAAAAGTCAAAGCATGCTGGTTTGGCTCAGCAAAATGGTTTTTGAGCGAGCATTTTGGCTGATTCTGGTAAAAGATGCAGTAAAGCCTAGCACCTGTTGGTGATTGGCTAAATGGTTTGTTTGGTCTGGTTGTTCCAGATGAGTTGATATCAGTATTTTCGCACATATTTGCAACCCCAGTTTTAGTTTTATGGGTGGGGTTGGAAGAAGAAGTAAATAACTAAACTTGGATGTGAGAAACATTTTTGCAGGATCACATACTGATGAGTACCTCCTCTGGCCAGCAGAAAGTTGGTGTTTTCTTCTGCCGGCCACAACATCAAAGGGCTTTTTTGTACAATGGGCTGGGCCCTTTCTACCAAGGCATACCCTTCATATGACATGTTCTATGAGGCCTGTTCTAGAGTGCAACTGGAGTTCCCCACCCTTGACTCACATCGCCAGTGGAACTGGCAAAATCAAAAGTGGAACCAGCAGATGACCACATGTCCCAACAAAGAACAAGGTGTGGATCTGCCATGGGCAAGCATACACACTTTTATTCATTTATAAAAGCATAAAAGTTAGAGACAAGAACATAGTCATGGATCTTTTTAAATTTTACATGTTTTTGTTTCAGAAACAAAAGTGAGGTACATGGGTTGGCAGCTTAAATGTTAAGTACATCAATTTATGATGAGTCCAATAAGCTTTTGTATCTTTCAGATTGACATCATGTGAAAACCAAGCTGATTCTTGTCAATTTGCCAAGCAATAAACCCATAACTAATAGCCAAACTCTCCTAATTTACTAAAAAATAGAACAAAAAACCAAAGTGAAACCTTCTCAATTCGCCAAGCAACAAAACCAAAGACAATTACATAACAAATAAGCAATAGTTTGGATGCAAATCACAAAAAGAAAAAAAACCACAACATTTTTTAGACTATAGACTAAAAACTTATCTAATTAAAAATGCAAATTGCGTTGTGAAAGTAGCAGATTTCTTGTGAAGTTTTGAACAAAAAAAAGAAATGAAAATTTTGATTTTTGCACAATTCACAACAACATAAAAAGAACCATTGTTGTAAACAAAATCATAAACAAGAATATATGAAATATGATACATTTAGTGTTATGAAAACTTAAAGCAAACTTTGGAAGTGACTTACAAAGAAAACTTCAATGACAGTGTAAAATGTTTCAAAAGGAGATTGCAATAGGTTCTTTCTAAACCCTAAACAACCTAAACCTTAAATTAAATGCATATTGAACATTTTCAAAACCTTAATGGGTTGGATATCAGTTTGTTTTTTTTCTAAAACATAATGGTTAGATATAGTTATATATGCACTATACATATAAGGGCATGTGGTGGTTGTGTATAAAATTGGATGTCGATGAATCCATATTTGATGACTATCTAAATGCATAAACAATTTTTTCTATATAACCAACCAAAACTGAATTAGACATTTCAAATCTTAATTTTATTGTCTCCCAATGTGGATCTCATGAAAGAGAGACCTATTTTTCAAAAAGTCACCCATAAGAGTCAAACCACAAAAGAGAAAATAAAAAGGAATGCTAAAAAATAGAGGAAAAACAAAGCACCAATGATGGTAATTGAATCCTTGATACTTTGTTATGGTGACAGAAGGTAATGCACAAGCTCTTGGGTGAGATATTAGAAAACCTTTGCTTGTCAAATGCCAAGATGTTGTTTTTGGGCGTTTTATATTATGGCCAAGAATTTGAAAACTCTTTTCCAAATGGTGAAAAAATATGAAGATTAAAGAGTGGTTTTATGGTTTTAAAATATTATAATCTTCAAGTTACTTGATGGATGTTAAAATAAAATGAACACAAAAGGAACTTTGGAAATTAATTAAGTGTACTATAATATGAGTTGGTAGCTTTAACATGTTGAGTAATTAATTAATTTTGAAATTTTCATTCAAAAAATCTTGAAAAAAAAATTTCTCATAAATTTTCAATTTTTTATTTTAAAAAATAAATAGAATCTAAAATCCCAACATTTAAAAAATAATATATTGAATGTCAAAAGTATCAAGGTAGCAAGGCATTAGATGTTCAATGATGGTACACCAAATAATTTAGTTTTCCATCAACTCCCAATTAAGGGAAAGATAATTCTTTTCTCATTATATTTCACTAATTTGTTATTGCCTTCTTAAAAAACAACTTTTCTTTCAAATTAAGAATGTGCTTTCTTAGTAAAATAGCATTTTAAAAAAAATTGTTATTGATTGATCTTTTACAACTCTTACAAATTAACATGTTATTAGTTTGTAAGGTTTCGTCAAAAGGATAATGGTTTGCATTAATATTTTCAAACTAATGGGAGTGAATTGCATTAATTGGTATTTGAACCATAACCTTTTGCAACATACACATGAATATTTTGGTGTAAATTTTATATCATTTAAAAATATATTGATTGGTGAAAGTTATTATGTAATTATTTTTCTCACATTTTGAGTTCTCTTTTGTAGTGTTTGAATGTGTTACAATATTTGATTGTCATTGATATCTAAATTAGAATGCAAATGTTGAAATTTTTAATTATGGTTTGTAAAGATTGGTTTTTCCTATGGGCTAACATAAAATTTAAAATTGCATCCATAGAATTCATCCATTTTAACCAAACATGTTTTTTATTTGTTAACTTTGATCATTGAATTTTAATATTGGAACTACATTTGAAAAATCTTTAGAATATTCATATTAATAAAATTTTCATCTGGTAGATTTTAATTTTTTTCCATGATTATTTTTTTCATTTGGATACATTTCATTTATTAAAGTAATTATGGTTGTGAATGTTTTTATGATGTTTTTAAGAAAATTGTAATTGAAAGGAGGATTATGATTGTGATTTTTTTATTGTTATTATTATTTAATTTTCATATTTGGGGCTTTAGAGGTTCTAATATTTTTTCATGTCTTTTCTTCCATTTTAAATATTTCAAATGTCATTGCACTTGAAATGAAGGTAAGTTTTTATCATAATATTGTTCACAAAACAATTTGGTGATATTTTTTAAATGAGGTCAAAAAAATTCTTCTCAAATTCTACATTTATTTTTAGTAAATTTCCAATGTTTTGGTTGTGAATGTTTTAAAACAATTTTTTATATTTTAATTGTGTTAAATGTCAACTCATTTGTTGAAGTGTCAAATCCAAGTTTGGATATTTTGTTTAAAATGCAATTGTGGTTTCTTTAATAGTTGATAATGGATTATCATTTTCAATAGAGACCAAAGTGATGTTCAAATCTTGAGTCCAAACAAATTTGCTTCTTTTGGAACATTGTTTTTTTGGATTAAGGGAATTTTCATTTGAATAATTAAATTGTTGTAATTGTCTTTTCGTTTTGATCATGTGCATAGGTCTAATGGAATTTCGTCATAATCATTATTATTATTTTATAAATTAAATCTTTGAAGGAGGTCCATTCTTGTGATTCCCCTTCCATTTGTAAATTTTCATTTTCCAAATTACATGAAATCATTATTTTGAATTAGTTCAAAATGTTGAATCCCAAAAACTAAATGCATTAACAATGTTGAATCATATTCTTCCCCACATTTCATCATTATTTGAACACTTGTTGTAGACCACACATATATTGGTCTTTGCAAATATAGGGATATTCATATTATTGTTGTAAAATCTCCCCAAAGGCCGCCATTAATTGAGTTTTGTGACATTTTTTTAAGGTATTCTTCTTTTGTTGAAGCTTGTCCATTATGTAAATCATGTAGGAAATTTGGATATAATTCCAATTGTCTACACCACATAGCTAAAGGTGTTTGCATTTGTAAATCATAGCGTTAACACACAAAGAATTGGAACTCTAAAAATTGTAACATGAAAGCTATAGAATCAAATAAATAATCACCCACCTTATATGCATAATTAATGACACACATCAATTGGTTTGATTGTAAAATATCGTCTATATTTTTTCTTAATTCAAAGTATATGTTTTAATTCTTTGGGAAATCAATAATTGATTTTTTTTTCATTTTTGTGAATTAAATTTGTAATTCAAATTAAAATTTGAAGAATTGGAATATTTTTGCTAATATATTTGAATATTTTGAACATGGACACTTCAAGGAGATTCAAATCGAATGAACAATTGTTTTAATTGGAAATTTGAATTTTCTAAAGTACCACAATGATCAGCACTTGGACTATACAAAAAAGACCAAAAAACATTGGAATCAACCCCAAAGAAATAAAATCAATAACAAATAAATGAATTTAAAAAAACAATGAAATTGAAAGACTGAATGGATGGATGGGGAAAATGATGAAAATTAATGAAGATGATAAATGATCAAAAGAATGAAATGAAGGAATGAACATTGAAAATTTGGAATGATTGAATCGATGGATGAAAGAATGAAAGGAAGGAAGTAAGGAAGAAATGAATGGACCAAAAGAATGAGATTTGGAAAAAATAAAATAAAATTGAAATGATGAATTTATAGTGTTGTTTGAAAACGGAAAAATCTTTTCTGCTCCCATTGAAGGTTAATATACAAAATGAAGCCAATAAATGATACGTCATGAATTTGACCAACAAATATTGTTTATCAATGTATGCACATTTTGAAATAATGGCAAAGAAATGAGATGTATGAATTTTGATTTTGGAATTGAGAAATTGGTATTCAAATGTTAGAATTTATTTCCCCAAAAAATTGAAATGAAATTGGATTAAAGAATATCAAATGAACATTTGCAACAAAATACAAGGACTAACAATGGTAGTTTTCAACCTAATTTTATGATTGAAACTCACTAAAAGTGTATGAATCAACTAACTAAAACTTGCATGATATAAATTGATTGAAAATGTATGATATCAATTAACTAAAAATCATATGATGTAAAGAAACTAAAATTGTATGGTATAAACTACTTAAAGGGTCCAAACATGCAAATAGGACCCACACCCACCTGGTTGGTTTTGTCCTCACCCTGTCTTTAATTGAATCCAATGTTGATGTGCCATATTTAAGATAATTAATATCATAGGCAATATCATAGCTATTAAGACCAAAGGCAAGATTTTTGAACTTTCAACACATGTGATAAAAAAAATCCTCAATGTCAATTGGGTCATTGGGAATCCATGTCAAGTTCGTCGTTTGGGTCATTTTAATGTTCCAAATGCTGAAATCATCATTTTCTTGAGGGACTCAATCATAGAGCTTGATGATACCAAATAAGATTTGTTAGTTTTCTTCACAAGTTTGTGTTTTTTAGACATTTTCAGAAAGTCTATTATAGCTTTTAATCTTTAATTTGTTTAGGGTTTAGTCTTATGGTGATAATCATTTTAAAGGTTGAAAAGAAAGTGAAGATGAAGGCCTCTTTTGAGTTTTCACCATGGAATCACATCAACTACAAGGACCAAACCAAAAAGTATTTCAAGACTATTAGGAAGTTTTACAACCAGAGATTCAACCCTAGGTCAAGCATTCCCACAAGCATAGTGTTTAATGTAGACATTACAGAGGTTTTGGATCTACATGTAACAGGTTCAAAACTACCAACCCACATCTTCACCATGACATGAAGAAAGAGTTAATCAGGCTTTATTAACAAATTTATGGTATAGACCAAGTCACTAACAATGAATTCATGCATTGGTTTGTGAAAGGGTACATTATTAAAAAAAAAGGCAAAAACATGAATTGAGCAAAAGCTGCAACTATAATAGTTCAAGAAAAAGCTTAGAGGGAAGAAGCTAAAATGATGAAAAGCGGATCTCTAAAGTTTTTTGGGAAGGGTGTAGGTGACACATCTAGTAGATTTGAATGTAAGTTTTGTAGTTCTATTGTGACTGAAACTACTAATCAATTTAATAAAAAACTTACAACTGTGTGTCCATATGGTGTTTCAAACACAAGTATGTCAAAAGTGACAAAAGTGCATGATCTCATGCACGAATTGTTGCAATGGTGTACCCAAAAAGATCTTACATCTGAAGGCTAAAAAAACTAAGTTGTTTGAAAAACTTGTAGGGCTACAATTTTCCATGGAAACCATAAGGAAATTACACTTGATGCAAGAAATTCCATTGCATTAAATAAATGTGAGCAAAAAAAGTTGGCATTTCAAGTCCAATTACTTGAATGGAAGGTTTGTTTATCTTCAATCTTTTTCTTCTTACTTTTGAAATTACATTGCCTTTGTTTGCTTTGATGCATTTTAAGGTATTGAGTTTCTATACCTAGAAAAAGTTGTTATTTTGAAAGTTCTTGTGTTGTATGTGAATGTAGATTGAAGCATAGAAGCTGGAAGTTACATCTACCTCAACTATAGAGGGCAAGCTTCAAGTTGAAAATCTTGTTTAACTAAACATTATTGAATTAGGGTCTTCTTGACATGGATAGAATGTCATAAAAGACAACTAAAGATCGAGATATCTATGTTAGAAGAGAAATTGGAATGTGTTGTAGTAGGTGAAGCTTTAATTGTAGACATTGAAATTGATTTCATGAAGCTAGGAAAAGTCATTGCCAAAGCAAGGTGTGAAGTTATAGTTTTAAAGGATGAAACAAAAGCTATCCAAATATAGCAAGAAAACATGAAAAAAATGAGTGGCAGTTCATTTTGGCCTAAGCCCATTATTCACCCTAGTGGGCAGGGAGATAATGATAACCAATGTATATAGTTATAAAACCTTATGGATTTCGCTTTCGAGTTTTTCATTATAATGATGTTGCCATTATTTCTTGCAAACACACTTACTATCCATTTTATTTGGGAGAGCTTTTGAGGGAAAACAATAATTGTTATGTATGAGGACAAGTTCTACACCTTGATTGGATGCAAAGTTGGGGTTTCCAAGAAGAAGATTTTTCCATGAAGAAGTTGGCGGTTAAGATGGAAATTGAAAGTTCGTGGAAGGCAATGAAGCTTTCCCCTATAGAAATAACATCATTGTCTATTTTTTCGGGTATGAAACCGGCAACACGCTTGTTTTATGAATAATTTGGTCTTTTTTGCAATTTTGTTTAAACTTTGTAGATGATTGAAAACATCATAATAGGCATTTCAATTTTTTTTAAAGGTCACATGAATGTTTAATTAATTTTTGGAACAACTTGTTGAATTTTTATTTTGGTCATCACATCAATTTGGTTAATGGAATTTAATAATAAGTAGTGATTCTTTTCATGACATAAGCACAAAATTGGTTTAAAAATAGTCCATATTGATATTGGTAATGTTATAACCACTTGACTAGTGAATAAACAATGTAGTGGTTAAGTCACATGGTTCTTGTCTTTATTCAAGTAGTTGGTCGGTTTAGAACTAGTCCATAGTGCTTTTGGTGATGCTATAACCACTTGATTGGTGAATAAACAATGTAACTTGGTTGGGTCACATGGTCCTTGTCATTATTCAAATAGTCAGTTGGTTTAAAACCAATCCTAGTGCTTTTGATTTTATTGAAACCAATCCAAGTGCTTTTGGTTATGTTGAAACCAATCCAAATGCTTTTGGTTTTGTTGAAACCAATCCAGGTGCTTTTGATTATGTTAAAACCAATATAAACACTTTTGGTTTTGTTGAAACTAGTCCAAGTGCTTTGATGATGCTACAACCATTTGATTGGTGAATAAATAGTGTAACTTGGTTAGGTCACATGGTCCTTATCATTATTTAAGCAATTAGTTGGTTTAGAACCAATCCTAGTGTTTTTGGTTCTGTTAAAACCACTTAATTGATGTTTAGAAACAATCTAATGGTTTAATAAGATCAATCATAAGCAACATTAAGAAGATACTAAGCATTGAGGTTCATTAAAAACTTTTATTGGTGGAAATAAGACTGCAAAGGCCAAGACGAATGTGGTCAGATTATATTGTAAAATGTGTCCAAAATATAAAACAATGGATTTTACTCAATCTAGATGTATTGGATCTTTTATATACATGGAGGTCATTATGTTTTTATTTAATTTTTTATATAAATTTGTTTGAATTTAGTTGTATATGTTTAGGTTTACTTTATTTTTTGTGCATGCATGTCTGTTTGTGCAGCTAACATTTCCATAATAAAGCAAACAAAATTAAATTCCACAAGCTCTAGACAAGTTTCCAAAAGGCCCAACTTACGAACATTAAATAATAGCCCTCTTGGACTACTGTCAACCACTAGAGGTGTTCCCTTGACACCAATTAAAAGTCCAAAAGTTGGGAATTTAATTTCTAATACATAAGCTGAATCACCTTTTAAAACACATTTGGAGAATGTCACAATCCTAGCTTCCAAAAATGAACAATCTTTTTTAAATGTGCATAACCAAAATTTCCATATTGAAATGGAGGCAATTGATTATGCAAATGAGGATATTGGTGCACAAGTTGTGGAACCAACTTTGCAAACATTACAAAGTGGGTTTGAGGTTTTTTATTTTTATTCAATATCAATGGACCCAAATTTTTAAATCAATTTTAGCTAGTAACATCAACAAGTTGTTATCTTCATGCATGCATCATGTTTCACATTCCCGTGATTTGTATATTGTGGTTGTATATACTTTATGTTCACACATTATTTTAGATGGCATTGAAAAATCTCCTTCAAAACAAGTTGTAGTAGATTCTATTGTAGCAAATGATGTGGCTATAGTTCCACTTCTTACTCGATATTCGTTCCAAAAACATAATGCCTCCATAGTGGACGATTTCCCAAACAAGAAAAAACCTCCAGTGAACAACCTATTGAATTTCATGATTAAAGGTGTGGTACCTCCCAACTTTGAATCTTGAATTTTGGGTTATTCAAATATATTATGTGTTGCATATTGACATCTAACTAAGGTACTAATGTGTTTGTCATAGATGTTGGCCCGAGAGGATCAAACATGGATGAAGAAGGAGTTGAAGTTAATAGTCTTGGAAAAGGAATATCCAAGGAGGAAATGACATCATTCAAAAGGAAAGTTGGCATAAATTTGCCTAAGAAGTCATAATTTGTGATCAATCAACATGATATTCAAATTTCCACATAGGGTCAATTTTAGAAAAATAACTTACTGCTAACATTGTTGCTTCATAATAAACATAAGTAGAACTTGCATACAATGGCACATAAAATCAAGAGTCATGACTTTCATAATTTTGGACATTTCAAAACAATCAAATAAACAGTTTTGTTTCTAATATGTAAAGTCTTCTAAACTTTTTTTGGAGATAAATGTTGTTGATTGAAAACCTAAAAAATTGAACTCCTGCATTTAATCATAAGTTCAATGTCACATTGATTAAAATTGAGAAATTGAACACATGTACATGTATCTAATTAAAACTTGTCAAGTATAGTATATATGTGAATTCACTACAACAAAAAATGTCCTTGTACGCCAAGTGATTTCACTAGATTTTGAATGAATTCACTAGTTTTAATAAAGAGGATTAGTTGGAAAATAATGAATTTTTTAATTTAGTGAATTGCACCCACATTTTGTAATAGTGATTGCATAATACATGACCAAGTCAAGATAAATTATGTTGTTATTTGATATGGCAGTACTCAAATTCTTCTTCTTGATTCAATTGTAATGGTGTTAGACATGTTTTGGGTCAATGAGGTTTTAATAATATACTAATTTCATCTTGTAAAATTAAATTCAAAATTGCATAATAGGGAGTACGTGATATATGATATGTGTTTTTTAATGGAATTTTTTTTTACTTGTTGAATTTATAGAAAATAAATCATGGTCTTTGGAAACATATGGTGTAATAAGCCAATTTTTGTCCAACTACTTTCATGGTTATGATTTTAGAATTTATATTTTTATAGTACATGGAGGTTCTGTTGGCTAAAGTTTTATTGATATTGAGATTCTTTTTTTTTCATTACACCAAAATGCGTCTTAATTCATTTTGGGTTTCACTAGATTTTGAATGAATTTGTACATTTTTACAATGGTGAAATTAATCAACCCCCTAGTGAATGGGGACCAATTGTTATGGACAGTGAATTGGTCCATTAGTACCTAATGAAACAAGGTTACTTTCAAATGAAATACAAATTACCAAATCATTTCATTTGTTAGTTAATTGATTAAGTAGCATGGGAATCAATTAAATTTAAATTATTTTATATGTAATGTAATATTTAATATTATTGATAATTTAATTATTTTCAACCTATGAATTATTTACACATGTCATTACTTATGTTAAATTAAAAACCTGACCTAGGTACATGGACCATGTAATCAACCTAAATATGCACCTATTCTAGGGAATTATATAGGTCAATTTACCATTGTTGACCACAAACATACCATTTGTGAAGTTTGATACCTTGACCTCTAGGATGGAAGAAAACACCCCTACCATCAAGCCATCACATTTGTTGTGATAATGTGTTACATTGCATTCTATTTATCAAATATTTCATTTTAAACATTTTAAAAACATAAACTTTAAAAATTCATATCTTAATGAAATTTTGTCCAAATGGAATGATTAAAATTTGATTTAAAAGTTTTTTCAATAATATACATAATCACATTTATTTTCTTTTGAAAGTGTAAAATCATTTGAACAATTTTGATTTTGAATATTATTCAATAACATTTCAATGACCATTTTTTTGAAACAAAAAATGTTTAATAAATGGATAAGAGTTTTGCTAATATAATAATATTACCTATGTTAGGCTATTTTCAATATTATAAGGCTACTTTCATTGTTTTAAATTATTTCACCTTACATTATTTATGATTATTTATGGTTATTCTCAATTTTTTGGCTATTTTTAGTTATTTCACCCTTAGCTATTTTCATTTATTTTAATTTTTTTTTTTTTGTTATTTTAGGCTATTTCACTTTAGGTTGTTTTCGACTATTGTAAGTTATTTTTAACGATTTTATGTTACTTTTGGTTATTATAGGCTATTTCATTTTAAGTTATTTGTGACTATTATAAGTTATTTCATCTTAGGCTATTTTCGACTATGTGAAGCTATTGTTTGTTATTGAAAGTTATTTCACCTTATGTTATTATTAACTATTCTAAATTATATTACTATAGGCTATTTGTGACTATTCTATTAGTGGTTATTAGTGGTTATTGGTTGCTATTTTATTGGTGGCTATTAATGGATGTATTAATGGTTATTGTTAGTTATTCTATTTGCGGCTATTAATGTTTATTTTTATTAATGGCTATTGGTGGCTATTAATGGCTATTTTATTGTGGCTATTAATGTTTATTATATTAATGGCTATTGGTGGTTATTTTATTATATGTTATTGTTGGATATTCTAGGTTATATTATCATAGGCTATTGATGATTATTTTATTATAAACTATTATAAATTATTTTTATAGGCTATTATTGAATGTTATAGGTTATTTACTTTACATCATTATATTTTATTTTACATTATTTTATATTTTTATATTTAGGATAAAATAAGTTTAATAGATAAAATAGAATGACCTTGAATAACCTAAAGTATAACTTGAAATAACATATATTAATTTAAAATTTAAAAACCTATAATAAGCTACCTAAAATACCTTAAAGTAAAACACCGTATATGAGTTTAAGGTATAATAATTTATAATAGCTTATAATAACTTAGGGTATAAATTAAAATAACTAAGGTAACATAAAATAATATAGGGTATATCATAAAGTAACACAAGGCATTTAAAACGACATAAAAATAAACATGTTTATCACATTAAATTATAATAATGAATTATGTCAATTAATAATGAAACACAATGTTTACATAGTGATATTCTAGTGAAATAATTTTAACTAAGATGAAATTACTAAAATGTAATGAACTTATTTCAATTTTAAGGTCCCATAGTGATTTAAGCTAGTAAATTACACCCCACTTTTGTACTAATGTTTGCAAATAATTGTACAATCATCCTAGTTGATGAGTTCGCACTTATGTGTGACAAATGATACATTTCCTTCACGTTAATTCTATGAACTCACCTTGTCAGGTTATAATGTGAATTAATACGTACCACCTTATTAACAAGCTAAATGTAAATCCCACAATGATTATTTGATGTATTGTTGGACAATCAATATGAATATATAATTGGATTTGAATGCAAGTTGGTTTAGTCAATATGAACAAGAGTATATGTGCAATTGTCATGGAGCAACATTGATATATTGGGTCCCATATGTTATAAGGATCAAACATAAGTTGGCTTGAATAAGCTGAAAGGATTAAACATAGGTTGGTATGTGTGACATGGATGCAATAACATGTATTTACAATAGGGATATTTAATGCATGATTCAAGGTTTTTTTTAAAATAACATAATATATTTGGCAATTTTGGTTAGTTCTAAACATAATATGCAAAGAACATAACATTTATGCAGAAAACATTTGTATAATATATTTGCCAATTTTTCATGACATACATCTAAAACTTTTAATCCTTGTTAGTTATTGGGTGCTATTCACTAGTTCTTGACCTATTACTAATTGATGATAGATAGATTGTTTGCAATGTGGCCTTGAATTGTAATCAATTCAAGTTATCAACTTCGTCTAATGAACTACAACAAATCATTCAACTAGAGGTTTCTAAGCATGCAAAATTATGTTGTAAGAAACTTGATACGGTATTTAACAAATTGAAAAATAATTCACAAAAATGTGATTAACGCAAAACTAGACATGTTCATTTAATTAGCAATTTGAAATAACAATGGATCAATTCTTATTAAATATACAACTACAAATGATTTTGTAAATTTATGCATATTTAGTACTTAACATAACAAGAATTGAATTTGTCAAGGGTGAAAATAATAACTCAATTACTAAGTTCAATCTTGATTGAATTTGTTTTGTGAATTGTTCAAGTTACTTTTTAGTGCAATTCAACAATGATTACCATGGGAAATGCTACATAGGCTGAAAATTATTTTGAACTATGTAAAAATGACTATAAGAAAAGATTACATAAGTGATAAAAGACCATGAATAACACAAATTATCAAACAATGTGTTGATTTGACAATTGAAAATAACAACATCAATTCTTATCGCCTACAATATTGTAATTTTAAAAATAAATTTGTGTAATCTAAATATTTATTAGAACAAAAGTCTTGAGATCTCGATGTTTGTTTTGTCACATGTTTGTCTAGTTTCTAGTGTCAATGTTTTTTATCATTATAATCAAAATGTTTAGATCAAAATCTAGCCAAAATGAATTTTGATGGTTCTATCATTTATGCCATACATTTACATTACTTTTCTAATGGTGCACAATACATTTAGTAAAGGTTATTTATGCTCTTAAAAGAACTTTATAGCAAGAAAGTCCACCATCAAATTCACCAACAAATGACCTTGAATATCTTGTACACAAAAATCAACCCATTTGAAACTTACTTTTAACCCCCCATCCTTAGACCCTGTATGTTCGACACATAAGAAACTAAACAACTTGCTTCTATCTAGTCAATTATGTTATTTCGTCCTTCTCAAAACTTAAACATTGCCAACCTATAATTTTCCACAAGTCCATCAAAAGTTAACTTTTATAATAAAACACACACAAGTTCATGTTTTCAATCATTTATAAGGACAAATTCAAGCCTAGTTTAGGACACTCGCCAATCATGAATGTTGGTTGATGTGGGTGAGGCAACTAAACAATATCTAGAAGTTTTGTGCATGTATGCCAAAACACTTGAAAATTTGTTCATGTGCATGCTAGTTGATCAATATTGTATATTGAGCTATGCAACTACCCAATATGTTCATGGTGATTACTTTCTGGTTGAAGTCACATTTGAGCACATAGCTTGGAGATTTCCCCCCCCAAAAAAGAACAATCTATAATTCAAAACCATGCACAAATGTTTTCATAGTGACAAGGGCAAATTGGCACATGGTTTCAATCAAATTTCACTAGTAATGCACTTGATGGGGGTGAATTATTTTTCTAGATAACTTGTTAATGCTAGCCCTTAATCCAATAATCTAACATCTTCCAAGGCTTCCAAAATAACTTTTGTTATTTCTTAGGTGAGTTCATATGTGGCATAGTTGCCTTTCACATCATGACAAGCAGGTGGCATAAAAATTTTTGAAGCCAAAATCAAGTTTGAAAACACAGAGGCATGAGGTTTATCATTTCAAGGTGTGTAAGATTGATTCCTTACAACCAATCTTTAGTACCAAAAGATATGCACCACATTTTTTGTCCACACATTGCCATTTTCATCATTGAAGGAAGTGACTACGATATGGGGACCTTTATTGACAAGTAAGAGCCAAAATGGCTCATCAGTTAAAGTAGGTATTGTTACATTATCACATGGACATAGATTTTCAGCAATCCATTCATTACTAATACTAGCCTCTATTTCCTCATCTAAGTCATGCATATCATGAATTTCATTTTGAATCTTCAGAGTGTAATTTTTGGAGAAATCAACACAAGAAAACATTGTGTCATGTGCAAGATTTTCCAAACACTCGCAAAATTGAAAATCCTGCCATTTAGAAACATAGTTATGAAGGATAAATTCCTTCAAATGTGGAGTAAAATACTGCAACAATTCTCGAGGTTAGGTTTCATGGTACTCAACTTTTTGCGCTTTCTTGTCCTTTTCATCATTTGTCTTTCCAACCTTTTCATAGTTAATGTTTTTCTAATTAATTAGTTTGTCAAAGTGTAGTTTCTTAGGACATATTTTCAAATTTTTGACTCCACATTCCAAATAGTCACCTTGAAGGCAACTTTTTGCATGCCAAAGAGACAAGGTAGGTTTGGAACATAGGATTAATGTCCATAAATCAATTAAATTAATAAATACAACTAGGTTTACATAACACATAGTTGTTGAGTACTTTGCATCTTGCTAGCCACATTCACATTGCATACTTTGCTACATTTGCAGTCACATGGGTAAATGCACAATATGGTGGCTCACTTTTTAAAATTCTTGTATTCCACAAAAGTTCATGTTCTAATGTTAAAATTTTAATTTTTTATGGTACCATTGGTTAAATGGTAATGAAGTCCATGTATTAAAAGCAATAAAGTCCATATTAATAGGAGCCTAAGTAGAGATTCTAAATATGTGCACCTTTGAAAAAAAATTTGGAAATGAACAAAAAACAACAACGTTATGGACTTATGAAAATACAAGTTAATTTAAGGCATTCAAAAGTTCATAGGTAGAATTTGGCTATGAACCTTAAGGAATTTTTCATAGAAAAATGTATTATTTCATTCTAATTCATATGTTAAGTCACTATAAATAATTTTTGAATAAAATTTAAGATGAACCTTTCAATTTTCTATCATTCTAATCAACCAACTAGTCCATAATTTTGAATTTCAAATGTCCATTTCTACTAGCATATGAACTTTTTATTGATAAACAACTACACAAATAACTTCATAATGAAGTTGCTAGTTTATATTCGATTACCAATTAATAAATTTTAAAATATACTACTCACCATGTGCCTTTGAACAAGGCGTACCCAACAAAAAAACATAATTGTGACATCAAAAGTAAGCCACCATACCTTGCATTCACCCACATGCATCATGGATCCCCTTCCCAATGCTTCCCATATCATTGATAGCAAGTGTGTGCTTTTTCAATTCCATGTGGTAGTGGCAACAACTAGTGTTCCAAAGCTTCAATCGACGTACAAACCATGGTTTCAAGGATTGAAATAATGTGAACATGATGGGAACTATAGGATGTGTAGTCTTAAAGGTTATGAAAAATTCCAGCTACACACATGCATAATATGTGGTCCAATTTAAGTGAGTTTTGTCAATCCCATGAACAAAACATATAAAGTTAAGTACTAATTCTCAAAGACCATCACCAACTATTAACAATTTGCAATTGTCTAACATCCGTTCATGAACGAAATGTTGCTGGTATTAATAACACAACATAGAACAAAACTAATTTATATCAAAAACCATGGATTTATGCCATCAAATAATGCAATTCATGAATTGAATCATATTCAAAATTGAATCTCAATGCAATTTTGCATTTGATTCAATTGAGTCTTAATCTAACAATAATAAACTCAACTATGAGAATTCAATGAAAGGGAGGAGAAAGGACTATTTCAAGCCCAACATACTTCAATTTTCAAGTTAAAGCCTTAGAGCAAATTGACACTTGCAAATGACTTGGTTATTGAGTTGAATTAGACTTCAAGTCCTGTGGACTTTCATAAGGAAACCAACCATAAGTAAAAATTGTTTAGTTGTTGGATAACCAACATTTAATTCATTGGCTTACCTATAATAAAATCGACTCATAGAATGTTTCATAAATGGCATCTAAAACCCCAAGTTTTCATTGGATCACCCTAAACCTATAATACAAAACAATAATTCAAGAAAGGCTTGTAGCATATCACACAATTTCAGTAGTCTAGCACATGGGCCAATTCAATTAAAATGGTCATTTGATTCATTGTCAAACAAGTCAACCAAAAGAATGGTGATTTTGGATCTGAAACCAAGGACTACACTACTAACAAAGGACTACCATTCAAAAATCAACAACTTAAGTGGTGATTTTAACATTCTTTCAAGGTGCTAATAATAATAAGCACAAACATTGCTTTCACAAGGACAAAAGGAAATCACTAGAAGAAAAACTTGTCGTTTATAACCAATTGTTTGTAATTCAAACTATCGTTTACAACTATTATAGTCGCAAACGATTGGTTGCAAATGATTATTTTTCTTCTACTTGATTGACATAACAACTTATAACCATTGTTTCATCATCCAAGCACAAACATCACTTGAGCAAGGACAAAAGGACTTACCAAACAATGTCTAACCACTACTTCATCACCTAAGCACAAAACTCCTTACAATTGTCAAAATGAATTAGCACTAACATTTCATTTACATTGTTGAAGAACTTGTCAATTCTTTTGTAGTAATTATGTTAATAGACATGGTAACCTTCATAACATTGCTGCTTAGGTTTGTGTAATTCAATGTTTTTAGGGTAAGCATTATAACAACAATAAAAAATTCAAAATGAAATAAGAACATACTTATGAAACTTGTAGATAATGAGCCACATGCTCCTCATGCACCTTAAACATGTTTAACTTCATGTTTGAGCCCTACATCACATGTGGCTATACTTCGCATGTTACATATTTAAGAAACATGTTCTGAACCAACGAATGAAAAAGGAATTCTCCAATGATAATCTATTGAGCACTGTGTTTTAGCTCCTTAACATATTCAAAAACAAAAAATGTTAATTTTCTTGAAAGATCTACAATGATTTTCTAAATTTGACATTTGATAATGTGAAAAGATTTGGAGGTCATAACCTCAAAATTGAAACCTTGTGCATTTTGAACTGTAGCTTTTTTTATGTGAGCTGTTTTCCAAAGTTTGTGTTGTTTCACATGTTCATACACAAACAACACATCTTGGGTTTTATGGTTGGGCTTTGTGATTACGTCTTAATCAAGAAAGACATATGCAACTAGCCATTCATGAGTTATTAAACCCATGTCATTTCACCCATTTAATCACAAAGGACGTTTGATCACTAAGCCCAATCATTTTATCGACTATTTTTTATTTATTTTGGTTTAATATTGAAATTCCATGTCATCAATACCTTAGTATTATGTGCAAAGTGCATGCCATTTTAACTTAATCATTTTATTTGACTAAATGTTACAAAAGACGCCTTGATGGATGGATGACATGTCAAAAATTTATAAAAACATTATGGGTCATTACACATGACCAAAAATCAACCTAATTTAGCCCATGTAGTTAACGTAACCAAAAGTCAACCTAGCCTAGCTTGCCTAGCCAAAAATCAACCTAGGTTAACCTAGTTTAGTAGCTAGTTAGGCAACAACACATTTCTTTTCTAGCAATACCTCAATGTAATCTTCTACCACCCCTAGCCCATGTGTGTCTTCCTCCATTTGAACAATTCATTAGGCAACAAATGGTTCAATTTCAAGATTCTATTTCGGAACATTTGCACCATCATACCCTTTCTAACATGTTTTTCAACAGGACATTTGAGGCCCATCGTGCTTGAATTTTATCATGTTCTAGCCTAGGGGTGGGTGCTTGGTTTATAGTTTGACCAATCTTCCTAACCTTTCGATTATCTTCCCCAATTTTTTCCACAACACTTCATATGTGACTTGGACTACCCCATCCTTCAATTGTAGGCATCCCTCAATGTGTGTGCACACATCCTATCAACCTTATGGATATCCACCTTTTACGTTGTGTTCATGGCTCAGAACACATTAGAACCCATGATGCAATTTGCAACACCTTTGTTGCCATTGCATGAGATGATGGCTTCCATGTGGGACAAAAACAATTACATGCGCTTCCTTCAACCACATTCAACTCCTCTCATTGATGAGTTGACATTGTGTTTACCAAATATAACATTCGCATTTTAGTTGATGTTGTCATTGTCGAGTTGTCGACCCAATTTGAACATATTTACTTCCCTGATTTTGCGCAATTTAAGGATATGCTGCCTCTAATGCAACTCAAGCCAAGGATAGGAGTTATCACAACCAACACCCCATTGATCAATTTCTCCCCTTAATAATTGAATTATTTGGCTGCTTACACAAACATGCTAATGTGTTTTTATAGGATTATGCCAATGCCATGTGGAGCTTGAAAGGGCTAGAGGCCCCCCATCTTTCTACTTTGGTCATCTTTCTTTGTCAAAAAATTTCGATCACATTATAAAAAATGCAAGCATTTTCCATCTTAAGTTAGGTGGTAGCTGTAAGCTTAGCCAATTCTCGACTTCCACCTTTTCAAGACACACCTCCCATCACCACGACCAATCTATTGCAAGTTGTTGGTTTTTGACATATAAATATGGCTAACCTACCACAGGTGGCCAATTGTGGACATGGAGAGATTTTCATAATTACTTTGAATCAACTTGACATCTTATCACTTCTCCTTTTCCTTAATTTTATTCCTTTATACATTTCCTTAATCTATAGTGTGTTTTTTAATAAAGCTTTCCAATAATTATTACTATAAAAAGTATGAGTAACACCTCAATGCACAATAATTGGAATTTCATGGCAAGTTCAATCCAACATTCATCACTAATTTAAATTCATGGGTAAGATTATAGATATATTTAATGAAATAAAAGAATTTTTCTTTGATTATGTTTTAAAATGCCTTTCTTTTGACATTAATATTTTCAAAGTTTTTTCTTAAGCCTACTTTTTTCCTTTTATTAAATGTTTTAAAAAGTTTACCTTATGAACAAATACCTTATTTTAACTTGATGTCATGTTTTTAGTGTTGTAAAAGTGATCTCCCCTTGACTACAACAATTACAAGGAGGATTTTCTTTCTTTCTTTGGGGCAGGTGGGAGGGGATGCAGGGGTTCCCAAAAATTATTCTTGAGTACCTAATATGTGGGGTGCATGACAACTTTTTTTTTGGTGCAAAATTTCACACTGTTGTGTTTTTTTGCAAATTGGCTAAATTGGCTTATGGACGATTGCCACTCAGCTACATCACAAAATTGAAAAAAAAATGAAAAAGAAAAACTCTGGTGTATGATGGTGATGGTATTTGTTGAATTTAGGTTTTTGGTAAGAAAACAAAATAATGGGCACAGTTAATGTGGTTTCTCCCATCTATGTGCCCATGCAAAGTGGATGAAAATATTAGGTATCATATTTTGGGTGGCTCACCTATGTATATGTTTCCTTATATTTAATACTAACAGAAGGACTCTGCAAAATAACCATCTATTCAGCTAAAAATAAAACAAAAAACCCTATTTAGCTGTATAAAATTATAAGCACTCCCCTAAAATAAGGATTCAAGCTACATAATTATAAGTACATAAAACCAGTAATATTCAGCTATTGATGGGTGACCTAATTAAGAGGAGGAGAAACTTTGGCGAGAGATGGATGAATGAAAATAAACACCCTTATTCTCTTGGACACAGAGAGATGAAAGGAGACCATAAAGATGAAAAAGGGTTGTCATGCCATCCAATAATGAGTCCATCTGGATTCTGTGGAAGGGAGGAATTTGGGGGAGGAGGAAGTGCGGGGGGATGAGGAATGGAGGATGTGGAAACTTTAGGATTTGAAAGACCCCATTAAAATTGGTCACTTACTAGTATCCCATTAAATCCAACGGTTGGGTTCATGAGGTGTAGACTCTCTGGTTACACAATTCATGAGGTAGACCGTCCGATGAGTATTCCAATAGGTACCTACCTGGGCACCTGTTGGGGATGTGTGTTGGTGTTTTTTAATAAATTTTTTAAATTAAAAAAATAGTGATACAAAAAAAGAGAGTACCCACTACTACCCATTTCCCGATTATCCTTCCCAACTATTTTTTTTTAAAATAAAAAAAGTAAAAAACTCGACGGCCAGAAATGGGCCACGCACAGCCAGGCGATAACGGGTAAAAGATATGGTCCACTGTGCGACCGTGCCCTAAATCCGCGCAGTCTAGCCGCTGCTTTTCCCCTCCCCCCCCCCGCCCCCCCTCCTTTATCCTATGGGCTGCCCAGAAAATATCTCGCGGGGATCTGCGAAGGCGTCTCTCCGGCCAGATACAGATTTCGCCCACGGCCTCGTCTGCCATTGGTCACATGTCTGTAAATTTTCTGGTTCCGCCAATGG
>Ga0209611_10002437_pt1 | contig 32737 bp, 28 predicted proteins | sample S1TSphgellanicum_3_FD_187693 | JGI IMG/M metagenome (GOLD analysis project Ga0209611, IMG submission 187693) | Host-associated microbial communities from peat moss isolated from Minnesota, USA - S1T2_Fc - Sphagnum magellanicum MG (SPAdes) (version 2) | ecosystem: Host-associated > Plants > Peat... | reverse complement strand
ACATTCAGGGAGCAATCAAAGCATTATTCATCGTGATGTTAAAAGTAGCAATATTTTACTCTCTAATAATATGGAAATTGCAAAAGTTGCGGATTTTGGACTATCAAAATTAATATATGGAGAAGATCAAGATATTACTCATGTTACAACAAATGTCAAAGGAACTCTAGGGTATCTTGATCCAGAGTACGTATTTAACCACATACATCATGATCCAATTATTGTAATGTGTGACAAATTACAAATTAAATTTCTTACTGATTACATATTATGCATTTCACATGATTTCACCTTGTAAAATGTACATTAAAATTTTCAAAATGTCACATTACATCTTTTGTTTTAATTCATTAACAATTGGTGTGCATGGACTTCTTCATTTATAGGTATTTTACAACACGATGTTTATCACCAAAAAGTGATGTATACGGCTTTGGTGTTGTGCTTTTGGAAATAATATCTGGACGTATGCCTATAGATCCAACATTACCAGATCGTAATGCTTGGAATTTGTGTGAGTGGGTAAGTTATAAATCATAGTCCTTTGAATTTTTTTGAATTTTTATTCTAATTTATTTATCTTTACAAGTATCATTTCTAAACTTGTAATGAAAAAAATATGTATACAATATTGAAAATAATATGTTCTTGTTATGTTATTTCATTTGGAAAATTTATTCATATATGTGTTATAAAATGCAATTAGGTGTGCATATGAATCATGTATTTCAAATACTTGGCCCAAGGAAACATAACTCATGATGGTCATATTGAAGTAAACTATTAAGTTTTAACCAAGCAATAATGAATGTCTGTTGAACATTCCCATAAGAATCTTTTTGCAAATGACATCAAAAAGTACAAATAATATGTGTATGTGTTGAATAGGTGCGATCCAATCTCCAAGTAGGAACCATTGACAAGATTTTGGACCCTATTGTGAAAGCTTCAAACCCTCAAATTGAAGTTTTATGGAAAGTTGCGGAGATTGCCATCCAATGTGTGGAACCCAGATCTATTCATAGACCAACAATGACCAAGGTAGTTGAAGAATTACGAGCTGCAGTCTTGCAAGAAGGCTTGAATTCATCAAAGTATTCACAAAATGATACATATGGAATTCAAGATGAATATGGATCTCAAATAGATGTATTTGATCCTAGATGATTAATAGAGGTTTGTAGATATTAATTCTTGTGTGAACTATATAATTTCATGTAATATAGTTATAATATTTAGATTAAATGGACATGGACAAACTTATAATAATTACGTTGACACTTTGAATTCAAGTTTTAATATCATATGTGTAATAATGTTAATTTCTTTTTTGATCACTATTATAAATTTGGATAACAAGTTATCCGATGTAACTATATTCATAATGAATTTGACGTTTTAGCAATTATGGGACCCTTTTAAAAATCAGCCAAAAATGAAATGTTAATTTTTGAACTTATTAATCATAAAAAATAGAATAATTTTTTTTTTTCTATGTGATTCAATTATCGACATTCATAAAGAAAAAGATTTGTTTTCATTAGTGAGTAACACATGTCATAAACAATTCTTTTGATAGTTCAATTCTCATAATTTTATTGAAAGGAGCTAGGGCATTTGTACAATCAATATAAACTAGGTCAACCTAACTATACCGAGGAAATTGAAGCTTAAATTCATTTAACATAAAATGCATTTTGCATTCATCTAAAGGGTGAAAGCACAAAATCCTATTAATATTCTAGTTTTCATTACATTCAAAATTTTACATGGCATACTAGATAATTGGAATTGATTTAGCGATGAACATGTGCAATTAATGGTGATTCATATCTTCATTCATCAAAATGTGTTGAAATTTGTGAATTTTTAAAAAACTCAATCTCTAATTGGTGTTTTTTTTGTAACACAAGATTTGGATGAAACAAAAGGACTAAAAAATTATACAACTTTTATTTGGACATTTTCAATGAGATTTTGTACATAATATTATTGGAACATAATAAACTATCTTCTATAACATTTGACAAAATTTGTAGACATCTTTTATTTTGGTTTGATGCTCACATTTATAACCTTTGGGAATACATTTTGGTAAAAAAAAATGGTTTTGCAAACTCTTTGTGGGGGTTTCTATTGAACTTATTAAATTACATTTATGCAAGGTGGTATATTGAACAAATGCAATGAATAACAACGCTATATCATGAGCTTGTAAGTGTGAATGTGAACCTATGAACATGAATAAATGAGTAGTATGAAATCTTTTGATGAAGTGGACAAAATATGTTCAAAATATTCTTTGCCATAGAGGAAAGAATCTTTTCTTATGTGGACACAATTTTAACTAATATGGCATTATTTTTTTGATGTGGAAATGAGCAAATGTAATATTGATGAATTTTTTGGATGAAAAAAATCAATAAAATATTTTGTTAGATGAAAAAGCTAATGATGTTTTTATTTGGATAAGTCTGGATAATTCAAGTGGGTGAAAACAATTTATGCTGCCAATGTAAAATTTGTATTCAATACTTGAAGGACACCATTGGAAAACTACCTTGCAACCATCAATGAACTTTGTTTTATTCCACATGCATCCCATGCAAATTGAAGAGATAAGCCAATAAAAGAGATAGGTGAATATTTGAGAACAATGTATATATAAATATAATGGTATCTACATCATCCCAACCAATCTACAATTCAAATTACTTTAGTTTAGCAAACGACAAAGTGGGTCATACATCTTAATAATCAAAACACCAGAACTTCTTAAATTATTTGCAAAATGTTCTCACTACTCAACCTCTATAGTTATGGTACAACTTGTTAATTTATAGACTTCATTCAAGAATTCTAAGTTGCATGATGAATGAAAAATTCCATCAGCCCATAAAACATCATATTTTGCAAGATGTAATAAAAGTGTTTACAATGCATTTACTTTCCATAGCTGCCCAATGAACCTATTATAATTGACACAAAATTCATGTAATTGCATGCAGGGAAATCACCAATCATTACTTCATATTATTTACCATTTTCAATTGGATCTAAAATGATTTGATATATTTGACCATAGCCGAAGTAAGAATGTTAGTGGGTGGCAAGATCTATGCAAAAAGAACACATCCAACCTCCCACTAGTTTTGTTATTGAATTAAAATCTTGAATATTAAAGGATGACAAATACGACAATGATTGATTATCAAACAACACAAGGCACACACACCTTGAAGGAGAAAATGAATTCAAATTGTAAGATTTGGCTTTTATTACTAAACACAAGCAAATTCCTTCACTAAATCAATGATGGAAACACAATGCCAAAATGTGTTTTTCATGATTTGGACATTTATGACTAATGTCCTAATCTAATCATGTAGTCATATGTCCTTGGTCATATACTTGTACTCAAATTTGTGACCACATTGCAGTTGCATTATGACAACATGACTAAATTAAGACTATTTTGTGACTGCATGATTAGCTTACATACTTTAATAACCTACCTATGTTAGTAATTTAACTAGGTGTTACCTACCTACTATGTAGTACATACGTACCTACTTACCAACCTACTAGATATAAGCGGTACATACCTACCTAATTACCTATTATGTATTTATTACTAGGTACCTACCTACATAGTAAGTAGTACATATGTATGTGTGTGTGTACATACCTACTTAATTACCTATTACATACTTACTACTAGGTACCTACCTCCTACCTACTTACTACTATTTTTAAGTATTACTTACCTATTACCTACCAAGCTAGGTATTTACTAAGTTACTAGGTAGGTTTTAAGTTGTTAGGTAAGTATTTAGGTACCTAACTTATAAAGTAGGTTTTAAGAAATGTTTATAACAATATGGTGACAATTATTGTCATGTAAAAAATGATGTTTGGTGCATTGAAGGATGCCCCCCAAGTTAAATGTTAGAAGTTCAGCTTTACAAAAAGACACCAACCACTATTGTAAGGCGAAAATTACTTCAAAAAGAACAAATTATGGCACTCATCCTCCTTGTTATGTTGGCAATGGGAGTCTTGTTAAAGGTGCAACAATTGAATTGCACAAATTTTGGTTTCATCATGATGACCAAAATTGTCATGTTAAAAGCACTTAAAAGAAGTATGCAATTAACATGTCAATTGTGTTTACAATATGGGTTGTGCAAAAAGGGATAAATTTCATTCAAAACAAAATGACAACATTGGAAAAAACCGATTTCCTTGGTCCTTTACAAAAAGTTGAAATGTCCTTTGAATTGTTTTTCATGATGATGCACTTACTCTTGTCAATTGACCTTTGGATGTAGATGTGTAGCCAAAAACTCAAAAGAAAATTCACATGGTTATTAGAATTGACGTGATGCACCCATTTTGTGTTAGGTGTCATGTGAGTCATGGATTATAATACCACAAATTGTTAAGTTTTAGTTCCATAATGTTCCTTAGTATTAATGATTTGAATCCTGATAAACTTCCAAGTAATAATTATTAAGAGTTGAATTAGCCTTTGGATATTTAAGCGTAGAAAACTCTTTTATTTAAATTTATGCAAGGCTTAGTTAATTTTAGGACCTAGTAAACCTTTTTAAGTGCATTATCATTTTATGTTGTAAAGAAGAGAAAGGGGATGTAAAATTAAATGTGATTTATTAATATATTGGGAATACGAGCCCATAATTAACAATGACATTTTGCCATGATAATATTAAATTAGTGTGTAAAATAATCTTCAAGCATGAATGATGTACTTGAAAGATTTCTAGGATGCAATCCTAATACATTTTTATTTAGTCTTCATTTCTATCAGACTCTTAAATAGAATCAAAATCAAACGTAAGTATTAACATTTCCACCCGAATGGCCTCAGGTGAATTATAACTTAGTAAACAACTTTAAGGAGATAGATCACAATTGCAAAAACTTTAGAATGCGATGAATGGTGTGAGCTAGGTATTTGGTTTGATGCTCCATGGAAAGGGGGTTGATTGGGCCTCGCAGCCAATGATAATGGCCATCATTAGGAACCCAAGTTCGACAATGAAGACGAACATCATCGTCTTCACATTGACACTCTTCAAACCTTTTTGGTGTGGCTCCACAAGCAGGAACAAATTTTAAATAGATTACTAAGGCATGTGGGTTAGGAGACAATCAACGATCCCATGCCGAACAATCAACTCGAGTGCACACCACTTTTTTGAATGGTTCTTCATCACACGACCATTGAGAGACATTCACGTCAAACAGTGCTTCTTCAAGTTCTTCTTTTTCTACTAATGAAACTGGAGGATTTAAGGGCGTAGCGATATCATCCGCCATGACTAAATTCTCACTTGCATCAACAAAAACCAAGAAGGTAGCAGAAACAATGTGGTACTTGTGTTCAGAAGGGGTTGAGGCTTTTTTATTTAACAAATTAAGGTAGGCATAAGGTGTGGGAATGACGGTGGAACCTCATGAAAATTCGAACATCCTAAATCTAATGGATTCATCGAACCCTAATTTCGATGGTGGATCTAAAAGTATGTGGGGGTTTTTGGTGATGCAAATTTTAATTCCATTTATTATGTACTACATAGTTAATTAGTGCATGAAAGAAAAAATAAGTAGGGGATATCAAAAGAATAAATGGTACGTGGGGATGTTACTTCAACCATTGAATTGATTTAATCAAGTAAGGACTCAAGGATGTTTATTTGTTACTATTAATAAATTGTCCTAATAATTAGTTACTTGAAATAATTAAGATGAAGAAGTAGGATGTGAGGGTCAACAGACGAAAAGGATAAAGATCAAGCTCAAAAACCTCATCAAGATATCCAAGATAAGGGGAAGGATGAGTTCTCCAATCCCATTAGTCATGAGGATTATCATCCTATTTGATTGGAAGATAGAATATTTTTTGTGTCTCATTGGGCCCAAGAATTCTCATCCTAAAATCAATGGGAAGGCAAATCATTCTCAATTCTCATTAGCTTTTGACGGATGAGGAGGCCATTGATTAGAAGGGAATATCTTGGGTTAAGGAAAGGGAAAAGGAAGAGAAGGAATATGTGAGGAAAAGATTAGTTCTTATGTGTGCAAAAGTGTTATTCATGAAAAAGATGTGTGCAAGGAATAAGCATGGAAGAATTTCCATGACAAGGCCTCTGGAGTTTCATTTCAAATAGTTGTTCCTCTCAAATCCACTATTGGATTTGTGTCAAACTTAAAATGGTTCTTGTTTAGGAGGTGTAAAATTTTTTTACCAAATATCAACATCATCAGTTTGGCTATAAGGGAGCTACATTTGCCGGGAATAAAGGGTGTTTGTAGTGGAATTCATGGAAGGATTTCCATGGCAAAGCCTCTAGAGTTTTATTTCAAATAGTTGTTCCTTCCAAATCCACCATTTGTGTCAAACTTAAAATAGTTCTCGTTTAGGAGGTGTAGAAGGTTCTCTCCAAATTTCAACATCATCAGGTTTTCTCTAAGGGAGCTACACTTGCCGAAAGTAGAGGGGGTTAAAATTGTCTGTTTTTTCCTCAATCTAAACAAAATGATTTTTAGTCCCAAGGCTTAACTCTTGATCAAAAAAATAAAAACTTATAAGATTTTGTAACATGGCTCCCTTTTAGATCAGCTTTTCAAAAATCCAATGCATGTTAGATTAGGATGTTGTATGTAGATGTTATGACGAATGGAACAAAAGGGGTTCAACCATCAAGTGTGACATTGAATGAACATCAACATAATGCCCCTTCACATTCCATCATGGTGAGTTACAATTCTCCCACAATGTCTTTATATCTTCCAAGTGGACACAACACATTAGATTCTTAGTGAACTTCATTGCATGACATTGAACCACCTTATTTGTTAGACTACAACTACATAGTAGTTCCACTTCCAAGTGGGTTTTGTGAGTGCATATCTTCATGTTGAAGGTGTGTAAGAATGCCTCACATTAAGCATTTTTCATTTCTCAATGTTGAAAAACACTTAGCAGTTGCCAAGTGTTTCTCAGTACCCAATGCTAAGAAACACCTAGTGGCCACTAAGCGTTCTTCATTTCCCAATGTTGAAAAATACCTGGTGGCCGCCAAACATTTCTTAGTGCATTTCAGAAAGAATGCATGGTGGTCATTAGGTGATTTTTAGGTTATATTTTTGAAAGATGCTTGGCACATGCCAAACATTTTTCTAAGCTTAAATTATAAAGAAAGGCTTGGTGGCTACTTAGGGTTATTCAGGTCATGATGTTGAGAATCAATTGGAGGCCATGAAATGTTTCATAGCTCATTTTTAAAAGAATGTTCGGCAACCACTAGGCAATTCTTAGTTCATTTTGAAAAGAACACTTGGTGCTACGAGGTGATTCATAGATCATATTGTTGTCAAATGCTTCGATGCCTTGAATTTCTCAAGCGGTAATTCTAAAATTAGATTTCTGAGATTTTTTTGATATGCATCTACACTCACCCATTGTTAAAAAAGGTATTGATGAGTACTTGGGGTTCAACCATTTTAATTTTGAGGTAGAGCTCAAAATTTGGAACTTGTCAAATAGTGTATCGACTTGGGGGGCAAGGTTCATGCTTGGACAGGAGACATTGATAGAGTTCCATTTCATCAATAATGAAAAGGAGGATTCTGTGAAGAAAATGCCCGTCCACATGTTGGAGGTTCGGGCACATGAACTCACGATGGTCATTTTCATGCTTGAGGACCCATGTAAGAAGCAACTGGTTGGTTTCATTTGCCCAATTGAAAAAATCAGCAATGAGCTCTCATAGATGAATGCTAATAAAGGCTTCAAGTTTAAAGACATGAAGGTGAAAACAGTGTAAGACATTCATGATTGCTGGGACGAATTTTTCGAAGTTCTTCAAATTGAGAAGGACAAATTGGTAAGAGACTTCCAAAGGGCCTCTTAATGGGCAATGACTAACTTTGAGGATTGAAATGACCCACGCCCATCAAAAAAACCATGGAAGGAAAAAACTTAGGCCCAAAAAAAAATTTAAAAAATTGACAAAGTTACTACTAAGGTAGGACAAAAAGGGGTTGATGCAATGGAGTGTTGACTTGTGGATGACACACTCGAAAATGAGTTCTCAGATTGCTTTCCTCTTGGGAATGACCCAATTCAGAGTGTTATGATGGATGTTCATCATTTTAAAAGAACGCCCCCAAACACATTTTCTTTACATGATTATTCTTCTTTAACATAACTACTTGTTTTCAATTGGAATGACACAACTCAAAGGAATATAATAATAAAATATCATTGCTTTAACAAGAATTAGTGGAGGACCCCAATACAAAGGACTAAGTTTGAAAGATTTACAACTAGTTCCAAATAATCCTCATGTGGGACATAGATTTTGTGAGGATTTGCAACCTCTTGAAAATTTTGAACAATAAGGGTTGTGACCTTGGCATGAAGCCTTCTTACAAGGAGAACCTTGCACATGCATGTCAGATTTGGGATGTGTATCAACAACCTCGACCAAATTTGGATGCTTCTTTTCAACACATTGACAAATATAAGGTATTCAAAATATCACATTGTGTTATGTAATATTCCCTAGTTCTATTATTAATTCTTGTTGTTGTTTTGCATGTTGTGTAGAAATTTGAGGAGACATTGAAGCTAGTTCTCAACATGGAATCCATAAAGGAATGTATGAACATCTTGTTGTTGATAGATGCGGTGTTCTAGTTGTGGCAAAATGTCTTCCTTGAATGGGAGAGGTGCAACATCCTTGATGGATCTGGAGATGTACCAGCACATCCACCAAAATTAATTAGCAAATTTGCCTTCAGTTGCTTGGCAAATGTAAAGGAAATTTAGCTCAAGAAATTGGCAAAAGGGCTCCTTGAAAAAATGATAATTCTAAGGGAGCGTACATAAAAAGGAGGGAGGCCAGAACTAAAGTCCAAGTATAAGTTTATAAGGCTTTTGAAGCAAAAAACTATGATCCAAATTGAAATAATGATTCATTTTGGTCATTCAAAGCTAACTGCCAATAATCAGAAGCTCTACTCATATGCCAAATGGCACACATTGAAGGAAAAGCACAACCTCGACAAAATCTTGTTTTCTATTTTAAATGCAAAGCTTAATGACGATTTCTATTCCCAAAAAAATGAGATGGAACCCTTCAGATGAGGCTCCACCTTCGAGGTTTAAACATTTTTTGGAAAACTAGATCCATAGTGGGAGTGCAGAAGATGTTGCAAAAGAGTCAATGATGTTGGATGACCATTACAAGTATGATAGAGTTGATAACATGTTAGGCCAATTGGGTGTTATCAACAAGGAATCATCACATCGTTCTTGCAAGATGATGTAACAAGGACCATCATTGTTGTTTATACAACAAAGTACAAAAGATGTTCCCATTGTTTGGAAGGGCCTTGATTTGGAATCATTTCTTATAGGAATTTTTAACGTTAAGGCCAAATTTATGGTGGTTGCTTGCATATACAACCATAAATCATTCAAGGGCCTACTCATTACTATGAATAAGTCGATTTTTGTTGCCAAGATTTGATTTGAATTCAGGCAATACATGGCACGAAAAGGAGAGGTTCCATTTCAGTTGATGACTTTATGGAACAATCTTGTGCTTATGTACGCAAATTTGTTCCCTTGTAAAATTGGAACAAATGTGGGAGTCCATATTCTCACAAGTAGGAAATTATCAACATTAATTGAAAGCCTAATTTTTTGTGTTTCTAGAAGATCGACAACTTTACAAGCATGAGGTTTCTTTAGAAGCAATATTGCAAGTTTTGAAGTTGATCATTTTGAACAGCATGGTTTGTTTGAGTATCTTTAGTGGAAGTGTTGTCACCTATGTTTACTTGGTAAGTGCAATTCATGGCTATCGACTAAATGATTTTATGTATTCTGAACAATTATCCTTAAGTATAGATGTTTTTTCTAATCGTGCCTTCTAGTTATCAAGAAAATAAATCTAAAGTATTCAAATCATTATGGAAGATCTTGTTGTGAAATGATGGCTTTAGTGTGTCTTTGCATGTTGACTAGTGTTGTGACTTGGAATGTTGAAACTTAGTTGCTGGAATTGATTTTGATGATCACAAAGGTTGTTCAAACTAATGTTGAAGACAAAAAAGATGATATAATCATACTTATCAAAGTAGAAGCTGTGAATTAGTCTCAAACACTTGACCACTTGAGTCCACCAAATGTGGATAAAAAAAACCTGGGTATGTTACAAAAGGTTTTTAAGAAAAAAACTTTTAATAATAATAGCCAACTAGTGAGTAAGAGGCAACCAATGATGAAGAAAGGTTGATCTCGAAGGTGAAATCCAAAGAATGATGATAGTCACATTCCACCAGCACCAAAGGCAAGTCCATTGGATTATGAAGCTAGTCTGATAGCCCACCAAGAGGCGCATGAAGAACCAAGCAAGCATGATCAAGAGAATTCATTAAATGAGGATGATGTAATTGCATATGTAAAATGTCAATGGTCAATACATCTATAGCTTCATCATTGGGGTCAACCCTAGCTGCTATTGATGTAAATGAAAGCCAAAAAGCTAGTGAAGAATTGTAAGGGGACCAACCTCCACAAGATCCTTTGAGTCTACATAATTTTGTAGGGTGAATATAAAAGATGTCAACTAAATAAGTTCTTTGATTTCTAATGTATTTTAATGAATGTACGTTACCATAATGATGTATGGGTTGTATGCATGGGTGAACTATATTTAAAGGTGTGTAGTTCTTTAATGAAATCCTTGTAGGAAACTAGATTTTCTTCTAGTTGAACTGTTATATATACTTTTGGACTTGATGTTACGTTTTGAGCTTCTTTGTTTGACTTAATTGTTGTTAATACAATAAGTCATATTCCATGATAAATTTAACAAGCATTACTTTGGGATTTAGCTAGGTTATGTGCGAAATAACATTTAATGGCCACCATGAAATTAATAAAACATTATTCGCTTGATTCATTTATATGATAGTTAGTATGTGAAAAACATAATGTTTTGTTGTGGATTGTCATTTGGTAGCCACTAGATGAAAGTTAATGAAGGGCATTGGGCTATCGCCTAGCAACCACTAGGTGATAATAGGTGAAAAACACTTTATTATTGTGTAACAGCCGCCATGCGATAGTAGGTGAAAGGCGTTTTACTATTGATTGGCGGCTGCCAAGTGATAGTAGCTAAATGGCGTGTTACTATCTCTTGGCAACCACTAGGCAATAGTAACTAAAAGGCGTGTTACTATCATTTGGCAGCCGCTAGGCAGTAATAATTGAAAGGCACTTTATTATTGCTTTGCAACCGCTAGGAGATAGTTAGTAAGATTAAAGTTTACTAATTGTGGTGCTCTATTTGTTACATATTTTTACCTTACTTGTGGACAAACCCTCAAATTATTCTCTCAAGAATGTGAAGGAAGCAATATTATATTCAATGGTGAGTTCTTTTATTCTTTGAACTATTTTCATTTATGATTTTTTACATGGAAATGTACATGGAATTATAACTTTATTTACATTTATTATTTACAAGTGAAGTTTCAATGGTATCAATTGATATTCTTTCAAATCAACCTCATGATGAAAATGCAGTGCCTCTGGATGTTGAACAAAAATATTACTGTCATGATCTTCTCAAGTCTTCGGAGGTGAATCCTTTTCAAGTTGTATTTGGCTTGAAGGGAGTTCTTGCAAGACAAGGAAAATCTTTTAAACCTTGCATTCTAACTCCTACTGAGTGATATAGAAATCTGTCAACATATCTTTATGTTATTCCTAGACTAAAATTGTAGGAATTCATGCAAAGGTGTCTTCAATAGTTTGTAATGTATATTTGGACTAAATGTAAGCCCTACAAGATTCCATTCTTCTTGAGTGAAATGAAGGATTATGTAGATTTTAATGTCGATCTTTTGTAGATTTTTGGTCATGAGTTTTGTTAAAAGAATAACTACATTAGTAGAAAACTTAATGTTGACTAATGGACAAACTTCATCTGCTAACTAAGCATGACATTAGGCAAAAATATAAGTACAATTTCAACTATGTAAATTGAACATTTTGACTATATTGCAACTACGTAAATCGAACATTTGGCTAATGGTTTGGTGACACATGGCACATTCACAATGTTGACATGTGGCACATTCATAAAATGTGAGGTAAATGAATAGTAAATGACACATGGCATGTTCACAAATTTTGGGGTCAATAAATAATTAAACGACATGTGGCACATCCACATCAATAGTTTAACTCACATGGTGTTGAAACATAGGTTAAATCTAAACCTAGGCACCTAGTTTAAACCTAAACATAGGCCATTTACTTTAGGCTTAAGTTAGGGCTAAATCTAGGCACCTATGTTAGGCCTAGACCTAAACCACATGGTAATTAATAAATGAAATCCTATTTCATTTAATTTAGCCTTTAAGGTTGAACCTTTTTTATTGGCTCATCCCAAATGTCTATTAGATTTTCATGTTTATTGTGTTCTCCAACAATTTTAGTGCATTCCTTTATATAGTTTAAATTCATGGAATGGAAACGAAACAATATGGGACAAAAATTTTAATTCTGACATAGGGTAAACACACCTATCACCGAACACTTAATGATATTGGATCATTATAATTCTCTTGTCCATGGTCTATTCCTTTTGAATTTAAAACAATTTTATAGCCCTCCACCTAATGTATCCAAATTTGTAAAAAACGTTACAATCTAATAGAAAATGAGCAAGATATGCCCTTTCAAAGTGAAGGGGGTTGTATTTTGGATCTTTTCATAAATGTTCAATATGATTTTGAAGTTTAAGCTTTTCAACCATTGTTTTTTTTAATTTTTCATTTTAAACAAATTTTATAGATTTTGAAATAGCACATTTGTAGCCTTTGAAATCATTCAAAATGAATGAGAAATGAGCAAGATATAGTTACTAAAAATATAAGGGGTTTAGAGACATAATTTGAGACAAAATATTACTCTTTCTCTTCCTACGTTCTCCACTTTGTTCCTTTGTTTTTGAGGTTCAAAGAACATTTGTAGCTCTTTACTTTGCGCTTCCAATGACATAAAAAACATTCAATTTGGTGTTGAAATGAAGGAATACTTGAAAGTGTTTGATGATAAAGTACCATTTGTTATCTACTTTAGTTGTAACCTAGTTGTAACCTAATTGCAATTCAAATAGTTGTAATCTAGTTGTACAAGCTAGTCTAAGCTTAGTTAGGCCTAGACCTAAACTAATAATCTACTTAGCGTAGGTCTAGCTATTTACCATAATTACTTATAATAATTATTCATCAACTATTTTTAATCATATAGTTTTATAATTAAAAAATTAAACATATTATCATCATTTATTAGATAATATGGTGATAAGTTTTTTTTTAAAATAAATTATTTATTTATTTATCTATTAAATACTTACTTATCACTAAATATTTTTTAAAATTCGAAATTCATTATAAATTCATATCAACATTTCATAAAACAAAACATTAACTCAAATATAAATATTCAAATTAAAAATTTTAGATGATATTTTAATGCAGTAACTATTATAATATTGTGATAATTAATAATTGACTACAATTATAACAACATCAATAATAATATTGTGGCTAGTAGTTATGTTAGGCTAATTATTTAACTATTTTTAGTCATATTTTTATCTAATTTGTTGGAACTATTAAATGACCTAGTATAATAAATATTAAATAAGAAAAAATATTTTATAATATATTAATGTTAAATAACAATAATTTCTGAAATTATATGATAATTTGTTAAGTATATTTATTAATTATTCTAAAAATTATTATAATTTAATCATATAGATAAATAAGGAATTTTAATAAATGATAAAATATTGGAATTAATAGTGAGAATTAAAATTAAAATTAAAATTTGAAAAAATATTAATTATGTATCATTACATGATATGTTGTAAATTACAATTAAATCTACATGGAAATAATAAATTACACATGTATAGAACATATTCCAAAAGAATAATACTTAAATATCCTTACTTGATATGTTGTAAATTACAATTGAATTTACATAGAAATTATAAATTATGAATGTATTGAACATACACATTATTAAGTTGACTTATATTTCATAATTTTTAAAAAAATGATTTTCAAATTAAAGCGTAATATTTATATGCACAAAAAATTCATCATACATATTATCATTCATGTATACAAAAAAAATTTATATGTACCTTAATAATTAATGAATCTTTATTGTAATTTAAAAATATATATTAAGATATCATACATGTAGAAGTGAATAAACATTAAACTTCCACAAAATTATGAATTATGTATCATTACTTTTTTTTCGTAAATTAACATTTGATTTACAAAGAAATAATAAATTACATATATTGAATTTACATTATTACAAACTCATATTTCAAAATTACCTTAAATTTTATTTTGAAATTAAATTTTAATATTTAGATGCACAAAAAATATTTGCATCATACATAAACATTCATTTGCACAAATAGAATTTACATGTAGTTTAATGTTTAATGAATTTTTATTGCAATTTAAAGCAAATATTGAGATATCATGTCTATAAATATTAGTAAACATTAGAGTTCCACAAAAAATATTAATTATGTATCATTATTTGATATGGTGTAAACTAAAATCCACTTTACATATAAATAATAATTAGGTGTATTGAACATGCACATTATTACAAATTTTTATTTCAGAATTTCTTTAAATGTCCTTCAATCAAATTTTATTATTTGTGTGCACCAAAAATATTTGCATCATATATAAGCATTCATTTATACAAAGATAATTTACACATAATTTAATCTATTAATGAAAGTAGATAATTTTTTTTGTTTTATTTTATCGTGTTGAAATTTTTCAAACCAAATTACTTCATATAATGCTATTGACATCTTTGAAAACCTAACAATAAATAAGGGTGCATTGACTTGGTTGAAAGTTTTTGGAGCTATAATGCAAAGGTTATTGATTATTGAACCATTTTTTAATAAAAATTTAAAAAATCATAAATAGAAATTGTACATGAATCCAAAGGTGTACTTGATGTTGTTGGAAAGTAATTCCTGAGTTAGATTTAATGAAATTTATTTCATAATTTTCATACTTAAGGTGTGAAAAATATTGAATTTTGAATGAATTTTATTGTTGAAAATTCAAACAAATTACAAAAAATTAGGTTTAAAAGGGAAAATAAGTTGAGTGTGTTCACACTTGGGGTCAACAACACATGTTATTATTTATGCATGAAGGAAGGTAGTTTGTTTTGTTTTGTCATAATGATATATCCCAAACCGTAGTGTTTTAGGTTATGCTATTGAACTTATCATCAAAAAGTTCTAAATGAATAGGGGTGCAATGGTGTGGTTTAGAATGTTTGGAGCTATAGCATGGAATCTATTGATTATTGAACCATTTTTTCATTGATTTTCTTGGAAAACCAACTATATTGGAATTTGGGGGTGTTATTGGTATTGTTGGAAGGCCTCACCAAGTTTGACTTAATAAACTTAATTTTGTAATTTTGAGACCTAAAATGTGAACAATATTATTGAATTTTTTGTGGGTATGTATTGTTGTTGGAAATTCAAACAAATTGCAAAAAGGGGTTTGGAAGGAAAATTCAATTGAATGCATTCAAACTTAAGCCAATGACATAAGGTACATTAGTGTTTAATGAATTTTTATCATAATTTTAAAAAATATTAAAATATCATGTGTATAAAAATGAACAAACATTATAATTGTGCAATATTATTAATTATGTATCATTACTTGATATGTTGTAATGATCTACATAGAAATAATAAGTTACATGTGTATTGAACATAAACATTAGTATTAACATTTTTTTTTAAAAATAAACTTTATTTTGAAATTAAAGTTTAATATTTGTATGCACAAAAAAAACCATTCATTTATATAATTAAAACTTACATGTAACTTAATGTTCTCATAATTTAAATTTCAAATATTATATGTATAAAATTAAAATTACCTGTTAGTTGTTTAATTTAGTTGAAAGAGATAATTGCAAATAAGACTATATTTCATCCATCCTCTAGTACATTTTATCATCCAAAATAGTTTAACATCAATTAATGTTCTGATTGTGTGCCAATTAAAGAACCGTAAATGCCAACAATATTTCAAAAATGACCACTTGGTTGAAACATGTTTCACATTGTTTAGTAACATAGTTGGAGGTTCAACTTAGAAACATTGTTGATGTCGGGAATATTCAACAAATGATCATGTAGTTGAAAAATGCTTTTAACTATATACCACTATAGTAAACAATTTTTTTACAAGCCCAAGATGGTGGTTTTCCATAAATGCTTCATAGATTTCTTTGATAAAGTCCCGGGTACACACGTTGGAAACACCATCCTTGTATATCACAATCCTGTGAGGATGATGAAAAGCCCAACATAGAATGTCATGTTAGTTGAAAAATGGAATCATAGGGTAGAAATCTTTTTGAAATACTTATTGGGTGAAGTTGATGCACTCCCAACTGCTTGAAGGACTCAAATGTGAATCCAAGTAGAACACAGCGGAAGAGGGAGCAGTCAGGGCACGCTCCCTAACTCATAACATTTTGAGGGGTAGAGGAGCTCCGGGATGGGACTAGGAAGAGTTGACAAGCTTCACTCACTCACACGGGCCTGCACACAACCCACACAAAGTGGTTAGTGCATAGTCAGAGCACCTTTGGTGCTAAGACGAACCACGAGCAACATGGACACACTAGACTCACCACAGCCTGGACTTGGGGAAGCCACCACTTTCCCCCTTATAGTATACTCTATGGCTGGCCACGGAGCCTACATCCAAATGGTTTTTCTCTCCCGGGACTCCCATGTGGAAGTCTCACGCCAAATGGGACTTTTGCAACTTTGGAGCCCCATAACTTTGCAAGAAAACCTCGAATTGCAACACAATCTAAAGCAAAGTTGTAGCTCTTGTTGAGAGCTTTTCAATGGTATGTCACACGCCCCTTGAAGCCAAGTAAATCTGGTCGATTCCTGACTTTTTGTGGTCGGAAGTCAAATTGGCAATTTGACTCCTGACCCTTCTTTTGGCCATAACTTGTGTTTTAGATGTCCAAATGAATAATGTGAGCCCATTTTAGATATTTACGTTCCAAGAGATTTCCAATGATATAAAGAACACCACAAGCCATTGAGTTTTGACCCCTATAATCGCTCTCTGAAATTTCGGGAGTCCACCGAGACTCCATCTCCCAAAGTGGGAGTTATCTTGGGAGTGTGAGGGTTCACTCCCTCATACTCCCTCATACTCCCTCACACTTTCTTACACTCCCGAAAATGTAAGATGTGACTCCCAGGCTTCCTTTTGGCCCGCACCTTTACAACCTCGTTGCCTTGGTCGCGAGCCCAAAAACTAAGGTTGCGACAGAAGTCTTTCCTTATTTGAAGGCTTTTCATTCGACATGTGAGTCCATGTTTACGTTTGTGTAGCATAAACATTTTGGTATAACATGGTAGATCACTGGGGCCGATATTAAATTTCAATGGCTTTTAGATTTTTATGGCCATCACTAGGGCCAATACTGAATTTCAACGACTTTTAGATTCTTGTGGCGATCATTGTAACTCTTGTTTTTATAACATGGTGTTAAACAGTTTGCCCATGGCTCGTCCTAGCACCAAAAGTGCTTCAATTATGCAATAACCACCTTGTGTTGGTTTTGTGTAGGTCTGTGTGAGTAGTTGATGCTTGTCACTCTTCTTAGTCCCATCCTGGAGCTCCAGCACGCCCCTCTACCCCCCCCCCCTTAAAGTGCTGTGAGCTAGGGAACGTGCCTCAATTCGTTGCTCTTCCACAATTTTAAGTTTGGATTCACATTTGAGTCCATTAAGGAGCTTCGAGGTACGTCACATGGTATCAAAGCTCTAGTAGAGTTCGATCCACTTATTGGAAAGTCCTGATGACACTAAAGAAGACCTGCAAGCTAGTCCAAGAGACCATGGTGGAAGAACCCACCCAAGACTTAGATGTCCCACCCAAGGCCATTAGGGAGGAGGAATAAGATGATTTTGAGGAACAAGAAGACCAAGAGAACCTTGATGATCATGAAAGTGAAGAGGAGTAACCAACCACAGTCCTTTTCACTCCAGAACAATTGGAGGTCCTACTCAAAATGAATAGGCCTGATTTCAGTGAATTGGTTGTAGCCCTCAAAGGAGGAGCATCAAAAGGTGTGGGATTTCAACATGCTAAACTTGGGAATTTTGATGGGATTTGAAATTGAAAGGTTGTAGATGTTTGGTTTGTAGAAATGGAGGACTACATTCATGCCGCCAAGGTTGGGCGACATTTGGCTGTGGAACTTGCCTAATCCTACTTAAAAGGCTATGCTTCCACATGGTGGCGGACAATGAAACAAGAGGAAGGGAAGACCCATGGCTACACATGGGAATTTTTCAAGGAACGCATCGAGTTGGAATTCATTCCAAAAGATTTTAACTACATTTTAAGATGTAAACTTTGTGACCTTGTGAATGCAACAAATGACAATTTGCGCCAATATGTGAGGGCGTATTCTGAACTCATGTTTGAAATTCGGCATATGCATGAGTTAGACCGTGTGTGTCACTTTGTGATGGGGCTTCCAACTTGGGCCAAGTGCAAGCTTGAAGAGAATTGGCCCGCCTCATTATCCGAAGCCATCATGAAAGTGGAAGGCTTTTCGGATGTGGGACGAGGTGAAAAGCTCAGGTTTAAAAAGGATAACAAGTTCCCTCACAAGAAGGTACGCCATGAAGGGGAATGGAGCTAAGGGCAAGATTCTTCTAAAGGGGAAAGGCCCAAACAAGTTCAAGGCTCGAGCTTCAAACCCAAAGGAAATTTCATTAAGAAATGGGTTCTTTTTAAAGGGGGCCAACCTAAGAGGGATGCTAGTAAGAAGCCCAGGGTTTAAACCTGGAGCATGTTTCAACTACAATGAAGCGGGGCATTAATCCAAAGATTACCCTAAACCCAAACTGGGGAATGGGGGTTCTAAGGTAATTGCCTTTATTGCCAACCTAGCCCAAGGTGAATGTAATTGCCTAATTTTCTTGAAAGGGAAGGTTTCTAAGTGAAAAGTGTTATGTCTTTTGGACACAGGGGCTTCCCATAACTTCATAACCCAAAAGAGTGCCAAAAGAATGGAATTCCAATTGGAGGAACTCAAGGCACCCATTGAGGTGCACTTTGCGGATGGGGTTCCCCATCCCATCACATTACAAGCAAAAGATGTGCCTCTTCAACTAAGGAATTGGAGAGGAAAGGTGGATTTGTTGGTTTCCACCTTAGGGGAAATGGATTGCATCTTGGGAATGGAATTCATCACCTATAACAATGTGTTCATAAAAGGGCACAATAAGCTAGTTAGAATCCCATCCAAGAATGGGGTGAAGGCACGTGAAGTGCCTAGGGCAGGTGGATCGACCATCCATTTGATGTTAGGTAAGTCTTTGGAAAAAGAATGCATGGGAGGTTATGGCATGTTATGTGTGATGCGTGTGTTGGAAAATTTTAAACCAAAGGAAGCTACTGACTTGGTGAGTCTTTTTAAGTGCATGAAACGAGTCTTGAACGAATTCCTGGATGTGATGCTTGAAGAATTGCCTGATGAGTTACCCCCGATAAGACAAATTGACCATGCAATCGAGGTGATGCCAGGAGTGGCACCTTCCACCAAGGCCCCATACCGAATGAGTCATGAAAAGTTGAAAGAATTTAAGGTTCAACTTGAGGAATTCCTTACAAAGGGATACATCAAACTTCACAAGTCACCATATGTGGCACCCGTCCTCTTTGTTCACAAAAAAGATGGGACATTAAGGATGTGTGTGGATTATAGAGCCCTCAACAAGGTGACGGTGAAAAATCAATACCCATTATCTCAAATAGATGATTTGTTTGATCGACTTTCGCTAGCCAAAGTGTTTAGTAAGATTGACCTACGTTCAAGGTATTACCAAATTCGAATAGTAGAAGGGGATGAAGAAAAGATCACTTGTTGCACGAAGTATGGCTCATACGAGTTCTTGTGACGCGCTCCCAAGTCACGGGGTGAAACCCACTTGTCCTTCCCCCTTATAGTATTCTCTGCGGCTGGTCACGAAGGCTACATCCGAATGGCACATTTTGTTGGGACTCCCGAAATGGAGTCCCGAAATTGTCCCAACTGGACTCCCGGAACTTTGAACGGCCATAGCTCCTCGCCCCAAACTCGGATCGGGACGAGTCATAAATCAAAGTTGTAGCTCTCGTCGAGAGCTTTCCAACGTCGTGTCTCACTCTCAATTCGGACGTCGCAAAGAGGTCGATTCCCGACTTTTAGTGGTTGGAAGTCAAACTGCCAATTTGACTCCCGGCCCTTCTTTTGCCCATAACTTGGGCTGCAGAAGTCCGAATGGCCAATGCGAGGCCATTTTCGATATCTACGTTTCAAGACCTTTCCAACGATACTAAAAACGCCTTAATGCGAGGTGTTTTGAGCCTTTTTATCGAGCTTTGAACATTCGGGAGTTTCGGCGGACTCCAAACCTCCAACTTTTCCAAGTGTTGGGCTTCACCCCCACACTTGGCCAAAGTGGGGTTACGACATCTTGGTTATGCTTTTTGGACTCACCAATGCACCCACCACATTTTGCACGCTCATGAACGACATCTTCTAGGAATGGCTTAATGACTTTGTGATCGTATACATAGACGACATTTTGGTCTATAGCAACTCCATGGAGGAACATGTGGAGCATCTCTGGAAGGTGTTCCAAAGGTTGAGAGAAAACAAGTTGTATGCCAAGTTTGAAAAATGCAAATTTGGGGTGACAAAAGTAGATTTCCTTGGACATAGGATCACCCAAAAAGGCTTGAAGATGGATGACCACAAGGTGAAGACAATTTTGGATTGGGAACCACCTAGGTCGGTTCTGGCCTTGAGATCATTTTAGGATTGGCCTCCTACTATCGCAAGTTCATCAAAAACTTTGCAAAGATAGCCATGCCTTTGACAAACCTTTTGAAGAAGTCATTCAGGACCTATGATTGGGACGAAACATGCAATGAAGCCTTTGAAACCTTGAAAGGCATTTTGGTGAAAGCGCCTATGTTGAAGTTACCTAAATTTGACAAAGATTTTGAGATCCACTCCAATGCTTCTAACTTTGTGATGGGAGGAGTCCTAATGCAAGATGGAAGGCCAATGGCATTTGAAAGTAAGAAGTTGATTGAAATGGGACGAAGGTGGCCAACACATGAGAAAGAAATGTGGGCCGTGATACATTGTCTTAAGACTTCGGGCCATTACATAGGCTCCAAGGATGTGGTGGTGTGGACCGATAATGTCACCTTGAAATACTTTGTCATTCAACCAAAGTTGTCATCAAAACAAGTGAGATGGCAAGACACATTGGCTTTGTTCAATGTGGACATTCGACATAAGCCCAAGAAGGAAAACGTGGTGCCCAATGCGCTAAATCGAAAACACCAACTTAAGGTGGTGTACGTGGGGGAAACAGAGCTTCAAAAGGAAGTTCGACTAATGAGCCGCTGTGATGGGTTGGCTAAGGAAATAAAGCTGAACATTCAAAAGGAATCAAGTCACACTTCCACTTGCGAAATGGACTGTTGTGGTATAAACAAAATCGGTTTTATGTTCCAAAAGGGAGGCTCAAGGATGTGCTCTTGAAGGAGTGCCATGATGGGCCCCTTGTGGGCCATGGTGGTGCAAAGCGCACCACAACATTCCTCAGAAAGTCCTATTATTGGCTTAATTTGAAAGATGATGCAAAGGAATTGTGAGGTAACTTTTTGTCCTTCTACTCCCGATTCTACAAGGTGACTATGCTTGGAAGCACAAATGCTATCAATGAAGGAAAAATGCAAGTGTAATTCGAAATGTTAGCTTACGTTTATAGTTGAAATTAAGTAGCCTATTTCCTATGCATCATTTGTAATTAGAATTGTTAGATATATTTTCCAAGCTCACACATTCCACATTCTTGGATTTTATGTCAAATTGTCATTTTTTTAAACCAATGTTTAAGGACTCAACATCATGTCCAACATAGCTGCAGACCACTAGTCATTTGAAATATTGTTTCTAACACATAGGTCATTCAAATCCGGCTTGCCATAGCTCACTAAAAAGTTAACTACAAGTCGCACCATCCTATCAAATCTTAGGATCTGTAGTTAAACCAATAAGGAGTTATATTACTAAACCCGAGAGGGTTTTATGAAGGCACTTGGTTCAACTTGATTACAGACCTCTAGTCACTTGAAATATTGTTTCTAACACATAGGTTACTCAAATCTGGCTTGCCTTAGTTCATTAGGAAGCTAATTATAAGGCACACCATCCTACGAAACCTTAAGATCTGCAGCTAAGCCAGTAAGGAGTTATGCTACTAAACCCGAGAGGGTTTGTGAAATCTTTTTTAAAGTTTCAACTTCCCCATACTATCACTACTCATTTCCGTCCCTCCAAAACTATTACAAGACTTCCACTCTACTTTCTTTATTTCTCCCACTTCCCAAGACTAATCATTTTTTTCCTCCTCAAAAAGCTTGTGGGAACAAGTATTCAAGATTGAATTGAAATTATGTCCAGGGAAAGAGAGCTCCCAATGATCCGAGTTTGCCTTTTAAAGAGAAGGAGAAAGGAGGTGAAGGTAGATCCCAAGCTTGATGGCCAATGGAAGGTTCTAAGTTTGGTGGCCAATGGAAGGTTCCAAGTTTGATGGCCAATGGAAAGTTCCAAGCTTGGTGGCCAATGAAAATGTTCCAAACTTGGTGGTCAATGGAAGGTGAAGGAAAACACCTTTTCACCTCTTCCCATTTTCCCCCCAACAAACTTTATTTAAACCTTCGATTTTTCCTTTGACCTACGGTTTTACTTTACCATGGTTCTAGGTCATTACTCTTGCCTTTCTTTCCTTTTCCTTGATCTATAAATTACGACTGCACACCTCAATGTAACAAGTCCTCACACCTTCATTGTTGATTTGATTTTGATTGAAAATCTGACCTTTTTCCTCTCTTTGAAATTATGGCATCACGCATGGTCATTTTTTACGAACCCTAAGTCGCACAAACGAATGAAGAACCGCCTTCGAAATCATCTCTAGATTTGACCCTAACATAGCATCTTCATGATGAAGAACCCGAACCTCGAGAGGTGCGTGATTGTCTTGAAGTTGAACCCTTTCGGGCTATTATATTTTTCCGAACTCCCGCACCCTAATGATCTTGTTGCAAATCGACCCCGCTTTTGGTGACGAACCAGAGACCATTTGCGAAGGTTATTACAAAATTAAAGATACTTTTATTTTCGCATAGTCTTTAGTTCATGGCGTTAGACATTATTGTTGGTTGCGCGATCCGATTCGTCGAATGTCTCCTAATAGCAAGGCGGACTACTTAGTTCGTATCATCTGATGCATCCTAGATTTCCTGTAGTCATGAATTATCACTATGGCATAGCCCAGGATTTTACATGTACTTATAGTTCCTTGCTGAGTTTATCACTATTCTAAATAAATGTTTCAGTCGTTATGAAATTCCTGTTACCATTAGCACATTAACACATTATCTAATTAATCGTTAAGTTGTTTGAAATTAACCTTATGTCCATACAACTTGAAGTTTGTTCTATCTTTAATGGACCTTTCACTAACATCCCTTCGACTGCTTCAAAAAAATTTAACATCTTTACTACTCATTAAATATTAGAACAAGACCAATGTTGTGTTGAACACTGCGAATTCTAGTATCTATTTCTACCTCCTACCCTCTAGAGAATTTTCACCCCTAATTACACAACAAGTCTCTAAAACTATGATTATTAGCTTTTTGTTGAAAAAAAGAATTAACCCAACACCTTGTTCTCCAATAACGCATTTCATAAAAAAACACAACCCCTCCACACACCCAGCGCATTCATCATTCCCTATGAAGTTACTAAAAACCCCTAATAACCTTACCCCATTCAAATTACCTTGATGCAATAGAGACTACTACACATGGTTGTGTCGATATGGCTCACAGGAATACATGAAAACTTGCCTAACTTGCCAAAAAAATCAAACATTCAATAAAAAATAAACAGATTATTGCAACAATTACCGATTCCTGAACAACCGTGGGAAAGTGTGTCCATGGATTTCATGGTGAATTTGCCATCATCAAGGGGATTTGATGCGATGATGGTGATGGTGGATCGATTTTGTAAGATGGCACATTTTATTCCCACCAAGGAAAGTGCCACGGCCCAAAAGATGGGAAGGTTGTTCTTCACGCATGTGTTCAAGCATCATGGCCTCCCAAAGGACATTATGTCGGATCGAGACCCAAAGTTCACAAATAAGTTTTAGCGAGTCTTGTGGAAGCGCATGGGGTTAAAGCTGAAGATGAGCACCTCATTCCGACCCCAAACAGATGGACAAATCGAAATAATGAACTTTGTCATCCAACAATTCTTATGGAATTATGTGGCGACGAATCATCAACAAGATTGGGTGGACCATTTGGAATTGACTAAATTTTGCTACAACAATTCAGAGCATTCGGTAACAGGTTCCACCCCCTTTCAAATGGTGATGGGTAAGTCACCAATTGTGCTTGCAACTTGGGCTGCACTTGGGCAACCCCCAAGTGATGTAAGTGAAGAAGTGCCAATGGTCACACAACTTGATGAAGAGGGGTGCGCTTGTGGGAGATGGCTAAGGCCAATCTTGAGAAGGTGCACAAACGGTACAAAGATTTTATGGACATGTCCCGATGAGAGGTGAATTTTGAAGAAAGAGACAAGGTGTGGTGAACATCAAAAATTTCTGATTGCCAGAAGGTTTGAGCCACAAGTTTTTGGGCCCATATGCGGGCCCATTCAAAGTGTTGGAAAAAAAATTTCCCAACACTTACAAATTAGAACTACCAGAAAACCTTAAAGTTCATCCCACATTTCATGTTTCGCTCTTGAAGTCGATCTCCCATGATGCCTCAAGGCCTAATTGAGAACACAATTCAAGGCCCTTCGCCCGACCTCATTCATCATGAACTAGAATTTGAAATGGAGGTTGTGCTCAAGTCAAGGCAATTAAGGGGGCAAAAGTGGGAATATTTGGTCAAGTGAAAAGGATACCATCTAATAGAGGCATCTTGGGTGAATGAATCAGATATGGAACATGCCTAAGAAGCCATAGAAGAATTCCACAATAGACTAGCAAAGAAGCAAAAGAAACATAGAATGTGATGAGGACATCACCTTTCTTTTAATGGGGCAGGGAATCACACAAATGTATCACATCAAGTTGCAAGTGAAATAAAGGTTAAAATTTTCCAAGAGATTGCGTCATGAACATAATGAGTATTACTAAAAGAGTGGTCAAGTGGCATGGACAAATGGAACTTTCTTACGTAAGCCCAAATCAAAATTGGACTCCCATTTTCAGGCTAAGAGAAACCTTGGCCCCAAAAGGGGAGGCAAGCAAGGTGAGCTTGCGGGGACGTGCACATGTTTAAAGTGCATCCCAAAGGGTCGGTTGGTAGTGGCAGCCAATGCAGGAAGTCATGACCCCGTTCACGTACTATAATTGCGTAACTTGAGATTTAGGTTTTTGCAAAACCTAAACGTTGCTTTTCGTACCTTAATAAGCATACCTTTAGTATGACTTGATTGTTATGATCGAGGTGCAAAGTTGGGAAAGGAATCATGCCAAATAATTTAGGTCAAAATTAGACTTAGCTTTGAGTTCCTCATGAGGGGAAGGATGAAATAATGGCCTCCCAAACAAGGGCTTCGTCAATTAGGCTAGTTTAAGTCTTTTGACGAAACAAAGGTTAAGGGTTTTTATGAGACCCCCCTTCGACTTGCCAAGAAAGTGTTGGAAACTTGGGGACGCCTAAATTAGCTTGAAGCAAGGTCCTGCCACAAAAGTCGACGATTGATGGCCAAGGATCCAAATTAAAACAATTGCATTGAAGAAATAATTTCTAAGTGTCAATGAGGACATTAACCTCTTCTTCTAGTGGGGAAGAGTGTCACGACCTTAGCCTTGGCTTGCAAGGGTGCGGGCCAAGGCTAAGTCCGGGAGTCACATTCTCATGCCCCAGGAGTTCAAAAGAGTGTGAGGGAAAGAACCCTCACACTCCCAAGTGAACTCCCATGTTGGGAGTTGGAGTCCCGGTGGACTCCCGAATGTTTAGAGTGTGATTGCAAGGGTCAAAACCAAATAGATTAAAAAGTTATTCAAATCATCAAAAAGCTATTGAAACGTAGATGTCTAAAATGGGCTCATACGACCCATTTGGACATCTGAAACACAAGTTATCGCCAAAAGAAGTGTCGCAACCCTAGCCTTGGCTCGCGACCAAGGCAAGGGGGTTGCAAGGTTGCGGGCCTATAAGTAGATCCGGAAGTCATATCACATGCTCCCAGGAGTGCAAAGAGTGTGAGGGAGTGGACCCTCACACTCCCAAGTGAACTCCCATGTTGGGAGTTGGTGAGAGTTGGAGTCCCAAAAGGACTCTCGGAACTTCAGAGAGCATTTTGAGGGGTCAAAACTCCATGGCTGGTTGCGCTCTTTATGTCAATGGAAAGGTCTTGAAGTGTAGATGTCCAAAATGGGCTCGCATTGCTCATTTGAACATCTGAAACATAAGTTATGGCCAAAAGAAGGCCCGGGAGTCGAACTCCCGGGAGTCCACCAGTTTTGACTCCCGACCACTAAAAGTCGGGAATCAACCCGAAATACTTGGCTGTAGGAAACGTGCGACATACCGTTGAAAAGGTCTCGACGAGACCTACAACTTTGCTTCAGACGGCGAATCGATCGGAGGTCTACTCCGAAAGTTATGAAGCTCCAAAGTCGCGGGAGTCCCGAAAATGCGCGATTTCGGGACTCCCACGCGGGAGTCCCGAGAGTCCCGAGACAAAATGGCCATTTGGATGCCACCCCTGCGACGAGTCACAGAGTATACTATAAGGGGGAAGGTGGTGGCTTCCCCCAAGGTCCGGGCCGTGGTGAGTCTTGTGTGTCCGTGTTGCCCGTGGCTTGTCCCAACACCAAAGGGATCCAGAATGAGTTCTAACCACTTTGTGTGGTTCCATGCAGGCCCGTGTGAGTGAGTAAGCTTGTCAATTCTTCCTAGTCTTTCCCGAGACTTCTAGCACGCCCCTTTCACCTCCTTTAGTGCTGGAAGTCAGGATCGTGCCCCAAGTTCCAACTCCTTTCGCATTGCCACATACTTAGACCCTCAAGTGGGTCTACGAGGAACTTGGGACTCCCAAATGTTTAGAGTGTGATTGCAAGGGTCAAAACCAAATAGATTAAAGATTTATTCAAATCATCAAAAAACTATTAAAACGTAGATGTCTAAAATGGGCTCATATGACTCATTTGGACATCTGAAACACAAGTTATGGCCAAAAGAAGGGCTGGGAGTCAAATTGGCAGTTTGACTCCCGACCACTAAAAGTCAAGAATCGACCCAATTTCCTTATGTGGAGGCAACGTGCAACATACCCTTGAAAAGATTTCAACGATGGCTACAACTTTGTTTTAGACATCATCTTAATCAGAGGTATGCACACAAAGTTATGGGGCCCCAAAGTTGCGAAAGTCCTAACCTTGGCAATTTTGGGATTCCCACTTTGGAGTCCTGGGACAAAAAGCCATTTGGATGTGGGCCTCGTGGAGAGGCATAGAGTATACTATATGGGGGAAGGTGGTGGTTTCCCTCAAGTCCGGGCCGTGATGAGTCTTGTGAATCCGAATTGCCCGTGGTTCGTCCTAGCACCAAAAGTGCTCCAACTATGCATTAACCACCTTGTGTTGGTTTTGTGCAAGTTCATGTGAGTAGTTAATGTTTGTCACTCTTTCTAGTCCCATCCTAGAGTTCCAACACGCCCCTTTACCCCCCCCCCCCCCCCCCTCAAAGTGTTGCGAGCAAAGGAGTGTGCCCTGATTCTTTGCTCTTCCGCTATTTTCAATTTGGACTCACATTTGAGTCCATTAAGGAGCTTGGGGGTGCATCAAGAATACTGGACCAAACTCTTTGCTTAAAAAATGATCACTTTTTGCCGGGAAAGCTTGACAAATTTATTTTTCCTAAAAACCTAAAGCATTTATTTCGTCTTTTCCTTGGTATGACTTTTGAGAATACCTTGTTAGTATATGACATGCTTCACAAGAGTATGTTTAATACTTTTTATAATGCCATTTTCTTCAAAACCTTTTACGAGTCTCACACTAATGGTAATCATTTGTTCAACATTGTTCTTTTATACTTGGAATCATTGCATTTTTCTAGAATGCATGTTTATAAATTTGTAGACTTGAATCCTTTTGGTAGCTTTATGAATGTGGCTTTTGGTGACCCTTGGTATGAAAAATTGAATGTTCATTGTTCTGCGAAATGTGATGAAACTTTTATAATAAAATTAAATCAAGATTTGTAAATAAAAAAGGTGAAACATTCATTGTTTTATTGTTAAATTATTATGCATGAAGAATTTAATATTTTGAATTAACATGGGTCTGCCTTCTTTGTTTTCATTTATTTTGTTTTCAAGGCTAATTGGTTATAGTTTAATTTAATGTATTTGTCCATACGACTTGGTCGTTCTCAAATGTAGATTAGACCTTTTCATTTGAAAATTGTTGATTTCATAAACATGTTTTTAGGTTGCCATAATCCATTCCATGATTTTGTTTGCATGTGGCCTGGTAATCACTAGGCACTTCATGCACATAGTTGAATATCTCCCCTATATTGTTTTTTTTTTTTCTAGCATCATTGTGTCACCTGGAGGCCACCAAGTGGCCAGTTGGTGGCCGATGGATACATTTATGTTTTTTGGTATTTCATATTTAACCAAAAAACTAATTAATTTTCTTAGCACATGAATTGATTCTTGTAATTTTAGATATCAAATTATCATCTTGTGAATGTGTAATTTTTTTTATTGAGAAATTTTGTTGTTGTTTTAATTAAGTGTGCTTTCGAGGCCTGTAGCCATGATCGAAGGTAGTTCAACATGTTTGTGTATGTTCATCTCCTCTTGGACCAAAAAAATCGTTGATTATCAACATCATTGGTGTTTGTGTTATTTCCCACTTTTGGTTATTTTGCAAAGGAAGGTTATAATGTTTAGAAGAAATGTTGACAAGGCCAAAGTGAAAGTTAGAGCTAGAGTGGAGGATTTTCTTGCGAAGGCATTTGAAAAGTTTTATGTTGCAATTTGGTCTTGTATGAAACTTGAAGATGTGCTAGAGGTTCTTCCAATGCTCATGCCTGAAAATTTCATGGATTGGTTCATTTTCATTTGGGGACGTGAATAATGCTCCAAGATGGTTGGTCAAATTGCTCCCAAGTCCCATTATTATTTATAGGATTTGAATTTATTATGGTTGTCATGAATTGCCGTATGGGAAGGCAAATCAAACATTTATCATTAATAATGAACCTAGTAAGGCGATCCATAATTCCAAATGGAGTGGTTTTTTTCTTAAATCATTTAGGGGACAAATGTTGTCAAAAAAATGGTGTAATGGTTGGACCTTGCATTTGATTTGTGACCACCTTTGGTTGGATTGGCATTGGCCAAAATGATTCAAGTTCATTATGATTTTATGGTCAAGTATTTTAAGCCTTGATTAAGTTCATCCTCAAAGAATTATTATTGGTTCCTCTAGTATATGGGTAATGATAATGGTGATGTTCACAATATCATGTCCTCTTTAGGTATTATGTATTATGAATAATTTTATTTCATTATTTCATTTTATTCACATTTTGTAAATCCTTTTCTATGGCATACTTTTATACATGGTTATATTTTTTCATATGCCCTTGTTTTCTAGTATCAACTTTTGTTTGTAGTTGATTCAGACTATTGTTCATAGACCGCACAACGTCATTTGCAACTTTGAAGTGGAGAAAAAGATGTTGGCCACTCAATTTTTTATTCCGAAAAGATGCCAATGTTGTTGCATATTTGAACATGGACAATCATCACTAGGCAAATTTGACATAATCTTTCATATTTAACAAAAATAATAATTTTAAAGGTTTTTTAAATGATTTTTTAATAGTGAAAATTTCATTACATGATTCTTAGAAATCAATTCAAGTGTTTTGACAACTTGGTGATCACTAAGTTCAATTTCTTTCAAATTATCCTTCAAATTTAAGCTATTATTTAATAATGTTTTAATTTTTTTTTTTTTTTTCATAGTGGAATTTTTGTCTCAAGCTTGTTGAAGAAATTACATGAGGTGTTTTCACAACCTAGTGGCCACCAAGAGTTTTAAAGTTTCCTAGTTGTTAACAACCAAGCCCTAGTGGCCATTAGGTCATTTATAAATTGAAAGACTCAAAAAAATAACATTGTAAATTTTGTTTTTGCATTTTTAGGCTTTTGTAAAGTTCTAAATTAATTAAATATGTGATTGTTGTTGCACATCATCTTTTAAAAAAGGATCTTTTGTATCAAAAGAAATTTGATATTGAACTTATAATAATACTAGGTTCCTTTGCCAATTGCCTTGTCAAATTTTGTTTCAACAAACAATTCTTTTCAAATCTCTTTACAATAATATAATAATCTACATTCACATGTAAGTATATTGGTTTTGAGATATGATATTAATCATTTCCTTGATTTTGTTCTTGGATTTAAAACATTCATTGGACTATTATAACATAATATATATACCTCATAATTTGAAGAACAACACCATGCACCTTTGCATTATCATTTACATGAAAAAAATCCCAACATAAAGAATTTCTATGATGAAGTTGTTAAACTATTATTTGAACATGTAAATTTTGAAGGACAATTTTCATTCTTTCCTTTTCACTTTTTAACAACCATGTTACTTTCTAATTACAACTTGAAAAATTCTTCAAATTTAAGTTCCCTCACTTATTCTTCTATTACCATTTCATTCATGAAACCATTCCAAGTTTCATTTTCTATTGTTCTATTTTTATTTTTAGATGATTGTTCCATTTCATCAATATCACAAATTTTGTTATAGAAAGAAGTGGAGAAATACAAGTCATTCATCTTTCTCTTCACTTTCCATCATGCAAAAAAATGTGGAATTACAATATGCAAAGAAATAAAAATGTGATATGCAAATAAAAGAACATATGTAGTTGATATTACACAACATCGCTTGAAAATAATTTTATTAATATGAAAACAAAATACAATCATAAAGCAAACATCATCCAACAAAAAAAGATCAACACACAAAAAAATCTAAGAATACAAACACAAACAAACTTGAAACATAAAGTTCAACAAATCATATGCAAATAAGCAAGACATACAAACTACAAACAAACAAATAAACATGCAAAATAAACAAACAAACATGTAAAACAAATAAACAAAAGAAAAAAGAAAGACTACTTACCAATTTTTTTTGCAAAAGGTTGATGAAGGTTGTGGATGTTTCAATAGTTCCAAGACTTGCATAGAAGCAAGAAGGGGAGAAGTACAAGTTGATGCAACTAAACAAGTGAAACAAAACAAAGTAGGCAAAAGCAAGTACTTAAGAGATGGTACTTGAATGAAGCAAAGCAAGTAAAGTAGAGTAGAGAAAAATTGAATGGAACCGAATGGAGCAAAATAAGGAAAATCAAAGTGGAGCAAAACGGAAGGAAGCTACCTAGAGAGAGTGAAGCAAAAAGTGAGAGGAAAAAAAAAACTTAATGCAAGAAAAAGCAAAGTTTAAAATACTTGAACACAATGAAAAACAAAGCAATACAAAGCAAAATGGAAATGAAACAAAGTTATTTTCATAGAAGGAGCATCTCCAAGAGACAATCGTTGAAAGGGGGTGCTGCCTTGAAACCCTAATTGCACCCTTTAAACTTAGCCTAAAAACTCTAACTTCGACCCTACCTAGAACCCTAACACTCTAGACCTTTAACCCCTATACCTTGAGAAATGGACCTAGGTATCATCCAACACCTTACTTGGATGTCAACTTTTGGAAGGTTCTTTGAAAAAGCCATTTCTCATCCCAAGTATCACCAAATGTAATACTTCTAGGCCTTCGTGGTGACAAGCAGCGTCAAATGGGGGGGGGGTGCTGGTTTTCACTTCTTTTCTAATAACCACCCAACACTAGTTTGAACCAGCAAAGTTCATCATCCACCGGATGCTCATTATGACTCAGTTGTGGATGAACCTCACCTAAGTTAATGTTTGGTTTCACCTTGGTAATCAATTGTGTAAGAAGTAAATCCTATACCTGTATAGGTAGGAAAATAGGTGACAACTAGGTAAGAAGAGTGTATGAGTATTTATCTACTACTTACTAACAACTCTTAAGGGAACTTCAAGTGAGTAGGTAAGTAGGAAAAGAAAGCAACTGATCTAACCACCATGGTTAACTAGGGAACTGGAACCCAACAGAAAACTGTTTCTTTGACCACATACCATTCATCCTTCATGGTGCACCAATGGGTGGAATTCACTCTGCCATCCACTGAATGCCCATTATTACTCAGTTGTGGATGAACCTCAACTGAGTTAATATTTGGTTTCACCTTGGTAACCAATTTTGTACGAAATAGGTCTCATATATAGGTAGATAGATAGGTAAGAAAATAGGTAACT
>Ga0209611_10002436_pt1 | contig 32748 bp, 31 predicted proteins | sample S1TSphgellanicum_3_FD_187693 | JGI IMG/M metagenome (GOLD analysis project Ga0209611, IMG submission 187693) | Host-associated microbial communities from peat moss isolated from Minnesota, USA - S1T2_Fc - Sphagnum magellanicum MG (SPAdes) (version 2) | ecosystem: Host-associated > Plants > Peat... | reverse complement strand
AGATTCAATGGTGTGGAGATTTGCAACAAATTGCAAAGAACCAAAACCTGACATTCATTCCAGGGCAAAAAAAGAGTGTGTTTATAATTGAGAGCTCTCAATAAATGTGACCCCACCAAAATACACAACGACAAAATGTTTTGGGCCCTCAAGAAAATCACAAAGAGGAAAAGTACTCAAACAGAGTCTTAGGAGATCTATTCCAAATCTGATTCAGAAAATGTGACTCGTCTTTGTTGAGTGCATATTTGATTACTATGGTGACAGATCCAAACTAGTGTCGGCCCTTTGGGTATTTGGCTTTGTCTATAATCAATCACCTGATTTGATTTATTTGAAAATTTCCAAATAAAAAGAACCTCCCATTCTGGTTATTTCAAAACCCTAAATAAATGGGTGCTCTTCATGAAAGAACTGACAATGAGTACCCCAGGTTTATAAGGGTGTTGGGTGGGTATATATCTATATATATAATTGAACCAGTTCTCACAATTTTGATTCTCATAAATTTGAGAATAGCCAGTTATCATTTGGAGATTCTCACAAGCCAATTATTACTTTTTTTTCAAATAAAAAAATCATAAGCAATACATGTATCTGTAAAAGTAAAGAAACACACAACACCAAAATCCTAAGTTTGGTCATAAATGGGGTGAAAAACATTTTTAACCTAAAAAAAAGTACATTAGCATTAAAGGAGAAGGGCAGGACGGGGTGAAACTCAATAAACCATAGTTTTGGTGGTAAATTGAGTTTCATCTTGTCTTTCTTTTTCTCCTGAATGCCTCCACTGTTGCTACATATATTTTTATTGCTCCGACCTGTACAACTACTATAATTATTTTCGAACCTTGTGCATTAAATCGTGTACATAGTACCTTGAGAACCTGACCCAAGTAAATGGGTTTTATTTCACTCAAGTCTCGATATTTTTTATTTTTTTCCTTGAGCTAGTTCTCTCCATCCATTTTAATTCCAATTCTCACATACGTGAAAATTATGATAAGTTTTCAGTCAAGGTATCATTCGAAATGATATCCTAAAGATTCAAATAAGGATATTCAAAAAATGCCTGAATGATATTCGAAAGTATTTTGATACCCATCCAACATTGGTTTATAAGTGAAATATTATCCTAAGTTCCAAATGGTGTATGATTATTTTTATTTGTAGTATGTTCTTGGGTGTTCTTAAATTGTTGCCAAAAATGAATAGGTTTAGTTGCCTAAATAGATTCTCATGCAAACAAACCTTGGGAAACACCTTGATCTAATTAATTCAAATTACAATAAGTACCTCCATATGTTATGTTTGTGGTAGGAAATTTGATTAGTTTTTATAATTTCGTGAATGATAGTTATGTGATTTGAGTTTCGAAAACCACAATTATGAAATTCAAGGACCACCTTGAAAATTGGCAATATTTGTTGCCATTTATTATGATATTTGCCCAAATCTAGCTAACATTAATTTGAACAAAGTCATGCTCAAGATAATGAAACCATGTGACATGGTTGGGTAACTTGAATGCAAAATGAATTTGATATATATATATATATATATATAATTATAATTTAAAAACTTTATTTGGTCCATAGTTGCAAAAAGAGGGCATTTTACAAATCTATCTTCACAACTTGACATTCTTTTCAATCTCACAATCAACATATATATTTTGATTAATACATGGGATTGTAAAAGGATGATAAATATGAGAGTACATTATCTTCATGGAAATGTGCTTACAATTTGGGCGTCTTTCATAATCTAACATCATCCATGTTAAAGTTTGATGAAATGTAATATTACACATGATTTTATTGAGCTTAAGCCAGAATATGATTAATTTGAAATATTAGGATTTGTACACTGGGCCTAATTTGTCAACAATCTTTTTAAATGGCATGTTGCATTAATGTTCACAACATGGTGACAAAGTGAGGTCCAAATTAACTTTTTGTTAAACTCCATTTTTTCTCTCCATGCAATAGATATAAAGGCCCAAAATATCTATTAAAGTTGCACTTATGATGTTTGTTCGCCTAATGCAATGCATTGCCAAACTTAAAACCTCACCACACTTGGTGTCTAGGCTTAATGACAACTCTAACACCTAATGTTTAGCTCCTAACACTAGAAGCCCTACCAACAAACAACATGTCCACACCTAACTTTCAATGACATGTATCATCATTGATTCATTGTTGAAATTCAAAGGGTAGGTCACACTTGTGAGGGGTGAGTTTTCTCTCCTTTTTTTCTTTTTTCTTGGGTCTATGTAAGCTTCTTTGTTTTGTTTGAACATTTAAACTTTTGCAAAAAAACTAACGTATGACCTTTTGCATTTTGTTTGAGCATTTGTATTATAATTCTTGTAAACATTCCAAAAACATCCAACTTGTGAAAGACATTGGAGATGCCAAAATCATTAAAATTGTTACAAATACCCTAAAATCGCAAAAACGTGTGAATACACAAGTCACATTTGCATTCCTCCTAACACCACACAAGCATGTTATTTTTGCTCATTTAGTTTTTGTAATTTTGAAAGAGCTCCAAATTCCTTGTTGTTGTGGTCATTCTTTTTTTTCTTATTGTATGTAAAAGAGTTATTCATCAACCAATCAAAGCACAATTGTTGCAAATGATAATTGTAGCAATTTTGTCAATTTTTCCTTGCTCCAAGTTGTACTTGGAATCATAAATGAAGATTTGTAATTTGCCTCCTCCATCACCAAGTTCCAACAAGGACAATGTTGAATCACAAACAAGTAATTTGATCCTCCATCACCGATTTATTTTTTTAGTTTCTACAATTATGAAAAAAAACTTCAAATGTTTTGTGATCAGCTTCCACCATCATCAAGTTTTCTTTTGTAAGTTTCTATTACATTAAAAAAAATATTTAAATTTTATGTGATTTCCTTCCTCCATCATCAAGCCCTTTTTTGTTTTTTGTTTTTTTACGATGTTAAAAGAAAGCTTTAAACTTCAAATGATTGTTTAATGTTTATACAAGCACTTGTCATTATGGTGGTTTTAGTGGATCAACACAAGTGGTCATTATTGGTTGTTGGTTTTATCTTGTTGATTCAAGCTTCACAAAGAGCTTTTTGTGATGTTTCAATTGAATCCAAATTGTTGTTCTCCACATTTAAGGTGTTGGACACAAACTCTCGATTCAACCTTCAACTCTTACTAATGTCTATTGCATTGTATGATTATAAAATGTCATTTATTTTTTTGGGATTGGGTGAGGAACTTGAACCTTGGGTGAAACCATGATCAATCATGTGGGTCAACTATTTCTTGTTGATGGAATATGAGACCAATAGATGGATTGAACATTTCTACATGTCCAAGCATATTTTCATGGAAATTTGTATCTAGGTGAGACCTGTAATTTCAAAGCATGATACTAGGTATAAAACATTAATTCATATGGAAATTTGCATTTTATGTGTGATCTACAAACTTGCATAGGCTGCAAATATCCTTACTTGTAGTGAGTTCTTTACCATTGGGAAATTCATCATTGTTCTTGTGTTTTGGGAAGTTATCATGGTAATCAATTTGGTATTCGAAAAATTCATAATTTGGCATGTGGGTGAGAAGATGCAAAGTGCAATGCTAGGTTAAAAATTTTGGTGACATGCCTAGCATGATCGATCTTATAAATGACACCCCATTTTTATAACAAAACCATGTGGTCCATGATCCTTTTTCGGCCATTGACCAAAACTTGTGCAACCATATTTTAGACTTTGTCTTGTGGGATTGCCTAGGAGTGCGAATGATTTTCATGTGTCAAAGAAGTATAAGTTACATATCAATGTTCTATACATGGGGGCTTGTTTGACATGGTTGTTGGATCACAAAAGGCCATTTTATTTATGTGGAGATAAAGGGTACCCATTACTTCTATGGCTCATGACATTGCATAAGGAAAAATGGGAAGTTCATTCAATTTTGGAACTATTATATTACCACAAGCATAAGAAGGGTCGGTTAGTGGTTGAGAATGCATTTGGCATAATGAAACAAACTTTTATAATGATTTTTTTAAATGTAGAACTACACACAACTATTGTGTTTGATACGTTTTCTACATGTTGTTTGCTCCACAACTTGGTACTAGGAAGCAAAAAATGAATATGGAAAAGTTAATGCCAATCATTCAAATTGAACGCATGCAAGATGTTCATGCAAAAAAATTGAATGGATTGCATCATGGTGAGGATAATGTTCACATTCAAGGCCGAGAGCTCTTAGAAGAGTAAAACCATTACAACTTGGAGATTTGCCTTGCTACACAATGTCATTAGCAATTATATGAAGTATTCAATTCTATTTTATTCTTGACATCCTTTCAATTATAATCCCACAAAAAAAATTGAACTTCTTTCAAGTTCAAAATTGTTTGCAAGTTTATTCTTGTTTTTCATTTGATAATGTCTAATGTTAAATTGACATGTTGTGGACTAAGTGCAAAAGTTAGTGGTACGTTGCCATGTATATATTTTCTAAAGACCAAGTTCATCACTTTTGTAAGCCATGTTATTGCCTAGACCATACCTTATTGGGTTTGATTGATTTTTATATATTGAAGTTTGAAATATTCTAATTATTGTTATAGAGTTTCATTTTGTGCTTGAATTTGTTTATTTTCAATTTGAATATTAACCTTTGGATATGGTTAATAAAATCAACTAATCCCATGTTGCCCTTTTCTATTACTTCAACAAGGCTTTTATGGACTAAAATTGATTTTTGTTTGACCCATGTGCTTCGAATATTCCACTAAGGTTAACTAAAAGCATTATTTGCAATTGGTTTTGTTTATTTGTTTGCAACTAATTGTGCGCTTTTATTTACATTTGGTTATGTATTGTTCAATGTTGTGTGTTATGACAAGGGAATTTCTAACTCTTCTTGGAATGTGCATTAATTGTGCAGCTCATCCCAATGATGGATTTGATGCAAGTTGTCCTCTAAAATTTGGACTTGAAAATGTTGGTTGAAATGTTGGGCTTTTGAAAATTGTAGAATTGTTTTAAATCCAATTAGTGAAGATGCAAAAGTTCACAAATGTTTTATACTTAGAAGTGTTGAAATTTGGAGGAATTGCATAATTATTTTTTCTTTAAATGTTTTTGCATAATGTAAAATTAAAACATGGGCTACAAAGGGAGATGCATCTCTTTCCATGGCCTTTTCATTGTTTAAGTCTTCATTGATGCACCCCCAAGTTCCTTAATGGACTCAACTGTGAGTCTAAAGGCGAAAACAACGGAAGGAGAATGAGTTGGGGTAGGTTTCCTAGTTTGCAACACTTTGGGGGTAAAGGGGTGTGCTACATCTCCGGGATGGGACTAGGACAAATGACAAGCAATTCAATTACTCACATGGACCTACAGAAACCACATAACAAGTTGGTTAGTGCATAGTTAGAACACTTTTGGTGCATAGACGAACCACGGGTAAACATGGACTCACAAAACTCACCATGGTTCGGACTTGGGGAAATCCACCACCTTCCACTTTATAGTATACTTTATGCCTAGCCACGGGACCAGCACCCAAATGTCATTTTGTTTCGGGACTCCCAAGTGGGAGTCCCAAATTTCCCAAAATTGGGACTTTTATAACTTTGGAGGCCCATAACTTTATGTGCAAACCTTCGAGGTGAAGTTTAAAACAAAGTTGTAGCCCTCATCAAAAGCTTTTCAACGGTATGTGGCACACTATTTGCCCGCAAGGAAATGGGGGCAATTCTCGACTTTTAGTGGTTAGGAGTCAAATTGCCAATTTGATTTTCGACCTTTCTTTTGGCCATAACTTGTGTTTTAATTATCTGAATGGGTCATCTGAGCCCATTTGAGACATTTACATTCCAAAAGATTTCCAATGATATAAATAACTTTTCAATCCAATGGGTTTTAACTCCTATAATCGCTTTCTGAAAATTCGAAAGTCCATCAAGATTCCAACTCCCAAAGTGGGAGCTCATTTGGGAGTGTGGAGGTTCATTCCCTCACACTCTTTTACACTCCCGAAAGCATGAATGTGATTCTCGGGCTTCATTCTTGGTCTATTACTTCACAAGCCCTTGCTTTGGTCATGAGCCCAAGGCTAGGGTTGCGACATTCATTGAACTTCAAATTTTCGCATGGTGAAAAATTGTGATAAGGTGGTGCACAATACACATCCTTATTTAGATTCATGAAATCCCTTGAATGTGGGGATTCAAAGCAAAGTTTGTTATTCATGAACACATCAATGAGCTCAAAAATAATTTGTTAGAGTTTATTGGCAATCCTCGTGTGGCCTTGTCTTTTGCAAACATCTCTTAATAATTTTTTATTATGATTTGTAACATTAACATTAAACATGAACACTAAAATAATCATGGATTTTCTTATAGTCTCCATTTGAAGACCCCCATTTGTTCTTGCAGGCTCTTCCATTATAGTGATGAGTGGAATGATCATTGGCCATTACTCCTTCAAAGATGCATTTCCATTTGTTTTACAAAAGCTATAATCTTTGAATTTTCCCAATTGGCTTGTTTGGGATTTCTTGCTTTCATTTTTACACAATTTGGGTTTGTGACTTTACATTTACCTTCTTTCAAGCTACATTTGATTTTTTCCATTATTTTCATTGAGGATTATGATTATATAGAGTATCAAAATTTCATTATTTTCATACATTTCAAGTTGTGTTTTTTGTACAATGTATTGCATTTTGTTTCTTCATAATATTTCAATTGTCTTGTGATGTTTGTGGATTCTTGCAAAAAAATGGGTAGATAAGTATGACATTACTTAAAGCACCTCTTGCCACACTTGTTGTTGGTGCCATTTGGTGAAGCACTTTTTGTCAAATGCTCATGGTTCACTTGTTGCTAACAACATTCAATGGCCATTCTTGAAGCTCAATTTCTCATGTTTAGATGTCTACATGTCAATTTTGATTGGACGAATGCCAAAGTCCATCCTTCACTACAACACAAAATTTGCCTAGAGGTTTGAAAATTGCATGCAAAACATAATTTGCAATTTGGATTTTTTGTGCAATGATATAATGATAATAGAATGCTAATACATATAATGACAAAATTGTCATTATATTTTGCAACTTTGTGTACATAGCTTGTAGGAAATTGGTTATGCTACATAAAGGTTGAAAAATAACACCTATGTTAAAAACTTGTAAATGGAATTGTAGGAAGGGGAAAATAAAAGGTGTAGGAACTATAGAGAGAGAAAAGGGGCCAATGCTAATTAACACTAAATTAATTGTTCTGATTTTGAAGTTTTAGGTAACATTGTAATTTTTTCATAAAATGTTCATTCTTTGGGCCATAGTGAATCAACACCCACTAGCGCACCATGAAGGATGGATGGTAAATGTTCAATTGTTGGGTTCTAGTATTTTAGCTAACCATGATGGTTAGTTTAGTTTTTTTTAAAATTACCTACTTATTAACAACCCGCAAGCAAATTGTTAATAGGTATGTAGTAAAAACAACCCTTACTTATATATAGACCATTTACTTAGCTAATAATTATTTATTTGCCTACCTATCTATTTATATATGAGACTTATTTCTTAGAAAATTGATTACCAAGGTGAAACCATATACTAACTCAATTGAGATTCATCCATAGTTAAATAATAACATACATCCAATGGATGGTGCTTTGGTGGGTGTTGATTCATTGTGGCCCATTCTTTGTAGATTTCAATGTTATCAAACATTGACCCTTAAACACTAAAATAACTCCATTGCCACAATCATATGCCACAATCATGGTGTTAAGTAAGATGGCATGTGTGGATTCATACATTTTTTTAACATTGTAACCATCGATTTAATACCAATGTAGACATTAGGTGTGGTGGCCCAAGACCTTTATTTAATTATGTATAGATTTTGTATTGGTTAATGTGGACAACACTGTGTCTAAAATATTATTATAATATGTTCACAATTTCAATTCCAAAAACTTTTGAAATCTTGCATCTGAAGGAATATGTGTAAGGTGACACTCTAAGGTGGGGGTTAATAGGGCTTAAGGAAATGCATATGTGTGTTAACCTACATGAAGCACGAGGTGAGTTGGTGGATCATGGACAAAACATGCATAGATCCAAGACAAACATGCATGAATAGATCACAAGGAAATCGCATATTTTAGAGTGGGAGGCAATTATACCTCCTATTTAGGTGTCCCATACATGTAGAGGGAGTGAAGGTAAGGTGACCTCCAACATGATAGGGCTTTACAAATCAAATGATAACATACCATAGCAAAACAACATTCATATCAATCATGTATGTATGTATGTATGTATGTATATGTGTGTGTGTATAAAAGATTTTAGGGTTTAGGGTTTAATACTTGGTAAATATTCTTGCTTGTATGATGGGAAATATGAAACATTGCAATTTCGGAGGATATTTTTCTTTCTTGGTTGCATTAGCCTAGGTAAAAATGGGTGCTGAACAATTTACCAAAAGTTTATCCAGGCGTCCAACAAGGTGAACGAACTTGTGTAGAACGAGCCCAAATATTGTTTAGGTAACTTTTGCGGGTCAGGGAGGGGGATAACTTGAATTATTTTTTTCAATTTTGTTCCTCACATGTTCCCAATAATGCTCCTTCCATTGTCCCCTTTTTTGTTCTCCATGATTCCATACTCTTTTACATGGTTGCTTATGTTGTTCCCACAGTTCCCATGTGTCCCTTGCATGCATTCCTTAAGTTTATCTCATATTGTTTGTCAACATGTTTTGTATTATTTGTCCCCATAGTTCCTATTCATCCACATGTCATTCAGAATAGCCCAGCATTTCATCCCCCAAATAGCATGCCCAATGTTCTACTCTTGGTTTGGGTCAAATGGATACCTTACCCTTAAGGGTCAGTTTCATCATCAAATAATCCTCAAAATGCTGAAATGAATTTTTGTGAAAATATGAAGTCGTCATGTTGAAAATCATCATAATTATGAAACACTACACTCTGAATAATTTCATTCCTCATGTGACAATAGCATAATAGATAATGGAAAATTCAATAATTTCAAATTTTAAAAATGAATTAATTTTTTTGAAAAAAAATGATTTATTTGTTTTGTCAATGTGGAAACTGACCCTGGGCTAGGGTAGAAAATACATTTGTTCAACTTTGGGGAGTGTCCCAAGCTAGAAAAGTTCACTCATTGTGGAGGGTTGAAACAATTTTGAAACAATTATTTTTTTAAAAAAAACCAAGGCACATCATCAATAAGAAGGTTTGAACTTTGGATGCACACCCACAACTAATTAATAGAAATTGTGATCGGTCCCATGAATATAACCTTCACCAAAAATGGCAAAGAAAATGTGTAGGCAAACAAACTTCTTGTAGCCAATGAGGTGAGGCAGCAATGCACCTAGGGGACCCATGTTTTTCTTCTTTTGGGGAGGGTGAGGATGTTGAATTTTTTGTTGTTCCCATGAAATTCTCAATGTGTTATCAACATGTTCCCGGTAGCTTGTCACTTTATCTTATATACTTTGCTTTAAGTTTTACTTTTGTAATCTGTAAAAGCAACCCAAAGGAGGAGATTATCTATTTTGAGAGTGTACAAAGCTTGATTTTTATTTTTTATTTTTTGATGATGGGTCAATCAAAGATGCCCATCACAAAAGAAAAGAAAATTGAACTTTGTGGGTTCCCACAACTAATTAATATGAGTGACCATATAGGTAGGTATTAGGCACAAGCTGATCAAACAAGTAAAATTCCAAAGTCCTAAGGGATGTTATGGTGTATCCATCATGGTTTGATTTCATTACATGTAGGAAAATAGCGATATCACGTTTGCATTCAACAATAACGTTGTGACTACTTGTTTGTAACATAAGTACATATGGAACCATAAGTGTGCTATTTCCCAAAAGTTTCCCACTTTGTAAACTAGGTTCTTTGAGAATTGTGGGCCACCAAAATTGCAAGAGCATAAATTTTTTTTCTTCTAATCACCTTTCACTTGCATACTAATTTCCAACATTGTTTGTCTCACAAAAAAGAAGAAGAAAAAGGAACATCTTCCTCCTTTTTTTCACATCTCACAAATAATTGTATTTTCGTGTCTTTCAAATGCGAACACTTGCTCATTATGTGTAATTATTTATAATAAACGTATCTCACATGTTGAGCCATCTCATGGGCTGACATGAAAATTTGATTTCTAGAAAACTTTTTGTCACCATTTTTGACCTTGGGCTAAAACCCCTTCATAAGAGTGTAGGTACTCATTGCCATTTCCATAGCAAGATGAAATAAATAAAAAATTAATGTGCCAGAATCTCTCTTAGTAGGAGAAGGTTGCAAAGCTGAAATTGTATTAAAAAAATGTTAGGGTTTATACACCCCTTACTAAAATCATAGAAGCATGCCATGGGTTGAAAAGCTTTAGACTCTTCTTAAAGCTCATTGCAATTTACATTTTGCACACACCACAATACAAAAGATATCTAATATTTAAAGCAATTCATTAATGCAATTTTTTCAAACAATTCAAGATTCCCATTCTAACATTATCATTGGTCAGATAGAATTATTTATTGTATATTTGTGTTTTATTTTGTTCTTGTGCTATTATCATATCTCATTTTCTCCACATCTAAAATAAGGGAAAGTGTTTTCTTTGGGTCGTTTGCTTACCCCTCAACTTGCTACTAAATGTTAAAGTTCTCGTGTGATTGCAACGACAAAATGAAATGAAGTCATTCAACGACACAACAACAAACCATCAAACAGTCAATCAAGTGCTCCAGGCTCAATCATATACTTCTGTCCGCTTGTGAAGCACTGACTCACACCTTCTCTCTCATTCGACCCAAAAACATTTTATTGTTCTTTTAGTTGCAAAGTTTGTATGGGGATTAGAAGATGTCTTGCCATCTGACAATGAAAGTAAAGTGGTCACTGAAGATGTTGACGAATTTGTGTTGTTGAATGAAAATTTTCCTTCACCAATTACACACACACACACACACACACACACACACACACACATGTATATACACCATAATAGCTTGGCAGCTTTAATACAAAGTATATTATTTATAAAAATGTTGAAATTTTTTTAACAATACTTTTCTCTCCAAAGAACAACACTTTGTGAATGAAACCAAAGAATCGTATGAAAAAAATATTCAATTCTTGACATGAAATTCTCAAAATTAAATTTATTAATTATTTGGTAGACATCTATTGAAGCTGCACTTGTTGTATGTTAACCACAAATGCTTGTAAATTAAATATAACCTTGTCTTCAACAAGAAAGAAAAAAGCTTTTTTTTAGGTTTAAGATTGTTCCCCCAAAAAAAGGTCTAACCAAAATGATGGAAAGTTTGCCGACCAACCAACCCAACCCTCCATGCATGGTAATACATAAAAACTTCACGAACCAGCACCCACCAATGCCCTATCAACCAGATGTCTACTGTAATACCTTTTCATATTCAGCATCTCATTGTCAAATAATTATAATATTTTGAAATTTTGATTTCGGCACAAAAAATAATTTTTTTTTGAATTTTCTCAAAAAAATTATTTAAATTTAAAAATATTCAACAACAGCCTGAAATTGCTTAAAGTACATGCAATAATATACATACTAGCATTTGAAAACTATCCTATAACAACTTCTTGAATCTTATGAAATTTTGGCATTAGTAAATAAATAGTTTAAAAGTTTTTCAACATGAAAGGACCTTAATTTTCTAAAATTTTGACATTTTAAAATATAATATATATTTTTACCAAACCTGAAAATGAACTACAATATTATGCATCCTTGGTTGTGTATGAAGGATGGACCTTAACTTGGTTAATATCTGGTTTCACCTTGGTAATCCGTTCTGTAAGAAGTTTAGGTCCTACTATAGGTAGGTAGGTAGTGAAAGAAAAAAACAGGTGACTAGGTAGGTAGTAGGTAAGTATATGGTTTATAGTTTATGGATAGGTAAGGGCTATTTTTACTACCTACTAACAATTAGGTTTATTACCTACCTACTACTTCCCAATCAAAAGAGGGAAAATAATAATTTACAGTGAAGGTGAATTGGATCTCCTTGCCATCACCAAATTCTGAAAATTTTGACATTTTGTGTAATAAAGTATTAAAAATTTCAACAATTTATTTAGTGCCAAATCCATTAAGGTATATACCATGGTAACTCAAGGATCCTCTTGGGCTTCACCATGCCAATCACCATGTGTTTCCAATACATCTAGTATGTTGAAGTATTTATCATCCTTATGGATGAATTGGAAAGGGCAAAGCCATATTATGGCAATGAGTGGAAAAATAATAATAATAATAATTGTTTTGGGGATGGGGGGTAGAGCACCCAGAGTTCATGGAACATTTCTTATTTTAAGTGTTGTTAGTTACTGGTTTGAAATTGGAGTAAGAAGAAGGAGGGAATGCCTTGCCAAGACACTTGTTTTTTTTTCTGATTAAAAGCCATTATTTTTTTCCCCATAGTAATGGCTCATTGGTATAGCTCATTCTGAGATCTCAACCAAAAAAAAAAGGTCTTGAGTTCAAACCCAGTGGTGTACAGTTCAAGGTCCTGTCAGCCCTTTGCCCAATTAGCTTTGACTTGGGGGGTGCCAACGGCTTTATCAGGTGGGGTCCGCTGTTGTGGTAAAAAGAAAAGAGGAAACTACAGTAACTTAGCAGTGCTCCTGTTTACTACTCGGTAAATTTACTTTCTGCCACGCTGCCATCGCATGCAATGCATCTCTCTCTCTCTCTGTGCCATTTTGCGTTTTTTTCGCGAATTTTTGTTTGTAGCCAAAGTGGCAATCATTGCTGGCAAGATTTAGCCAAATATGGTTTATAAACCAAATATGAAATGAAAATCCTTATAATCGTTCTTTATTTTGGCTAAAAATTATTTAAAAACTGAGTATAGAAATATGGCGATTTTTACCAGGTACTTTTTTTTCCCTCATTTCTGGCTATTGGAAAACTCTAAAATCACTTGATTTTTGAATTTCGCCAACAAAAAAAAAGGCTGCAGATGCTCCTCCTGAAATTCCGCTCATCGCTCATCGCGCTCTCTCTCTCTCTCTCGTGCTGCTGCTCCCACGCGTTTGCCTCTTCCTCTTCTTCTTCTCTTCTTCTGCAGCTCTTGGTGGAAAAGGAGGGAGAAAAACCACGACAACGGGAAGGATCCGGCGTTGTTTTCTAACACATTGGCGACTTTGTTGTTGTTGTTGTGTTTTTCGAATTCCTTACTATCCTTTTCAGTAGTAGTAGTTTTTCTGCTGCTGTTTTGATCTTGACTTTTGGACTCCAAGGAAGTTTCTGCCGTTTGTTTTGATCTAGACTTTTGGACTCGGAATTGATTCGATTTCCAGAATTTTTTGTTCTACGAACATTCACGATTTTTGCTCTTGTTCTTGTTCTCGTTTCCCCCCCCCACATTCCGTCACGTTCCTTTTTAGTAGTAGTAGTACTAGTTTCTGCTGCTGTTTTGATCTTGATTTTTGGACTCGGAAGTCATTCGATTTCAGAAAATTTTCGTTTCCAGTTTTACTGTTCGTTTTCACAAGGTTTTGGAAGCTTTTTTAGTTTCCGGTTTGAAGTGACGCCAAATTGGTTTGGTTTTCGATTCGGATTTGTGTTTTCTTATTCTTCTTCTTCTTCTCTCTCTCTCGGATGTGTGTTATCTTAGTTGGAAAACAATCAAAGCGACTATTTGTTTTTACGCGGGCGTCCTTTGTGTCTCTGCATACAGCGAGAAATTCCACAAGGTTGATGATGTGAGGTCGGATGGTCTCCAGCGCTGGAACGGGACTTCGGAAAGACCTGTGACTGGTAATATTCCTATTGTGATATCCTTATCTGTTCCTGTTCCTGAACCTCGTCTATTCCTGCTTGTCTCTCTCCTCAAGAGTCTCCTCCTCACCAGTGCCAAGAAGGAGGAGGACTTCTGCCTTTGTGTGGTGACTTTTTTCTGTCACACTGCCACCTTTGTCACTCACACTTGTGTACAATCTTTAGGGTGTTCTGGAGCCAGGGCTTTTGCAAGAATTAGTTTTTGGTTTTGGAATTGAAATTTAGGTGAAGTTTGTGAAAACATCCCACCCAGGTCATCATGAAATGCACGAACATTCTTCCTGTTCTTTGATTTCATAAAAGGATTTGCTCATCGCGATGTGCTTTTGTCCTCTCATGCTTAGTCCTTCTCATTTCAGAAAGCTAAAGCAGAGGTGTGTAAAGTCTTTGAGGTTTTGCCTCGTGTTACAAGAATAAGTTTTTGGGTTGGAAATATACCACTTTCGAATGTTCAAGGCTCATGTGATGAAACACAATCTGCTGGATTTCATTTTGATTGGAGACAATAGAAAGATTCATTGTCAGCATGTGTTCTGGGGATTTTGTAGAGGTTGGGAGGTTTCATGCCATGCGGATGATGATCAGGTCAGCATTTTCTGATCTCCCGCTAGAGTTAGGGCAGCTAGCTATAAATGATTCTGCATATGCTTGCTGTGCAGTCACATGTGTTTGGATGGACTCCAACAAAGCAGTTCTGGGGGATTTGTGGAGGTTTGGGCAATTATTGAGCAGCACATGCAAGATTTGGTCAGGCTGAACAGGCTGAATATTGGCTTGCTGCACTTTGCAGCAGAGTCAGAGTGTATCTCAAAAGTGATCCTTTTGTTTGGTGAACAAAACCCTACAGGATTCAAGTGACTATTGGTGCAAATTGGAACAGGGATATGCAGAGGTCTTCTGGTATAGTGCCTTCTGCCCTGAAACCTCCAAGGCCTCCTGGCAAAAACAAGACAGCACAGATGGTGACAGTTGTCCGGAATGACAGCTGCAATAGAGATGATAAGGGAGACAAGGCTTGGTGGATGTGCAATGCAGAACAGGCAGTGCATTTGGTTCCAATTGTCCTACTGACATGCCTTCTCATTCTTTACATTTGCTCTTCTGCACGGTTCCATGGTGAGCTTGCTAGATAAAGCTACACTACCTTACAAACTCTTGGGTACTGGATCTGTAGTGACTAATGTGATCTGTGGTTTGGGAATTATCCATTGTATTTGCTCTTTGTTAGCACACTGTGCAGAGTTGAAAGCTATCACATTAAAATGACTAAATCTTTGCTTGTTATGTACTTTATCATTAGTTCACTCATCTTGGTTTGGCTGTGTTTCACATAATTTTAGATTTTTTTTTATTTCCATGTTATCTGTTTTTTCTTATGTGTCTCCATTTATTGAAAGGAGAAAAACAAGAAATGTTCTCACTTGTCAGGACACAGGAAAATCTCACAATAGCTACTCCTATGTTGCCAGAATGTAAAGATGGATTGGACCCAATGTAATTTATGGAGGAGTCACAATATCCTCATGTGGTTATCTCTCTTGTATGTGGTCAATTGACTTTCACATTGAGCTGGAAGGAGGGTTTTGTCAGTTTGCTTCATCTACACCTAACATGCAACTGCTCTGCTAACACAATTTCTCATGTTCTTGTTGTACACAGAATTTGAAAATTTGCTGTGTGATGAGATGAGTCAAAATATTGTGGAGACCACAATGATCACAGAACGGCATTTGCAACAAGCTGTGGGCTCAAAATTGCAGGGAGAGGAGCGGAATTTGTCCACAGATGTTTTGGAGAAGCTTGGCACAGACCTCCAAGATCATCCATCAGATCTACCAGTGAACACTATGCTCCGAGGTGCTGCAAGTTGAACTGCTGGAAACGGTTTATGAAGACCAAAGAAGAGCTTTTTACTGCCAGTGCAGGTTCTGGTGTAATCAAAGGTGCTGAGTGTTGCTCAAAATCTTTTGTTATTTTCAAGGTCTTATGTACAGTCTCCCATTCTGGGGCCTTCGTTGCACAGCCAGGCAAGTGTAACCACTGGTGGAGCAGAGATTGAACTGGACAGGGATTTGAAAACTGTGGCATCTAGGTTTAGCAAGGAAATTTGTGAAATGGTGCCAGAAGCAGATAGAGAAAAGCCAGTGTAGCTGGTTTGTGGAAGGTATGGATTTGGGTAATAGCTGCATTTTTGGTGATTGTGTACTGGATGACAGACTTTGCACATCTTACAAGCAGCAAGTCCTAAAAAGTGGAAGGTGAGAACTAGGCAGACAATTACTTAGCTGTGATTTCTTAGAAGTGGAAACGGGCTCTTATACCAGATACAAACGAAACTCTGTGATGTGGGCCAACGGTGATTTTGTTGACTTGGAGAGATAAACCGATCAGCCCAAACATTGTAAGTACCTGTAAACTATGGCCAATATATACTCTCTTTTATTGTGGTGTACTGTACACACATCCTTTAAGGAGTCAAAACAGTTTTGCTAGAGTTAGATGGTGCAGCCTGTCTTGCATGTCAGGGCGTATTATGGTAATTATTCAACTTTGTGATTCCTTAGTTTTCTTTGTTTGAACTTGTTGGACTTTGTTGTTGTCTAGTTTTTGTGGATTGAGCTTTCCCATGCTTATAGTTTGGGTGATGTTTAATGCTTTCTTGGGTTTGTTAGTTGTTAATCACAATGTAATCCTTCAGTTATAGTCAAATTGCATTTCTTCTGCAACCATTTGCATCAAGAATCTTCATGCTTTCTTCATTGATAAACTATGTCCAGTCCATGTGAGGAAAAAATGCAAAAGATTTGTTTTTTGGCCTGCTCAAGGGATAGAAAGAGAATGAATTTGCAGAATGGATCAAAGCAATGAGGGGGGTGAATGAGAGAATGGTGAAGGACAGAAATCATGGAAGTGATGAGAGAGCAAGAGGAAGTGGGATGAGCATCAGGGGGTTTGCTGCAAGACTGACAACAATCCTAATGGCAGCAGAAGCTGCACATTGAAGGTGGCATTTGCTACCTTGCAGGTAGTATGGAATCATGGAGGTACAAGAGACAAGAAGACAGAGTGCAAAGAGGGAGCAAAGCAACTGAAAGAGGCAGAGATATAGTACAAGATGAAGGCAGAGTGCAGAAAGGTGAGAGGTATGTTTAGAAGATGCAGAAATGCAGCTAGAGAGAACAGTACTGGTAATTGTGGAATGTTGGCCAGGAGTAAGGACCATTCTTTTTCTAGCTGCCTTTGCAGACCTATTGACATGTGAGAGGTCATCTAGGGTGATCTTAACCATGTCTGAAAGGCTCACCTTGGCCTAGTATTTATTCTCAGCTTGTGCTGGTGATGCAAGCAGGGGACCAAACTAAGCTTCTGCAACAAGAACCAGAGCAAAGGTTTAGTTGAACACATGGCACAGGTAATCTTGGAGTTCAGGCTACTTATCCATGTGTTTTTGCTGTATTATAACGTATAGGGTTGTGTTCCTGGCTGTCCACAAGTTCAGGTAATACATATGTCCTTGAAGAGAGCTGCCAGATTTGTAGGATCTAGAATTTCAGAGTTTTGGGTTGAATTTTGGGAAGTAAGCATGCAAAACTTGGTGTTGGTAGACACCATACAGAATCTGTTGAAAGTTTTGGATAAACTATCAACTTCCCAGATGTGTTCAATATCCTACCAATGCACCAGACACCTCTCTAATTTTTGGTGTTGGTGGATTGGATCTGCAGACATCGTTCATGATGGTGTGAAGATTGAGGATAATGATGCAACAGAGGTCAAAAAGGTCTCTTGTTGTGAGTAAATTATGAGTGCTGGGCACATATCAACTGAATCTTCCTGTTACCTCTGCAGATGTGACAGAAGCTCAGGATGCAGATTTTGTATAATGGTCTCCCTGAAATATTGGGCAGACTATTATATACTTAACTACACCCATCATTGGGAGCTGATAAAGTCATGGTAGCTTGTCACTGCCATTCACAAGGAAGGTGATGGTCTGACTCTTTGTGTGCAATTCTCATAAGCTTATGACTGCACTCATTGGTGCATTTTCTTCAAGTAGTGATTTTAGAGATTCTCTGTGATTTCATAGATATGTTATTGAGTTCTGGACTCCCTTCAAACTGTCAGAAAGCTTACAAGGGCTGTTTTTTCAGTTTAGGGTGCTGCAGAGTTCAGAAAGAGATTCATGGTAGTGCTGCAATCGCAAAAATTTGCAGCCCCTAGTAGAGCTGGATTTGGTGAATCTTGCACACACAGCATACATTGAACTTGAAGATTTGACAGAAATTGCCTTACTGAAATCTTTGACAGAATCATCAAATACAATGACCATTAGGAGCAATCTCATTGTGCCTATGAATGGGGCCCTAACAAATGCAGCACTGTTACAATAATCTTATGGATGATGGCACTGACTTCTGAAGCAAATATGCAATTCCCTTCATGGCATATACTTCTTGAAGAATCCTCATGCTCCTGGTGCTTGATCAGAGAACCATTCCCTCTAGAGCTTGACACAAACTTTGCAATTCTGTAACAGGTTAGAAACTTCACTCCATGTTTTGTCAAATAGTCTGCATAACCAAATTTGGAGCTCTAGATATGGCATGGGTAACCAGCATCCCTGAAACAATCCATCACAGCCGCTTGAGAATTCACCCAGGCTGTAGATGAGGATTTGATTCACCTTCATTGTGTTTGAACACCTTCCAAACAGAACATGCAGATCTTGAGCTTTATGGCTGCACACTTGTGTACCTAATGTGCCCTAAACCTCGAAATTATCCCAGGTGAATAAGTAGTAGTGCTTTGATTCAATCCACGAAAATTATACCTTTTTGGATTACCAGAGCATTTCAATAGTTCTACGAGTGAAAGAGTGAAAACTTAGAGAGATTTCAAGAGTACTCACATTCAAGAGTATTAATAGATTTCTGTGGCATGTGGGGATTGAAATTTGCATTTGGTGTAGGTTATGATCTATTCTGTCTGATTTCTGGTTTCTATTGTCTTTTGAGTGCCATCCAACATCATGACTGAGTGATTCTCTTGGCTTGTGCAAATCACAACAAAAACTCCGGACACAGATTTTGTACTAACAGTTTGCCCAGAGTTTGGGTGGGTTATTATAGACAGATCTACACTCAGCTGATGAAGTCAGTGGTTAGCCATGGCAGCCTCAGCACAGCTCTTTGTGATGGAAGGTGATGCTCTGACACAGGAAACAGTTTTCTGTTGGGTTCTAGTTCACTAGCTAACCATGGTGGTTAGCTCAGTTCCTTTTTTTTAAACTACCTACCTGCTAACAACCAACAATCAGGTTGTTAGTAGGTAGGTAGTGAAAACAGCCATTACCTATGTATAAACCATCTACTTACTTAGTAGTTACCTATTTTCCTACCTATCTACCTATATATGAGACCTATTTCTTACATAATTGGTTACCAAGGTGAAACCATATACTAACTCAGTTGAGGTTCATCCACAACGAAGTAATAAGAGGCATCCAGTGGATGGTGTGTTGGTGGGTGCTGGTTCACTGTGGCTGTTGCAAGCTGATCTTTTCTTTAAATTTCAGTGATCCACAATTTTGCTGCAGAGATTTAAGATGTCTGTAGAATTTGGATCTGGACTGAATAGCATCTTGTGTGAAATTATCGTATTAGAATCATGGCTGATTCCAATGCAACCATGAGGTTGAAGGCAAACAAAACATCTCTATTGTTAGTGAAATATCACTTCTTTGACATAGCTCCGGACCTCTGAAGATCCTCCCAACGCTGGATGGCACACATTCACAAACATGTTTGAAACTCAAGATCCTGTGATGAAGTTGAACTTGTACATTAGGTTGTACAGAATGTAGATGTAGGAGGGAGCCTTTATGACTGATTTCATTAAGGAGATTAAGAAAATAAAGGCTAGCATGGCGGTTGCGGGAAAGACACTAATTGAGGACATACCCATTCAAGTAATATTTAATGCTCTACTTTTGCGTTATGAGCATTTATGATTGGTCACAACTTGCTAACGTTCGAGAGGATGATTCACAAGCTTTTGTACAAATAACATCCTAGGAACAATTGAACAAGTCCTCTGATGTCACAAAGCCTGAAAACCATGAAGACAATGGGTTTTCCAAAGTAGAGGAAAACCACAACAAACTAGGTCAAAAGTAGTAGGTTTACATCTAATTCCAAACATAAATCAAGGAAACCAAAGACAAGAACACAAAATATGCAAGACAAAATTGTAAACATAATTTTATTTTGATAACATATAAAATCATGAACATAAAATAAAGCAAACAAGGCTATGATGCAAAATCATACCTCAAATTAATGTTAAATAAATTAGAGGAAATGAGGGTTTCTTATTTTTATTTATACCCATTGAGAGACCTCCAATGAAAGAAACCTTCATGGGGGCTTTCATATGCCCATCGTTTAATGAACCTTCTTGAAAATCTTTGTAAATATAAAGGAACTATGAGTGAATTGTGAATGAACTATGAATCAATTATGAATCAACTACAAGTGGACTAAAAATAAATTATTAGTGAATGACGAATGAACTATCATTGAACTACAAGTTATGCTCGTTAATAATGCTTGTCAATGTTAGTGTTTGTGATAGATGGAAAGGTATTTTTGCTCAAGGAATGAAAAAACAAAGCATCAATACCAAGCCTAAACACGAAACATCTAAGGAATGATCAAAGAAACAATATTCAAATAACAAGAAGTTTCAATTTAATTTCTATTGTGTTTGTGGCAAAGAAGGCCATTTCACATGAAACTATTGACATCAAAAAATGAAACTTAAAAGAAAATGGAGTTCAAATTCAAAACAAATTTAATAAACAATGCAAACGATGGGAAAGGTGGTGCAAATTATAGATGGCAATATAAAAGATGATGATATTGATTTTGAAGGGTTAGACAAATTTTTGAAATATAACTTTCATTTGCAAATTGTCCAATGATAACAAATTCTTTCAAAACATAACTCAAAGAAGATTTTAAGGACAACACCTTGTGAAAAGGGAAATAATCTTTACAAATTATATTCACAAAGGGAGAAAAAAAATCAAAATTCATGTGAAATTAATTCCTTGATGAATGTTGTGGAAAATCAAGATCATTCATGTCTTTAACATAAAAAACTTAGGCACTTTAATTATTTAGCCTTGTATGAGTATTTTTCCCATGAATGAACCTTAGGGCTTCCAAAGCTAATTTGACAAATAGAAATTTACAGTGGTTGTATGGTGGCCAAACAATCTTGAAAGCACTTTCTTAAGCAAAGTCAACATCAAAAAGAAGGAATCTTGGAACTTATACATTTAAACATTGTCTAATTCAAAAATGCCAAAAATAAAACCACTTGCCAAGCTCATAAACTCTAATTTCACACATAGCATTGGACAAAAGCCATTAACAATGAATCATTGCATATTGAGTGTTTGCCTCTTTTAAGGACGTGCCATGTTTGTATTTGTAGTAGAAGGTTTTGTGTTGATTAGGTTTGATTAGTTGTTTGGTATGCATGTCAAACAATTAAATCTAGTGGAACAAACATGTACACTCTTTGTCAACTATCCTAACACTCACATCCCCACAACCATAAATGATTGTGACAACATTTCAATTTGCTTTGTGTTATTTGCCATGAATCCCTTGAAGTCTGGTTTGGGAAACCTATGCTTGACCATTGTGTTGTTTAATTTTGTCCACATAATCTATCGTGTTTCAATGCCTTCAAATTTCATGTCACAAACTGTAATGGTCATGATTTGTAATATGTCATATCATATGCATGGCAAGCCATTATTGTCCAACTAGTGACACATTTGACATGGTCAAACATTATACATAAATTCTCCCCCAAGCTACATTTGTGCAACCATGTTTGCTTTGCTCGCAACCCTATTGACTAACATGTTGAAAATGAAAACCTTTTGACTAGAAATTTTCCTTGGAAAACAACATTCCTAGATGTAATTATAATGATTCATGGACTAGAGTTCAATGATTTTGCCAATCTAGCCTCCCCTTGGATGATGCTTAAACAAAATAAAAAAGTTACAAACATTTGGAGAACAATTCAACAAACTTGTGCTAGATGTGTTCTTATTGTTTACCTTTTAGAAGCTCAAGGTTTTTGTCGTTGTTATCAGTGAACAAATGCTTAACCAAGAAAGATTTGCTCACACTTATGGAAATCACAAATGTTTTCACATTGAAGTTATTCAGTTGACCTCTTCCTCAATCAACATTTTAATATTTCCCATAACCTATATACATTTACCATCTACAACACAGTGGAGATGCACACCAAGGTAATTGCCACTCTTAAAATGGATTGGAGTATATGGACAATTTGTAATAAATTTGATCTTTTTAATTGTCAACACAAAATGGGAAGAAATTGCAAAATTTGCATCCAAACGAAAAAATAGGATAATTGAACACCATCTACCCTTTGATTAGAATGTGGGGTGATTTTCCACTCCAAATAATTTCATTGTGAGCACCCAAATAGATGAAGCAATTGCACATCATCCTACACAAAACACAAGTGACTCAAGTAGCAAGCCTTCTTGAAGTTCAAACCAAAATTATTATTGATTATGATTATGATCACCTTGGACCAAATGTGGCCATTGTACCATGTGATGAACAATGATTACTTTTGGATACGAAAGGCATTTTGAACATAATGTCTCTATTGAATGTTATTAGCATGGAAGAAACATTCTCAATAGTAATCTCTTTGTAGTTCAAAGTTCGCAACTCATTAAAAGTATGTCATGTCAATGATGTTCTACAGAGGTGATCAACTACCGAGTGAACATTCATGAATGACGCAAAAAGGTGTGACATGGATCAAAACAATGTTAATTACAACAAAACATATGGGCCATGGCCTTAATGTGATGCCATACTTTACATTTAAGTTGCCATCTCTTCTCCTAACAACACATTAAACAAATTGATGAACACATATGATGGAAAAGTGTTTAAAATTGAAGGTGAGTATCAATATCTTCAATTTTTTGCTTTCTATTCATGCCCATAATCATTGTTTTGACCACAAATATAAAGATTCTTAATGTTTAGATGGTTTCTAGCGAATGAATAGGCACATTGTTGCCAATGACCTTATATTGTTTAGAAATCACCACCCACTACTTTCCTTTTGTTGTAGTGGTTGGAATTTAGTACACCAAACTTGAAACATTGTTGTTCACATCATATGTTACATCCTTGGAAATATGTTAAAAACATGGTTAAAACCCAAACATAGCACACAAGCATTGCTTAAAAACCACAATTGTATCAAATTCATCTACTAAGATCATTAGTTTAGGCCATCCTTTAGCACAAAAAATGGCCATCATGTTGATGTTTTTGTTGAATTTACACAAATTAAAGGGAAGACTTATGAAATTTACACAGGTCGAAGACGCAAACATCTCAACGTAAAATGCAAGTTATTATGAAACCAATTGGGGTTGACAAACATTAAATGTGGGAAAAAACAATTTGCAAGAAAGCAAGAGTTGGAGCTAAATGTCCAGCTATAATAAGGCCTTAGAAAGTGTTGTTGGGTATTAATTGAAAGATAATTTATTCATAGCCCAGAAGAAAAAAAACAAATGTGAAGTTATTGATTTATTTTATATTCTAATTATAAGAAGATCTCATGAGGAAAAATGTAATGTTAGCTATATCTCACAACTAAATATTAATTTTTTAAGTTGTTAGCTATCCATTGACCTTTCATGTTAGCCTCAATTTTTTCATCACTATCATAGATCATTTCTCTAACCTTTAGTAGGTTTTGGGCCTCAATCTTGTCATGTTCCATTTGGGAACATGGTCTTTGTGGACACATATAGATTCTAGGTTGTAATCAATACAACCTACACCTAAATAAGACAAGTGTCAAAATTAGTAGAGGGTAGGATCTCTATTTAATACATATCAAACTTAGTGCAATCTTTGATTACCTTTTATTGTTTCGCAATCAAAAGATTTGACCTATTAACATCTCCAACCTTCACCTCATGAGAATACTTGTTTATATGTCATATGGCCCTAGGGTTGGCAACATGATATTTGTTTGATTTAGCTTTCAAAAAAGCCCCCACTTTTGAAGTATTCTGAAAATTTTCCCCTCTAAGCTTTAGTTGATCCTTTCAAACCTCATGCTTGAACAATGCTCTTACACCATCCATTTCACCCTTGCCATGGCCAATTGCAAAGTTCCATATAACATTTAGCAACCTCCTGACCATAAGGCAAAACAAGTGGTCAGGCTTAGGTAATGCAAGACAAAGTACCATATTCTAGCATTCTTGAACTACTCTAAGCAACTGTTGCTCCACATTAGATGTTGATTTTAGAAACGCCCATGGCTTTGCAAAAATTCCGAATGCAACATGAATGCATGTTGGACAAATAAACAGTCATGGTTTGTGTCATTAAACACGTAATAATGAATATATTTTATAATAGGACATGAAGATGAATCTTGTATGTCATATTTTGGATTCTAACGATAAGTAATATGCACTAATATGTTAACCTAAAAATTATGCCAGTGCATGTTTTGAGTCTTGTTTTGTATCCTCATCATATAGTTATCAGAGAAATCTATGCAGGAGATCACTACCATGTCATCAAACACATTACTGACTAGTTATTTAAATTATGCATCCTACAATCTAACTACATAATTATGAAACACAAACTCTTTTAAACATAACATCAAGTACTCTATAAACATTGATGATGGTGTTTCATGGTTTTCTAGTTTTGAGGCCTTCTTTTCCTTCCCATCTTTTGTATGACCTACAACCTCATAGCTTATATTTATCCAAGATAACAAGTTTTCAATCTGAACTTCCTCTGGACAAAACCTTAAAATATCAATCCCACAATTTTGACATTCACCTGGCAAGTAACATTTAGCATGTCAATGTGACATTTTTGGCTTTAGATAGACAATTGATGTCCATAAAATAGTGAGACCAGAAAAAGTATAAGAGCTGACACCACACATATATGTTGTCATTTTTGTTGTTTGTTGGGAATTATAAATGTCACCACATCTACAAGTGCAATTTGTGCGAATGTCCTTTCCTTCAATGCTCATGTCATCTATTCCATGTAGCAATTCCTTTTTAATTTTGTATAGTATTGCCAACAACATGTATTCCAAGCTTTTAATCCACTTATAAACCAAAACTTCAGTGCTTGGAATGATGTGAACATCAATGAAACTTTTGGATGTTTGGCCTTGAAGGCAATAAATAATTCCAACTACAACATCATAATTAAAAAGAAAAGTTAGTTCCCATGAAACTGTTATTTTATGTACAACTAGACTTGGTTAGGTTTTTATTAAGTGACAGATGCAACATGGGTGCAAACAAAATATTTTGTACATACTTGTTACCTTTTTTCCTATTTGAAAACACAAAAAATGGTTTTTCAAACTTCTAACCTTCCTTTGGGTGTAAGCAAGACATTTTGTACATACTTGTTACCTTGTTTTCTACTTGAAAACACACAAAAAACCGGTTTTTTAAACTTCTAACCTTCCTCTAGTATTTCAGAACAAATGATTTTTTTTTTCATGGGCATTTCTAGCCTCCTTCTAACTTTTAAAAACAATTTGTGTCATATCATTTGAACTTGAAAAAGTACCCCAAAAGTATCCCCAAAAGTGACCCCCATTTTTTAAGGGTTGGGGATGATTTTAGTTATGAAAACAAACTTGATTAACCAAAAAAATTATATTAGAATGTTCACCAATATTAAGGTGCTTGAAAAAAAAATCCAAATACTTGCAAAAACATTTCACCTACTTTCAAGCACTTGAACTTTATTTTTCAAACTACCACGAATTTTAGGTCTAATTCAAACACTTGCAAGTAACTTTAAAAAATATGATCATAATAATTTAACTTTTGAAGTCCATGCATACAAGAATTAAGAAATAATGTACCCAATTTTTATTTTATTATCCCCATAAAATCATCTACTAGTTAGTCCTTTTCTTTAAAGACCCCAGTATTTTGTTGCTTACACTACTTTTTGTATGTATATACTTTACCATGTTTTCACCCACACAAGAACTTGGAATTGATAATTAAGCATAGGTTCACATCTTGAAACTTGGTGAAAAACCTTTGCTGCCTAAACAACATCACATCGGATTATAATTATACAAATTTGAGCCATGCATCCATTAACATTTAGATCTAAATAAAATTGCGGTTTTGAAACTTAATTCATATGGACATGAAGCTCAATTTTTAAATTGAACCTAGGTGGATTTCAAGACATTTAACAAATTTGTTTGTTTTAATTGAAAGGATTTCAATCCTCAAAGCTTTGATTCCTAAAGGTATCCTTACAAAATTTTACAACAAATCAAAAGGTATTAAGGTAATTAAATTGTTAGTCAATAGATGTAATATGTTATAATTCTATAACCTTTAAACCTACAATGGACAAATGCAATATGTTACAAGCTGTAAACTTATAATGGATTGATGTAATATGTTGCACCCTTTAAATGTACAACATATGCAATATGCTACAACCTCTAAACCTATAGTGGACAAATGTAATATGCTACAACCACTAAACACATGTGCAATGGGTAGATGCAATGTGCTACAACCTCTACAAAGATATATAGTGTACAAATGCAATATGATACAAACCTTTAAACCTTGCCATAAACCAAATAGATGGAAACGACATTACTGTTAGACAATTATCACGCATTTAATTCATTTTTTGTTTAAGATATTTATAGGACAACCATTCTAAAAGGTTATAAGCCAAGCAATCTAAGCACATTCCTTGTACATATCTTTTATTATGTAGACTCAACTATTACCTCAAGCCCATGGCCACTGTCACAATATAAATAACATAGATCCTTGCATGCATCAAAAAGGCAATCAAAGCCACCTAATTTTATTTATTTGAACCAAGACCCAAACACCTGAATTTCAGTTACAAAAGAGACCCAACACCCAATTACAAGTCCACATTATGTATAAAGATCTAAAAACCTTATTGTTTTGGACCCCAACACTTCACTTGCCCATTATCATAAAAAATCATATCACATTTGTATTCCTTTGAAAAATGACAACACTAATCATAAGCACCCAAGATGCCCCCACCTCCTTGAAAAATGACAAGAACAATTTGGGTTCATTTATAGGACATAAACATGTGAGCCCAGTGTCATAAGCATATTAGCACCCCCACCCCTTTTAAAAAGGATAGTAACATTAAATTAATCCCTTTATACAAGGACATAAGCACCCAAGCCCAATGTCATAAGCAAGCAAAAAGCCCCACCCCTTTTAAAAATGACACTACCACTTTCAATCCCCTTATGCAAGGACATAAGCACCCAAGCCTACTATCATAAGCATTTTAACGTTCTTCACTCCTTTCAAAAATCAAACAAGCACCCCTACACATTTGAGTAAGGACACCAGTACCGAAAGCCCACTTTCATAAGCAAACAAACACTTTAAGTTCATTTACACATGACACAAACACCCAAAGCCTAACTCATAAACACCACATCATCCACACCCATTCCAAAAAGGACAAAAACACTAGTCCATTTTTACAATTAAACATCACTAAGATCCCAACACTACTCAAAAGGATCTTAGTAATCCAAGTTCATTTAATTTGTAGGATATTTACTTGAATTCTAAAACAAGTTGTACACGTAGCCTTGATGTATGGACAAGTTTTTCAATTTATTTATTTGGAGCTATATGATACAAAACATAGTTGAATGTATAAAAGAAAGATTGCTGGAAATGCACCTGGAAAACTTAAAGATAGTGAGGCATGCTTCTCATCTAACTTGACACCAACGTGCCACCTTACAACATCCTTTTTGTTAAGGAATGCCATAGTCTCATTTTTCCACCATTATATGACAATGTCCTTGATTACTTGTGGCAAGGAATCTAACCTTTTTCCTCACCTTTGACCAATTCAATCGAACATTTTCATGCTACTTTGTCCATGATTACAAATGCAAAAGTTTTGACAAAGTTGTTTATTGTTACAATGTGTTTTCATTTGCACAAAATGAGGAGCAACAACTACTGTTTGGCATTAAGAGAAGACCTTGTTCAATCAAGAACAAGGGGCCGTGTTAATGCCAACACCTACACACACAACTTGGAGTTGAAACATATGTACCTTCAACACATTCTAGGAACACTAAAAGACAACCCATGAACAATGACCACAAGAGCTTCACAAGCCATAGTTGCAGGAGCTTCACATATTAAAGAGAAATCGGGTTATAAAACAAGAAACAAGTCCACATGAATTCAACCTGCATGTGGAGACAGAAAGGAGATTGCACCATAGTTGTAGGAGCTTCATTCACTAGAGAGAAATTGGATTGTTGAACGAAAAATGAATATGCGAGAATTCAACCCACGTGCGGAAAGGGAAGGGGGATGGTGTGTTAGAAATAAATTGAGCTGGAAAGTGAGAAATGAATATGTGGGAATTTGACCTTCCCGTGGAGAGGAGAGGGAAGGGGGAGGGGGTAAGGGGGTTTGGAATGGTGCCACATGGTAGAACGACAACTAATTTAAGGTTCAACAAACTTTTAGGGTTTGATAAGCAAACAACGTTTTACCTTTTTTAGGGTTTTGATTGAATAAAAATGTATAGTTGTTTGTTTGGTCATGATTAGTTTGAGCTTGAAATTGTTTGGTTGAGAAAAATGTTTGGAGATTTTTTTTGTTGGGATAGTGAGACCGAGAACTTCCAAAGGCCATATCCTTTGCATCTCTAGTCCAAATACAATGATCTAAAGCACACTAGGAGTGTGCCTGTAGCTACTTTATAACTCATTTTAATTTGGACCTTAGAGGCAATTGAGGTCTGCTCAAATCACAAAGTTCCTTTGTATTTTTAAATGTATTATGACCAGCCAATTTACCCTACCACTTTTGCACAAATTTGATTCACCTTACCATCATTTGTTTCATATATCAATGGAAAATATATGCTAAGGAATTAACCTTTTGAAATGGGTTGGATTCACAAAAATATTTTTTGGGGAAATGTTGTGAATTCAAGTAAAATGAGTTGGCATTGTTGTGAGTGAGGTTTCAGGGTTGGGAATAGTTAAATTGGACTTACCTTTCAACGTTTATTGTATTATATTAGTCAAAGGAATATGTTGGGTTCATGAGGTATGGGAGTGTGAAATATGATATTATTGTTGATATGGTGTTGTTGATGGTGAATCTGATCTTGAAGGAAAGTGGGAGATTAAGGAAGTAGGATTTACACACGAGGAATCTAATTCCAAATAATAGCAACATTAGTGTTTGGTGGAAACACAATGGATGAAAGCAAAATCGTTAACATTAGAAAAAAAACTATCGTTTGTGATCAATTTTTGGAATTATGTAATGTTGTTTGCAATTGAAAACAATTGCAAACAATATTTTTTAATTACAAAGATTGGTTACAAAGAACCAACTTTTCTTCTGATAGAATTTTGTGATTTGTTGTTTAATGCTTGTAAATGTGTCCATGTGAAATTGAAATCAATTTATTCAATAAACAATTATATCTACTTAGATCAAAATTTTGGTGAAGTTTGCTAGTCAAAACTCTTATAACTAAACACTTGTCTATTGTTGCAATTAAATTGTGTTGCATGGTTATGTTTAGTAGGTATTGTGTTGTATAATGTTGCAATAGTTCTTAAAGTTGCACTGTCCCTACTTTTTGGTTAGAACTAGACTTGGTGCAAGTGCCTTGACTTACAAAGATGGCTTTGATAAGTTCTATAAGTTGAGTTATGAATTGCTTGGGAAAGTTTGTAGCTTAAGCCATTTAGGTTTTGATTATGGGGTTATGATTTGGAGATGCTTTGCATACCATGACCCAACTATTCATGTTTTTTCTTGTAAGTTTGACATGTGTATAATTGATATCTCCAAAAGACCATACATGCCCAAGATACTCACCTAACATCGGTTTAGACCAATGTTGGGCCGGTTATTACCCTTTTCTTTGAATTGTTGCGGTTAGGTTTCCTTTTTTAAAAAAAATCGGTGCCACATAAGGTATCAATAACAAAAAAAAAAACTTTTTTATACCCAAGTATTATCAAATTCCTTGTCAAACTAGTTATCCCATTACTAATTAACCTAATTTTATTTTTGGTGTTACCTACCTATCATGGATATGGGTCAAGTATCAAATACTCACTTTGAAAATTGCCTAGTATACTACCTATGTAAGGTTCTAGTGTCAATGTCAGCTTAAACTCAATGCACTAAAAATGTTGGGGAAGGACCATACTCACCCCACATATTTGTCTAACACTAGCTTAAAGAAGTGTTGGGCACTTACTAAAAATAGAAACTCATAACCAACAATTTGGAAGGTGGTTCTCAAAGATGAGTAAGCATAGTTCTCCAACAACTTAAGAATTGATTCTAACATATAACCACATTTCTCAAAAAAATTGAGAACTAATCAAATAACCTTCTATAAAGTTGTCAATTCCTTGTCAAGTATTTCCTAGAAACCACCAAGTTCTTTGCTTCAAAAGGTCATTGAAAATTTTGAACTTAAAATGTTGGAGAAGAACCATACCCTCCCCCAACATACTTGCCTAAGGGAATCTTAGCAAGTGCAATAAAAGGCCACAATACAAAAAAAAATGGATGAAAATCACAATAAAGAAGTGAATAAAATATGTTGGACTGGCAAACTTGCATAAGTAACCAATAAACATGGTTTTCATTGGCCAACATTTAAATATCTCCACTTGGTAAATCATTATGTTGAAATTTCATTGGCCAACCATAATTATTGACCCAAGTGGAGAGATTTAAATAATCTCCCACTTTTGTGCAGTCCACTTTTGCTGTGTAGTTTTTGATGGGTGACAATGGGTAAGGATTTAGCACATTGCATGTTGGATATCACAAATATTCATACAGACCCAAAATAAAGTGTTCTCCTCGAGCTGCTCTAAGAGCATCTCCACAGGTGCTCAGTATGTGACTCCAGACAGTAAAATTTATTGTAAAAAAGTCAAAACGTACCGGTTTAGCTCAGGAAATTGGTTTTTCTGCACCAAATTCGTGCAGCTTGCGGTGGCTGGTAAAGGGAGCAACAGAGTTGTGGACCTCCAAAAAAGAGTCTAATAAATTTGACCTGACTGCAGCTCAGTATTTTTGATTGGTAGATCATAATGATTGGTCCAAGTGGTTTGCTATTAGTAGTTCCCACGTATATGCAGTTCCAGTGACAGTTTCATTGGTGGGGTTGCCAAGAAAAAACAGCTAAACTTAAACATTTAATCTTATTATCCAGAGTGACATATTGAGCACCGGTGGAGATGCTCTAACACTGGAACCCATTACCCAAAACACTAAAATTGTTGGAAGAGTGAATGCATTTATATTTATGTTTATTATATTTATTATCATATTTATTGATGATAATTGCTACTTTAAAAAGCAAAGCACTAAACATCTGTCCTACAAAACTCACTAGATTAATAATGCCTTGGTGGGGCTGCCCCAGTGTTGTGTGTGGGTATTTGATTCTGTTAATAACTCCCTGTTCAAGCTTTTTGGAATTTTACCCAGAAAAGAACCGCCGGTTCTTTTTGTTTCAAGAAATCGCAATAAATCCAATGGTTTTCATGGAGGAACTGGCAAAACCCAATGGGTTTTCTGGGTGGTTCTTTTATTAACTTTACAAAAGAATAGCAGGAATATATCAGAAGCAATTCTCCAGTTTTCTGAGAAGAGCAATCATGAAATTAAAGAACCACCCTGATAATCAGGTATGTAATAATTTAAAATAATGAATTATAATTAATATAGGATGATTTATATTATATAATACTAATAATAATATGATAAAATAAAATTGGACAATTATCTAATACCCTTTTAAAATGATCGTTTGATGCATGTAAATCGCAAACTTTATACTAAGTGCTTTCCTGAGCTGGTACGAAAATTTATAAATCAATAAAAATGATGTTGGGAAAATGACAAACCCTAAATTTGAGGAAATTGGACAAAGTAGTCAGGTTTGGGTGTTTCATTACAATGTTTAGAAGGGTATATAATTATTTTTATTATCTATAACCATCAACCACAAATAAAAATTTGAAACAAGGGTTCTTATGCCAAAGAAAAAGTCTGTTAAGTGTGTGTATAACTTTAAAAAACCAAGTCTTACTAAAGGGTGCATTGAATATGCTCATAGTTGCAACGAAGTATGGATGACATGATGCATGTGTCTTTGTAGTTGTGTTGAATCCATTCTAGAATTTGTGGGTGATGTTTTTTTGACTTAAACCTTTATCTCAAATGGTGGTTTGGATTAGTAGGTTATTTAACTTTAGCCTTATCTCTAAGGTGAATGGTGGGTTTAGGGTTTACATAAAACATGGAGAAAACAATAAAAAAAACCAGAGCTTTGTAATTAACCTTGCTGATTTTCTTTTGGCCTATGAAAAATTGAAAAAAAAATTAATTGAAGATCTTAATCCTAAAGTTTTAAAGTGAAGTTTAAAAAGCGGCTTAATATAACCGACTAATCTAAATGAATTAAGAACTGGTTGGCCATGAGGGGAAAATAAAAATAAAAATCAGATAGGGTATGAATTATTATTTTTTAAAAATGAGAGCCATCTTGGTTCTTAATTTTTTTTTAAAAAAAATTGAGAACTGGAACAACATGAAATAAAGTTAATAATCGCCCAACA